>Ga0065705_10001799_pt1 | contig 85903 bp, 79 predicted proteins | sample SwibulcommuniRL2_FD_59092 | JGI IMG/M metagenome (GOLD analysis project Ga0065705, IMG submission 59092) | Bulk soil microbial communities from switchgrass field near Rose Lake, East Lansing, Michigan, USA - RL2 Bulk Soil v2 (version 2) | ecosystem: Environmental > Terrestrial > Soil >...
ATCACAGGCACCCAAACCGCGTCATCCATAACCATCTTGAACAATTCCCCGTAACCTTTCATACGTGCCTCGCGGTCACCTGCCGCGAGCAGTTCCACGGCTTTGGCATCCACCGTCTCATTGCAATAGCGCGACCAATTCCAGCCACCAGGTACGTTCGAGCCGCAGCCCAGGATCGGAGTGTAAAAGTCGTCAGGATCCGGATAGTCCTGCGTCCAGGCTAGACCACCCGACCATACGAGAGGAGTTTTGCCGTTACCGGCATCATCTATGACATTCGGAGCAGCCAGAGTGTTAATGGTTAATTTAATACCAACCTTGGCAAGATCCTGCTGGAATGATTCGCAGAGTTTGGGCTGCGGGTCAACCGCAATACATTCAATGCTGGTTTCGAACCCATTGGCAAGGTTCGCTTCACTCAGCAGTTGCTTGGCTTTATCGGGATTGTATTCATAACCCGTATAAGCCTTGTCGTAACCAGGCATGAGGGGCGGCAGGATTTGATTGGCGACCGTTGCACGTCCGTTGAGCAATTGCACGATCCGATTCTTGTCAATTGCATAGTTCAAAGCCTGGCGAACCTTGACGTTGTCAAACGGTTTTTCGTTCACGTTAATCGCGATATAGGTGGTATTGACTGTCTGCTCGACTTCGATGCGATTCTTCCAGGCCGGATCACCCGTGATGCGCGTCCAGTCTGCTCCAGGAGGGGGATCGCCCATTAATTGGATTTCACCTTTTTCCAATTGCAGTAAGGCAACATCAGGCTCAATACCGACTTTCACCGTGATCTTGTCAATGAAGGGACGACCTTCAAAGAAGTAATCCGGATTACGTTCAAAAATCAACTGTTGACCCGCCGTCCAGGAGGTCAGTTTGTAGGGCCCCGTACCGACTGGCGCGTGACCGAAATTCTCTCCGGCCTTTTCAACTTCTTCCTTGGGAACAATATAGGCAAAGTTGATCGCCATCTTATTCAGGAAGGTGACATCCGGTGCAGTGAGCGTGAACTCAACCGTATTCGGGTCAAGGGCTTTGATGCCTTCCACAGACGTTGCCTTGCCATCAACCAATTCCTGGGCGCCTTTAATACCCAGGAAGAATCCTGCGCCCGGGCTGGCAGTCTTGGGATCCAGAACGCGCGTGATCGAGTAGACCACATCGTCTGCAACGAGTTCCCGCCCATTGTGGAACTTGACCCCCTTACGGATCTTGAATGTGTAGGTCAACCCGTCTGCGCTGACCTGCGGCATGGCTTCCGCAATGCGTGGTTGAAGGGTGGTGCCACTGTCGTAATCAAGTAAGCCATCGAAGACCATCTTGATGGCAGGCCAGTTGGTCCAGTCATAGCCGATGGCCGGATCAAGCGTCGCGAGATCGTCCTTGTATGCGACGATCATTTCCCCTCCTTTTTGCGGGGTCGAATCTGACGCTGGAGCCTGCGTGGCTGGCGCAGCCGGAACCGCGCCCCCACAGGCTGTCAGCGTCATTGCCAGAACCAGGAGCGCGTACAAAAGCATCTTCCGTTTCATGATATTCTTCTCCTTTGGGAAATCAGAATACAATAAACCGCAATTCAACGGTAATATTGCGGTCAACGTCACTTACCTAAAACACCTGTGAAGAGGAATCGAGTTGATGAAACAAAGTGGCTACATGGCGAAAGATTAATAATTTGAAATTATATCAGACACTCCAATACCCTTCATGTTAACTACCATCTTTCTATAGTAATTGCGTTCAAGCTTTGAAGAAAACTTCAATCCCCGGTACACTTATCGATGAAAAATGTAAAAACTTGCTTGACTCTAGATGTTAGAATAGGCTCATGTCCTCCCTCAAAGAACACTTTCTCCTCGATCCAAATATTGTTTTTCTCAATCACGGCTCCTATGGTGCAGCACCTAGACCTGTCTTTGAAGCTTACCAGAACTGGCAATTGCGTTTAGAACGCCAGCCGGTATTATTTTTGGGGCGAGAGCTGACTGGACTACTGCTTGAGTCGCGCGTCGCATTGGGTGAATACCTAAACGCTGATGCAGACGATTTGGTATACATTCCAAACGCTACGCATGGTGTCAACATTATCGCTCATTCTCTCCAGCTCAAACCCGGTGATGAAATCTTAACCACTGATCACGAATATGGCGCCTGTGATTACACCTGGGATTTTATTTGCGGAAAAACAGGTGCCAAATATATCCATCAATCAATACCCCTACCAGTACGCACGGAAGAAGAAATCCTTGAGCAATTCTGGCAGGGAGTTACTCCACAGACAAAAGTTGTTTACCTAAGCCATATCACTTCTTCCACTGCTTTACGACTTCCTGTGGAAAAGATCTGTCAGCGTGCAAGAAACGCAGGAATTCTTTCAATCATTGATGCGGCACACTCACCCGGGCAGATTCCCGTCGATCTTCAGAGGCTCAATGCGGATGTGATATTTGGAAACGCTCATAAATGGATGCTTGCTCCAAAGGGCGCGGCGTTTTTATATGTGCGTCGTGAAATTCAAAACCTTATTAGTCCCTTGATTGTGAGTTGGGGAACGAACCCAACGCCGGATATCGCAACAGGTTCACGATTTATCGATATCCTGCAATGGACAGGCACTAAAGATCCGACTGCAGCATTGACCGTTCCCACTGCCATTCAATTTATAAAGGATCATGATTGGCAGGACGTTCGTCGCCAATGCCATCTGTTGCTTCGTCAGGCGATTGAACGCATTTGTGATCTCACAGAGCTTTCGCCGTTGTATCCACTCGATTCTGATTTTTACAGCCAGATGGGAATTGCGCCATTACCGAACTCAAACCTCGCGATCCTCAAAAGCCGTTTATACCATGAATATCGGGTCGAGGTGCCGTTGATCCAGTGGCAGAATAGGCAATTTATTCGTATCTCCATGCAAGGATACAATACTCAAGATGATGTAGATGCATTGATAAACGCGGTGGAAGTTCTTTTGCCTCAAGTCAGCCTTGAATCATAGGGAGGCCAGACCTTTTTCCGTCTACCGATTCCCGTTTCTGTTCTAATGAGTATATAATGACATGCGTGTATCCACACAAAAGGTGGGAACAAATTGGTGTCTGAATCCGTTCAAAGATATGGCTGTAATTTTGCCGTTTCCCATTTGTAGTCCCTTCGTAGGTTTTCTGTATGACAAAATCCAAAATAAGGTCTATTTCTTAGCTATAATGGTTTTGCGGGAATTTTATTGATACGAATTGGACTTGGGAAGTTTGTTGCTATAATCAATCTCATACGAGGTGAATAATGAATTTTGTTCGACGATCACTGATCCCATTGCTGCTCATCACTATTCTGCTTACGTCTTGTGGAGGTCAGACCGCTGCTGGTGAACCAACTCAAGACATCAACGCTACCGTCGCCGTAGCTGCTCAGACCTTTGCTGCCTCTCTTTTTCAAACCCAGACTGCGCTAGCCCCGACGATAACCAATACCGCACCCCCAACCGTAACCCCACTTCCTACTTCTTCGCCGCTAGCCCTGCCTTCACTAATCGCTTCAGCTACTCAATCCGTTTTCTTTTATCCCTCCCCCACAATTACAGGGACGTTCTATACGACTACGCCAAACCCATCCACGCTTGCGTCGGGATGTAATAATTTGGCGCTGGTACGGGACGTAACAGTTGAATCTGGCACGGTCATGAATCCGGGCACCGCATTTACCAAGACTTGGCAGGTTGTGAATAATGGCACCTGTGACTGGCTGTACTTATATGAATTTGTGTTTGTCAGTGGAGACAGGATGGGAGGAAATTCAAGAAGATTAAGCACGAAAGTTCCACCAAAAGAATGGAGACAATTATCAGTGGACCTGGATGCCCCTAATGAGCCTGGGACCTACACTGGATACTGGCGTCTTAGTGATGGGGCCGGAAATATGTTTGGAGCAACCTTGAAAGTATCCATCGTTGTGAAATCTCCGACAAAGACGCCGAAACCGTCCTATCCCTAATTGCTGTTTATTTCTCCATTTGTAGTTGTTGCTGGATTGCGTCAACGTACGCCTTGCTTCCATAATAGCTTAGATGAGTCTGGTCTTTGATGAACCAACCTTGTTCATGTTGTGCCAGTCTATTCCAGTCTATTAATTCTGCCTGAGGCCAGCGCGCTACATCTTCTACAAACTTCTTGTTGATGTAATACTCCCATCCAATGGGCCGATGAACGTTGATGAAGATTACTCGCTCAACCTGATGAGCGAGTAATTCTTTCATTACCTCATCAAAAACTGTATCGTCGAATGGACGGTTGCTTCCCAAATGAATGACCACCACTCGGGAAAGATATCGCTCTCGATAAAGAGTTTCAACCAGAGCCGGCACATCTTCCATGCGACGTTTGCGAGCAGCGTCAATGTAAATATCCGGGCCAAGGACATCTTCTATCATGGGAGCTGCACCTTGCATAATCGAATCTCCAATGAGCGTCACACGCGGTAATTCTAGGGAAGGGGTTGCTGTACCGGTGGAGTACAAATCTGTTGGTAATGAATGCGCTTCCTGAGTACTTGCCGAAAATTGTTTTGTAGGCGCTATATAGATAGCATTCATTGAGCTTGTGGTCGACATTGTAGGGATTTCATCCGTGGCCTGATTGTGAATTTGATGAGTGGAACTTTGCCACAGCAGAAGCAGGCTAGCAGAAACAATGCCTGCGCCAAATCCAAACTTTCGTGGAACTGACCATTTTTTGATTATCCCCTGCAAGGACCAGAGAGTCGCTCGAAACCCGTGATGGCGAACCGGGGTTTCGATCCAGCGATAGCTTAGTTCAGCCAGTCCAAATGTCAGCGTGACTTGCCCTACCCGCATCAATAATTCAGGGAGTTGAAGGTCAAATCCTGGACGGGTCAGCATGAAAACGGGCCAATGCCAAAGATAGATACTGTAACTTCGGGAGCCTATCCAGCGTAACAGGCGCGTTTCCAGTAATTTACTTAGCCGCGTAATCGGGCTGGACGCACCGATGATCAGCAAAGCACTTGAGAGAGCGGTGACGAGGATGCCACCCCGATACAAAAAATGCTGGAATTCGTTAAGCCGGTTATAGAGGATAAGCAAAGCCACCAGGCCACTCCATCCCAGAACCTCAGTAAGCCGACGGCTCGATGTGGGCAATGGGTGCCTGGGCGACCAGACCATCGCTAAGAGGGCACCCACAAGAAACCCGCCCGCACGAGTATCGGTCCCATAGTAGATGCGCAAAGGATCAGCATCCGGGCGATACAAAATAGCCATCCAGATGGAAGAAAGCGCGATCATGACGGAAGTAGAGATGAGCAAGCCAATGCGATTATTCTTGACTGTACGCAGGAGAAACAGCAGGATGAGCGGCCATAGTAGATAGAATTGTTCTTCGACAGCCAAAGACCATAATTGCTGGAGAAGGGGTGGTCTTCCGAAGGCCTCAAAGTAGGGAACTTCGCGAACAATGTAAACCCAATTCGTTATATAGAGTAGAGCTGCAGGAATATCCTCTTTCAAACGTGGCAAGGCGTCGCTGGCAAACAAGACTGCCAAAATTGGCAATATCGCGAGCAGCAGCCAGACCGCCGGCAGTAATCGGCGGGCCCGCCGCAGCCAGAAATTCTTGAGACTGAGGCTACCTGTGGCTTCCCACTCCATGAAGAGGAGCGATGTAATCAGGAATCCGGAAAGGACAAAAAACGTTTCGACGCCCAGAAATCCCCCCAGTGCCCAGGGTGCATTGGCGTGGTAGAACAGGACAGCCATCACCGCCACGGCTCGAATTCCATCCAGCCCGGTGATGTAAGACAGGCGATTTGAGGATGTCATAACAATAGGAACAAATGCTTAGAAGTGCAGTCAGGTCTGGAGTTTGAGGAAAATGTCTGACTGTGAAAAATTTAGAACCGCAATGAGGAATGTAGCAAAACTTTTAGAGTATAGCATAATAGGAGGTTGAGTAAACAAGTATGGATATTACATTAGCACTTGGAGGGGGTGGCGCCAAGGGAAATGCACATATTGGCGTCATCCGCCGGCTTGAAAAGGAAGGGTTTCGGATCAAAGGTCTTGCAGGGACGAGCTTCGGTGGGATCGTGGCTGTTCTTTACGCATTGGGGTATCCACCGGATAAAATTGAAGAAATTTTTGCTGCCCTTGATCAGACGCAATTTTATGATCGTGCACCGAACGATGGCCCCTCTCTGATCGGGTTGGCAGGTGTCACTCGTCATCTCGAAAAGATGATTGGCGATTGCACATTTGCCGACCTCCAATTACCCTGTGTTCTTACAGCGGTAGATCTAAAGAGTGGTAAGGAAGTTCTGCTATCGAAAGGTCGTCTTGTAGATGCCATCCTGGCGACGATTGCAATGCCTGGAATTTTTCCTGCTCGTTATGTAGACGGTCTTGAACTGGTGGATGGAGGAACACTGGATCCAGTGCCGGTGGCACCGGCCCGTGCACTTGCACCGAGGTTGCCTGTTGTCGCAGTTGTCCTCACGTTGCCGATGGGGATTCCTCCACAGAGATGGAATCTGCCGTTTGATAAACACTGGGGCGGGATGATTCTGTCCCATTTATTAAATAGAACGCGCTACACATCTTTATGGGATATCTTTTCGCGTTCACTTGACATTACGTCACGGGCTGTGACACAATATCGCCTTGAAGTAGATCGCCCGGAAATAATCATTCGTCCACAAGTGAATGATATTGATACACTCGATGTTGTTGATGTGCATGCAGTAGCAAAATTGGGGGAGGAAGCGGTGGAGAGTATTTTGCCTCAATTGAGAAATTTATTTACTTGGCAAACTCGCTGGCGCCGTACAATAGGAGTCTACAATCATAGGAGCCTCTAGATGAGAGATTTACGTGAATACGCAAAAAGGACCAATATTCGTCTGGCATTAGGAGCATTCATTCTGGTGTTTGTGGTTGGAGTGGCGCTGATCTGGGCTTTTTATGGGGAGCGCGCGGCCGGCATGGGCTTGATCTGTTTGATGGCGGCTGTTTTCCCGATCATCCTGATTCTCCTGGTCTTTGTGGGCATTGAATGGATCCTCAAACATGCCCGACCTAAATAGTACCTCGCTGATCCCTTTCGAAAATTGGACGTTGCGGATTCGGGAATCAACGCATCCTTCCCCTCAGTTGATGCTCCTCATCCACGGATTCACAGGCGACGAAAACTCGATGTGGGTCTTTGCGCGTGATCTGCCATCCCATTATTGGATCGTGGCGCCGCGCGCGCCACATATTAGCGAGCCAAGCGGATATTCCTGGCGTCCCCCTCAATTTGAAAACATGGACGGACTCAGCCTCGACCTGCTTCGGTCTTCGGCGGAGGCGTTGATTCATCTCGTGGATGAGTATTCCGCGTCGGTTGGGTTGGATGCCAGCATCTTCGATGTGATGGGGTTTAGTCAGGGTGGAGCGATGTCCAGTTTGCTGGCATTTTTGTATCCCCAAAGAATCCGCAAGGTCGGAATTCTGGCAGGGTTTGTTCCAGGTGGGTTAGAAGAGCTTGGGTCACAGCGTCCATTAGAAGGGAAACCTTTTTTTGTCGCCCACGGCACAAAAGATGAAATGGTGCCGATCGACCGGGCGCGTGCTTCCATTGAAATCCTGGAGCAGGCTGGCGCAAATGTGACCTATTGTGAAGACGAAGTTGGACATAAGGTCAGTGTCACATGTTTGCGCTCAATGAAGAATTTTTTTGCAGAGACGCAAAGCACGCCGCAGAGCGACAGTCTGGATTAATCCCTTCTCACTCGGGCGTTGACTAGCCTCTTATTTGCAGGTATCCTTGTATAATTCTATGTCATTGCGAGACGGTGTTCTTCCGCCGAAGCAATCTCTATATGAATCAGGAGATTGCTTCGCCACTTCATGGCTCGCAATGACAATTTTGGTGTAATGAATGAATCAAAACCTCTCTCGTCGTGACTTTCTCAAAATAGCAGGTGTCGGTTTGGGTGCCCTGGCTTTCAATCCCTTAAAACATTTGGAATCTCCTCCGCCTTTGCCGCAGTTCCCGGAAGGGGACCGACTTGGTCGTGTATTCTCCAGAATCGATGTGCGCAGCGAACCAAATTTCAACGCGCCATCAGTCGGCGTGTTGTATGATGATCAGGTTGTCGTTTGGCAGCAGGAGCTGGCAACGCGGGGCGAACAGAATCCAAACGTGATCGTTCAAAGGTGGGTGAAGGCTCCGGAAGGATATATTTATGCGCCTCATCTTCAGCCAGTGAAGAACATCTCAAACACACCCTTGACTGCTATCCCTGCGGGTCAATCTGGATTCTGGGCTGAAGTGACCATGCCTTATGCCGATATGAGACTTGATGGTCCAGCGCTCTCTCCTCATATCAAATATTTGCTTGAAAACAATATGCCCATACGTCTGTATTACAGTCAGGTCGTATGGGTCGATCAGATCGCGGCTGCGGATGGAGATGTGATTTGGTATCGTTTCAACGAAAACGGTGGTCGTCCTGCCGGGCTGACAGGTGGCGGTTATGGCGACATCTTATGGGGGGAAGGTTCAGCGTTCAGGCCGCTAACTGCCGATGATGTGACTCCGATCCATCCTGATGTGGACCCGGCCACGAAAAAAGTTGTCGTGGATCGCACACAGGAGCACCAGACTCTTTCGTGCTTCGAAGGTGCAGAGGAGGTCTATTTCTGCCGCGTATCCACCGGCATGCGACTGGATGCTTCTGGAAACCCCGTTACAGAATATTTAACGCCGCTTGGCGAACATACTACCTGGCGAAAAGCTCTCTCTATTCATATGAGTGGTGGCACTACAGGAACAGGTTATGATACGCCTGCCGTTTCGTGGACAACTCTTTTCAGCGGTGACGGATATGCGGTGCACGCGGCGTTCTGGCATAATAACTTCGGCGTGCCGCGTTCCCATGGATGTGTGAACTGCCTGCCCGAAGATGCGAAATGGATTTTCCGTTGGGCTACACCGCTGAACTCGCTCGAGCAGGGCGACGTTGCAGTCCAAGGTTTGACAAACGGCACACACGTCATCGTTCAGGAGCTGACCATTTAACATGGATATCGCACGAGTTACCATCGGACTTGCATTTCTGGCTGGGCTGGCGTCGTTCCTTTCCCCCTGTGTGTTTTCGCTGGTCCCCGCTTATATTGGCTACCTGGGTGGGCGCGCCGCGGGCGGGGAGGCAACCGAAAACAGTCGCTTTGTGACCTTTACACACGGATTGGCATTCGTCCTTGGATTTAGCATTGTTTTCATCACATTGGGCGTTGCGACTTCTGCATTTGGCCGTTTGTTATTTGATTTGCGCTTCATTCTTTCAAAAGTGGGTGGGATTGTCGTCATTATCTTTGGCCTGCACATGATTGGTGTATTCCGCATTCCTTTTTTGGAATATGATACCCGCGTCCAGAAGGTGCCTGATCGTAAATGGGGCTATCTTTCGTCCGCATTGATGGGCGTATTTTTTTCTGCGGGCTGGGCGCCCTGTGTGGGACCGGTGCTGGGAGCGATCTTAACCCTCGCCCTGAATGGTGGCTCGATTTCAACCGGCGTTTCGCTCCTTTCTGCATATTCAGCCGGACTGGCAATTCCTTTCCTGTTGGCCGCGCTTGGCTTGGGATGGGTTTCCCTCACGCTGCGAAAATATGGCAAGGTAATGCATTATATTGAGATGGCAATGGGGGTTGTGTTGGTCATTATCGGTGTGATGCTTTTTTCCGGCGTGTTTGAACGGATTGCACAGGCAGGTCAGTTTTTCTGGATTGACTTCGGCATATAGTCTTTCATAATCTTTTTATGCTTACTGTTACGCTTTACACACGCAAGGAATGTCATCTGTGTGACCAGGCCAAAGCTGATCTGGAATCATTGCAAGCAACCTATCCGCATCGTTTGGTGGAAATCGATATTGATAGTGACCCAATTCTTCAAAAAGCATATCTGGTCGAGATACCGGTGATTGAAGTGGGTCCCTATGTTCTCAAAGCTCCCTTCGATAAACAAAAATTGGTCATGACACTGGGCGCGGCGGGTGATCGTCGCGGCCAGCTCGATAAACTTGGGCACGACGATTATCATGACCGTGTCCGGCGCGGCCAAAAAATCAGCGGGGGTGATCGCTTTATGGATTGGATCTCGCGGCACTACCTTGCAATGATCAATTTGTTCATGCTACTGTATTTTGGGTTGCCTATTCTCGCACCAGTGTTGATGAAGGTTGGTGCTACATTTCCAGCGAATGTGATCTATACGATCTATAAGCCGCTTTGTCATCAGTTTGGATTCCGATCCTTTTTCCTGTTTGGTGAGCAGGCCTATTATCCGCTACCGGAAGCGAAGATACCGGGCGTGAAAACATTTGATCAGGTAACTGGTTTCGTTGACCTTGAAAATCCGGCTGCTTATTCGCGTTTTCAAGCCCGCCAGTTTACAGGCAATGAAACCGTTGGTTACAAAATGGCGTTGTGCGAACGGGATATGGGAATTTATGGCGCGATGCTTCTCTTTGGCATCGTGTATTCACTTACGGGCCGCCGTATCAAGCCGTTGCACTGGATACTTTGGATCTTGATTGGTCTTGGTCCAATTGGGTTGGATGGTTTTTCCCAGCTATTCAGCCAAATGAATTGGGCCTGGCTGGCCTCTGTTCTCCCGTATCGCGAAAGTACTCCTTTTCTGCGCGTGCTCACCGGTGGTCTCTTCGGTTTCATGACAGCCTGGTTTGCCTACCCTTACATGGAAGAATCCATGGTCGAGACCCGTCAATTTTTTATCAAGAAGTTTGAATCCATTAAACAAAACAATTTATCCTCCGTATCTTAGTTATCATTAGATTGTTATTTCTTTTAGAGGTTGTTTATCATGGCGTTTATTCAGCATAACGGAATCCGCTATTTTCAATTTGAAACGTTACAGACTCGTCATGCCCTGTTTACGCGGCATGGAGGCGTCAGTCCTGACCCATGGGGTTCACTGAATGTAGGCGGAACGGTAGGTGACGATCTTCAGCGCGTCCGCGAGAATCGGATTCTTTCCTTTCAAGCGCTGGATTGCGCGCCGGAATCAATTTTTGATGTGTGGCAGGTCCATAGTTCGGATGTGGTCTGTGCCCGTGCACCGAGGCCCAGTGGTGAATCCTATCGGCAGGCGGATATTATTCTGACCGATAAGTCGGAGATCACGCTCTTTATGCGCTTTGCGGATTGTGTTCCCATCTTTCTCCATGACCCACGCAATGGAATTATCGGCATTGCGCATGCAGGTTGGATGGGTACACTGCGTGACGTTGCCAGTATAACTGTCAACGCAATGAAAGAGAATTATGGCTCGAACCCGGCCGATCTGATTGCCTGTATCGGTCCCTCCATTGGCCCAGATCATTACGAGATCGGAGCGGATGTTATTTTACAAGTCATGCAGAAGCATGGGGATGAATCGGAGCTGTACCTTAAATCGCATAACGGAAAAATCCATTTTAATTTATGGGAAGTCAACCGGGTCTCGCTTGAGCGGGCCGGCGTCGGTCAGATTGAGGTTTGCGGGATTTGTACAGCCTGTCACACCGAAGATTGGTTCTCACACCGCGCTGAGAAAGGCCGCACCGGTCGCTTCGGGGCATTGATCTCTTTACAATGATGCACCTGGTTTCTTTGCGCTCCCGAAATGCGCCGGTACGAAGCGCAAAGTAAACCACAAAAAGAAAATTGGGGGAGATTATAATCACAGGATGTCCGATCTCGTTGCCTCTATTCGCGAAAAGTATCAATTCACGCTGGATCAAATCGCAACTGCCGCGCACAAAAGCAGCCGCGACCCAAAGGAAATCCGTCTCGTGGTCGTGACCAAATCACAACCTGTAGAAGTTGCCCAGGCTGCGATCGAAGCCGGCGCGCATGTTCTCGGAGAGAATTATCCCGAAGAGGGTGTTGCGAAAATCCAATCTCTGGCAGGGCAAAGTGGGGTAGAATGGCACATGATTGGTCATGTGCAAAGCCGTAAAGCTCGCCTTGTGGCTGATCATTTTGCACTTTTACATTCCCTCGACAGCCTTAAGCTTGCACAACGCCTCGATCGTTTCGCCGCGGAACGAAATCGCGTTTTGCCAGTTCTGCTCGAATTCAACGTCGGTGGTGAAGAGAGCAAGTCTGGTTGGAACGCCTCGGACGAATCACAATGGAATGCATTATTGCCTGCTATATCATCCATATTGGGGTTGCCGAACCTACGCATCCGCGGATTGATGACGATGCCTCCGTTGGAAACAGATCCACAGGATGCGCGGCGATTCTTTCTACGCCTGAGGTCCCTACGTGAGCATTTGGCCACTCAGTTTCCCCAGGCAGACTGGCACGAACTTTCGATGGGTACAAGTGCAGATTACACTGTCGCAGTGGAGGAGGGCGCGACCCTCGTCAGAGTAGGAACTGCCATCGTAGGTGCACGCAAATACAAGTCGGACATGGAGCGTGAGCGTGATTAACTTGATTATTCTCTTCATTAGAGCCCTCTCCCAATTGTTGGTCGTATTAGTCATTGTTTCTGTTATCCTGTCCTATGTTATGGATCCCTATCATCCTGTGCGGCGCAGTATTGACAGCGTGGTCGAACCGATGCTGGCTCCCATTCGACGGATCGTGCCGCTCATCGGCATGCTGGATTTCAGTCCGATTATTTTGATCATCCTGATTCAAATTCTTTCCAATCTCATCGTTCGTTTTTTGATTACCCTTAGCTGAGGTGAACCATGTCTGATCGTAAATTCAATTTGCATGATGGCAAAAAAGGATCAGCCCTGGCAGTGCGTGTGACTCCACGCGCCAGCCGCAACGAGATCGTTGAGTTACTGGACGATGGAACGATCAAAGTGCGGATTGCTGCACCCCCCGCAGACAATGAAGCGAATGAGACGTTGATCGATTTCCTGGCAGAGGTTCTCGGTGTGCCAAAATCCCGCCTGGATATTGTGGCAGGTGTATCTGGACGCGATAAGTTGATTTCAATTGTGGACATGGATGCGGAGACCGCTCATCAGCGCATCCTGGCGCACGTGGGTTAGAATTAATAAAAGAGACAGCCATATCAGTGACTGTCTCTTTTTTGTTTAGCTTGTGGGGCTGTATAAATTGCGATAGGTGCTGAAGATCTCATAAATCAATCGGATATAATCGCGCGTTTCCTGAAAACGGATCACCTCCAGTAACAGGTCAGGGTCATTGCCTGCCAGGTCTCTCCAGGCGATGGCGTTACCTGGCCCAGCATTGTACGCCGCCAAGCCAGCATAGAGATTGCCGTTTAACAAGTCCCTGTTTTTGCCGAGATAATAAGCACCAAATCTGACGCTGACAATCGGGCGGTATAAGTCTCCTGAGTCGTAAGCCGGCGGCCAGCCGAGTTCACCTGCGATTTGCTCTCCGGTGGCTGGAACGATCTGCATCAATCCGTGCGCGTTCGCCGTGGATTTGACAAACCCTTCGAACAAGCTCTCTTGTCGTATCACACTGAACATGAACAGCGGATCGAGCCCGTAGCGTTGCGCCTCCTCAATGATCAAATCGTGATAATACAATCCGTAGCGCAAATGATTGAAATAGGCTGGTGCGGTGAGTGAGGCGGATTGACCATCCAAGCCCGCCAGGGTTAACACCTGGCGCGCCGCAAAGATCGCGGAACGATACAGTCCGATCTCCAGCAAGTGATTGGCGAGTCGAAAGCTGGCAACTGGATCTGTAGAGATGGATTCTCTCAACGATTCAAACTCGATGCGTGCTTCGTCGTACATGCCTAGTTCCCACAACTCAGTGCCGCGTACAAATCTCGGATCTTGAGCGAGTGTGCCGGGACCCGTCAAATCGGTCTCAGATGGCAGGTTAAATTTGACGCGCACCCAGGCCTCCGCATCCTTTCGTTCCTTTACGAGATCAGGATCTAAATTGGTGGAGGTTGGTGATTCGAATGGAGCCCGTCCGAGGAGCATATCAATGGAGCGCAGACTGTAATAGCTGGATGGGTCAGCCGCCTGGCCTTGTTGCCAGGAATCCTGCGCGGCACTGTTATCGGCCTGTTGTGCCTGAGTTTTGCCGATCCAGAAAAGAGCACGGGCGCGGTCTTCTGGTTTGGTGGAGAGCAACAGACTGCGCTGAAAGGTGGTCAGTGCCCCGGCGTAATCATTGCTTCGGTAACGGACGATGCCGGCCAGAAACAGCGCATCCGGGACCTGTTCATTGTCAGAGTATTCATCGGCAATTCGTTCCCAGGTCTGGGCAGCTTCTGCCAGCTTGTTATTGCGTTCCATAACCCGCCCGGCATTCATCAGAAAATCCGCGGCAACCGGCGAGGCCGGATAAGCTGAGACAAAATCCAATAAAGTTTGTATGGCGGCATCATAATTATCCTGGGCGGCCCATTGAAGAAACGCTTTCTCCTCCCAAGCATCGACTGCCTTAGCGTGTTCCGGCGTGGTCTTGATGAAATAATCGAATTCATCAATGGCTTCCTGAGTACGCTGCAGATCACGCAGCGTTAGTGCTCGGTAATAATGCGCGGTCCCATCATTGATAGGATTGGCTGCAATATAACGATCGAAAGCGACCAGCGCCACATCATATTGCGAGGCGTAGTAATCCACCAGTCCGCGTGCCAAGTCGTCGACTTCCACGCCGGCATCCACGAGCGCAACCAGGGAAAGATAGGAATAATAAGACAGCGGATAATTTTCCACGGCATGCAAATAACGCGCGTGCGCCTCATCCAATTGACCCAGTTCCACGTGCGCGTTCCCCGCGTAATAATCCATTTGCGCCTTGGTGTAATCATTGGTTGATGTTGCAAAGATCTGGTCGTAGAGAGTCAACGCACCGGCGTAGTCACCGAAAGATGCACGCGCTTCAGAGATTTTGATTTGCAGATCGAGGCCATCGTCCAGGCGCGGAGCGGAAAGCGCGGCATTGTAGGCGTTCTGTGCGCCGGTGTAGTCACCGGCTTCGGTGAGCGCGTCGCCTCGATATTCCTGAACGTAACCATCCAGCACGCCGGGGATACGCGTCATGTAAGTGTTGTAGGCATCCGCGGCCGGTTGATATTGCCCTAATCCGTTATAGTCTTCACCAATCAAAAAATACGCGCGCGCCGCATAGGTCGAATCAGAATAGTTATTCACGAGATTGTTGAGCGCATCCAGAGACTCCTGATAACGACTATCGGCCAGCTCGGTGCGCCCAATGCCCCAGAGCGCCGCGGCTTTGATCGCATTGTCGGTTGTGTCGTTGAACGCTGTCCGATATTGTTCGCGTGCCAGATCATAATCGCCAAAGAACAACGCCTTATCACCTGTGTCAATTCGAACGACCGGTTCCATGGTAGGCAATGGCGTTGGGGTAGGTAGCGGCGTATTGGTAGGAGTCGGTCCTGGCGTATTCGTTGGCGTTACAGTTGAAATGGAAGGGAGAGGGATTGGAAAGGCCTGACAGGCCGAGATCACACAGGCCATCCACAGCCAGGCTATTTTGTTAGTCAGATGCATACAAACCTTATAATGGATGAAAAGGGGAGTGTCAATGTCAAATATTAATTTGTGCTTAGCAGCGCTACGTTTGCGCAGCACTCAGCGCGATCGAGATAGGATTTCCACGTTCATTCGCAGCCGAATGCTGCCCCCGTTTAATGGAATGACGTTTTGCCCGAAGATGGCTCCGAGCGCGTGTTTGTGGTATTCGCCCAGGGTCTTGAGCGGTTCCTTGCTTTTTTCGAGCGTTTCCTTGTCGATCGTCGTGACCACGCACCGTGCACATGGTTTCACTACAGCTAATTCAACGTCGCCGATCCTGATTCTGTTCCAGGTATCTTCTGCAAACGGTTTGCAGCCTTTAACGACGATATTCGGGCGAAAACGGTTCATCGGGACAGGGGCTTTCAAATGCGAGTTCAGATCGTCAAGTCCCTCTTCTGAAGCCAGCAGGATTGGATAGCCATCTGCAAAGCCGGTGTGGTCATCCTCGTTGACCGCGTAGGATTCATTCACGAGACGTTTATATCCATCCGCGATATGGACGAGCCTCACCTCTGTGCCAAGCCAATCTGAAAACCAACCTGCCGCCTCCTCCCCCTGATCGATGGCATGCACACCCTTGCTCTTCCAAATATTGACAAGCGAAGGTGTGCCTGAGGTTTGAATTCCCAATTGAATTGCTTCATGATTCGGCGCGGACAGTTCAAGCCTGTCATTGATTAATTTCGGCGTTACCCACGCGAGACGGGGATATTCGCGCTGAGTGAGACATTCTCCTTCAGGAGTTACAATCATCATGCGGCGGTCGTGTTCCAGGCCCATGCGGCTTACGCTGGAAGTGTCCACTTCAACGCCATGGCAGGCTTTTATGGGATAGTAGATTAAGGAAGAGACAGTTATCTTCGATGGATTCATTGACTGAGTCATAGGCACAATTGTACTATTTTTGTCTCTTATCCAAGGTTTAGTAAAACCTGTACGAAACTATGTTTACATTCTGCAGTGGAAATCGGATAATGAATACACGTTACGCTGACTCTCTAATCATGGAATACAATATGTCTGGGTCTCGTCAATCGAAACGCTTTTCCCCATCTGTTTTGACAGAAAAAATAATTCTGGTCCTGCTGGTCATTTTGGTTTTGACTTTGTTGGCCGTTGTGATCATTCTGGCTTTGGCATTATTAGGGCTACTCCCTTCCGTACAATAGGAGACAATATGACCTATATTCCTTATCTCTCCACACTTGTGGCATTTACTTTTGCAGTGGCGGTCTTCAATCGTTACCGCCAACGCGGTGGGAGCCATCTGTTGCTCTGGGCGATTGGATTAGTTTTCTACGGCCTCGGGACTCTCACTGAATCCATTCTGAGCCTTACTCCAAGCATTTTCTTGTTGCGAATTTGGTATCTCACAGGTGCGATGCTTACTGCTGCATGGCTCGGCATGGGAACAGTTCATTTACTCGTTCGCAAAGGCAATATTGCTCAAATCATGACATGGATTCTTGCTGGTGTTTCTGTAATCGCTTTGATACTTGTCTTTCTTGTCCCCACCACTTCTGTCAGCTATGACATTGCTCGCCCTGCCTCAGAGCAATATCGAGAGATATTCACCTCGAAGGGATTCCTGAGCTATCTCCTTGCTCCAACCATCATACTCAATCTCTATGGCACGATCACCCTCGTGGGAGGCGCGATCTATTCAGCGTTCCTGTTCTGGCGCAAGCGGATTCTCGTCAATCGCATGTTTGGCAACATTCTGATTGCGGCCGGTGCTCTTTCACCTGCCATGGGCGGAACGCTTCTGAGAGCAGGTCTCACCGACATGCTGTATCTGAGTGAATTTGTGGGTGCCGTGTTAATGTTCATCGGTTTTATGATGGCGACCTCGACCCAGTCGGAGCCGGTGCCTGCCACCTGATGTACGTTCTTTGAACCAAATAAAAATAACGAGTCACGTCAAACATGACTCGTTATTTTTCGTGTCCGAGAAGTTTATTGGATCTGATCAAAGATTAGCCTGGAAATGTTTGCCATGCATTGATGCGCTGCGCTTCCCTGATCTTCAGCAAAGCCTTTCGTCATGATCGAAAGCACGTACGGTTTTCGATCTTCAGAGAAAACAATTCCTGTATCGTGATAAACATCGTTCGTCCAGCCGGTTTTATGGGCGACCTTTACCGATTTGGGAAGCAGGGCAGGGATGCTCTCATTGAATTCCTGTCCCAGCAGGATCTCGATCATTTTTTCGGAGGCTTCTTTTGAGATAACTTTCTTTTCGGCGATCAATTGCATTGTTTGCGACAGTCCGCGCGCGGTGGCGCTGTTGTTCATGCCCAGACGGAACGCGGCGTTATCTTCCACGCCGCGTCGTACGACGACTCCTTCAATACCAAGCGCTTGAATGAAATCATTGATGTTTTTGGTACCCACTTTTTCGAGCAGGATATTCGTAGCGAGATTGCTGCTCCGCACGATCATTAAGCGCGTTAATTCACGGATCGTTTCGCTTTCGCCGCTGCGTGTATAAAGAGTCTGCTCGGCATCGTCATTGACATCCAGTGAATATTTGCTCCCATCGGCAATGCTGGTAAAAGAATTGATGATTGGAATGCAATCATCGAGTTGCAACACTCCCTCCTGTGCCTGACGGAATACTTCCATCATCACATGGACTTTAAATGTGCTGGCGGGGTGATACAGCTCATCTGCCTTGATAAGAATTTGCTTCCCTGTTTCGAAATCGTGGAATGCAACGGAAATGCTTTTATCATTTTGCGCTGCAATCAATGCTTCGAGTTCAGTCATGGGTGCAATTTTACTGTATCCTGAGTTTTCCATTGCAAGCGTGATCTGAGTGTTGTATTTGGCTGGCTTTCGTGCCATAATGAACCATGCCATCTAAAGGAGGAACTCATGAACGACCAAGCAAATGCCCCTGTCTCTCCTGAGCCTTATCGGTCTAGCGGTATCTCGGAGTGGTTTTCAATCTGGATGACTGCTGTTACAAAACGTAGTGAGCAAACCTATGCCACGCTGGCAGAACAGCCCGATGCTGCCACGACAACCCGCGCCTTTACATGGATCTTCCTGGCCGGGACAATTTCAGCACTGATCAGTGGAATATTACAAGCCATCCTTGCGTTGGCAGGTTTTTCGCCTCAGGTGCCAGGTTTGGCTGAATTGTTCGGAAATGCGCAGGGCGGGCTTGCTTTCTCTCTGGGATTTTCGATCTGTTTTTCCCCGATTGCCGGCGTATTGGGCGTTCTTTTTTTCGCCATCGGCGTGGGACTGATCCAATGGATCGCAAAGATGTTTGGAGGCGTGGGCACGTTCTCGAAACTGGCGTATCCAATGGCAGCAATTTCAGTTCCTTTTACCCTTTTATCGTCGGTGTTGACGTCATTCAGCTCAATTCCCTATCTTGGCATTTGTACAGGCTTGATTAGCCTTGGTCTGGGCATTTATGTGCTGGTCTTGCAAGTGACGGCAGTGAAAGGTGTAAACCATTTTGGTTGGGGTCAGGCAATTGGATCTTTTTTCCTTCCGACTGTGATTTTGTTGTGTTGTGCACTGTTGCCGATCGGTGTCATCGCTGCGATGAGATTGCTTGGACCGCAAATTGGAAATACGTTTAGCACGCTCAACAATTCCCTGCCATAATAAGTAGGCGTATCAAACGCCCTCGATGACAACCATGTTGGATATCGCAGTCTCATGACGCAGACTTCTCGCTTCGCTGTATTCGGTTGAGTTCAGCCAATTCTTTGCCTGTTCGATGCCCTCAAATTGAAGGATAACCAAACGAGTAGGTGACCAGTCTCCTTCGAGCGTTTCAGTCTTGCCGCCGCGCGCAATATACTTCCCACCATAGAGTTCAACTGTCGGCGCGGCAAGTCTCTTGTAATCTTCATAGCGAATGGGGTCAGTGACATTGATATCCACGATGACATAGGCAGTCATGAGTACTCTCCTCTTTTCTGGAAAACAAAATAGTATCCCCTCAAACAATTAGAGGGGACTTTTTTCGATGCTCACCGGTTTCCACGGCCCCCCTTCGCTTTATTGCTATTCCTCTTTTGCCTCTTCCCGGTATTTAAACGAGACCTTTACTTTAGCACGGTATGCGACGACCTTACCGCCTTCCAATTGCATGTCGAGCTCCCTAACTTCAGCGACGCGTAAATCTTCCAATGTTTGTGCAGCACGCTCTACAGCTGCTGCTGCTGCTCTCTCCCAGGATTCGGTGCTGGTTCCAATTAGCGTAATCACCTTATAGACACTATCTGCCATTTTCTCTCCTTTTCTAAAGTACCATGTCACTCTGAGAGAGCGTTTTCTGCGACCGACACTTGCGCCGAACGCAGTGCGGAGAGAGTCTCCATGCTCAATGATAGAGACCCTTCGCTTTGCTCAGGGTGACATGTTTTCATAAATACTATACAATATTTTTTATGGCAATACAACAATTTTCATTTAACTCTCACGTAGCGTGAAAATCCTTTGGCTCAGTCACGTTATCCTTTATCAGCACTTCGAAAACATGACCTACAAATTATCCTTATCCTTGACCAACTCATTGATGGATTTATGGGTAGCAAGCCACTCAGCGCGCCTGCGGAATAGATCCGGCACAGCTTTGTTCATGTCCATGATCAATTCCCGCAGATCAGCTGTTAAGAGTTTGCCACCCTCCACTACAATTTTGCCAGCGACCATGGTCAGATCCACATCGCCGCCTTGTACCGCGTGGACCAGGTTGTGGTGCAGGTTGCCATCCGAACCCGTGAGCAGAGGCGTCATGTGAGGCGTGTCCGTTCGGACGGCGATCAAATCGGCTTGCTTGCCAACTTCGATGGAGCCGATCTCGGAATCCAGCCCAAGGGCACGCGCACCGGTAATTGTCGCCATGCGGCAGACGGTCCAGGCATCGAGCGCAGACGCGTCCAGCCGGGATAGCTTCGCCAGTAGCGACGAGGTTTTCATCTCTTCGAACATGTCCAGGTTGTTGTTTTCCTTTTCTCCATCGGTGCCCAATCCCACCGCGACGCCGCTTGCCAGCAAGTCCTCGACTCGAGCAGCGCCGCTTGCCAGCTTCATGTTGCTGACCGGGTTGTGTGCCACGCCGACGTGATGTTTTGCCAGCAGTTCGATTTCGTGATCGGAGAGCCAGACGCAGTGCGCTAGCAAAGTATGAGGTGCATCCAGCAATCCAAATTGCTCTAATGCTTCCACGGGACGTTTGTTATAGCGCCGCTGGGTTTCCTCCACGTCGAATTTGCTTTCGTTGCTATGGGTGTGAAAGCCGACCTGGTAATGCCTGCTGATGTCCATCGCACGTTGATAGGCGTCTGGTGTGGCATAGAACATGTGCTCAAGCCCCACCCACACATGGACTCTTCCCTCCGCGCCGCCATGCCATTGCTTGATCAGCGCNTCGTTCGTATCGAGCGTTTCGAAATAGTCATGGTCGGGGTGCTCAGCTACATAAGGGACAAGGACCGCGCGGATGCCCAGTCCCGCGGCTGCCTTCGCACTGCCATGCATGTGACGCCACATATCCACGATGGTGGTGGTTCCCGAGAGAAGCGCTTCCGCATAACAGAGCCAGGATGCGATCTCCGCTTCCCGTTCATTCACCACGCGGTGCATTGGGTCGATGAACTGCTGCAGCCATTCCCAGACTGGCAATCCTTCTGCCGTGCCGCGCAGCAAGCCCGAGTGCGCATGGGTATTGACCAGCCCCGGCATCAGCAGCCGATTCTCCAGGCGCTTCACTTCAATACCAGGATTTGCGGCGATAACGGCTTCTGCATTCCCCACAGCTTGAATGCCACCATCGGAGCCAACCAGCACCGCGCCGTTTGGAATAACGTTGTTGCTTTGGTCCATCAAGATCAGGTGGTCAACGTGAAGAACTAAGGGTGTCATTTAATGCTCCTGAATAATAAGACTCTGATTCCGTTTTCAACTTTAGCCAATATCACAAACCACCCGAAACCCCATAAACTCATCCGCATCTGATTCCAATACTCGAAGGCGCGTCGCGCTGCGACAGAGTTCGGGCGGCTCGTGCCACGATCCGCCGCGAGCGACGCGATCGCGATTGTCTTTGTGTTGATAAGAACTGCTATCTCTCGGAGAGGAGCTATAGTCGTCCAGCCAGTTGTCCACGCACCACTCCCACAAGTTGCCGTGCATATCATATAGACCAAAGGCATTGGGCGGGAATTTTCCTCCCTCACTTGTGGAATGAAAATAGAAACCGCGCGGTTCGTCCCGAAATGTGTGTTCGCCGTTAAAGTTTGCAACCTCTACGGTGAGAGTTTCACCAAAGCTGAAGGGTGTGCTCGTCCCTGCGCGGCAGGCATATTCCCATTGTGTTTCGCTTGGCAAACCATAATTTCGTCCCGTCCGCAGGACTGCTCCGCTTGTCTTTTTGGAGAGTCGCTGACAGAATTTTTGCGCGTCCTCCCATGAGACGCGTTCCACCGGCAAACTATCGCCTTTGAAGCGGCACGGAGGCAGCTTTCCCATAACGGCTTTCCATTGTCCCTGCGTGATGAGGAATTTTCCCATTATGAACGATTTGATCGTGACAAAATGCTGCGGCTGTTCGTCAGGATTTCCCATATTGCGCGGCAGGCCCATCTGGAAGACGCCCGCGGGAATAACGATCAGTTCAAGGTTGATGCCCTGACCGAGGTCTTCTGTAAATTGCTCGGCGATGTGACGGGTCCGTGCGATGGGCTCGCCTTTTCCGTTCAGAGTGGGCGTTTCGAACTCAATGGTTTGCATTGACAAAATCTCTGTGTCTCCGGGTCTCCGCGGCTTAAATTGCACCTTTATTCTAACGAAAATTTGGTATATTTGGGCAACTTTGCTCAGCGGGAGGCTGCGATGAATTTCGTTTTCCTGTCCCCTCACTTTCCGCCCAACTATTACCAGTTCGCGGCTGCGCTCAAGAATCACGGCGTGACCGTCCTGGGTCTGGCGGATGAAAACTACGATTCCCTGCGCCCCGAACTCAAATCTGTTCTCACCGAATATTTCCGCGTCAATAACATGCACAATTACGATGAGCTGGTGCGTGCGCTGGGTTATTTTACACACCGACATGGGAAACTGGATCGCCTCGACTCGCACAACGAATACTGGCTCGAGACGGAAGCGCGTCTGCGCACGGATTTCAACATCCCCGGAATACGGAGCAATCAAATTGACAGGATCAAGCGCAAGTCCCGAATGCGAGAGACGTTTCTCAAGGCGGGGATCAAGGTCGCGCGTGGCCGCGTCGTCAAAGACCTGAAAGATGCGCAGGAACTCATCGAGCAGACAGGCTATCCCGTTGTGGCAAAACCTGATATCGGTGTGGGCGCGGCCGCCACCTACAAAATCCAAAATGAAAACGAATTGAAAAACTTCTTCGAAACGAAACCAGACGTGGATTATCTTTTGGAGGAATATGTCAGCGGTCAGATTTGTACGTTTGATGGATTGACCGATCGCGAGGGAACGCCTGTTTTTCTGAACTCGCTTGAATACAGCGCCGGCGTGATGGAAACCGTTCTGGACGACGCCCTGATCTATTACTACACCCTGCGCGAAATACCCGCCGATTTGGAATCGCTGGGACGCCGCGTGCTGGAAGCCTTCGACGTCCGCGAGCGATTCTTCCACTTTGAATTTTTCCGCCAAACCGGAATAGGCGATCTGCTCGCGCTCGAAGTGAATATGCGTCCACCGGGCGGTCTCACCACGGACATGTTCAACTATTCCTGCGATATTGACATCTACAATGCCTGGGCGAGCATCATTGCGGGCAAGGGATTTCCTTACCCGGACTACACTCATAAATATTACTGCTGTTATGCGAGCCGCAAATCCAACCGATCGTACGCTCACAGCGAACAGGATATTCTCTCCACCTACGGAGAAAAGATCCGCCATCACGAATCGATCAGTGGTGTTTTCAGCGGTGCTCTGGGAAATTATGGTTACATCGTCCGTTCGCCCGACCTGGATGAAGTGATCTCGATCGCGAAATTTATTCAGGAATAACAGAGGGTTTTATGCAGATCGAATATCACAAGTGGTTCAGTCCGGTCCTTGGGCACGATATGGAATTAAAAGCTTATGGCTATTATGGTAAACCTTTGCTGGTCTTTCCTTCCCAGCAGGGTCGCTTTCACGATTTTGAAGATCAGGGAATGATCAATACACTTGCAGGATTTATCGAATCAGGTCAGATTAAATTGTTCACTGTAGACAGTTTGGATGGAGAATCCTGGGCGAACGGGGGAGCGCATCCCGCCGACCGAGCCTGGCGGCATCAGGATTATGATCGCTATATTGTCGAGGAAGTTGTCCCATTCATGCGTCAGCATTGCGGCGACACGAAAGAAAAGTTCATGACCACGGGCGTGAGCATGGGCGCCTATCATGCCGCGAATTTTTTCTTTCGGCATCCCGATATTTTCGATACAGTCATTGCGCTCAGTGGCCTCTATCGCCTAAATCACTTCATCGGCGATTATATGGACGATAATGTCTATTTCAACACACCGTTGGCCTATCTTTCAGGTTTGGATGATGCCTGGTATATCGATCAGTATCGTCAGAGTCATATCATTGTCTGTGCAGGACAGGGTACCTGGGAGGAAGAAATGCTCGCCGATACCCTCGCGCTCAAACATATCCTCGAGCAAAAGAATATTCCGCATTGGATTGACATCTGGGGCAATGACGTCAATCACGACTGGCCGTGGTGGCACAAAATGCTTCCTTATTTTCTGGATAAGCTGGAACTTCCTGCGTATGCAGGCTGATAAACTTCCATTGACCTCTCTATGTTTTATTCTTCATCCTCTTCATCATCCTCATCCGTATCCTGAAGTACATCGTCTAAATCCTTCACCAGTTCACGTGCCTGCTCGAGCTTTTCGTTAGGGACAAAAATCTGAACAGGGGCAAAGGCATGAATATAGAAGGAATGCGAAAGAGAATCCTGAATGAGTTCCACGTCAATCCCTTCGGACTCTAGAAAACTTTCCACAACCTCAGCTTTCCAACGCCCAAGAACTTCAGTAAGTTTGGTGTACTTCATTTCAGTCATTTCAACCGCCTTACCATCTATCCCAATGCACAATTTCCTCCAACGACCTTCGTCCGCCTTTCTTCGGCGCGGCGGATAATTTCTCTTCTTCCGCCGGATAACCAAATGACAGCGCGATCCGCAAATGCCATTCCGGTGGGAAGCCTAAAATCTCACGCGCCTTTTCAGGCTCGTAAATTGAAGCCGGAACTGACCCAACTCCCAGTTCCCATGCGGCGAGTTGCATGAACGCCGCGGCTTGGCCCGCGTCGAACATGATCTGGAATTTTCCTTCCGGGTCAGGCGTGAGGATAGCAACTCCCAATACCGCACCTGCGAGATGTCCAGCGTAGGTTCCACATTCAGAGAGAGCTTTGAGAATCGATTTATTGCGGATGGCAATGAAATGCCACGTCTGCTCGTTCTTAGATGATTGTGACCTGCGTCCCGCGTTTAAAATGTTATGAATTACATCATCAGGCAGGGGTTTGTCTTGAAACTTCCGCACCGCACGCTTCAATCGAATTGCATCAGATACGTTCATAGAACCTCCGCGCGAATTGTCATTCTGAGCGTAGCGAAGAATCTCTACCATAGGTACGAGACTCTTCGGTCGCGAAGATCGCTCCCTCAGAGTGACATGAGATTTTAGATGATTATATCCCTACAAAATGGACATTCCTCTTGGCACTAACAGAACGGGAAGATAATCAGTAGGCATCCAAGGTCAAAATTGGGATAATAACAGTGACATTTTCGAATGTCCGTCTTTTTTGCATTTGACTAACCCAAGGAGCAATGCTATGACCTTCCCCGATGAATTAAAAGAATCAACCTTGCTTGCAGAATTCAATTACGAGCTTCGCCCCGTCGAGCACGGCTATGCCAACCGCACCCTCTACATCAATCTGGATGACAACACAATTTACGAAAAACCTGTCACGCAGCAGATGAAAGACCTGTTCACGGGTGGACGCGGATTTGGTCTCAAACTGCTCTGGGACGCGGTCACACCCGAGACGAAATGGAATGACCCGCGCAATGAACTGATCATTGCTAATGGTCCTATTTGCGGGATTACGGCGTACCCTGGCACAGGGAAAGCGACGGTTGTGACCTTGGGTCCCCTCACGGAGAATGTGATCGACAGCAACGTGGGTGGATATTTCAGCCCGTTCCTGAAGTTCTCTGGCTTCGACGCGTTGGAGATCCAAGGCAAAGCGGCCGAGGATGTGATTATCTTTATTGATGGCGACACGGGCCGGGTGACCATCGAACCGTATTCATTCGAAGCCGAAGATTCTCACTTAATTGGAAATATCCTGACCTCGAAATATGGCAGTGATGAAAAAGGCAAGCGCAGCCTCGCGGTGTTGTCCACCGGACAGGCCGCGGATCATATCCGCTACGCAGCGATCAACTCCACGTGGTATGACGTCCGCCGCAAAGAGGCGCGGATCAAACAAGCCGGTCGCGGCGGCGCTGGTCGCGTCTTCCGTGATAAGAAGATCGGCGCGATCGTTTGCCGCTTCAGCGATATGGGCGGAGACAAAAATGGCGTCGCGGATATGGCTCTCATCCGCAAGGCCGGGCAGCGCATCAATAAGGAAATCGCCGATCTCGATGATTCACAGAATCAAATGCGCAAAGTCGGGACCGCCAACATCCTGGATGTGATGGATCATTTTGACCTTCTGCCGACTGAAAATTATCGCTTTGGTTCCCATCCGGACGTGTCAAAAATTGATTCGAAAATTTGGAAGCAGGCCTTCACGCAGGGCTTGCCCGATGGCTGCTGGCTGGGTTGCACGATGTCCTGTTCACACGGTGTGGATCACTTCCCTGTGACCACCGGTCCTTATGCAGGGACATGTGTCCTTGTGGATGGACCCGAATATGAAAATGCTGCAGGCCTCGGATCCAACATCGGCAACTTCGACGCGCAAAAAGTTTTGGAACTTAACTTCTACTGCGATACCTATGGCATCGACACAATCTCATGCGCGAACTGCATTGCCTTCGTGATGGAATGCTATGAAGCCGGTATTTTGAATACGGCGCGCACGGGTGGTTTGGAGTTGCACTTTGGCAACGGCGCGGCTGCCCTTGAGTTGTTGCATCAAATGGCGCGCGGCGAGGGGCTTGGTGTAATTGTAGGTCAGGGCATCCGTTATATGAAGGTATATTTCGCCCGCGAATTTGGTGGCGACCCGGCGTTCATGCACGATATTGGGATGGAAATCAAAGGCATGGAAATCTCCGAGTACATGACCAAGGAATCCATTGCGCAGCAAGGCGGTTATGGTTTGGCGACAAAGGGTCCGCAACACGATGAAGCCTGGTTGATCTTCATGGATCAGGTTCATAAGCTTTTGCCAACCTTCCAGGATAAGGCCGAAGCCTTGCACTACTTCCCAATGTGGCGTACGTGGTTCAGCCTGCATGGACTATGCAAACTTCCGTGGAACGACATTTCACCAGCCAACAATAAGGAAACTGCGGAACCTGCGAAAGTCCCTGAACATGTTGAGAACTACACCTGGATCCATGAAGGTGTTACGGGTAAGCCAACGAAAGTCGAAGACTTGTTGCTTCAATCTGAGCGGGTTTACAACTTCCAAAAGATCTTTGCCTTGCGCATGGGACGCGTTGGCCGACTGCATGATTATCCACCCTATCGGGCGATGGGGCCTGTGACCAAAGTCGAATACGAGTCGCGTCAAGAACGTTACGACCAGCAACTCAAGCGACTTGTTGAAATTGACCCTGCGGGTATGTCCACCGAAGACAAAATGAAGGAAGTGCGTAAGTATCGTGAGGCACAATATGAAATGCTAGTGGATGCAGTCTATGAACGACGCGGTTGGGACTCGAACAGCATTCCAACTCCGGAAAAACTGCGTGAACTCGGTATGGACTTGCCTGAATTACTTGAAGTGATTGAAGAAGCAAAGAAGAAAGTTTAGTTCTTGATCTCAAGAAACGTCCTGAAGGTTTGAAAAATCTTCAGGACGTTTTATTATTTAAACGCAAATAACGCGAAGTGATATTGTGTCAATTCTTTGTCTCAATGTCTTCTCCTTCTTGCCTTTATCTTTTTGCTTTGATGACCTGTCTACGTGTCTACAGGTCTACCTCTCAGAGTATAATTCTCTCAATGGATGATCAACTCAAATTCAAACCATTTGCTTTTTCTTCTCTTCTGCTCATGCTGGTGGGTTGGGGCGGCTTGTATCTTCTCCTGACACAAACACTTCCATACGTCTGGCCGCGCTGGGGATTCTTTGTCCTTGTTCTCATCGCACTCACGGGCACGGTATTACCCATCGTTTATTTTTTTCATCGCCGCTTTCCAGGTGAAAAACCTGCCGACGCAAACGTCATTGTCCGCCAGGCGATGTGGTTTGGCGTTTATGGCGCGACTCTCGCCTGGCTTCAACTGGGCCGCCTCGTCACGGTTTATGTAATTCTCGGCCTTGCAGGTGGATTAGCCGCGATCGAATACTTCACACGACTGCGCGAAAAATCGCATTGGAAACCTCCCATCACTTCTGATGACCAGTCTGCGTGACCTCCCCTCAATAGAACAACTTTTACACGCTTCGCGTGCCGATCATCTCATTAATAAGTATGGTCGTCCCTTGACTCTGGACGCCTTGCGATCGACACTGGACGAAACCCGGGCGCGTTTCAAATCGGATCCTCAATCTGATCTGCCCTCCACAGACGGGATCCTGGCCCAGGCCGAATCACACCTGCTCGCGTGGACGACTTCCACACTGCTCCCGGTCATCAACGCGACCGGAGTCATCCTCCACACGAATCTCGGACGGGCTCCATTATCGAGCGCAACGATTGCGGCGATGAAAGAAGCCGCTGAGAATTACTCCACCCTCGAATATGACCTGGAGAAAGGTCAGCGCGGCTCACGGTTAGTGCATGTAGAATCAATTTTGCAAAGGTTGACAGGCGCAGAATCGGCACTGGTTGTCAATAACAATGCTTCTGCGGTATTGCTGGTCTTATCTGCGCTTGCAAATAGAAAGCGTGTGGTCATTTCACGCACACAGCTGGTCGAGATTGGCGGCGGATTCCGGGTGCCAGACGTCATGAAACAATCGGGTGCGAAACTGGTTGAGGTAGGGACGACGAATAAAGCCCGTTTATCCGATTACACTGAGGCTCTCGCAGAGCCAACTGCATTGGTCATGCGCGCTCATCGAAGTAATTTCAAGATCGTCGGCTTCACGGAAGAACCTGAACTCAAAGATATCGTGGTTGCTTCTCATCAAGCGAATGTCATCGTTGTTGATGATCTTGGTTCAGGAGCATTGCTTGAGACCGCGACATATGGGTTTGCCCACGAACCGACTGTGCAAGAGTCGCTTGCTGCCGGGGTTGACCTGGTTTGCTTTTCAGGCGATAAATTGCTCGGTGGTCCGCAGGCGGGAATCATGATCGGTAAAAAGAACTTGATCGACAAGATCAAAAAACATCCCTTGGCGCGTGCGGTCCGCGCGGATAAGATTTGCCTTGCAGGGACCACCGCCACACTGCTTCACTATCTCAAAGATGAAGCGGAGAGGGAAATCCCCGTCTGGAAGATGATGTCGTTAACGCTCGAGCAACTCAAAGTTCGTGCTGAGGCGTGGCGAGATGCGCTGGGAAAAGGTGAAGTAATAAAATCTGAATCAACAGTAGGGGGTGGAAGCCTTCCTGAGGAATGTATCTCCACGTATGTGTTGGCGCTGAACGTCAAATCGCCGGATAAATTTATGAAAAGACTTCGCGAGAGTCATCCACCCATCATTGCGCGTGTGGAAAATGATACAATACTTTTTGACCCGCGTACGGTCCTGGATGATGAAATGTTAATTTCAAATCTCAAATCACTTCTTTCGGAGAAGATATGAAATCAGATCTTGATGCCTTGATGCAAGCTCGCCAATTGGATGCCATTCTTATATTCGGTGATGCAGAATATAATCCGCCGATGTATTATTTTGTTGGCGGTGGACATGTCAGCGGCGCGCTATTGATCAAGAAAGTCGGGAAAGAACCTGTCTTGTTTTACAACGATATGGAGCGTGATGAAGCCTCCAAAAGTGGATTAAAGGCCATTTCCTATAGTGAATATGGTTCGATTAATGATTACATAAATGAGGCAGATGGCGACATGCTGATGGCATTTGCTTTGCGTCGCAAAAAGATCCTCGCTGATCATGGATTGTCTGGAGGCCGCATTGGAGTTTATGGCAAGGTGGACTTCTCACAAAATTTCGGCATCACAATGAATCTCATGAAACTCATGCCCGATCTGGAATTTATCGGCGAATTTGGAACGGATTCGGTAATTCAGCGCGCGATGGAAACAAAAGATGATGTGGAAGTGGCCCGCATCCGTCAGATGGGTGCGGTGACAACGACGGTTGTGAAAATGGTTCAGGATTATCTGACCTCGTGCGAAGTGCGTGATGATGAGGTGTTGTTGAAAGAGGACGGACATCCGCTCACGCTTGGTGAGGTAAAAAGCAAGATTTCACTATGGCTTGCAGAGCGCAGTGCAATCGATGTGGAAGGCGTGATTTTTGCAATCGGCCGTGATGCAGGGGTGCCACATTCGCTGGGCGACCCTGAAGATCTGATGACGCTCGGCAAAACGATTGTCTTTGATATTTTTCCAGCGGAACAAGGCGGTGGATATTTCTATGATTTCACCCGCACTTGGAGTTTGGGATATGCAACTCCTGAGGCTCAGGCTCTTTATGATCAAGTCCATGAAATTTATAATAACGTTGTTGAGAACCTCGATCTCAATGCGTCCTTTATTGATTATCAGCGCATGACTTGTGAATATTTCGAATCGAAGGGACACAAATCGCCGCTCAATACAAAGGTTCCTCTCGATGGATATGTCCATTCGTTAGGACATGGGGTTGGCTTGAACATCCATGAACGTCCGTCATCCAGCCTGGCTGCTGGTGAAGACAATATCCTGAAGCCCGGTGTTGTGATCACGATTGAGCCCGGTTTATACTATCCTGATAAAGGAATGGGATTCCGTATCGAAGACACCTATTGGGTGCGCCCGGATGGCAAAATCGAAATGCTCGCGGAATATCCCTATGATTTTGTCCTGCCGATGAAGAAGTGGCAGAACAATAAGTAAGAAATGAAGAATGAAATGAGTGAATTGAAACCTGCCCGCATTCTGGCGATTGAAACATCCTGTGACGAGACAGCCTGTGCCGTTCTCGAAAATGGACGTGAACTTTTATCTTCGACGGTCGCGTCGCAGATGGATATCCATGCACGCTATGGAGGGGTGTTCCCCGAGGTCGCCTCGCGCCAACATGTATTGAGCATCATTCCCGTTGTGGAACAGACTCTCGCGCAATCGAATCTCACGCTGAAAGATATCGATGCGATCGCGGTCACACGCGGACCCGGTTTGGCCGGCTCTCTTGTCGTTGGAATGAACATGGCCAAGGGACTGGCACTCGGCACCAGCCTTCCAATGATCGGCGTGAACCATCTTGAAGGTCACATTTATTCATCCTGGATCTACAACGCAGGCGAAAATGCTCCGCCTGAACCTCAATTCCCTTTGATGGCGTTACTTGTCTCGGGTGGACACACTGAGCTGAATCTTATGACCGATCATTTGACCTACCAGCGTCTCGGCTCCACACGGGATGACGCGGCGGGTGAGGCCTTCGACAAGGTTGCGCGGTTGTTGGGACTTTCGTATCCCGGTGGCCCCTCCATTCAGCGCGCAGCAGAGACAGGCGATCCCACACGCTTCAAATTTCCGCGCTCGAAATTGGACAAACCCTACGACTTTTCCTTCAGCGGCCTCAAAACCGCAGTGTTGTATGAGGTCAATGATTGGAAGAAGAAAAATAAAACCTTACCTGTGGAAGACCTTGCCGCTTCATTTCAGGCAGCGGTTGTCGAGGTGCTGTTTAAGAAAACGATCCAGGCCGCACGTGACCATCGCGCCAAGGAGATTCTAGTTGCTGGTGGTGTTTCGGCCAACCGGGTGCTTCGTCAGGCGTTTCAAGCACAGAGTGAATTCAAGGTACATATCCCTCCGTTTTCGCTATGCACCGATAACGCGGCGATGATCGCAGCGGCAGGCTATTACAGATACTCGTTAGGCCACGTTTCCGGATTGGATATTGATGTCCAGCCAACTTGGCCGCTCTCTTAATTAATTTCTCCCCTAAATCCATGCTTTTGGGTTTGGGGGAGGTGTCACGCAGCGACGGAGGGGGTTAAAAACCCAAACCGCCCTTGGCTTGCCCGAGCCGTAGGCGGTTTGTAAAGGAGAATGCATCTTTTATTATATTCAGGGACTTTAAGAGAACCTGAACCAGACCTGAAAGCAAACTAAGAGTTTCGCCTTCCGCTATTTTGCTTTTCAAAGGGGAAGGCAGGGACAGGGAGTCAAAGAGCGGAGAGTAAATCTTTCAAGGAAATGGGTCCCTGGCGCAAAACCTTCAATTCTGACGCTGTGCAATCTACCAGCGTGGAAGGAACACCTCCCGGTGTTTTGCCCCCATCGATAATCAAATCAATTCTACCGTCCAGTTGTTCATAGACTTCCTCAGCGCCGACCGGACTCTGTCCGCCTGAAATATTCGCAGAGGTGACAGCCATCGGCCCGGCGACGCGCAGAAGAGCGCGGGCGACCGCATGGTCTGGAACGCGTACGCCAACCGTGGACGTGGCAGAAACGGATTCGGGGAGATCAGCGCGTTTTGGGACAAGAATCGTTAAAGGGCCAGGCCAGAAGCGAGAAGCAAGATTGTGAGCAGACGCTGGGATATGGATTCCTACTTTTTCCAGATCATTCGAATCACCAATCAAAACTGGAATGGCTTTTTCAACAGGACGATCTTTTGCAGCATAAATTGATTCAACTGCTTTTCCATCGAAAGCCAGCGCTCCAACGCCATAGACGGTATCCGTGGGAAACGCGACCAATCCACCTGCCTTCAAAATTTGAAGCGCACGTGGGATGGCATCGCTTGCAGACGCGGACATAATCTCTGTTTTCATAATCACTAAACCATGATTTCCAATAATCGGTCCTGTCCCGCCAGGTCCTGATGAAGATGGATGCTCGCTTCTGAAAAAAGATTGCGGGCAAGGTTGAGCGCCTGAATCCCACGAGTGGACTCAATTTCAAGCAATATCATTCCATTGGGAGCCAGCCATTCGGGAGCAATGTTCAATAAGCGGCGGATGATGTCAAGCCCATCCGCGCCACCATCCAGGGCCAGTCTTGGTTCACGTCCAAAGATGGAGAGCTTATACAACGTAGCTGTAGGAATGTAAGGCAGGTTCGCACAGATCAAATCGAAGTGAAGTTCGGCCGACATTGATTCGATTTGTGATGGCAGCAGATCACATTGAACAAAATCAATTTGGTTGATGACATTAAATTTGATCGCGTTCTGCTGTGCCACTTCGAGGGCATTGTGGGAAATATCTGTTGCCAGCACATAGGCATCAGGAATATTAACTGCAAGGGAGACAGCGATCGAGCCAGAACCTGTCCCCACGTCGGCAACTCTTCTTTTCACTGGAGATTTCTGTAACCATGCAATCGCTTTCTCAACGAGCAATTCTGTTTCGGGGCGTGGAATCAAGACATCTCGTGTGAGCTCAAAATCCAGGCCAAAAAATTCCCAATGCCCAAGCACATAAGGAAACGACTCGCCGTGCTCCAGGCGCGCTAGCGAGTCATCCAATTCTTTCTCTTGTTCCGCTGTAAGTGCCAATTCAGGATGAGCCATCACCCAGGTGCGCGGCTTGTTGATGATGTGTGCAATTAAAACGGATGCAGCTAAGGCAGGGGTGTCACTGATGGGCGTGAGTCGCGTTGTGACGTCAGAAAGAAGCGAGGTTTTCATGATACACCTCGACTACGAGTTATGCTCTCTCTCCACGCGTATCAAGCTTCCTCCACGCCACTCGAGGCGAGACGTTCCGCTTCCTCGCGCGTGGAAAGTTCTTCAATGAATTCGTCAATGCCGCCATCCATCACAGCGGGCAGATTGTAATTTGAAAGCCCAATGCGATGATCGGTGACACGGTTTTGGGGATAGTTATAAGTGCGGATTTTTTCGGAGCGTTCGCCTGTTCCCACCTGAGAGCGGCGATCCGCTTCGAGTTCAGCCTGTCGCCTTTCTTGTTCAAGTTCATACAGGCGTGCCCGCAAAATGCTCATTGCCCGCAATTTATTTTGCAGTTGCGAACGTTCATCCTGACAGGTCACAACGATTCCAGTGGGCTTGTGATACAAGCGCACCGCGGTTGAGTTCTTTTGCACATTCTGTCCACCTGCGCCGGATGAACGATAGACTTCAATCTCAATGTCACTTTCCGGAATAGTAATTTCCACTTCATCTACTTCGGCAAGGACAACTACTGTTGCGGTCGAGGTGTGAATGCGTCCCTGCGCTTCGGTGGCAGGAACACGCTGCACGCGATGCACACCGGATTCATATTTAAGTTTTGAGTAAGCGCCTTTCCCGCGAATTTCAAAGATCACTTCCTTATAACCACCAACGCCGATCGCATTCTCTGAAATGATTTCGGATTTCCATCTTTGGCGGTCCGCGTAGCGCGAGTACATCCGGAACAAATCCGCTGCAAAAATCGCCGCTTCGTCGCCGCCTGTGCCCGCCCGTATTTCAACGAACACATTTTTTTCATCGCGCGCATCTTTGGGAACCAGCATGCCCTTGATCTCTTTTTCCAGGAGTTCGATCTTTGGGCTGAGTTCCACGATATCGGCATCCGCTAATGCAACCATCTCCGGGTCTTTTTCGGATTCGAGAATGGTTCTGGCTTCCTCCAGGCTTTTCATCGCCTGCCGATATTCACGTGCCTTCTCAACAATAACTTCCAAATCGACGCGCTCTTTGTTGATCTCTGCAGCGCGTTGATAGTTATTGCCCACTTCGAGGAATTCTTTTCCAAGCTGTTCGTACCGTTCTTCAATGCCTTTTAATTTTTCGAGCATACGTACCTTTTCTTACAGTGCGAGAGGATCCCGCATTGAAACAATTGCGAAATAAAGCGCGGCTTTGAGGCGCCGCGCGGCATGGATTATACCAGTTCGCTTCCAAAATCACTCTAGGGACATGCTGTGAGTTTCATCGTTTTTTTCCCGTAGGGACGGTTGATACCAACATTAATGCTTTGATCTTTCAGTAGTGGATAGTCACTACCAAAGTAGGTATTAAAAACTACTCGAAACGTGTTCACGGGCGTAATCTTCTGGTAGAGCAGACCAGAGTTGTGGTCTGGAAAAAAATAGGCATTCAAATTATCGAATCGAATGTCAGGAAGTTGATAAGCGTGATCTCCCTGAATGAGGATGATAGGATGAGTCTGGCTCTCCTGAATTAATTTACGAAGGACATTGGGCAGGCGGCTATTGATGAATTTTGTATTATTAATATAACCCTCAATATCATATTTCCGATTTATTCCTTCGCCTGCCCCTTTTTTGTAGTAATCTGTATTCAAGTTCATGGAGCCATCTGGCATAAATATGTTGGGCCGATGAGGAATGAGCATGTGAATGTAAACAAGCTTAGGGCCCTCTACATGTGCCAGTTTTGGAAGTTCATTGGGCGTAAAAAGGATGCGGTTATAGTTGTGAACGTACTTGTTCCTCAAGAAAAAAGGCTGTGTCATGAGAGGGTGCAGAGCGGTTGTGTCCAGAAAAATATATTCAAATGGGTCAAGAGAAGTAGAGAAGAACGGTTCAGATTCTGGCGCGAAAAATTGGTCAGCATCACGCCAATTGAGCCAGCCAGCTCCCGAATCGAAGGCAAGAATTTTATATCCACGGTTTTCAAATTCCTCCCGGACCTTGCTGTATAGGACGGCTGCATACACCGCTTCGGAATTACGATCATCTGATCCTTGATTGGGTATCACATCCCACAGGTATCCCATGATTAAGGATGAAGCCAGTGAGACAACAGTTTGGGGATAATTGCTTCTGCTACATGAAGCCACGNAGAAACCAATATTTTTTAGATCCCCAATAAATGCAGAATTGTCGTAACCCAATGACCGCAACGAAGCTTGCCGTCCGTATGCATCCAAAATAATGTAATAGATGTCGGGATTCGCTGAGGTTTGCTGTGATTGTTCAGTTTGTCGATCTGCGGATACAAGTCGTTGTTGATAAGAGTTGATTACTAAAGTGAAAAAGGAAAAAAGTACAAGGAAGGCAGAAATTGTGTTGAGCGTCGCGTAAACCTGCGTCAGGTCTATATTTGTTGTCAGAATAAGAGAGCACAGGAGAATTACGAACAGCACCGGTAAGACTGGAAGAATTAAATTAATCAACCATTCCGGGCTTCCCAGCGCTTTGAACAAAGTTGATTCTTCAAAAAAGATGGAAATATGCCCAAAGCTAAAGAAGAAAATGATAAAGAGAGTAGTTATTAATATTGCTTTCGGCCAGCTCCTCAAGAGCTTGAAACAAAGAATACAAAAGACCAAAGCGAGAGCAATGGAAAACAACATTGGTCTCAGTATTATTTTTGTGCTATCTACTTCGCGGAAATTCCAGGTCAGGAGGGCAAGGCTTGGATAAATAGTGAACAGAAGTATAAAAAAAGGATATTTTTTTATACCAATTCAATGCTAAACATAATTTAGTAAAATGCCGCGTCGATTATCAGTGGAGCGGCTGAGGTTATTTTACTGTCAATGAGAGAACCATCGATAGGATCAGAATAATGCAAAACACAGCAAAAAAGATCTGCAGCATTCTTGTTCGTCTTTTATCCTGATTCTCGCTTGATTTGGATTGTTTGTTGCTCTTTGATTTTTTGTTTGCCATAGTTCACTTTGTACTCACGTGTTTATGGATGGAAGTTTCCATAGCTTTTTCGAGTTCTTCGATAGTTACTGGTTTCATAATATAGGCATCTGCGCCCAATTGAAGTGCCCTATCCACCCTGCCATCCGCTGATTCCGAAGATAGGATCACAATGGGAAGTTCGTTCCATTCCGTACGTCGTCGCAGGAATTCCAGTAAATCCAGTCCGGAGATTTCCGGCATATTGAGGTCGAGAATGAGCAGATGCGGTGTTTTACCGGTCAACAACTTTTGCGCGGCCGAACGGGCGTTATGAAATGATGTGACTTCGCAATCCAGCACGTTTAGCATGAGGCCGATCGCTTGATTCATTTCCTCGTCATCATCCACTACTCAGACTTGCCTCATTCCAGATGCGCCCTGATCGAGTTTGCCACATCTTCCGGTACAACAGCTCGGAGTTCTTCAATTGAGGCCTCTCTAATCTTATCTACGGAACCAAAATGTTTCAAGAGGGTTTTTCGACGGGTGGGTCCGATCCCGGGGATGGCATCCAATTGCGAAGCCATGCCAAGTTTTTGGCGTTTCTTTCTGTGCGCGGTGATGCCATAACGATGCGCCTCATCCCGGATTCTCTGCACCAGGTAGAGTGCCTGCGAATGGCGTGGCAGCATCAGCGGGTCCGATTTATGCGGAAAAAATATTTCCTCGCGCTGTTTCGCGAGTCCCACGATTGGGATTTTATCCAGTAACTCAAATTTCTCCAGGACACTGACTACACGTCCCAACTGACCTTTGCCGCCATCAATAATAATGAGGTCAGGCAGGAAGGAGAACGAGGCGTCTGGTTTGGAACCGGGTTCTGCTTCCGTTTGTTGAGCGCCGCGCCACCTGCGAAATCTGCGCGTTAACATTTCCTCCATCGAAGCAAAATCATCCGGCGCGCCGATCACACTTTCGATGTTGAATTTGCGATATAACTTTTTATCGGGTACGCCCTGGGTGAAAACAACCATTGCTCCAACAATTGCGGTGCCCTGCATGTTTGAAATATCATAGCATTCAATTCGGTTGGGCGGCCCGGGTAAATTCAAAAACTGTTGCAATTCTGTCAGAGCCTGCTCCTGTTTATGGGTATCGGCTTGCCACTGCGCACGCAATGCCTGCAATGTTTCCGTCGCGTTTTCAGTTGCCATTTGCACGAGTTCGCGCGGCTGGCCTTCCTTGGGGACAAAAAACTCAACCTTTTCACCGCCGCGTTTCGACCTCAACCATTGACTGACGATCTTTGCTTCTTCGATTTCCTGTGGGAGCATCACCTGTTGCGGGATGGTCGCGGCCTCCGTATAGAATTGCGTAATGAATTGCTGCATGACCTCGGAATCTGCTTCATCCTCTGTCCCTTCAAGGATGAAATATTCACGTCCGATCAACTTACCGCCGCGAATAAAGAAGATTTGCACACAGGCTTCGCCATTGCTGCGTGCCATTGCCAGCACATCAGAGTCCAGATAATCTGCAGCAAAGATAATCTTTTGCCGTTCAATAACGGATTGAATCGCTTTGAGTTGATCGCGTACGGCCGCGGCTTTCTCAAAGCGCATCTCTTCCGAGGCCCTTTCCATGTCCCTTTGTAAACGCGTGACAATCTCCTCACTATGTCCGTTGAGGAAATCCATCAGGTCAGAGATTGTTTGGCGGTATTGCGCCTGGTTGACCGCGCCGATACAGGGAGCGGTACACAGTTTGATGTCGTAGTATAGACACGCACGTTTATCCATCCCAGTGATCTCGCGGTCACAAGTCAAGTAGGGAAAGATACGGCGAAGTACATCCAGTGTTTGATAAACAGCCCAGGCAGAAGTGTAAGGCCCAAAATAACGCGATCCATCCTCAACCATTTGCCGTGTCACGGTGACCTTCGGGAAAGGCTCAGCCCAGTGGATTTTGATGTAGGGGTAGCGCTTATCATCCTTCAAGCGGACGTTGTACTTTGGCCGATGCTTTTTGATGAGGTTCATCTCCAGGATGAGCGCCTCAAGCTCCGACCCAACCACGATCCACTCAATATCGGCTATCTCGCGGACAAGTCTGCGAGTCTTCGCGTCGTGACCTGTATCCGCGTGAAAATAAGAGCGGACGCGGTTCTTTAAACTAATCGCTTTCCCGACATAGATAATCTTCCCCTCGGCATTTTTCATCAGGTAACAACCCGGTTTTGCGGGAAGAGTGGCAAGTATGCCCTGCAGTTTTTCGGAAATTTCCATAGAAGGTAATTTTACTGCAAGTAGAACGTTTGTGTCATCTTAGTATCTTGCCCCTCTGCCATCTGACTTTTCTATTATTAGGCTTTGCCAAGCTCCTCCCGCCGAATCAGAGCGCTGTAAAGGCTGCGTGGCAGGTGTGAGTCGTAGCGGATTCATTAACCACGCTGAATTTGGAGATTTGCTGGGTTTCGACGGTTGGCTCCTCACCCAACTACTAACGTAAGGGCTCGGCCGGCAAAGTTCATCAAATCGCGTTCAGTCCTTAAGGTCTTTCCGGTCGTATCTCAGAAATGACTGGGATATGAGTGATGCATCCTCAGTAACCACATTTTCCTGAATGAATTGGTGCGCGAGGGTGAAGTCTTTCAGGTCACTGACTTTCTTTCCTCCCAATAAAATAGTTTGCACAGTGGAGGGGTCTTCAAAAGGGATGTTCACTTGAGCCTGAGTCACATAGATAAGATCCATGCGTTCCGCCTTAAGCAGAAGGTCAAGGATATGTGGCCCACTTACCATCATGATCACGCGGTAGGCCATGTGATTGGAAAGGGTAGCGATCATCCGGCCTCCCTCAACTCTCCCCTCGCCGCTTCCTATGATCCCTATATTTCCATTGCTTAGAGACCTGGCTTTGTCGGATTTCGCCATGGCATCGGGGGTAAAGATGAAGATTCTTCGACCGCTTTCGATCAGCTTTTCCGGAATCTCAAAATCCAATTCACGGGTGACAATGGCCACATCTGGACTTCTTTTCTTAAAGCCTGCGTTGAGTCGCCATTGCCCTAATTTTTCAAACGCGTTTCCAGGCTCGAATTGGTAAAGGACATCCTGGGAGGTTGCCAGGCGTTTGAAATAAGATCCGCTGCTGATGATTACATCTGCCTGTGCCATCAACTCCTGGTAACGGCCCCAGTCGGACGAGTTTTTTAATGCCGCAGGTATCTCAAAGTGACCATCTTTAGTAGCTTTAGCAATCACTCCATTTTTGTCTGTCAAGTAATCAGTCAGAACCAGGCTCCTGCCCATCTCCGCAGCGAGCTCCATCAACCTTTCGCCCAAATACAAGCCTTCTAGCGGCACTTGTCTTTTCACCGGAAACACTTGATTGAGTGTTGCCATGCTCAATCTCTTCTCTCCTTCCTGTCAGCGGCTACTCTCGGTGGATCGATTTACCGATCGTGGTTCTTCATGCAGAAAATCGTGCTCCAGGACAAAGTCGACCAAATCAGAAGTCTTGGCGATTGCCAATCCTATGACAGTATCGGCGCCACCATAATACATCCATATCTCGCCATCGCGTTCCAGGGCACCACAAGTGTAAACGACATCGGGCACCAGCCCGCGCTGCTCATATTCAGTCTCGGGTGCAAAGACCCAATCAGAAGACCGCGCCAGCAGCTTGCGCGGATCCTCTAGATCGAGCAGCGCCAGCCCTAACCGATAGATCGGGTGTCCATGACCTGCCTCCTTTACGCCATGGTAAATCAAAAGCCATCCCTTCTCCGTACGGATAGGAGGAGCACCAGTGCCAACTCTCAAGCCATCCCACCAGGGCCCGCCGTTGGTCGGCAGCAGAACATCCGGCAATGCCCAATGGAGAAGATCATCTGAAGAGGCATACCAGATGTGTTCGCCAGAGCTGGTTTCTGGGCGGTGTAGCATGAACCATAAGCCACTGGTTCTTTCTGGAAAAAGAGCAGCATCCTTGTTGGGAGCCATCACCAACCCAAGACGCTCCACGGAAACAAAGTCCTCCGTTTTTGCGATTGCCACGCCGGGGCCAAATGGTGAATACGCTGTGTAGGCAATCATCCAGGTGTGTGGACCGATTTCGGTCACACGCGGATCTTCGCAGCCCCACTTTTCATACGGATACTCGGCGAGCCTGGGCTCCAGAAGCGCCTGCCCCTCGATACGCCAACCATCGACACCATTCGCGCTCCTCGCCACATATAACCCAGAAATCCCTCGCCGGTTCTCGATCCGCAGCAACAACACGACTTCCTCGTCAACTAGGGCGACACCCGGATTCAACACGCCATTAACATTGAAAGGCAAATCGGTAGGTTTAATAATTGGGTTGGCTTTAGAACGCACAAATAGATCACGATTCATAGAAATGTCCTTGATTACATAACTACATAGTGCCGCATAATTTACTTTACTTTACGTTTGAATTTCAGCCTACGCATGCATGTGAAAGGTAAAGTTAATTATGAGACGGGCGGTAGCAGTGCGGTCAGGGAATGGCTCCATCGTCCCTCTTGAACAGAGCTGGCCGCAACCGCTGGTTACGCCAGTTCTCCATGCTATGTCAATAAGTCGCATAAGTTTCGGCAAGATTTCACTATATGTAACGAGAGGAAAGTAGACATGTTATTCTCATAGAGCGGGTTTTCTTGGGAGAGTGCACATATAGATGGAATAAAGAGTTTCTCAATTTCATTTATTCGAGGGTCTAGAAAATATTTCGTTGTCTGCAAATAAAAGATTGTACTTAGAGAAAAATCAGTGTGTGTTTTTTGTGCACCGTGTAAGTATCAATAAGATCCGGTATTGGTCTTAACATTTCTTCTGCGTCTCACTAGTTTCCTTTTGGGATGACTTTTAACATGGAAACGATCCTCCCCGCCTCCCGTCCCTTGTAAGATATACGAGGAGACGGAACACAAAACCCTTTATCTTCCTGATGCGCGGAGATATGGATTTTAGTCTTCAAGTAATGACCTGATAATTCCTTCCACGCAGCGCCAGGCTCTGGACTAACAACTCAAGTTCATTTGCTGGATAATGGAAGACAATTGGGCGACCTCGTGATCTAAGAGTGGCTGTGTCCAACCCTTAATCGATTTGCCGAGTACACGAGCAACTTTGTCGTGCGGCGCGGTGAGTTCTCTGTATCAAGGAGATTTTCGAGGCTCCAGAAAGCAATAGGATATTGAGTAGACATGGTTACTCTCTCTCCGGTATGATCATGATAAAGGAATTGTAACGAAATGCGACCTCTATAATACTCCTGTGCCTTATCATGCTCAGGTATTGTTTTAACGTAATGGGTTGTAATTCACAATATTTCGTGCAATAATGGAAAAAATCTATACTTATTGGAGGCTCTTATGAGCGAACAAATGAACACCCCGATGTTGCCACCACCTTCGGGCGTTTCGGAATGGATTTCCGTCTGGAGAGATGCACTTACCAAGCCAAGCGATCAAACGTTTGCAAGGATCGCCCAGTCGCCCAACGCCAAATTGACCACAGCCTTGCTATGGGTTTTCTTGGGATCATTGGTAAATCTCCTGTTTGCATCGCTTGTGCAAGGTGTGCTGTTTCGCCAGATGATGCAAAATTCTAATTTTGGAGGCACTGGCTTCCCCAGGATGGCCGGTGGCAGCCTTCTGGCTGCTGTTTGCGCAGGACCAATTATTTCCGTTATAGGATTTGTGATCTTTGTGGGTATCGTTCAATTGCTGGCAAAGATGTTTAGCGGACGCGGAACGTTTGAGCAATTGGCGTATGCAACTGCCGCCATTGTGGCGCCTTTTTCATTAATCAACAGTGTATTTACTCTATTAGCTGCCATCCCCTTTGTAGGATTGTGCTTTGGTCTTGTGAGCTTAATTGGGGTGCTTTATGTAATTGTTCTAGAGGTAATGGCCGTAAAGGGTGTCAATCAATTTGGCTGGGGGCAGGCTCTTGGCTCATACTTCCTGCCTTTCCTGGTGGTTTTCTGCTGTCTCTCACTGGGTGTGATTGGTATCCTGCGCGCGCTGGGACCAGGTATCAACGACATATTTAATTCGATCCAGCAGAACATGCCCTCTACTCCCTAAACACATATTATGAATAATAACCTCCTGCATCGGCAGGAGGTTATTTATTTTCTGCGGTAGGGGGTATTCTGTTTGGCCCTTCGAAGATTGGAAAGTCCGCCATATACGTGCCGTAATCATAAGCCTGCGAAGCACTACACTCCCCCTTACTAGGGTCTACGATTCCATTGTGGTTGGCATCTACTCCGTTGGAGAGTGCTTTCCCAAGTTTAGATAATTCATCAAGGGTTGGTTTCATATCTGGACTTCCGAATGAAGTCGCTTGCAACTTCAAAGCCAAAGGCAAAATCTGGTTTGTCCAATCTTTCATATTCTGAATACAGATTTGAAGAGTCTGATTTTGCTGGCCTATATTCGATGTAGTATCAGGCGCGTCTGCCGCAGCCTGCGCCTCGACTGCCGTCTCCTGAAGATACCCCGCTTGATCTCCGTTGGGTAAGCTTCCATACCCATTGGCCTGGGTATCTATCTGACCATCTTTATCGTAGTCCAAATATTGATCGCTCTGGCTGCCGACGATCATGTTAATGACTTCTTCGTTTCTCTTGCGGAAATTCGCCTCATCGCCCTTCTCATAGGCTGTACTCATTGGAATGTAACTTGGATAGTCAGGATCGCCATTAATAGCAGCTTCGATATAACTGCCGCTGTAATAAAAAAGTCCTGCTATCAAAGATGCATTATCTGAACCACCTTTAAACGAAACACCGAGATTCCGAACGTGGCCTAGAGTCTGTGAAGGAAAAACAGAAGAATAAACAACTTCCCCGGTAGGTTTAGTTACCGAAGGAGCATTTTGTTCCTTAGTGATCTGAACCTTGCTCAAACCATCCAGCAAATTCTTTCCATCCGGATCCGTAAATTCCAATCGTCCAACTCCGGTTGCGTCGAACGCAATCCTTCCTACATCACGGAACTTCCCGTCGTCATGGACGAGCCAGACCTCATAATGTTCAGTGTCTTTGGGAGGAGATCCTCGGGTCAATGAGACGTTAATCCTATCATTATCACTGCTAGAGAACGAGAACCGCATTCTGCCAACCGGTGCATTTGGGTCTACAGCAGTCGTGATATTTGGATCAATAAAATATCGAAATATCGCAAACATCAAAACCAGGGCAATCGTAATTTCGGCACCGATCCGTACCCAGTTTGTGCGACTTGGCTCAGGTTGAGGCTTGTTCTGCTTATCAGCTTCCGCGGCTTGACGCGCCATCTCAACGATATGAAGTGTACCTGGTGATATCGTCTGCCCGTTGAAGAGAGCCAGGAATTCATCTGCCAGAGCCCCAGCGCTTTCATAACGATCTTCGGGTTTTTTAGCAAGGGCACGATCAATCAGAAACTGCAAATCTGTTGAGATTCCTTGAATGGGAGGCGGCGGTTCATTGATATGTTTCATCAACATGCCAAACGTGGTATCAGATTGAAATGGTACTACCCCCGCAAGCATCTCGTAGAGCATAATGCCAAGCGAGTAAATATCTGTCCGCTTGTCAACTTTTTCGCCGCGTGCCTGTTCAGGACTCATGTAAGCCGGTGTGCCACTGACGGAACCGGCTGTCGTGTGCATGGTTGAGTCCAGAAGGCGGACCAGACCAAAGTCCGTGAGGATCGGTTCCACATCTGCTGGAAGTGGTTTATCAAATTCAACGATTTCAGACTGTGAGCGTAGAAGAACGTTGGCAGGTTTGATATCACGATGGACAATCCCTTTGAGATGGGCGTAATCCAAGGCGCTGGCTATTGATTTTAATATCTGGGCGACAATGCCAATGGGCAACCGCTGTTTTTTGTCCTGTAATCTTTTCAGATAAGCTGCCAACGAAGGGCCTGGTATATACTCCATGATGAGATAAGGGGATTCATCTGCAACGTCGTATTCAAGCATCTGCACAATGTTTTGATGCCGCAGGTCCTCAATGACTTCAGCCTCGCGCTGAAAACGGGCGAGTTGATCTGAATCTTTTTCAAGCAAGCCTCTCATTACCTTCACAGCGACTCGCCCGAAAGAATCATGGGTTCCCGTGTAGACTTCAGCCATACCCCCTCGGGCTATCAAATCTTCGAAATGAACCTTTCCGAGCGTTTTTCCTGCCCAGTCTGCCATAATCAAAATTATAACCGAGAATAAGCGCGGGTATAATCTCGTCAATCACTTGATTGAGGTAAATGTGCCAAACTCCCTGGAGATTCAAGTTGGAAACTTATTGCAGGAACGTGGATTAAAACTTGTGCTGGCTGAATCCTGCACGGGTGGCTTGCTGGGCAGTCGTATCACAGATGTTCCTGGTTCATCAGAATATTTTCTGGGCAGCGTTGTAGCCTATGCTTATGAAACCAAGGCGGCTCTGCTAGGTGTTTCGTGGGATACGCTGAATACGAAAGGTGCAGTGAGTCGCGAGACGGTTCTGGAGATGGCGCGCGGCATTCGTGATTCGATGAAAGCGGATATCTCTGTCGCAGTGAGTGGGATCGCTGGTCCAGGGGGTGGAACACCCGAAAAGCCGGTTGGCACGACATGGATTGCACTGGTTACAGCAGAGGGGGAGTTTGCACAGCTTTTCCACTTTCCCTCAGGGGACCGCGAGAAAAATAAAGCCCTGGCGGTGGACGCGGCTTTACAACTTCTTTTGGATTATTTGCAGGGAAACCAAGATTGATACAAATGACAAACCCTCCTAAAAATAAGGAGGGTTTTGTTTTTATTCAACAGAAAGACTTACACTTGTGCAAAAGTGTCGATCAGCAGTTTGAAATTTCCACCGACCGGATAGAGAATAGGGCAGGTGCAACCGCGCTTTTTATATTCTTCCACTTTGGCCTTTGCTTCAGTCGGTGTTCCAGAGGCAGTGATGCGATCGACCAGTTCATCCGGGACAAGATGCATAGCCTTGTTGATCTGTTCTTTCGTAGCAGGCCAACCCAGGATCGATTGGATTTGCTGGATTACATCTTGTGAAACGCCTGAGGCCTTGGCAATGTGAGGTTGTTGTGCGAGATACTGACAGAGCAATTCCTTGGTGTACTCAATGGCTTTATCATGATCTTCATCGACAGAACAGACGATCAACTGTGGTCTGTCAAAACCTTCGAGTTTGCGACCGGATTTCTTCAAGCCCTTTTCAAGTAATTCCAACGCGTTGTCATTATATTCAGGTGGGACGCAGTAATTCATCACAGCCCCATCTGCGATTTCTCCGGTCAATTCCATCATCTGATCACCGGTTGCGCCAATCATGATTGGGATGTTACGTGGCTCACGCCGTCCATGGACGACATCCAGTTCGATCCCTTCCACCTGATGGAATTCGCCATGAAAAGTGACCCGCTCCATATTTAGCAGACGGCGCATTACGTCAACAGTCTCACGCATCGCAGTCAATTGTTTGCGGCGCTTGATACCAACGTTACTTGCCAGCGGATCCCACCATGCGCCAATCCCACAGATGATGCGATTCGGCGCCAGATCGTCGAGCGTGAGGAACGTGGCTGCGAGCAGACCGATGTTGCGGGTCCAGTTGTTGATCACACCTGAACCAACTTTAATCCGCTCGGTCACCGCAGCATAAGCTGCCATTGGGACGATCGCGTCCCGGACCAGGCGCGATTCAGCTTGCCACACGGCTTCAAAACCATGGGCTTCCGCATAACGCGCGTAATCCAATCCATCTCTGAGATCATGTGAGTCTTGCAGGTATAGTGCTACTCTTTCCACGATGACGATCCTCCATTTACGGGATGATAATAATGTGTTTCAGTTTTTAGGATTCGGGAAATTCTTTTATTGATAGGCTAAGGAATTGGACCAATCATGACGGCATTATACCTGAAAGTGAAATTGAAGATTTTCCAACTAAACCAAGACATAGCAAGCATTTCAAAAAAAATGTCTGGATGAGTAATCATGAGTAACATCCATTCTGATTGTGAATATAATCACTATAAATCAGGGCAAGGTCGTCCTATACTGAATGTGGATTGTTGATAAAGTTTCTCTTGTAATGCTTCTCAAAGCGGAGATCTGTGATGACAAAAGATAGTGTAAAAACAAACGCTAAGCGCGGAATTAAGAATTGTCGTGTGGTCGAAATTGGGGTTGGGAACTTTGCCGAATGTTTAAAAGCTGGCCCTGCTACGTGTTCGCATGCATTGCCTTTTGGATACTGCTTCCTGTGTATGCATCCGCGTGTGGATGATATTATCGAAAACACAAAGAAAGTTCTAAAAACTGCGAAGTCTTAGAATATGAGCAACAGAGTGGGCAATCAATAAACAATTCCTCACAAATGATTAAGCAAACTGTCCCCGTTGGACGGGGACAGTTTGTATTTTTGGTAAATATCTGGGGTTAAAGCGCAGCCAATCTTTCCCACATCTGAGGTGCGAGCTCACGCGAGCGTGCTGCGATACGTTCCTCATCGAGTGAGAGGATCTTCTTGCCCTGCATCAAAATCTTCCCTTTGCATACGGTAGTATCAACGGTTGCATCGACAAGGCCGAAGATAAGATGCCCGAGGAAGTTCGCTTCGCTCAACACGGTGGGAGGTTGATAATCTATGATCGCCAAATCTGCCGGGCGGCCTTCTGCGATTTCTCCCACGCGAATGCCAAATTGACGTTCCACGATATCTGCATTATTTTGCAACAGGAGCCTTGGGGCTTCCATGAATGCCACACGGGGGTCATGGTTCGCGAGTCGATGGAGCAGATAGGCACAGCGCATCTGAGACAGCATATCAGACGACATGCCGTCGCTACCCAGACCTACCAGGATGTTCCGCTTCAATAAACCGAAGAGCGGGGTCACCCCGACTGCGTTATTCATATTCGACTCTGGATTATGAACAACGCTGGTGTTGGTGGCAGCGATCAGATCCATTTCTGATTCGTCAATGTGGACGCAATGGATGAAAAGGGATTTCTCACCCGAGGCGCCCATCTTATCCAAGCGGTGAACCGTCGGCATGCCATACTTTTGGAGTGAATCTTCTCTATCTGCGAGGTCTTCTGCCACATGGACATGGCATCCTACACTCGCATCTTTTGCAATGCCAACGCATTTTTCGAGGGTTTGGTCAGAGAGCGTGAACGAGGCGTGCAGTCCCATCATCGCCGCGATCTGTCCATCCCCTTTCCCAATCTTCTTGATGAAGCGTTCATTCTCTTCAATGCCACCGCCCATCACATTTCGATCCGAGACTTCATAACACAATGAGGCACGGATTCCTGCCTGACGAACTGCATTTTCGATCAGGTCAAGCGAGCCATCGCGCATGCCGGGTGAGGCATGATGGTCAATGACGGTCGTGGTGCCATTGCGAATGCATTCGATGAGAGGGATCTGGGCGGAGAGGGTGATGTCTTCTTCGGCGAGGGCCCGATCCACCTTCCACCACAGCCGCTCAAGGATTTCCACAAAGTTAGAAGCAGGTTGGCCTGGGATGGACATCCCGCGCGCCATGGTTGAATAGAAGTGATGGTGCGTGCAGATAAACCCTGGCAAAATGATCTTGCCCGCGCAATGCACCACGTCGGCATTCGGGAAACGCTGCTTCAGTTCCGCGGCGCTGCCCACGGCTACAATGTTTTCACCTTCCGTTACCACGGAGCCGTTCCAAATCACGCGGTTGTTGGGGCCCAAGGTTGCCACAATCCCATTTTCAAATCTTGTTGTCATATTTAATCCTTTCGCTTTGGCAGTTGTATGGTCAGTTTTCAATCAGCAGGGCAAGTTCTTCAGGGTTGCGTTCGCGCATCGTGATCGCGCCAGTAAAGCACTTCTTCGCGCAGATCGAGCATCCGATACACAAAGCAGGATCAGAGTGTGGAAGCCCCTTCTCGTCCAATTGGATGGCAAGATAAGGACAGCGTGCGCAGTTTCCACAGGCACTGCAAAGATCGTAATTGAAGCTGGAAATCTTCTTGACCGGCGAAAGCGCCATGAAGTCTGTAATAGGATGCGGTTGTGTGATTCCGATCAATTCCTTCATGCTTGAGATGCCGCGCTCCTGCATCAGGAACGCCGTACCCGATTCAAGGTCGCGAATGATGCCGGATCCGTACTTGGTCGCAATTGTGCAGAACTGGACCGTTTTGACGCCAAGGGCCAGGAAATCCATGGCAGCTTTGTAGGTCATGGGTCCGCCATTGCCGGAGATTTCGATCCCTTCCGGAACAGCATTCGCCAGTGTCAAATAGGAAATGGGTGTGACGCCATCCCCACTCATACCGGTCACAACACCTTCTTCCCAAACACGTCCAATCGCTGGTCGGAATGCCAGGGTGGGGAAGGAGTTTGCGAGCGTAATGCCAGCTTTTTTCTCTGGGTATTTATTGAGTACCTGACGGATCGCTCGTAGAATGGGGACGATCGAGGTGACCGCTGCTGTCAACTTGAAAAGCTTTGGAATGTCTGGTGAACCCACTTCCATGATCCAGTCAATGATTTTGGCGGTGAGGACCGCGTTTTGCGAAACTATATCCCCTTCGGTTCCATCTCCACCTTGTGGGCAAGATAATGAATATTCGATGCCCATTACACCGGCCGCTTCAAGTTTTCGGGTATTGGATTGCCAGCCTTTTTGATCGCATTCATCCTGACCCGAAACCGGTCCGCCGGTGGATGCCATTGTCAAGCGATGGGGCCACTGCTTGATCAGCTGCTCGACTTCGCGACAAACGCGATCCAGTGGGTGCCCGGAGACATTGTCAGCATTCGCGTAGGTAAGGTTGTTAAACGTGAACATATACTCGGATGGGATATGGATCGGCACGCTATCGAACGCGGTCTTCATGATCCCCCCCGCCCAGCCGTGCTCATAGGCCTTGTTCATTTGTTCAAAGCCATCCGTCAAAGGCGAGGCAGAAAGCAAATAAGGTGAGTTAATTTTCCGTCCGAAGAAATCTGTTTCAAGCGAGACGGGTACGGGATGATAGCCGGGCATCGCAAAATAGGATTTGGTTGCTTTTTTGATTTCAGGCTTTTCCTGTCTCTTCAGAAAAGCATCAATTTCGAGGGCTGTGTTTTTACCAGAGGCAACCGCTTCCACTACGGTGGTTGGACCGTTGGATATATCACCAGCATAGAAGAGACCAACCACCTTTTCACGAGCAAAATAAGACCTCATCCCAATCGCCATCACGACCGCGTTGAAATCGGTTCGAATGACATCTGTTCCTTCCACGTCGTGGACATTGGCAGGCTTGAATGGCTGTCCCTCAATCAGTTGAACTTTTTTCGTTTCGATTCCTGAAATATCTTTGCCATTTGTGCTGATTCTACTGATTCGAATTCGACCGTTGACTTCGATATCATAATCAATCAATTCCTGTCGTTCCACGGGCGTCAATGGCATCTCAGAGAGTTTTTCGAGCATGAACATTTCGACATAGGCTGCACCGCGTTCTTTGGCGGTGATGGCACAGTCTACTGCGGTCGCGCCGCCACCGATGATCGCCACGCGGCCATCGAATTGATAAGCTTCCTTGTTCGAAAGCAAGTCAACCATCTTGATCGCCAGGTCTTCATTTTCAATACCAAGCTCGATTGGTTTCCACAGACCAGTTGTGACACAGACAGCCTCATATCCTTGTGCAAGCAACCACTTCGGGTCTTCCACTTTGGCGCCGGTCTTTGCGGAAATCGCGCCGAGGGAAAGCAAAAACTCAATATCCGATTGGACTACATTCTTATCGAGGCGCGGATCGGGAATCAGATTCATCATTCCACCCAATGTGGCGCGGCTCTCGAAAATATCTACAGTGTAGCCAAGCTGTCCCAACGCAGCAGCTGCTCCCAGTCCTGCGGGACCGCCACCGATCACTGCTATCATTTTGCCGTTTAAAGTTGGTGTTTCAAATTTAGGAATTCCCCCGAGCCTTTTCGCCATTTCCACGAGAGTCCCCTGGACTTTCGGGATGTTGATAGATCCGTCAAATTTCTTTCTTGAACAAGCCGCCATACAGAACCGATCTGGACAAACGAGACCACAAACGCCTCCAAGTGGATTGCTGTGCATGATCTCCGCCGCGGCTCGCTTGATATCTGACGGGTTTCCGACGCGGGCTGCCATAATAAAATCAAAAGGCGAACAGTTGACAGGGCAGGCTTTGGTGCAGGGCTTTTCCTCACAGTATTCACATCTGAGCAATTCTGCTTGGAGCTGGTGTCTGGTCATGATTTGAGAATCTACGTTGCCGTGCTTATCCATGGAACACCTCAATTGTGAAAAATAGTTGGATTTTTCGTGTCAAAAATCACAAATTTATTATAGCATTTGTCAGACAGATACCGAGTGAAAAAACTCCATATCCCGATGGTGTTATGTCATATTAAACCGTATAGTCAACTTATACATGTCTAAGCCTTGCGAAGGTTAGGCATCGCGATGTCGTGACCACAATAAAACCTTCGCAAGGCTAACCTATGCAAATAAAACACCTCTCCAAGCATGAGGAACTCATGCTGAAGAGGTGCAATTAAGAGTGTAGACAAGCGCTTGCTATGCCATTTTTGTCATTTCAAATTTACGAACGAGTTCAAGATCCTCCGGCAAATCCAGATCCAGACCAAGTGTAGGGAGGTCAACGATCTCGAGCCTGGCGCCCGCGTCCTTGGCGCGTTGGCAGTGGCGTTGAAATGAATTTTCCCCAAAATCGTACTCGATCAAGCCGGCCGGGGAGATCAACAAGGCATTGGTGCCAGTTCCATGCCGGTCTGGTGCGATGACAACCACCGGAGGTTCTCCGGCGCGACCGATCAATGTGAGGATATCGTCACGAGAAACAAGCGGAAGATCCGCCGGTAGGACCAGAACGCCGCGCGTTGCATATACCTGTGCAACAACCGTGGCACGCTTGAGTGCCGTATTCAATTCTGGTTGTCCGTCTTCCCGAACAGTACGCGCGCCATGATTGCGTGCAATGGTCAACGCCTGTGGATCACGGCTAATGACCAAAACTTCTTCCACTTCTTTTAGGTCGGAAAACGTCTTCAGCGTATTTTCCAGGAGCAGGCGATTTAGCTCCGTCCGCTCATCTTCCGATAAGGCTCCAGCCAGGCGCGACTTACCTCGCCGTAACGGCTTCACAGGGACGATTGCCCAAAGTGTCATAGGTTATTTCCTATAAAGTCCAGTATATCGCTCGCTAATTGTTTTCTATTATCAAGACCCTTCATCAACGTATTTGTTACAAGCGTACGCATATTTAGACTCCTAATATTTTCCTGTAGTTGCTGATCGAGTGTATCCAACACAAACCCCATCGCGAGATCACAATAGTGATTCGCCACTGCCAGCGCGGAGGGTTCGATTCCCAGTTCCAGGAACATCTTCGCGGCTGGTCCTTTGACCGTTTTCCCGCTAATGATCGGCGAAACTGCAATCACCGGCTTCTCCATCCTTTTGATAACCTGCAGGATTGGATCGATGCTGACCCACGGATTCGACGGACAGATGATGACTGCCTCTGCAGATTGGATCGCTTCACGCGCCCCGGGCGCGGTTTCCGCTACCTCGACTCCGTCAAAGCGAAAGCCTCTAACGAGCGGCTCACAACGACGATGCACGAAATATTCCTGGAACGCGAGCTCGCCCTCTTCGGTTTCGACAATCGTCCTCACTGGCTGATCAGACATTGGCAGGACTTCGTGTTCAACTCCCCACGCCTTACAAAAGTCTTTTGTAACCTGCGTTAACGTTTGCCCCTCTTTCAATCGCCTTGTTCGTTCGAGATGGGTCCCCAAATCCTGATCACCGAGAGCGAACCAATCGGGTCCGCCCAGTTTTGAGGTATTCTCGATGACATTCCATGTTTCGCCTGCTCGTCCCCAGCCTGTTTCTGGATTTGCCAATCCTGCCAGCGTATAGCAAACTGTATCCAGATCGGGACAGATATATAAGCCATAATGTTCAAAGTCATCGCCCGTATTGACAATGACTGTGAGGTCTTCGGGAGGAAGAATTTGAGCGAGTCCGTGGGCGAGTTTTGCACCACCGACTCCCCCAGCTAGTGCGACTATTTTCAACTTGTTTTGCTCCGGCCGCCGTCCCCGGCGGCGCTTCTGGTTATCATGCGCCAAGGACGGCGCACAGAGCATTTACAAAAACAGTGCAATATCTTGGAGAGACTTTCTTTCTCGTACTTCAGGAATTTCTGTAGGATATCCAATAAAAAACATCGCTTGTGGTTCCCATGATTCAGATAAATTCAAAGTCTTTTGAATTGTTTCTCCTGCAAACAAGGGCGAGCAAACCCAAACTCCACCCAAACCTTCAGCGTGCGCAGCGAGCAGCAGTTGCAAGCCAGCCGCAGCGACGGATTGCATTGCCATCATCCGCTCAGCATATTGACGCTTTTCATCTCGATAGGAATCCATTTCACGCATGTCGAGGCAAAGCAAGATCGCGATAGGCGCAGAGGTAATGCGGTCTCTGGAGCGTTTGAGTTGGGCTTGTATTTTTTCAGGGGAAACACCGTCTCGCTTCAGATCGCGTTCGAAATCGATTGCCATAGCTTCAGCAAGATTTATTTTGACGGATAAATCCGTCACTACGCCAAACCGCCACGGCTGACGGTTGTGTGCGGACGGCGCGTACATCGCAGTGTAGAGGATGTTTTGTATAACGGAATCCGGCACCAAGTCCGGTTTGAAGCGGCGGATCGAGCGGCGAGTCCGCAAGAAGTTGTGAAGGTCAGTCGTAGTGTCGGTCAAAGTGGAGAGGTTGGATCCTGTAGATGATCCGTCGTTGCCCATCTGTGTACGTCCAGGGTTTGTTATAGTACTTGAGAGAGAGCCGGTTGATGTGCTCATCTGCACCTTCTTTTGTATATCCGATCACTTCGCCGCGCATGCCAAGATATCGATCCTGATTCTTTGGATCCTGAATGGTCATCGCAACCCGAGGGCGTGCTTTCATGTTTTTATCCTTGGTGCGTCCTTCATTCGTGTTGATGAGGACATCCTCGCCATCGGTGTTAAACCAGACAGGTGTTACTTGCGGTGAGCCATCGGGCATGATGGTTGCAAGATAGAGCAGGGCTTTTGTTTCTTCTTCGAGCAGGTCAAGAAAATCAGTTGGGAAGGTCATCTTCTACCATTGGGTTGGAGACATAAAGTGTGTACATTTCGTTATGAAAATCCTGAATAACTTGAATATCTTCATCAGTGCACCCGATCAATAATTTGATTTCCGTATCGCGCTTTAGTGTATCAAACGTGCATAAGATTCCCGTTAATGTTTTGGTTCCTTGCTTGTCCATCACTGAGTTTAACGAACCAATCCACACATCTATTCCACTTCCATCACTTGAAGTTGTATTTTCGAGATAGCCATAATCGAGCGGGTAAACTGCTTTTCCGTAGCGAGGATGTGTACTTCCTTTTGGTCTATCAAGGACAATGACCTGGGTCGTGAGTAAGTCAGTCATTGCCTTCCAGAATGATGTGTCAGGTTTCATAGGTCCTTTAAATATCAGGTGTTAGCGAAATAGATCTTGTTCTTTGGGCCTAATCAATTCCTTGAGTGAGCCTTCTCGAAGTGAATAAGGAAAACCGCGTACATGAACTACTGGGGTGCCCTCGGCCGCCTGCCCCATCGCAAGTGAAGCCGCTGCAGCAAGTTCATCTGCCACGCCGACTTGGGTAATACGAAGGGTAAATCCGAAGAGATCCGCTTGGCCACGCAAATCCTGGAGGCCTGGCAACCCTGCGATCCCAATCGCGACCCCGACGGTTCCATTGCGCCAGGCGCGTCCATGTGAATCGATGATGAGTACGCCCACTTGCTTACTTGTTTTAGATTCGATCTTTTTACGAATCAGTTCCGCGGAGCGGTCCGGTTCCTCGGGAAGGAGTAAGACCCACTCTTCAGCCGTATTTCCCACACCGGCGACATTTGAGTGATCTATTCCTGCGTTTGCACAGACGAATCCGAGTTTGTGCTCAACAATAATCGTCCCGGACCGCGTCCGCAATATTTCATTGCTTTCCCGTAGGATAAGTTCAACAAGTCGAGGATCCTTTTCTGTTTGTATTGCCAGTTCCATAGCACGTTGAGATGGCGTTACACTTGCAAGGTTGACTGCGCGTCTCTCGGCTTTGGACACGATCTTTTGAGCGAAGACCAGAATGTCATTGTCTTCGAGAACAATATTATTTTCCTGGAGCGCCTTGAGAACAATATCCGCCAGGTTGTCGCCCTGGCGGATGAGAGGAATCCCGGCAAGAGGAACAAGGGTAAGCATCAAGATTTATCCACAAAAATTAGATAGCAAGCAAATTTCTCTTGGGAGATTTAATTAATCTATGGATGACTTCTGAGCACCCGTAATCTTAATCCCTGCGTAGGTTGAGCCGTATTGTTTGTTGATATTGATCAATACACTGGTGAGCCCTTCTACGACAACAGAGTTCTCAATCGGCCCCGCATCCCAACCGACCAGCCCTGCAGCTTCGACAAGTCTCAACGCCTCTTCCCGGGCTTTTTTGCTCGAGCCAGTGACCAATACGTCGCATTCGACTTCTTCCTCGCCCAGCAAGTGTTCATAGGAAACATTCTGGAATGCAGCCACAACTTCCACGTTATTACCGAGAATCTCCTTGGCCTCTTGTGCCGCAGAACCTGCCGCAGGCATTTGCACTTTACTCACTTTTGGCGGAACAAGCGGGACAGTGGTATCAATGACCAGCTTGCCAGAGAGCGCATCCTTCACACTTTCAAGCATCTCCCGATGTCCGGAGTAAGGCACGGTCACAACAATGATATCTGCCTGTTGGGCAGCCTCTTGATTGGTTGTGCCTACTACCGATGATTCGCCCTCCAGTAATTCCATGATCTCTGAAGCAGCCGTTACGGCTTTTTCAGAATAGCGAGAACCAATTAAGACCTGATAGCCTGCCTTTGCCCAGCGATAGGCAAGTCCCTTGCCTTCCTTGCCTGTCCCACCCAGGACCGCGATTGTCAACAACAATGTTTCTTTCGCCATCAAATTCTCCTTTATTGGTTTCCAGCCATTACTATTTTTTCAAGCGCACGCGTGAATCCAGGAGCCAATTTCTGCTTCCCCGCTATTAACCTAATCCGAACTGGTTGGGATGGGGAAGCGGGACTCCGTCCGCGCCAATATCTTCGATTGCATAAAATGCCGCTTCACGGACTTCAGGATCCTCGCCATACATTGCATTGTATAACGCGCCAATGATACCCTCATTGGCGACACGCTTGAGATAAGGCAAAGCAGCAAGCCGTTCTTCCGTATCTCCCTGCTTGAAAGCGTTCAGTAACACATCCGTTGCGGGACCGCCGCGCGGGATTCCCATTTTTTGTTTGCCTGCAAATTCGATTAGCCACGGAGATTCAGACGGGACAGTAAGCTGACGCGGGACGCGCGGGTCAATTCTCTGCATTTGTTCAAGATATTGATTCGCCAGATTACGAACGGCCCACTGATCATCTTGCACCTGCATCTGCTGGAGGATTTCGGTGGCCCAGGGCTGTCCCACCCGCGAAAGTCCATGTACGACTGCGCGGCGAACCAGGATGTCTGAAAGCGTCGCGCCTTCTTTGAGAACGGGATAGCCTTCAATCGGATCATTCGCCAGTGCTTCGGCGGCAGCTCTTCTCAGCTCTTCATCACCTTGAAGCAGGGCACGTGCGACTCCTTCCAGAGATTTCTCGGTCCCGATAGCTACCAAAGCGAGGCAGGTGGCGCGGCGTACGGCGCTTACGGGCGCTTGCATCAATTCCTCCAGCGCATCAGTCGCTTTCATATCTTTGAGCGCGCCACTTCCCAGGGCGGCAAGCGGAATTAGTTCAAATGATCGCGAACTTAAAAGTTGACGGAAGAGCGTGGCCGCGCCCGCATCACCGCTGGTGACAAATGCCGCCATCGCCTGCCCGCGCAGACCAAGCGGCTGGCCTTCTGCTTGAAGGATTGCCAACAAGCTGGCAAAGGCCTTACTGCGCCATGTAGTTTCCTTGGGAGCATCGCGCAGCCAGCGCGCAACCGCAAAGACAGAGTTGTGAAGCGGGAGATTTGATTCTTTCAACATAATATCCGCAACCGCGGATGCATCTCCACGCGCAGCCAAATAACGCAGCGACAGCGTCTTTCCATCCCAATCCGGAAGGGCAAGCAAGGTTGTGTCGGCGTCGTTGTCGCCGATGGCCTGACCGGCAAGATAGCCGTTTAGCACCGGGTGCAGGAAGCGCATCTTGTTGTTCGAATGCGAGATCAGTAATCCGCTCTCGACCATTTTGCTCAATAAGCCGTAGGTGGTTACAGCTTCGCCAGCCTTTGACTTTTTGATCCTTATTTTTTGTGAATCGGTGAGAGGGACTTCTTCGCCTGCTTCTGTTTTTGTAACCGTTTCAGCGCTCTCAATTGGTTTATCTTCCACAATATCGTATTGTTTCACCCAGCCACGCGCCTGGCGTGGGTCAAAAATGGGCTGGGATGTCAACACAACCTGCATTGCGAGCAGTTCCAGCGCTGCGACCGGTGTGCCGCTGGGGGCAACTCGCCGCACATGAGTGGCAATTGCATCCAGCACGCGCGGACCCAGGCTGTCGCCTGCATAAGCGCCCCAGGCTTTCAGAGTCAGTTCGAAGGGAGTCAGACCGTGGTTGTCATTTGTCAGCCAGGTGTTGAGCAGGACCGGATCCACCTGTCCAGGACCCGTTTGTGCCCAGGCTTCCAAAGCGACGGTTCGTGACCACAATTCTCCCCATTGCTGGATGAAGTGCAAACTGCTGGATACATCCCATGAGATTAACGTCAGCGGATGGAAACCAACGCTGATCAAGCCATTGAGTTGATCCACGCAACCCGTTGTGACAATCCTGATCTTGGGATGGATCTGCAATAAAGCCTTGAACCATTCGGCCACATCTTTTTGTCCGGTGGGATCGAGTTCATCGAAGCCGTCAATCAGCAGAAGGGCCTGTCCATTTTTAAATGTTTGTTGAATGAATCCCGGTAAACGCCTCAGATCGAAGATCGGCGCATTTTCGCTGGCAGCGTTGATAACAGTAGTGACTGGATCTTTGGACGCGTCGAACGGGAACTGCAAATCAGCGACATGATATAGATAGGGCACTGCTTCCAACTCTGCATCCGCATCCAGCTTGACCTGGAGGTTGGCCGCCAGGGAGGCAAGATGAGCGAGTGCGACAGTTTTTCCCATGCCCGCGGCCCCAACGATCACAATATTCGATCCGCCTCTCATCGCTTCTGCGACTCCAAGGGTTGGCGCGCGATAGATTGCGGCCAGTTCGGGCCAGGCCGGCATATAAGGAAGCGTCTGCGAAATGATATCTTCCTGAATCCCAATGACGCCCGGCTCGACCCGCGCGGGGGGTGCGATCAAACGTGGTTCCTGTAGGATTTCGTCCAGCGAAAACAGGGAGGAGGCTAAATGCATTCCTTGAGCGCGGCGCAGGGTGATGCGGCGATGATTATCTTCCAACCCGCTTGTGCGGCGCGTCTGTGCAGACTGACGCTGTTCTTTTGCGTTTTCACGGATCTGCGTGAGCAAGGGCCGTGAGCGGCTCAAAAGCCAGGTAAACAAAACGCCCGCGACAAAACCAATGGCAAATGAAAGCGGATCCATTTTTTTATTCCCGGTTTTGCGCAGAGCGTATTAAAAGTGAAGTCATGTTAATTCGCAAATAAGATGCGACCACAAGTTGGGCAGTGGAATAATTGGCTGGTCGAGCGAGCCGTTTGCTGTTGTGAGGGTGTAAGGGTAGTACCGCAGGCTTCACAGGAGTTATCCGTGACAGTTGTAATTGCAATCCCGCGTTTCTGTTTGCGCAACTGGTCATACACGCTGAGAGCCTGGCTGGCGATGTCGGTGACCACGGCCTGACGTTCTGAATTGAGTCTCTCCAGATCTTTGCGGAGCATTTCACTTTCTTTGGTTAAGTCTTTGTTCTGTACTTTTAAATTAGCTTGGACGCGTCCCAGATCAATTTTTGCCGATTGTAAATCTTTCTCGTTGTCTTCGACCGCGAGCATGGCTTCCAGTTGACGCTCTTCCAGAGTTTCCAAATGGCGTTTCAGAGAAACAATATCTTTTTGCAAATCCTGAAGTTCTTTTGGGTTATGAACTTTTCCACCATACAGACTGGCTTCAGTCTGCTGGATTTTGATCTGTTGTTTTTCAACTTCTGATTCGCTTACCTTCAAGGCGCGCTCGGCGTCCCTGTGTTTGTCATCCACCGTTGTAAAATGCTCGTTGGCCGCGCGCAGCACAACGTCGTTTTCGATCGTTTGCTGTATGGCCTTCAGGCGGACCTGAATCTGATCGATTTGACTATCCACCTGTTGTAGACGATACAATCCCAGCGCAGCGCTCATAGTTTGATTATATTCGAAGTCCTTTATTGAGAGGGTAAATTATAGTAGTTATAAACAGCCTGCGACATTTGTGCAAAGAGCGCAGAGACCGGTTCCCAGACAGTTTGAACAGGGTGATACGCGTAGATCACCAGAACATAATTGCCGCCGGGCGTGTAAACGATGGCAGCGTCACTGATATTTTTAATGACAAGCGAAGAGGGATCACTGATCCAGCCATGTTTGTGGGCAACCTGCGTTCCTTCGGGGACACCGGCCTCGATCAGAACCCCAATTTTGTCAGATGCTAAAAACGTGATCATCTGCTTGCAGATTTCACTATTTAGCTTATCAGGGAATGTCGCGATCAATGCGCCACCACCACTCTCAGCACATTGATAAATATCAGAAAGCAGCATGCCAATATCCGAGGGAGTGGTCTGGTTGAACGAGTCAGGATCTGTTACAACATCCGTGCGCTGATTGGCAGGAGTATCTATTTTTTGCAATAGTGGGCAGGGGAACTCTGCGCTGCAAAAGAAACCTGCCAGAAAAGTATTATCAAGCCCGATCTTTTTCATATCTTCTGTGACAATCAGTGGGCCTTTGAGAGAGTCCAGGCTTTCCATTAACCGATCAGCCGGGGGATTCTCCGACTTGCGGATCATATCCATGAGCAAATTGGATGACTGCTCACTCAATGCATCCGAGCCATATTTGATAAAGTACGAAACCATGATGGGGATTTTCACAGTGCTCGATGCGGTAAATGCCACATCCGGGTTGACAGAAATCAATTGTCCATGATCCATGGCAAAGTGAATTTCCTGTCCATTCTGTAGATCCTGTAGATAGACACCCATCACGCCATCAAACCCAGCCAGGGTGATATTTTGCTGGAGCAAAATTTCCAGATTTTGCATCGTGGGACGAGCCGCGGCGCTGCGCTGAAAGGAAAGTGCCACCTTGCGATTATTCGGTGAGCGGAGGGTGTCCTCGATCAAACGGACCGCACGATCCAGGTCCAGAGTGACACCGGGTGTGCCTGGAGAGAAGTTTGTGCTGCCAGGGACTGGCTGCGCCGGGGTCGGAGGTTCATCGTAGCGGGCTGAAATTTCATTCTGGAGATAGGCCCGTAAACGATCCTCCGCAATTGTCGCGCTTAACGGAACCTCGACCGGGTTGGGATCACGGTTCCATAGATAGTTCCAAAATCCACCCCAGAAAGAACCACCTGTCCGCTCCAGATCTGCCGCGGCGATCATGCTGTCCATATCCAGTTCAAAACCGACAACCGACGGGTCAACATGAATAATTGATTCACTGTATTGCACTTCGATGGGCGATGAATAAACCTGTAATACGCGTTCCGATGCGATCTGTGGATCGACGCCACCGACAGAGACACCGGCAATCTTCATGCCGCGCGGATAGTTGTTGCGCTGACGGCTGTAACCGATCAGAGCCACAACGACCAACACAAGTGATATTGATAAGATCGCGATGGATATCCCGCGTAAGATAGGAACAGAATTGCGGTTCCTCACACTGCCTCCGAAAACATGACAAATATCGTGAAAAAGTATAACACACTCAAATTTACGTTTGTGCTAGAATAAATCTTGGGCTGGCAAGCGGTTTGCGCTACTTTGTAAATCTTGGGTTGGCAAGCGTTTGCGCTGCTCTGTAAATCTCGGAGCGGCAAACGGTTTGCGCCACCTTGTAGATCTTTGAGCGGCGGGCAGTTGGTGCCACTCTGTAAATCTGGAGAAAAGGACCCTAAAGGTTTTCTGGCAAGAGCGGATTGATTATTTGTGAGAAGATTTTTTATCACATTTAGCAGCTTGTCAAAAAAGAGCCTTTAGGGTCTTGTCTTTTTTTCTCAAAATCCATTTCAGGACGGGACGATGTTACGCTCTTTTCTCATCTATCTTTCCAAAGCTGCCTGGGCGCAGAAACTTGTTATCAGTTGGGGCTTCGCATGGCGTGCGGCCTCACGTTTCGTCGCCGGGGAGACGGCAGGCGACGCCATCCGTGCGATTCGTGAATTGAACGAAAAATGTATCAGTGCTACTTTGGATCACCTGGGGGAACATACTTCCACGGTGGACGAGGCAGATAGAGCCACAGAAGACATTCTCTTAGTTCTCGATCAAATTGATAAGGCAGGGGTGAGAGCCAATGTTTCCATCAAGTTAACCCAGATCGGCATGGGACTTGACGAGGAAATTTGTCGCCAAAATCTGGTCAGGATCCTGGAGCAGGTGAAGGAATGTAAGAATTTTCTACGCATTGATATGGAAGACACCCCGTACACGGATATTACACTTGCTATGTATTATTCCATGTTGCAGCGCGGTTTCAATGTAAGCCAGGTTGGGCTGGTTGTTCAATCCTACCTCTATCGCACGGAAGCGGATGTACGCAAACTGCTTGAATACAATACGCATCTGCGCCTTGTCAAAGGGGCTTATAAGGAACCCTCGGACAAGGCGTTCCCGAAAAAAGCGGATGTCGACGCAAACTTCGATCTGTTGACCAAACTGATGATCGATGCCGCTCTCAAGATCGAAGCCAACCGGATCAGCAGTAATGGACGCGTACCGCCGATCCCTGCGATTGCCACCCATGATGAAAAGCGGATTGCATTTGCAAAACAATACGCCGAAAAAGTTGGTTTGCCCAAGGAAGCGCTTGAATTCCAAATGCTCTACGGCATTCGCCGCGATTTGCAAGAGCAACTTGTCAATCAGGGATATCCTGTCCGTGTATATGTTCCCTTCGGTACCCATTGGTATCCATATTTCATGCGCCGTCTCGCGGAACGCCCGGCCAATATCTGGTTCTTTGTTTCCAATTACTTCCGCAAGTAAATAACTAGACAAGTAAACACGTAGACACATTTTGATTGGTCTACGTGTTTACTTTTAATTGTTTACTTGTGTACCTGTCTACCGATTTCCCTGTTTACCCATTACAATTCCTCTATGTCCCCTCTTGCCCTTGTCACTGGCGCGGCACATCGGTTGGGAAAAGTCTTCGCGTTGGCTCTTGCGCGGCAGGGATTCGATATCATTTTGCACTATCATCAATCCAAGGAGGAAGCGCTTCATACTCAGGCGGAAATTGAATCCGTTGGAAGGCGCGTTATCTTAGCTCAAGCGGATCTCACTGACCCCGCGCAAATCCAATCACTCGTCTCCAATCTCAACGCCCTGGATGTCCTCGTTAACTCTGCCGCATTCATGCCGAGTGGAAATGTGGATTTGCTTTCCCTCGAAAATTGGGATACCTCCCTTGACCTGAACCTACGTGCCCCCTTTCTACTTGCACAGGAATGTGCAAAAAAAATGAATACTGGCGGACTTATTGTCAACATCACAGATGTAGGTGCGCAAAAAGCATGGAGTCGGTATCCCTCTTATACGGTGAGTAAAGCCGCGCTCGAATCGCTGACAAAGATTCTTGCCCGCGCCCTGGCGCCGCAGATCCGGGTGAATGCCATTGCACCGGGTTTTGTCCTCCAGTCGGACATTGTCTCTGACCAGGAGTGGCAGCGACTGATTAATCGAATTCCCCTCAAACGCGCCGCGCGGGTGGAAGAGATTGCTTCCGCCCTCGAATTTTTATGGAAGAACGAGTATATTACCGGACAAACAATTGTGGTTGACGGTGGATATTCACTGTTGTAATCTGTTGGTTGAGTAGCTCGCGTTTTTTGGAGCGTATCGAAACCACCGGATCAGAGGAGAAATTTACATGTCCGAGATCACAGACCTCGCCGAAAAACTCAAATCAGAAGGTGAAAAATTTGTTGTCCTCTTCTCTGGTCTAAAGGAAGATCAATGGCAAATGGAAGTCTACACGGAGGGCGCAACCTGGACCATTCGCAATGTGCTTTCGCATTTCGTTACCTCGGAGCGCGGATTAATCAAACTTTTTGAACAGATCCGTCAGGGCGGGGCAGGTGCAGCGGATGATTTCTCGATTGACCGTTACAACGCAGCCATGCAGGAAAGGACAAAAGGAGCGACTCCTCAAGAACTGATCGCACAATACAGGGAAGTGCGTGCAAATGCCATTCAATGGGTTTCTGGCTTGAAAGAATCTGAACTTGAGATCACCGGTCGCCATCCGTTTCTAGGACAAACCGTGATCCGTGAGATGATCAAGATGTTATATTTGCATAACCAGCTTCATTATCGTGATATGAAAAAAGCATTGAAGACTTAAACACAAAGGATAGCCATCATGGCATGCCAGTCACCAAACCTTAGTAACCTTTGTCGTCTTAGTGGTTAAAAGTATGAATCTTCCGCCCTTTAAACTCGAACGTTACTTTGCCAAATACGAATTCAGCACTGAGTATCTGCTTTGTTCCTCAGATTGCGAATCCATGCCCATTGCAGACTTGCTTGCCTTGGAAGAAGCCGCGTCAGAGAAATTTCAGCAGGTATGGTTGGGCTACACTGAATCACAGGGAAATCCAACGCTGCGCACGGAGATTTGTAAACTGTATGAGACGATTCAGCCAGAAGAGATTCTGGTTCATACCGGTGCGGAGGAAGCGATTTTCCTGTTCATGTTCGCGGCTTTCAAAGAATATGACCATGTCATCATCCATTCGCCGGGCTACCAATCCTTGGCGGAGGTTGCCCATGCCACCGGCTGTGACGTGAGTCCCTGGCTAGCGCGCGAAGAGAACGGATGGGCGCTTGACCTTGATGAACTCCGTCACTTGGTCCGGACCAATACAAAAGCCATCATTATCAATACACCACACAACCCGACCGGCTATTTGATGTCCCACGTAGATTATGAAAGTGTACATCAGTTTGCACAGGAGAATAATCTATTGCTATTTTCTGATGAGGTCTATCGTGAGTCTGAATATGATTTTGCGACTCGTCTTCCCGCTGGGTGTGATTTTGGCGATCATGCCATTTCTCTGGGCGTGATCTCAAAAACTTATGGACTAGCAGGTCTCCGGATCGGATGGATTGCCACCAGGAATAAGAAGATTTATGAAAAAATGGCGTCGTTCAAGGACTACACCACGATCTGCAATTCCGCTCCCAGCGAATTTCTTGCGGAGGTTGCCATGCGGAATCGTCTAAAACTTGCTGATCGAAATCTTGGAATCATCAAAGATAATCTAGCGGTGATGGATGACTTTTTCTTCCGTCACGTTGACTTGTTTACATGGATTCGTCCCCGGGCAGGCTCAATGGCATTCCCCCGACTTCTTAAGGGGGATGTTGAAGAATTTTGTGATAGGCTGGTAAAGGAAGCCGGTGTTCTGCTTCTTCCCGGCTCCATGTATGATGATTCCCGTAATCACTTCCGTCTCGGACTGGGAAGAAAGAATCTGCCTAAGGCAGTTGAAAAGTTAGAGTTGTATTTACGCAAAGAATGAAAAGCGTGCTTTTGTCCTAGAAGCGAGATAAACTATGCAAAAACAAATTGCGTACATTATTTGGTAAAAAATTTTTTCTCGTCCAGAACTTTATTGATCGAATATTCTTCAGCAAATAATATAAAGGAAAGTGCATTCATAGATTATGTTTCGCAATCTTCTTCGTCTTTCACGCCCTCTTCACCTCCTCCTCGCCGCGCTGACGTACTTTCTTGGCGCGAGCATCGCCAATTACCTCGGCAAACCCTTCCGCACCGATTCCTTTTGGCTCGGATTGATCGCGGTCATCCTTGCCCAGGCAAGCATGAATCTGTTAGCAGAGGTGTTTCGTCCGAGTAATGAAGCCATCGTCGATGGCGAGACTCGAAAACAGCGACTCACCTTTCACAACAACGCGCTTTACATTTCGATTGCAGCGCTGACGGCAAATGCAGTGATCGCGTTTATTCTTTATAACAACCATCATCTTTCTGTCGCGGCTTTCTTTTTCCTTTTGCTCTCCCTCGTTGTTATTCTCGCCTATGCCATTCCTCCATTTCGCTTGATCAATCGCGGTTTTGGAGAATTTCTACTCGCCGCGCAGATGGCCTATATCATTCCCTCTATTGCCTATATCCTTCAATCTGATGAAACACATCGCTTCCTGCTGATCACTATTCCACTCACATTCCTGGCCTTTGCCTATTTTATTGTCATGGATTTTCCAGCCTTTGCTTCCGATGCCAAATATAATCGCAGTACACTACTGACACGTCTTGGCTACGAACGCGTTGTGCCGCTGCATCATCTTTTTGTTTTGCTAGCCTATCTCTTCTTCCTGACCGTTCCGGTATTTGGCCTTTCGCTTTCCCTCTTTTGGTCTGCCTTCCTCACCCTGCCCTTCGCTCTCTTCCAAATTTTCCAACTTCGCAGTCTTTCGCTCGGGGCTCCGGTCAATTGGACTCTGCTGACTGTGACCGCCCTCTCCGTATTCGGACTCACCGCCTATTTTTTGAGTTTGACATTCTGGCTTCGATAAATGTATGCCTGAATTTTTGACTCTTCTTCCTCCCGATGAAGCTCGTACTGCCCTCCTCTCGCATCTTTCCCAGCCGATACCTGATTCAGAAATCATAGACGTTCCCTCCTCTTTGGGTCGCATCCTGGCGGAAGATATCCTCGCGCCGCATTCATTGCCCGACTTTCAACGCTCCACTGTGGATGGGTATGCAGTCCGCGCCGGGAATACGCACGGAGCCAGTGATTCATTGCCGGCCTATCTCAACCTGATCGGCGAAGTCCCGATGGGCGACGCGCCTGCCTTCGAAATCAGGTCGGGTCAGTGCGCGTTGATCCATACCGGCGGCATGCTGCCGAATGGCGCAGATGCGGTTGTGATGTTGGAATACACTCAATCCGTGCAAAAAGAGGAAATCGAACTTTTTCGCGCGGTCGCGGAGGGCGAGAACATAATTCACGTCGGGGAGGATGTGGCGCAGGGACAAACGATCCAGTTTCAGGGAAGTCTGATGCGTCCCGCTGAAATTGGCGGGCTCATGGCGTTGGGGATCGTCAAAGTCAAGGTTGTGAGAAAACCCCGAGTTGGGTTGATCTCTACCGGTGATGAGGTGATCGATCCGAGTCAATCGCCGCGGCCCGGTCAAGTGCGGGATGTCAATTCCTTCACATTGGGCGCCTTGGTTGAGAAATCAGGTGGGCTTGCAAAACTCTATGGCATTGTCTCCGATGAATTTGACGCGTTGAAAAATGCTGCAGCGAAAGCCTTATCTGAATGTGATGTCGTAATTATCACGGCCGGCTCTTCCGCCTCCGCCCGCGATAGGACCGCCGACGTAATTCGTTCCTTGGGGCCTCCGGGTGTGCTGGTGCATGGCATCAATACCCGCCCCGGCAAGCCGACGATTTTAGGGGTGTGCGCTGGCAAGGCCGTGATAGGTTTACCGGGGAATCCTGTGAGCGCATTGGTGAACGGATATTTATTTGTGGTGCCGGTGATCGAAAAATTACTTGGCGCGCTGCCATTGCCAAGAGCCACTGTGCTCGCCCGGTTAACTGTGAATTTATCCTCTCAAGCCGGCCGCGAGGACTGGTGGCCGGTGAAGCTAATCGTCAATCAAAAGTCAAAAGTCGAAAATCTAGAGGTCGATCCCATTTTTGGCAAAAGCAATTTGATCTTTACTTTGGCAGCGGCAAATGGACTGCTGCGTATTCATCCGGATGCAACCGGATTGAGCGCTGGAGAGCTAGTGGAGGTTTTCTTAATCTAGGAGAAGCTTTATGTTTACTCGTTTAAGAGACTTTTTGATTGGCCCACCGATTTCTACAAAACAACTTCATGAGAAAAAATTAAACAAAATCCGGGCACTCGCAGCATTTTCACCGGATGCGCTTTCATCGATTGCGTATGCCAATCAGGAAATTTATCTTGGCCTACTGGTCGCTGGGAGTGCCGGCCTTTCTTTGGCTTGGCCCATAGGGATTGCGATCACTGGCCTGTTGATCATTGTCGCCCTTTCGTATTATCAAACAATTTATGGGTATCCCTCGGGTGGCGGATCTTATGTTGTGGCGCGTGAAAACCTCGGAGCGGTTTTTGGACTCATTGCTGCCTCCGCCTTATTAATCGATTATCTATTGACGGCAGCTGTTAGTCTCACCGCCGGTGTAGAGGCAATTGCTTCAGCCCTTCCATCCCTCTGGGGGCATCGTGTTGCGGTCGCACTCATTCTGTTAGGTTTGATCACGCTCGCGAACCTGCGTGGATTGCGTGAGACAGGTACATTGATTTCTATTCCAGTCTATCTGTTTCTATTTACATATATTCCCATGCTGGGGTACGGCTTATTTGTTTTATGGAGAGATGGAGGAACACCTCTTTCGGTCAGCTCCCCGGTCGCGGTCCGACCTCTAAATATATTCTTGATTTTGCATGCCTTTGCCACGGGTTGCACAGCGCTGACGGGCATCGAAGCCATTAGTAATGGAGTTCCAGCATTTCAACCTCCGGAGGCGAAAAACGCTGCCCGGACTCTGAGCGTCATGGCAATATTGATGGCAGTTTTGTTTCTAGGGAGTATTGGTCTTACGCAATTTCTTGGAATAGTCAGCGGTCCTCAGGAGACCATTCTCTCAGCGCTTGCACGTCGATTATTGGGAAATGGTCCGGCTTATTTTGCCATTCAACTTGGAACGATGTTGATCTTGGCTGTCGCAGCAAATACCAGCTTTGCCGGGTTCCCCCGGCTAGCTGCCATTCTCGCTGACGATGGATTCCTGCCGCGCCAATTAAAAAACCTAGGCGACCGGTTGGTATTTGCAAATGGTATCCTATTCCTATCGGTAGCAACGGGCATCCTGATCTTTCTCTTTCATGGTGATAGTCACTCGCTCATCCCATTGTTCGCAGTGGGCGTGTTCATGGCGTTCACACTTTCACAAGCGGGCATGGTGATTCATTGGTGGCGGGAGCATGGTAAGGGTTGGATATTCAAGGCAACCATCAATGGGCTTGGAGCGGTGACTACATTTATCACTTTATTTGTAGTGGGCATCACCAAATTCCTTGAAGGGGCCTGGGTGACTGTCTTTCTGATTCCAATGCTTATGTTCATGTTTCTCAGAGTTCGCACGCATTATCGAGAGGTGAAGCAGGAATTGTCGTTGCATGGGCTTCCACCTACTTTGCGGCCCCTGACACAACTTCGGGTGGTGGTGCCGATTTCTGGTGTGCATCGCGGCATCGTGGATGCGATGCGTTATGCACTGACCATTTCAAATAATGTCACAGGCGTCTTTGTTGAATTAGAACCGGGCGCTGGAGAAGAAATCCGCAAGAAATGGGAACATTTTTGGCCCGATATTCCGCTTGTGATAATCCAATCCCCATTCCGCGCTGTAATTGGACCCTTGTTGGCGTTTCTGGATAAGACGGATCAGGATCATAACGATGGCCAGCAGGCAACAGTAGTGTTACCTGAGTTTGTGCCCGCACATTGGTGGGAGGCTGTCCTCCACAATCAAACCGCCTGGCTGTTGAAAGCCTCGCTGCTCTATCATCGTCGCAATCTGGGTTTCCAGCGCGTGATTATCGACGTGCCTTATTATTTGCATGACTAGGTTTGCCAGGGCAATTTCTCCAAATCAACATTCCCGCCACTAAGGATCACTCCAACTTTCAAGCCAGTTAGATCTATCTTCCGTTCCCATAATACGCCCACGGCTACGGCAGATGAAGGTTCAATAATGATCTTGACGCGCTCCCAGATAAATTGCATCGAATCAATAATTCCCTGTTCGCTCACAGTGACCACCTGCTCGACGCGCGTTTGAATAATCGGAAAGGTTTTGTTACCCAGAGATGTGAGCAAACCATCAGCAATAGTCTTGGGTTTCACTGAAGGAAGAATCTCTCCGGCCTTTAGAGAACGATAGGCGTCGTCTGCCATTTCGGGTTCGCCTGCAATCACGCGGATTCCTTTTTTGATTTCTGTTGCCGCAACCGATGTTCCACTTAGAAGTCCACCGCCTCCGACCGGCGCGATGATCACGTCCAGCTCGGGCACGTCCTCCAATAGTTCAAGAACCGCAGTTCCTTGTCCCGCGATGACGCGTTCATCGTTGTATGGATGGACAACCGTCGAACCGGTCTCTCCCACCACTTGCGCGAGCGTCGCCTCACGCGCCTCCAGCGTTGGTTCACAAAATGTGATTTTCCCGCCGTACGCCGCGACCGCAGCTTTTTTCACGGCGGGCGCGTTACTCGGCATGACGATGTAGGCTGGGATGCCCCGTAACCTGGCGGCCAGTGCCAGCGCCTGTGCATGATTCCCGGATGAATGTGTAGATACGCCGCAGGCAGCTTCTTGATCGCTCAGCGAAAAGACTGCATTGCACGCGCCACGAAATTTGAACGCGCCAACTTTCTGGAAGTTTTCGCATTTGAGAAATACCTGCGCACCGACTTTTTGATTTAGGCTTTCATTGGTCAAAACCGGTGTGCGATGTATATAAGGTCGGATCCGTTTTGCGGCTTCATAAATATCGGGGAGGGTAGGGGGCATGCAGACTCCTTGACTAGATCTGACTGGGTTATTGATTTTAATATCCTCTTTCAAAATCTACTTGATACTTTAGTGCTTTGCCTTTCCGGTAAAGTTGATAATTCTGGATAAATAATTTGGTTATATCCTCAGGATAGCTGATCGCTGAGGTATGAAATGTCATGTACAGATTTGGTGTTGTCCAAAAGGGATGGTCTTCTGGTAGTGGTTCTTTCTCGAAGACATCTAATACTGCCACGGCAAGCTTACCCTGGTTCAATGCCTGGATTAAAGCAAATTCGTCTACCGCATTCCCACGTCCAACGTTGATAAAAATGGCGCGGGGAGGCAATGCATTGAGCAAAGTAGTATTCACAATTTGGTTTGTATCGTTTGTTCGAGGCAGCACACTGACAAGATAATCCAGTCCATTTGCGAATTTCAGCAAATCGTCGCCATGAAAATATTGATCTACTTCTTTGCTTTCTTCACTCTCCCTCGTAAAGCCTCTGACTGTCATTCCAAAATGTTTGGCGGCGCCCGCCAGGTAGGCACCGATCGAGCCAACCCCGAGCAAGCCAATGGTTTTGCCGCGCAGCATACCTGATTCAGGTCGTTGCCACTGTTGGGCCTGCTGAGTGCTAATCCGTTCCAGGATTTTCTTTTCATGGAACAGTAAATATCCAAAGACATACTCAGACATCAACTCACCGAAAACACCACGGGCATTCGTGAGAATGTAATTGCGACGTTGGGCAGGATCCACCAAAGGCTCCACGCCCGCATAAATCGATTGGACCCACTTCAGGCTCGTGAGGAGCGGAAGCGCATCCCGAATTAATTTCGGCTCGCCCAGAACGATGTCACATTCCTTGGGATCCTTCGAGATTTCAAGCTCCGGCAATTGGACGGACTCAATTAGCCGTCTATACTCATCTTCATCGCGCGATAGGATAAAAAGTTTGGGCATAATCGTTGATTATACCCAGGCTCTTGTGTGATTTTGTCAGCGCCCCTAAAAACCAAAGAGCCGTGCACAGTTATATGCACGGCTCTCAGGTCTAGAAAATTTAGTCACTTTTGGCGACTAGGTGCGGCGTACCAAGCCTACCAAAAATAGCAGCACAACTGCGCCCAGGATAGCGACGATCAAGCTGGTCAGGTTGAAGCCACTAACGCCCGGTGCACCAAAGGCATTCATGATGAAGCCTCCGATCAAAGCGCCCACGATACCTACCACAATGTTCGCGAGGGCTCCCATTTGGGCATTGCGTCCCATGATGATACTTGCAATCCATCCTGCGATGGCACCGAAGATGATCCATAAGATGATATTCATTCTTCCTCCGAGTGATTTGATTAAGGTTTGGTCAATTCTTGCTAGGCGGGCATTACGTTCCCGCTCATTGTAAGAAACGAAACGACAAGTGCATTGTTACGTCTCTACATAATATGCTAACCCCTTGAACAGCAAGGAGTTACCTTACGAAGATTAGAGAAAACATTCACAAGTAGACGTTACTTTCTTCTCAATCCGAAAATTGTGGTCACAATACCTGTAAGAAAGGATACAGCCATCAGTCCGGCGAAAATTCGTGCAGTTTGCATATTTTCCTTTTCCAAATAGTATTCCCTCATGTTAATTGCAGATGCAGCAGGGATAGCCAGCTGTGGTCTAAATTCCGTGGTTGGTCTTCTTCCAGACTTTGCAGTTCCTCCAGGTTGAGAAGCAGCTTTTTCCCCTTCAGGGACGATTTTCGATCCATAATTATTAGCATAGACCTCTGTGAATTCCGCGCCGAAGAAAAGAATTTGAGCGGAGTAATAAATCCAGACCAACAACAAAACCAATGAACCTGCTGCGCCAAACGAGGAGGCCACCGCGCTATTTCCCAAGTAAATTCCAATCAGAAGCTTGCCCAAGGAAAAGAAAACGGCTGTCATAAAAGCGCCTAGCCAGACGTCGCGCCAGGCAATTTCAGCGTCTGGCAGGAATTTATAAATGAGCGCAAACAAGACCATAATCACTCCGATTGAGATCACTAAATTGATCAGTTGCAAAATGAACTCGGAGAAAGGAAAGACATTGCCAATGGTTGTCTGCACAGCCGAGAGACCAGCACTAATCACAAGTGAAACAAGCAAAAGGAAACCAATTCCCAGGATCATGGTGAAGGAAAGAAAACGATCAATAATTATTTTTTTGATTGACTGAAAGAAGCCTTTGGTTTCTTTTTCCTTCACTTCCCAAATTGTATTGAGCGAATTATGCAATTCATTGAACACACCCAGCGCGCCAAATATTAGTGTGATGATCCCGATAATTGTGGCAGTAATCCCTCTGGCAGGATTGCTGGCGCTCGTGAGCAAATCTGAAACGAATTTCGCGCCTTCCGCACCGACCAGACTCTGAATTTGGCCCATCACTTGTTGATGGACAGCTTGCTGTTGCCAGAACAGACCGGTGACGGCGATGACAATAATCAGCAGAGGGGCAAGGGAGAAAATTGTATAGTAAGCCAGAGCGGCGGATAGGCGGGAAGCTTTATCTTCCTTCCAGCCCTGATAGCTCAGCTTCAGTAGATTCGGTAAATTGGAGAATAACTTTCTCATTTTACAATCAATCTATATTCCAATTTGTTAAGCTTCAAATGCCTTTTTCAATAAGAGGCACAAGCACCATTGACAATGTTATAAACCTAAATTGACCAGAATAAAATAGAAAAAGTCCCCACCCCAAGGTGGGGACTTTTTATCCCTCCAATTGAATACTTATCTTCTAATTGTCGCCTCTCGTTCCGGTCCCACCCCGATCCACTTCACGGGAACTTCCGCGGCGTCCTCGATCATCTTTATATACTCTTGTGCTGCGATAGGTAATTTATCAAAGGAGCGCGCCTGGCTAATATCCTCCTGCCAGCCTTTGACGGTTCTATAAATTGGTTCCACTTTTTCCAATCCATACGCGTCTACATCTGCATACCTGACAGAATCACAGCTTAGTTCGTATCTCGTACAAACATTGATTTCATCCAACCCACTCAACACATCCAGTTTCGTCAAACATAACTCGGTTACCCCGCTTAATTGCACAGCGGTTCGGATAATTTCCAGGTCCAGCCAGCCAACTCGGCGAGTGCGACCTGTCGTTGCGGCGGTTTCAGCGAATTTTCCGTAGGCTTCACTTTCCACATCCTGAATTTCCGTTGGCAAGGGTCCAGCCCCGACGCGTGTCGTATAGGCCTTGGTCACGCCGACTACATTCGTAATGTAGCGCGGTGGAATCCCAAGTCCCGCCGACGCGGCAGCGGGAATGGTTGTCGAAGCGGTTACGAACGGATATGTTCCCCAATCCGTATCCAAAAATGTGCCCATCGCTTGTTCGAGCAGAAAGTTTTTATTTGCCTTCAATCCATCTTGGACCAACGAAAACAGCTCACGAAGGTAAGGTTTCAATCGTTCGTAATAAGCGCGATAGGTATCCCGCACTTCCTCGTATTTCAACGTCTCTCCACCTAGCGCAACAATGATCTTATTTTTCAACTCCAATTGAACCTGCAGGCGTGACTCAAAGGCCTTGCTTGTAAAATCACTCCAGCGGATTCCGTTATAGCTGACCTTATCGGCAAACACCGGTCCGATGCCACGCCGTGTGGTTCCCGTTGCGCCTTCGCCTTTGGCTTCCTCATATAGGCCATCCAAAATCTTGTGATACGGCATAATCAGATGGGAGCGCGGAGAAATCCATAAGCGTCCCTCCACGCCGACACCAGCCTTATTTAACTTCTCAATTTCTTCGAGCAGTACAGAAGGATCAATGACCACACCCCCACCGATAAGCCCTACTGTTTTCTGAGCAAAAATTCCCGAAGGTACTAGATGGATCTTAAATGTTCCAAAGGTGTTGATCACCGTGTGGCCTGCATTGTTTCCCCCGTTGAATCTGGCTACATAATCTGCCTGCTCGGATAGATAATCCACCACCTTGCCTTTGCCTTCATCACCCCATTGCGAACCGATCACTGCTGTGACTGTCATTTCGTCTCCTTTACAAATTACCAATGACTTCATCAACGATCTGGATGGCTAACCCGATATACGACTCCGGAGATAAACGATTCAATTGCCCGCGCGTTTCTTCATCGATATCCAGAGTTCCCACCCAAAGCCGATAATTGCCCTCGTCTATTACGCGTCCGCGCGTCTGAGACTTAAGTGACTCATACGCGTCGTTTCTTCCCGCCGCGCGCAGAATAGTCTGCGCGCCTTCAGTTACAACCTCCCAATGTGAATCCAACTGTGCTTTGATTTTTTCTTCATCCGGGACGATGCGATTCATTCCGCGTGTGACGTTATTCCATGCCAGCAATGTGTGGCCCAATGCGACACCGAATGTCCTGCGGACTGTTGAATCCGTGAGATCCCGTTGCAAACGCGAAATGGGTAATTTTTGCCCATAGTGGGTGAGGAGTGCATTGGCAATACCAAGATTTCCCTCTGCGTTTTCAAAATCAATGGGATTCACTTTCTGCGGCATGGTTGAAGAACCAATCTCTCCTTCGACAACTTTTTGTTTAAGAGTTTCATCACTAATATATCTCCAAATATCTTGCGTGTAATCAATAAGTATGGCGTTCGTCATTTTGATGGAATCAAAGTAACGGATCCAGTTGTCGTAAGGCAGGATCTGTGTCGTCACAAGATTAGCTTCCAAATCAAGACTCTGGATAAATTCCTTGCTGAAGGAAAGCCAATCCACTTGTGGGGCGGCAGATTGCAAGGCGTTGAAATTGCCAACCGCACCCGTTAATTTTGCCTCGAATTTGTGATTTGCCATATCATCGCGACATTTGATTAGCCGTGCGAGATAGACTGCAATTTCTTTTCCCAGCGTTGTAGGCACGGCGAGCTGACCATGAGTCCGCGCAAGGAGGGGCAGAGCACGGTACTTCTTTGCGAAATCACCTAATGAATTAATAAGATTGTCCAGCGCTGGGAGCAGGACTTGATCACGTGAGTCTCTTAATGCAATCGCTTGTGCGATATTGTTAATGTCTTCAGAGGTCAAGCCAAAGTGAATGAAAGGGATGATTTGGGGTGCGGGAACTTGCTCCTGTGCCAGCGGCAAGCCGCCGGACTCCATAAATTTGTCTCGCAAAAAGTATTCGATTGCTTTGACATCATGTCGCGTGATCTTTTCATATTCCTGTATTTTGCGCGCATCGTTTTCGGTGAAGTCCCGCAGGACAGACTTCCAGCCTGAAAATATGTCAGCGGAGAAAATACCCGTTTTGGAAAGCGCAGACAAAAAGTCCAGCTCCAGCCGTGCGCGGGCACGGAGATAGGCATATTCAGAGAAGAAGTCTCGAAGAGCTGAAGTTTCGTTTTCGTAACGTCCATCCAGGGGGGAAAGCGCGTGAAGAGTCATCATCAAGCATTATAATTCGGGCGACCCAAATCAAGAGGAGTAATGATGAAAATTTTGCCTGAAACGGCTCTGACGTACGATGATGTTTTGCTCGTGCCGCAGTATTCCGGCGTGGATTCGCGGCGCACTCTGTCAACGAAAAGTTGCCTGACTAAAAAGATTGCCCTGCAGGTGCCGATCGTTTCTGCGAACATGGATGTGGTCACCGAAAGTGAGATGGCCATTACAATGGCGCGTGAAGGTGGGATTGGGATGATCCATCGCTTTATGACCATTGCGGAGCAAGCCCGGCAGATCCAGCGCGTGAAGAAAGCTGAATCATTCATTGTCGATAGACCCATCACAATGAAAGAATTCAATACCGTAGGTGATGTGAAGCGTGTGGTCGATGAAACAGGAACGGGTGGGATTCTGATCCTGGATAAAAATGACAGATTGATCGGCATTGTTTCCACGCGCGACCTGCTATTTGAAAATGACATGAATAAGCCTGTAACCGCGATTATGTCGAAAGAAGTGCAGAGCGCTCCACCGAATACGACTTTGAAAGAGGCGGAGAGATTGTTACATGAATACCGTGTAGAAAAGCTACCTCTGGTTGATGAGGATAGGAAGGTCGTTGGACTCGTGACGCTGAAAGACATTATGAAAATCACGCAGTTCCCAAAAGCGACGAAGGATGCAAAAGGACGCTTGTCAGTGGGTGCGGCAGTGGGTGTGCGCGACAAGGAAATGAGACGGGTAGAGGCTGTGCTGGAAGCCGGGGCAGACTGTATTGTGGTGGACATTGCTCATGGTGATTCCCATCTTGAACTTGAGATGATCAAAAACATCTGCAGGCATTTTCCCGAGGCGCAGATCATCGGTGGAAATGTTGCTACCGCGGATGGAACCAGACGTTTGATCGACGCCGGCGTCAACGCGGTAAAAGTTGGCGTCGGGCCGGGTTCCATTTGCATTACGAGGATTGTTGCTGGCTCCGGGGTTCCACAATTGACAGCCGTGATTGAATGTGCCGAGGCTGCGCGTGAGTATGGAATCCCGATCATTGCGGATGGAGGGATTCGTCAGCCAGGCGATTTGGCAAAAGCAATTGCGGCCGGGGCACAGACCGCAATGATCGGCAGTATGCTGGCGGGAACCGATGAAAGTCCCGGGCTGGTCATGACGCGGAAGGGTCATCGCTATAAAGCCTCACGTGGGATGGCTTCGCTGGACGCCAATATTGATCGGAACAAGCGCGAAGGCAATGATCTGACGCAGGAAGAGATCGAAGACTATGTTGCCGAGGGAGTCGAAGCTTCCGTGCCATACCGCGGCAGAGCGCGTGAAGTGTTAACCCAACTCATTGGCGGATTGCAATCCGGAATGAGCTATAGCGGCGTGCATTCCATTGAAGAGTTTCAGGACAAGGCAGTCTTCGTGCGGATGACTGGTGCTGGTTTGAAAGAATCGGGCCCGCATGATGTGGAAGTGCTCACGTAATTAGTCGTTTTATGTCTGTTTACCTTCATGATATTCCTCTCCCTGAAGCGCAAACGCGCTTTCGGCAAGCCATCCAAGAAGCGGGTTTATGGCGCGTGCTTGGAACGGAATTAATCCCTCTCGACGAAAATTCGTTGGGACGGGTGACCGCCGAACCCATCTGGGCCAGGATTTCCTCGCCTCATTATCACGCCGCGGCGATGGATGGTTTCGCTGTCCGAGCCATCACAACCAATGGAGCATTACCCTCCAAACCGATCGTACTCGAAATTGGACCTGAAGCTGAGTACGTGGATACTGGCGATCCCTTGCCCGATTGGGCGAACTCGGTTATCCCGATTGAGAATGTTGAATCCTTGGATGAACGTGGCAATCTCACTCCCGAAATTCGAAAACCTGCTTCCATTCGCATCCGCTCTTCGGTTGCGCCCTGGAGTCATGTCCGCCCGTTGGGAGAGGATATTGTCGCAACGCAACTGGTATTGCCTGCGGGGCATATTTTGCGCCCGGTGGATTTGGGAGCCATCGCCGCGGCGGGCCATCAGGAAATCAGGGTGACGCGCAAACCGAAGGTTGCCATTCTGCCGACAGGCACAGAACTTGTTCCCATTGGAAGCCAACTCAAAGCCGGAGATATTCTTGAATACAACTCGCTGGTCATCGCAGCACAGATTAAGTCCATGGATGGTGAATCGACGCGTTACCCGATCACGAAGGATGATTTCGATTTGATTTGTGAAAGAGTAAAGGAAGCCGCGCAAGATCATGATCTGATTTTATTGAACGCAGGTTCATCGGCGGGCGCAGAGGATTTTTCCGCGAAGGTGGTTGAAAAATTGGGTCAATTGCTTGTGCACGGTGTTGCAGTGAGACCTGGTCATCCAGTGATATTGGGAATGGTAAATCGGGAACTGGGAATTCTGCAGGGCGGATCAGAAACGACTCTCGAATCCCGAGTTTCGATTCCCATCATTGGCGTTCCCGGCTACCCGGTCTCTGCTGCGCTAACCATAGATATTTTTGTTGAACCGCTCATCGCCCATTGGCTGGGACGGAAACGCAATGAACTGCCAACAGAAATGGCGACCTTGACTCGCAAGATCGTTTCCCCGCCTGGGGATGATGATTTTGTCCGGGTCGCGGTCGGAAAGGTTGGCGATAAATTACTGGCTGCGCCCTTGTCACGGGGCGCGGGAGTCATTACATCCCTTGTCCAAGCGGATGGGCTGGCGCTTATCCCACGCGGCACCCAGGGATTGGATGCTGGCGAGCCCGTCAAAGTCCATCTATATCGAAGCCGAGCTGAAATCGAAAAAACAATTTTTTGCATCGGCTCGCATGATCTCACGCTTGATCTCATGTCACAGTTTCTTGCAGAGCAGGATCGCAGGCTTGCATCTGCAAATGTTGGCTCACAGGGTGGATTGATCGCACTTCGACGCGGGGAAGCACACCTGGCGGGTTCACATCTGTTGAATCCTGAAACCGGGGAATACAATATTTCATATATTCGTCAGTACATGCCAAATATCCCTGTCAAAGTTGTTGCACTGGTGGGAAGAGATCAGGGTTTGATAGTGAAGCCTGGAAACCCCAAGGGGATAAAAAGCCTAAGAGATTTGACTAGTCCCAACGTCCAGTTTGTGAACCGACAGCGCGGCGCGGGAACGCGCGTCCTGCTTGATTATCATTTAAAATTGATGACCATCGCTCCTGAGCGCATTGTCGGCTATTCTCAGGAAGAGTATACCCATCTCGGAGTTGCAGCTGCCATAGCGTCTGGTCGGGCAGATTGTGCGCTGGGAATTGCCGCCGCCGCGCAGGCATTGAATTTAGAGTTTATTCCATTATTTCAAGAACGGTATGATTTGGTGATTCCGCGGCAGTTGGCGGAAGGTGACCTGCTTGGGCCTCTTTTCGAACTCTTGGCTAAGCGCCGTTTTCGAGAGGCTGTATCTCAACTGCCAGGGTATGATGTGTCCGTGATGGGCACAATTATTTTGGAGGAGTAGATGACCGAAGGCCTGATCATTGATGACAATCGTACAACCGCCGATGCTCTCGGTCAGATGCTGGCTGTTCTCGGGTTCAAGGCGCGATTAGCCTATGGATCAAATGCCGGAATGTCAATTCTGGCGACCGGTTTTATACCCAAGTTTATCTGTCTCGATATCAACATGCCTGGGGTGAATGGAACAGAAATCCTTGCCTTTTTGCGGCGTGAACCACGTTTCATGTCTGTGCCGGTCTTTGTCATCACCTCTGACGACCAGCCTGAAACGCGCAGAAAAGTGATGAAACTTGGTGCGAATGCAATGATCATCAAACCTGCCACGATTGATGTGCTGGAAGATGCACTGAGAAGCGTAAGATTCCTAAAGTAAACTCAACTTAAAAAATAATAACCGCTACGAATCAAGTGGCGGTTATTGTCATTGAGGAGAATGAGGCAGAAGGTAGAAATGATTAAGAAAATTCTTTTTACGATTCTGACAAGTGTGTTAATCCTGTCCGCTTGTGGTGGTGGCAGCGGGAGTCCATCCAATGCAAATGAAAATGCGACACTGGCCCCTGTCCCAACGGAATATGTCGGACTGACCAATCCTCTTGGAGCAGATGCCGCAACTCAGGGCGCGGTAGTGTTCCATACGAACTGCGAAATGTGTCACGGACCTCGGGGTCATGGCGATGGTCCCGCCGGACAAGCGCTTGATCCGCGGCCTAGAAACCTGGCAGAGCTACAAACAAAAGCCAGCGATGATTTTCTGTTTTGGCGCATTCGTGAGGGTAGGCCCGGCACTTCCATGGTGGCGTGGAAGGGCATTCTGACGGATGAACAGATCTGGCAGGCTATCTCTTTTATTCGCACCTTAAAGCAATAAAGAAACTTTATTTTTCCTTAAGCTGGGCTTATAAAATTACATTCCTTTTTATTTGACGTTATAATACAAACCTCAATTGAGGAGATCAACCCATGCCACTTTCTGCTGGTATTCCCGCGCCTGATTTTGAACTGCTTGATGATACAAATACATCGCGTAAGCTTTCTGACTTTCGCGGTAGGAATGTGATCCTATATTTTTATCCGGAAGATGATACTCCGGGCTGTACAAAAGAGGCCTGCAATTTCCGTGATGATTATTCTGCTTATGAAAAAGCAGGCGTTGTAATTTTGGGTGTCAGTCCTGATACCGTTGAATCCCATGTGAAATTCAAAAAGAAATTTCAATTACCTTTCCCTTTGCTGGCAGATGTAGGCCATAAAGTTTGTGACCTATATGGAGTATGGGGGCCGAAAAAATTTATAGGTAAAGAATATGAGGGTGTCCTTCGGACTACATTCCTGATTGATGAAAATGGGAATATCGTAAAGGTTTTTGAAAAAGTTCGCCCGGCTGAACACAGCGCGGAGCTGCTTTCGGCATTGGGTCCGGTGAATTAGCCGGAAACAGTGATCGTCTGTTCGCGATTCAGATTCTCATCTCTATTAATTCGTGACAAATATAAGAAAGTTTGGTAAATTTAGACGGTTTTGGACTGGGGCGGACCCCGTTCGATTTTCTTGAGGAGAGAGATCGTATGCGACACTTTGTCATTGTGGGAATTCTCGTCATTGTTATGGCTCTGGTCACTTATTTCGGCCTGACTTCCATTGGCTTGATGCCGGTCGAGGCAAGCTTGCAGGCCACACAAATCGATTGGATGTGGAATCTGGAAATGATTGCCATGTCTTTTCTTTTTGCCCTCATTGTGGCTCCCATCACTTACAGTCTGATCGTGTTCCGACGTAAAAAGGGTGATACAACGGATGCTGAACATATGGAGGGAAATACCAGACTGGAGATCACGTGGACGGTGCTCCCATTATTCCTGGTGATGGCCTTTGCATATGTGGGCGCGGTGAATCTGGCTGATACTCGCAGGGTTGACCCGAATGCAATGATTGTGAAAGTAAGGGGAATACAATGGTCGTGGTCGTTCGAATACCCGCCCGTGAATGGGGTCTCTGTTATTTCTGATGAACTTCACCTGCCCAAAGGAAAGCAAGTTCTGTTAAGGATGACATCGTCCGATGTGATCCACTCATTTTGGGTTCCTGAATTCCGCGTCAAGCAAGACCTTGTCCCCGGTAGGATCACTGAACTGCGTATCACTCCAATCCGCTCTGGGAATTACAAGGTTCGTTGTGCCGAGTTATGCGGCACTTCGCATGCCTATATGGAAAAACCAGTCGTCGTTTCATCCCAGGCTGATTTTGATACCTGGATGACAGAACAAGTGAAACTTGCTGAGCAGCAGGCGGCAACGCCCGAGGGACATGGACAGGCGCTGGTGGCTGCAAACGGATGCAGTGCCTGTCATTCGATCAACGGCGCGGCGGGGATTGCCCCTACGTGGCTTGGCCTTTTCGGCTCGCAGGTGAAATTGACCGATGGCAGCGTAGTGACAGCGGATGAGGCCTATCTCAAAGAGTCGATCAAAGCACCCCAGGCAAAGATCGTAGCCGGCTTTGAAACACAGCTGATGCCAACATATGGTTTTCCAGATGAAGATATCGCAGATATCGTCGCGTACCTCAAGACCATCAAATAGCTGCAGAGGAATGATATGAGAAAAACACATCCTGTTTGGACCGGGATTTTGCTCCTGGTCATCGGTGGGACGATTGGGTATGGGATCGGTCTGGGGCTGGATTTGTTGGTTTCCCATTCCCTAAATTTTAATGGCTCGGTGGCCGCTGCGTTTGCTTTATTCCTGGCTGTCACCTCTTTTTTCTTCGGTGTCTATGGTTACCGTGGAATTACGCGCGGCCTGGTCTTTCAGGTGATAGGCACTCTCGTAGGTGCCCTTTTTGTCACAGGCATCCGTGCGCTGGTGGGAAGCACAACTATATTTGGCCCCTTCTTATTCAGCGAACCCGCCTGGGTTTTCGGTGCGCTGGCTGGGGATGTTTCATTCGTCTTTGGAGTAGGTGTTGTCAGCGACTGGGTGAAGTGGGTGCGTGGACTTGATACACCGGAGCACCACGAAGATGAGCCTGGCTGGGAAAAATATTTTAGCGTATCTCTTGACCATAAGGTCATTGGAATTCAATATACAATGACTGCGCTGGTGTTGATCGCGGTTGGCGGTACCTTTGCCATGATCTTCCGAACGGAACTTGCACAATCTCAACTGCAGTTCCTGACCACGACGTTCAAATTGTTCAATCAAACGGGGCCGCAATTTTATAACACGCTCATGTCGTTGCACGGCATTATCATGATCGTCTCTATTTTGCTGGGGGTTTCAGGCATTATGAACTATGTTGTGCCTCTGCTGGTTGGTGCACATGACATGGCGTTCCCACGATTGAATGCCTTTGCATTTTGGGTGGCTGTCCCGGCTTCGGTTCTGCTTCTCATGGCCCTTGTATTAGGGGGGTTCGACACGGGATGGACCGGGTATCCACCTCTTTCGGCGCGCGCGCCCGTGGGCATGCAGATGTTTTTCCTGGGAGTCTTTACCGCAGGTTGGTCGTCCATCCTCGGTTCGGCAAATGTGATCGCAACGGTCCTCCGTATGCGTGCCAAAGGTATGAGTGCCATGCGCCTGCCGATCTTTGTGTGGGCGTCCATTGCAACCTCGATTATTGCTCTGACAGCCACACAGCTGATCGGTCTGTCTTTCCAGTTGGTAATGTTCCAGCGTCTGCTGGGTATGCCTTTCTTTGATGCTGCAAAAGGTGGCAACCCTGTTTTGTTCCAGCATCTCTTCTGGTTCTACTCGCATCCAGCGGTGTATGTGTTTGTGCTGCCCGGGCTTGGGGTGATCTCCGAACTCCTGCCGGTCTTTGTTCGTAAGCCGTTATTTGGATATCGTTGGGTTGCGATGTCTTCACTGGGCATTGCACTGGTTGGTTTCACGGTTTGGGCGCACCATATGTTTGCCTCCGGCATGAACGAATATTTGCGTGTCCCATTCATGTATAGCACGTTGCTTGTTGCAGTTCCGACCGGTGTGAAATTCTTCTCTTGGGTGGCGACCCTGTGGGGAGGTAAGATTGAGACTCCCACGCCGATGCTCTTCGTTCTGGGCGCGATCGTTGTGTTCTTATTGGGTGGTCTCACTGGACCCCCGAATGCTGCGATTGCTCTTGACCTTCATCTAACCGATACGTACTTCATCGTCGGTCATTTCCACGATACGATCTTTGGTGGATTCGTATTTCCATTCTTTGCAGCCATCTATTATTGGTTCCCGAAAGCAACGGGTCGCCGCATGAGCGAGTTTTGGGGCAAGCTTCATTTCTGGCTGATGACCCCGTCGTTCCTGGTATTGACCTTTGGAATGATGCGTGTTGGCCTGCTGGGAATGCGCCGCCGCATTGTGGATTACGATCCTGCCCTTGGCTTCGATACTGCACACTTGATTATGACGATTGCCGGATACCTGATTTTCATCTCGGTGCTGATCTTTTTCATCAATTTCTTCTATAGTATGACACATGGTGAGAAAGCAGAAGGCAATATCTGGAACTCGCGTTCTCCTGAGTGGCAGGTGCCATCACCTATGCCAGTCCATAACTACGAGGTTCCGTTTGTCGTGGTGGGTGAGCCGTATGATTATGGTTTGGCTGACTCAAAATATGTGGAATTTTCAACCAATGGTTCCAAACATGTTGAATTTCCCACGGCCCCGGAAGTCGAGAAACATCACTAAGTGAGAGCAGAAACGAAAATGGTACATACACAAGACAAAAAATCCATGCTGGGCCAGGGCGTAGTTATCTTTGTTTACCTGGCATTTTTGACGGGTCTCGAGTTCCTTGTAGCAATTTCTTTTGATTCAGTGCCGTTGCTGGTCGTAGTTGCGCTGGTCAAAGCCGCACTGGTTGCCTATTACTATATGCATGTTTACAAACTCAACCTTGAGAGCGAAGAGGTTGAGTCGTATGACTACAAGTCCGGGACAAATCGTCTTGGATTATGGTTATTTCTTGTTTCGGATTCCTTCGTCTTTGCCGGTTTGATGGCCATGCGGATTAATCTGCTCGGGTTGACACGCCCGGAACTTAATCAGTTCCTGGGTCTGGGCGTGACAGCTGTGCTGCTCATCTCATCCTTCTTTATGAACCGTGGGGAGACATTGCTGCACAATGGTGATCGACAAGGCTTTTTATGGAATACGGCCGTGACGTTTGTGCTGGGCCTCGGCTTTTTACTTGGCGTAGTTCTGATTGAGTGGCCCACGGCCAGCGCCGAAGGCCTTACCCCAAGCAGTGGAGTCGCCGGGGCGGCCTTCTATATGATGACCGGTATGCACGCTTTTCACGTATTTACAGGGTTAATCCTGCTGGTCATTGTCTGGTTGAATGGTCGGCGTGGCTTGTATGATGCCAAGAATTATCCTGTTGAGGCTGCCGCCGTGTATTGGCACTTCGTAGATGTCGTTTGGATTTTCTTCTATCCTGCCCTTTATTTGATTGGAACAGCTGTAAAGTAACCCTCTGCCAGAATTTTTAACAACTAATATGAGGCATTCAAATCGGGGCGACCTGCAGCAGGTCGCCCCGATTTTCGGGTGTATGATTGGGATGTACGAATAATTGCTCAGATGCAGGAAGTAGAATTAGATTGGGCAAAAGATCCCATCGAAAGAAAAAATGGACTCCAGATATTTTGTAATAAAAAGAATTCTCCTTTGTATTGGGCTCGGATTGTTGCTTGGCGTGCTCGTTAGTGAAGTCCCTTTTCTTTTCCTGCGCGATACGGCGCGCATGCCGCGCCAAATTATCTTAACCATCCCCGCCGGCACGGCAGATGAGGTTGCGCGCGGTGAACAGCCACCCTCCATCCCGCAGAACATGACTTTTGTTGTAGGAGATCGACTTGTTGTCAAGAACGATGATTTGGTTGATCATAAGCTAGGGCCTCTATGGATCCCTGCAAATTCATCCGCCCAACTTTCGCTCGACCAGGAAGAAAACCTTGCCTATGAATGTACGTTTCAGCCTGGCAATTATTTTGGCCTCGATGTACGTGAACCGCTCACACCCGGCACCAGAATCTATGGAATTATTTATGTCGCTTTCCCGATGGCAATTTTGATTGCGCTATATAGTTTTGTGATCGCGCCAAAGAAAAAAGAAAATGTTGTTGCGTAAGATGTTTCAACGCAAGTGGTTGATTGCCACTTTGCTTGTTTTCGCGGGAACCGCACTCTGTATCCGCCTTGGAATCTGGCAATTGGATCGTCTTCAGCAGCGCCGCGCCTTCAACGCGCAGTTTGAATCTGCCCGGGCCGAGCCTGCGCTGGATCTGAACCAGGGATTACCTCCAGATATTACGGCGATGGAGTGGCGGTCTGTGAAAGCGGCGGGTGAATATGATTTTGCGAATCAGGTTGCTTTAAGAAATCAATATAACGGTAACCAATACGGATATCATTTATTGACCCCGCTCCTTTTCGACCTTTCAACAGGCTCGGGGCAGGCTACAGCTGTTCTCGTAGACCGTGGCTGGATTCCTGCAGATGGCAACTCCGGTCCTGCGGACTGGCGCAAGTATGACGAGCCGGGCACCATAAGTGTTTCGGGGCAGATCCGGCTGGGGCAGGCGAAACCAGCTTACGGCGGAGTCGCTGACACGCTCCCTGAAAACGGTGCAAAGCTCGAAATTTGGAATAATGCTGATTTGACCCATATCATCCGTCAATTGCCGTATCCAGTTTTGCCGGTCTATGTTCAGCCGGCGCCCGATGCATCTGATAACGAACCTCCAATCCCATCTCAACCTGACGTTGAAATCACAGAAGGCCCTCACCTTGGCTATGCTTTGCAGTGGTTTACATTCGCCACGATTTTGTTTGTTGGGTATCCGTTCTATTTGCGAAAACAGGAAACAGGATCAAAATGAAATATTCTTTGAAATCCTCTTTTGCACGCCTCGTATTGGTTTTGTTTTTTGCTGTACTAGCCCTGACCATTGTAGGACGCATCGTGGCTGTAACAGGCGCCTGGGCCTATTGCAATGGATTTCCCTTCTGTGTTCCAACTCATCCTTTAGGGTGGCTCAAGCAATTGCATATACTTTTCGTCGGTGTAGCGGCTATATTGATGCTTTTCGTGTTGAGGAAGGCATGGCGGGAACAGCGTAACCAAAACGTACTGCTTCCACTAACAACCATTCTGGGGGTCATGTTCTTTGGGCAGGCGGTGGTTGGTGCAATGCAGGTAACACAATCCTATCCATCCCATCTCGTGTTTTTACATACTCTGACCACCGTTGCACTTTGGGTCTCGCTGCTCCTGCTCGTTTATGCTTCTGGAGTGCTTACGGTTGACCTTAAGGCAGTCGTAGGCTTAAATAAGCGACAACGCGTAAAAGATTTTATTGCACTTTCCAAGCCTTTGATCGTTGGATTGCTGTTGATCACGACCTATGGAGGATTGGTCATTGGGGGAAAGGCATGGCCATCCTTTTCTCTCACTATGTGGACCTTGCTCGGTGGCGCCTTGGCGGCGGGTGGTTCAAGTGCACTGAATCAATATATTGACCGGGAACTGGATCGACACATGCAGCGTACGGCGAAACGCCCGTTAGCGGACGGTCGTCTGACAGACGCTGAAGG
>Ga0065705_10001810_pt1 | contig 78266 bp, 64 predicted proteins | sample SwibulcommuniRL2_FD_59092 | JGI IMG/M metagenome (GOLD analysis project Ga0065705, IMG submission 59092) | Bulk soil microbial communities from switchgrass field near Rose Lake, East Lansing, Michigan, USA - RL2 Bulk Soil v2 (version 2) | ecosystem: Environmental > Terrestrial > Soil >...
GTGTAGAGGAGTTAAAGATGTTACTTTCAGAAAATTTCAGAGTTGCTTTGCGCGCCCTGCTCGCCAACAAACTTCGCTCTGTTCTGACGATTTTGGGAATTGTGATCGGCGTAGCAACGGTGGTGGCGCTGCTTTCCATTGGGCAAGGGGCGACAGCCAGCATTACAAGTCAGATCAGAAGTGGCGGCTCCAATCTTCTCAACATCTCTCCGGGGCGGCAGCAGGGTGTTCCCGGTGGGGGTGAATCGCGCCAATCGAGTCACCTGTATTATGCGGATTATGAACTACTGCAGCGTACCCTAACTGATAATATTTCTGTCATCGTACCGATGTCTCAATCGTCCTACACGATCAAGTTTGGTGATCAAAGTTTTACTGACAATGTTTCAGGCACCGCTGCCGCTGAACAGAATGTGCGCTCTCTGGTAGTCACAAATGGGCGCTTTCTTACAGATGGAGATAACAAATCGGACGCTTTGGTGGCAGTGCTGGGGAGTCAGGTTGCAAGTGATCTTTTTGGCTCTGTCCGGCCAGTCGGAAATGCCATCTCCATTAATGGTGTGAAATTTATGGTTGTGGGAATATTGCAAAGCAAGGGTGCTTCCTTCGGTTCTCCAGATGATATTGTATTCATCCCTATTCAAACTGGCTATAACAAATTGTTCGGAGAGACATCAACGTTTGATGGCAAACAAACTATTAATAATATTGTCATATCCGTAAAGACTACTGACGCGATGGATACAGTTTCTGCTGAAGCAACGTACCTGCTTCGACACTCGCATAATCTGAAGCCGTCAGACGCTGCCGACTTCAATATTATGAACCAGACAGACCTATTGAACACGCTGAATTCGGTGACCCAGACGCTTACGATCTTTCTGGGTGCAATTGCAGGGATTTCCCTGCTCGTGGGTGGCATTGGAATCATGAATATCATGCTGGTCTCAGTCACGGAACGCACGCGGGAGATCGGTTTGCGGAAGGCAGTAGGCGCAACGCGGAATCAGATTCTCGTGCAATTCCTGATCGAGACTGTGACGCTGAGTCTGCTGGGTGGGATCATTGGGATCTTGCTCGGGGTTCTGACTGCGACTATTTTCAAAGCAACGGGCCTGATCGCCTCCGTCGTCACAATCAGTTCGATCTTAATGGCGTTTTGCTTTGCGCTGGCCATCGGTATCTTCTTTGGGTTATATCCCGCCTTCCGTGCCGCGAATCTGCACCCCATGGAAGCGTTGCGATATGAATGACGCCTGTCGGAGATGTAGGGGCGAGCTATCCAAGTATAACTAGAACTGTCGATAAGCTTGACGGGTTGCCCCTACTTCATGTCATATCGACTCACCCATACGGTCCCATTAGGGACAGGCGCAAGTTTCGCTCCATACAAGCCTTTGTGCTAAGAGGGTTTTATGTCCAGGAAAATCCTACTTGTTGATGATGAACCCCAAGTCCTCGCCATCTGCCATGATTATCTCAAGGTTTCTGGATATGATGTGGTCATAGCCACGGATGGTTTACAGGGACTGGCCGCAGCCCGGCGCGAAAGACCAGATCTGATCGTGCTTGATCTTATCCTCCCTGAAATGGATGGATTGGATGTCTGTCGTGTGATTCGACGTAAGAGCAACGTACCTGTCATTATGCTCACCGGACGCGCCGAGGACACGGATAAAGTCATTGGACTCGAGGTGGGTGCAGATGATTACATAACCAAGCCATTCAGTCCGCGCGAATTAGTGGCGCGTGTCGGCGTGGTGCTGCGCCGAGTCAGTGACGATTCAACCGCAGAAGTCATTCAGGTGGGGAATGTTTTATTGGATAGAACCAGGTACGAGATCCATATAGAAGAGCGAGCGGTCAGACTAACGCCCATGGAATTTGAGATTATGGCCGCATTGATGAGTCAGCCTGGATATATCCTTTCACGAGATCAGTTGTTAAGAGCCGCGCATAGTATCGCTTTTGAGGGTGATGGGCGTGCGATAGACTCCCATATCCGCACCTTGCGGCACAAACTGGAGCCCGATGAGTTAATCTTCACCGTGCAGGGCGTTGGTTATCAATTCGGGAGTTAAACAGGAACCCAGAGCTTGTAAGCCAGCAGTATTGTTGCCATTCCCGAATTGACTGACAGATACGAGAGATCCCCGCGACCTTCACAGCGGGGATTTTTGTTTTATTGATTTGTTACAAGTCTTATTCTTCAGACTCTCTTATCAATCCCCGCTGGAGTGATCTCGATCGTTCTTTATGTTACGATTCCCCGAGTTTTGCTCTTAAGCCGCGTATCATATGCAAGTACATCGCCAGTTCTTGCTGAGCAGTCAGACTCCTCTCGTAGCGGTTGTTGACCTTTACAGTTGAAGTTGAACTGGGGCTGCCTTGACGGACAATTGCCTCTGCCTGGCCCAAAGCAAAAGCATATTGAGCAAGGTACTGCTGGGTTTCGGCCGGTTTAGAAGAATTCCTAATCTCAGCAGAATGTGATTTGATGTTGTTGTAAATGGCCCTGTCAGCCTGCAACTCGCGAAATTGGCTTCCCCAAATCGCTGATACATTATGGTTCGCGAGGTTTGGGGCCGTGGCAGACGCAGCGAAAACACTGGTCACTGAGGTGGTGGCCAGTAAGACTGCAAGCACGGTTGAGAAGACAGCAATCTTTGATATTAATTTTACAGGTATTTTTAACATAGCAACCTCCTTTTTTTGTTGCTTACCCGATCATAGTACTGAGAGATTAAGCCCGCCATAGCAAATGTATAAAGTGCTGGTTAGAGATCGTTTCTCTTGCACTAATTGATTTGCTTTTTTGGAGGAGTGCACACAATTTCAACACAATCATCAGAAGGAACAACCCACCAAGCTCACACCCCATTGTACAGCGTGGTGTAGGATCGTTTCTTTGAAAATTGAACCTGGAACAAAAATGTAGCGCCTTGCTTATCAAAGCAGACTGACTTCGCCCATCGTCATTGCGCGTGTGTTCTTATCTCAAACTCAAGATAAGCCTAAGAGCCTTCCGACAGCTTTTAGTGGATCATTCCTAACAGAGGAAGTAACACAATAACCGTAAAATCCTGGAGGAAGTGCATCACCATCGGGGCAACCAGACTCCCCCGCCACTTAAAGACCAGGGCAAATATTAATCCCATAAAACCTACAGTAACCAGTCCTGCTGTTCCTTCGTAGTCATGACCAAGGGAGAAGACTACTGCAGAAAGGAGCACAGCCGCCAGATTGTTGATCATCGCCCTGAATCGCAGAATCAAATAACCGCGGAAGATGGTTTCTTCCGCTATGGCAACCACCACAACCAGAAAGAAAGCTAACAGGATCTCCACAGATCCTCTGGGAGACAGGAAAGCCGGCAGGGGCGTCGAGGAGACGGAAAGCCCGGCTGCCTGAAGCGCGTTTTCCAGCTTCCCTGATGCGTAGAAGAAGGGAAAAAACAGGATCACCCCCAGGATAAACTCTTGCCAGAAATTCGTGAAATTCCAACCGATCGAACGCAGCGGTTCACGGTTGCGCCAGAGGAAGAACAAGATCAGGCTAACCAGCGACAGATCGCGCAGGATCGTGGCAACCGCCGACAGACTGAAGCTCAAACTGCCCTGTTTAATCGCGAAGAAGGAGAGCGCCATGGATGGGACAATGAGAAAAAGAAAGACGCCGATTTCTAAGACCTGTTCCTTGCGGTCAGGCTGTGGCGAATTTTCACGCCCAACTCTTACAGTCTCAAACACATCAGTTTTCATCAGGATCTCCTCTTCTTAAAGCGACGAGGCTTCCTTGTGCATAAATAGTGTCGCATCCTCCAAGATCATATCCAGCAGTAAAGTTTCGTGGGCTTTTGGCACTTTGCTTTGAAAAGCCTCCTGACTGCCAATCAGAAAAATCTCTGGAAAATGAAGATATGGTGCTAGAAGCCAGGGAAGTTCAGCAAGCTCCATCCGCCCCGCCATTCCCCGGCACGAGAAAGGATGTAGGCCCCCCGCAATCGCTGGGAGCATCCCTCCTTGCTCATATTTGCATGGTCGATTCCGATGATCGCAAGCGGTGAGAGTAAAAGGTAAGCAAGATAAATATAATGGGATTTTTTCACGGTCTCGGCCCTATGATTTTTTCCATTTCTGCCTCGGTAACCGTCTCATGCTCCATCAATGCACTGACCAGCTTGTCCAGCGCAGCCCTTCTCTCTATCAGACACTTTCGGGTACAGTCATATCTTTCCTTCAGAATCCGCTGCACTTGCTCATCCACCCTCGCAGCGGAAGTCTCACTGTACCCGCGTCCTTGAGAGATCTCGTAACCCAGGAATGGTTGTTCTTCGTCCACATTCAGAGTCATCAGGCCAAAATCGGTCATCGCCCAGCGGGTGACCATTTTCCGAGCCAGTCGGGTAGCTTCTTTCAAATCATTTTCCGCTCCGGTTGTGATCTCTCCGATGGCTAATTCTTCAGCCGCGCGCCCACCCATCATGACTGCCAGCCGCGCCAGCAAATAATTGCGGCTGTAGTTGTATTTATCTTCGGCCAACACCTGTTCAGTCACGCCCAATGCCATGCCGTGAGGGATTATCGTCACTTTATGGACAGGATCTGCCTCGCAGGTAAACCATGCAGTTATGGCATGCCCGGCTTCGTGATAGGCGATCACACGGCGGTCTTTTTCATTCATGACCAGAGGATGAGCCTCTCCCAGAATGATTTTATCCAGAGCCGTTTCAAAATCTTTCATCTGGATGGTAACGTGCCCTAATCGGGCCGCCAGCAGCGCTGCTTCATTACATAGGTTTGCCAGGTCCGCTCCACTCATTCCGGCGGTAATCCCGGCCAGTACCTCGAGTTTTACATCCCCAGCCAGACGCAACTCGCGGGTATGAATCTTCAAAATGCCCAACCTGCCTTTGCGGTCGGGAGGTCCAACAACCACCTGCCGGTCGAAGCGTCCGGGACGTAATAGTGCCGGGTCGAGCACATCGGGACGGTTGGTCGCTGCCAACACAATGACTTCATGGCGGTCGTCGAAGCCATCCATTTCCCCCAGCAACTGGTTGAGAGTTTGTTCACGCTCATCGTTGACTGCACCCAGCCCGGCGCCCCGGCGGCGGCCAACTGCGTCCAACTCGTCAATGAAAATGATCGCCGGAGAAGATAGTTTAGCTTGCTTAAAGAGGTCACGCACCCGGCTGGCACCAACGCCAACGAACATCTCCACAAACTCAGAGGCGCTGAGGCTGAAGAAAGGGGCCTCTGCCTCCCCAGCCGCAGCACGCGCCAACAGCGTTTTCCCTGTGCCTGGAGGACCAACCAGCAACACTCCACGCGGGATGCGCGCCCCAATATCATGGTATTTCTGCGGGTGACGCAGGAACTCTACAACCTCCTTTAGATCCTGCTTGGCCTCATCCGCTCCCGCCACATCCTCAAATGTAACCTTGGGCCGGTCAGGAAGAACCCGGCGGGCGCGGGTCTGACCGAAAGAGAAAATACCTTGTTGGGATCTCATTGCTTGTCTGCTCATCCACCCCGCTGCCAGGAACAAAAGGAGTAGTGGCATACCATCCGTAAGGAGGGTGATAAACCAGGGAGTGGATGCGTTTTCCACCTGGATTTCGATGTTTTTCTCTTCCAGCAGCGCGAGCAGGTTCGGATCTCCAACCGAATCCGGGAAGAGCGTCACAAATTCGGAGTAGCTTTGTGGTGTAACTGCCTCAGACCCGTTAGTGGGAGTAGGACCTGGCGTGACTTGAGGCCAGCTAAGGGAGTTTATGAATGTACCTGTGATTTCATTCCCTGTAATAGTGACCGTGGAAATATTGCCAGCCTTCACCTGGTCAATGAACGTACTGTAAGGGATTTCCGCTTGCTGAGGCGCGGCTCTAAAGTAGGTGATGACATTCCAAATCGTCAAACCGACCAAGAGGACCCACCAAAACCACGGTATGCGCGGCTGAGGAGATTGCGGTTGTTGGTTAGGTTGGTGGCTGGGCGATCGCATATTTTATTTATTCCCTATCTATAATTCATAGTGGAGTCATGGGGAAATGCCGCTTTACAGGGATGACGGGTAACTTTTCGATATCCTGTTTACTTAATTTCAGGTAGATAAGGTCTGTTTCGATTCGGTCAATTTCCGATACCGGGATGGTGACAAGCTTTTGTCCCCAGAAATGCCCTTCTTTCAAGACGAGGTGGGATATCCTGTCATCTTTGGCTGATATCAAGAACTCGTCAACCTGTCCAACTATGCCGTCTCTGGCATAGACCTCCGCCCCGCGATGAATTCCCAATTCGTCCTGCGGAATACACTCGGTCTCCACGAACCATGGTTCATACTCGAACGTTTCACCAAATTCAGAAGTGCTAAATGGAAAATAGTGATAATGCTCGACCTGATAATCGGGGAATTCCGCATCACTACTGATGTAATGAGATTCTCTGAAAGACTCGAATTTGGAGAGCGCATCTGGAGAGCAGCGCAAAGTAATCTGATCACTCTGGCTCTCGAGGATTTCGTCCACAGGGATCAACCGTTCGATGCCGATAAACCCTTTTTCTTGAACGACAATATGTGTAACCAATTTGCTTATAGGATCGATAATGACGCAACTTATCTTTCCACATACTTTATTCTGACATTTCACATTTGCATTTACTGGAATATCCATATTGTTTTTCCTTTCACTCGGTCCGTTGGGAACCGGAAGCAATTTGGTTCGTCCATCAAGTTGATGAGGCAACCGTGCATAAATTCTGGCTTGGCAGTCGAGTTAGGTAGTCGATCAGGGTACCTGTGTCCAGGCGGATGCGGCTTTTTATCGCCGCCGTCCGCCCAGTCGCAGGATGAACAGGAACAGGTTAATAAAGTCCAGATAGAGGCTCAACGCTCCCAATATACCCATGCGTGCCTGGACATTTTCATCACCCTGCTGGAGGGCCGTTGCGGTCATGCGCTTGATGCGCTGGGTGTCGAAGAAGGTTAATCCGAGGAAGATGAGAATGCCCGCATAAGTGACGATCCAACCCAGAACGGTGTTCGTCCAAAATATATTGACCAGCATGGCAACGAGCAAGCCAATCAGTCCCATGAATAGAAACGAACCCATCCTGCTCAAATCCAATTTGGTGGTGTAGCCGAGGATGCTCATCACACCGAATAAGGCGGCTGTCGCCAGGAAGGTGGACGCCACGCTGCCCAGTGTGTAAACGACGAATAGCACTGAGAACGTCAGTCCGTTGAGGATGGCATACAGAAAGAACAATAGCATGGCTGTCGCTGGCGAGAGGCGGTTGATGCCCCAGGAGAGGCCAACCACCAGGCCAAGTTCGGCGATCATGAGCACAAAGAAAATCAGCGGCTGACCGGCCAACACCTGAAATAAGGGCGAGACACTGACAAAAGCCGCGGTCCCTGCAGTCACCAACAGACCAAGGGTCATCCAAACATAGACGCGGCGCAACACGGCGGCGAAGGTTTCACTAACCCCGGTTTCAATGAAGTTCCTGGCAGGCGTACCCGGATAATAGTTGTTGATCATTTTTAGCTCCTATTCTGAATTTGCTGAAGACTATCTTATCCCTAACTGCGGCCGGTTGTCTTTATATTCTGTTTATGGAAACATTATTGTTGGCTTAAGGCGAATTTGCTTTTCGTTGCAATCTGCTAAGATTTGTGGCTGTCACCAACCTTAGCAGAGGCAGCAACCAGAACGATAACAGCTGGTATCCCAAAACGACCACCACTCAGGGCGTTCTGGTCCCGGTCGGCGGGACCGGTGTACTGGTTGGCATGATGGGTGTGCTGGTTGGTGGGATGGATGTTCTCGTTCGCGGAACTCGCGTTCGGGTCGGTGGAACAGGGGTAGGGGTCGGAGGGATGGGCGTACTGGTTGGCGGAATGGGTGTAGCGGTCGGCGGGATAGGCGTGCTAGTTGGCGGAGCGAGTGTAGCGGTCGGAGGGATGGGCGTGCAGGTGAGTGCAAAGTTGATCGCGTCATGAATCTTTTCATTCGGTCCTAAAATATGAATGCGTGCCCAATACATGCCGGTTTCATTGGCACTGAAAGTGGTTGATACACTCTTATGTCTAGCGTTGCCGAAGTGGAGCGTTTGTCTATCTGATCTCGTTCCATCACTGAATTCCCACCGATAGACGACATCCCCGCTGCCGTTTGTCCAGATATCGGCGGTGATCGTAAAGGGATACCCAGGCGGGCAGACCGCGGTGACTGAAGTGTTATCCGCATTCATATATACATGGCGCACTTCGAAATTCGGCTGGACATTTCCTACTGCGATCTCTACGTCAAAATCGATGGAGCTTGTTCCCACACCAAAGAAATTTCCATTTGGATCCTCAAGCTTCCAGAATCCCTCATAGATTCGCTGATCATACGGTGCGGTCAGATTAACTGAGATATCTACTGTCTGACCCGGGTTCACAAAACCTGGCATGTTGAACGAGGCTGGCGCGCCCAATAAATCACCATGGTCGAAAATGATCAGGTAGGCAGGCGTCCAGGTACAACTGCCAATATTCTCGAGTCGCCAGATTTTGGTGAACGCATTACCTGCAGAAATTTGCGTTCCATCTGGAATCGTTAAGTCCTCAACGAAAGCTGCTTGATCGCACGGAATAATTAATGCCACATTTGGTATGCTGGTGGGGATCAGGGTGGAAGTTTCAGTGGGGGTGGATGTAGCGGTTAAGGTGGGAGTAGGTGTTGAAGTGGGTGCAGGTGAAGAGGTGGTCATCGCAGTTCCGGAAGTCTGTTGAGCTCCCCGGGCTTGTATCGGAGCACAACTGCTAAGAAACAGACTGAAAAGCAGTGCGCTATTGAGGATTGTCATCGTTCTCATACTTTTTCTCCATAAACCGTCAAGGTGAAGAATTGCAAACCGAATATAGGTGGTTGATCATTTTCATCTCCTATTCTGGGTTTGCTCATGACAATCCTACCCCCAACGATTACCCACTGTCTTTATATTCTGTTTATAGAGATATTATGTCAGGCTTAAGACGAATTTGCTTTTCGCTGCACCCTGCCAAGGTATGTCGAAGCCACAAGCGCAAACTGGGATGGTAGCCAAACCTGATCCTTCAATTTTTCCGTGGCATTGTTTTGGTGAAAGAAACTCAGCAGAGCGCCGCCAAATACATTAAGTAGGATGATGATGACATCCGTCCAATCATGCAGGAAGGCTGAAACGAGGGTGGCAAATACGAGAATGAGGACGATCGTGCTTTTGAGTTAATTGAGGAACAAAACTAGCGGCGTGATCTTTTCTCTGGGTTGAATGTGGTTCGGACCGGGGCGTTGTAGAGCCTCATGCACATCTTTTTCGCTCAAATCACTGACAGAAGAGTTCACGCGTTGTGCGATCTCATTGACCGGCCGCGACCAAAATGGGAAAGTGGCCATGCCCGTTTCCTTCTATAAGCTGACAGATTCATTATGCGGCAGACTTTTTTGCTGCATATGAAAAGCTCTCCTAAACAGGAGATAGAATGAATTATGAAAATAGGAACTTCTTGAATCTCTCTGTCAGCGCCAGGTTTCTGGCTGCCGCACTGGAAATAGGGCTGTGACCGTTGTGTCAAATCCCGCGGAAGTTCCACCTCAACTGGGAACAGCGCGGGAAAAGCTCAAGCACATGATCATGCAGGAGAACGGCCCACAGTGAATGCCAACGGCCATGGCTTTCGTGTCCCTTCGCTCCCAGTCAGGTCTGCAATTATGAGCATAGTCACCCCATCGACTTTCTTCGAGATGGGGCGTTCATGGGCTAGCGCAGGTGATCCCCTGTCACTCCAGAAAGAGCTCGATCATACCCTGGTACTCATGCGTGGATCGAGAGCATCACGGAAGGCATCACCAATTAAATTGAATGCTAAAACAAATAACAGCAAAGCCAGGCCTGGGAAGACGACAATCCACCAGTGAGTATTGAGGGTCGGAATCCAATTGCGGGCATAGCTGAGCAACTGTCCCCAGTCAGCATAGCCTTCGCTTGTGCCCAACCCTAAAAAACTAAGGGCGGCAAAAGTAAGCACATTGGTGCCAACATCGAGCGAAGCCACGACCAACAGAGAATAGAAGGAATTTGGGATAATGTGACGGAATAGAATCCGCCAGTTCGGCACACCTACCACGCGTGCCGCCGTTACATAATCCATGTTTTTGACCGCTAGAATATCTCCGCGGATAAGGCGGGTATAACCGGGCCAACCGAAGACTACTAAGGCGATCATCCCCGTAATCAATCCATTTTGGATTTTTGCACCCAGGATGGTCGCCAAAGTCAGGGCAGCCAACAAAAAGGGAAAAGCCAGAAAGATTTCAACGATGCGCTGGATAATTTCATCCGCCCAGCCACCAATATAACCGGAGACTGCCCCTACCATGCCTCCAATTAAGAAGGTCAGACTGGTGACGATCAGGCCGATCTTGAAGGCCGTGCGGGTACCCCACACCACACCGTAGAAGATGTCATATTGGCCTTGCGTCGAGCCCATGGGCTCGCCTTGAGTTGGAGGCTGCGGTTCTGCAAGAAACCCGTGACGCGGAATTTGATAAGGCTCAGAAGGAATTGGAGGCGGCGCGATCAAGGGGGCAAAAATTGCGACCACTACAAACGCGACTACCAGTGCCGTTCCTGTGATGGATACCGGATTTTTCAATAAAGCAGTCAGCCAGGCGGGTACGCGGCTGAGGGGTGCAGGGGTCTGGGCAGTGACCGTATCGGGTCGAATGAGTCGCTTGCTTTCAGTGACCATGTCTTCCTCATTCCAGTGTAATACGGGGATCCAGATAATGATACAGGATATCAACAACCAGGTTGGCGATCACCAATACAGCGCCTGCCAGGAGCGCGATACCCAGCACAGAGACGGCATCGAAGTTCAATGCTGAATTGGCAGCCAAAAGGCCCATGCCGTGATAGTTGAAAACGGTCTCTGTAATTACCACACCATTAAGCAAACCCACCAAAAGCAGGCCGCCAATGGTTACAACGGGAATCATCGCGTTTGGGCGGGCATGTCCGTAGATGACCTGTTGGTTTGACAAGCCCTTTGCGCGCGCCGTCCGAATGTAATCCTGATTGAGCATCTCCAGCATGGATGAACGCGCGACTCGTAGAATCAANGCCCAGTCAACGTAAGCCAGGGTCAGCGAGGGCAGGAACAGGTGCCGCAACGCGTCGAGGAAAATGTCAGGCCGGCCATTCAACAACCCATCTACAGTGTACATGCCGGTATAAGTGTGAAAACCGGGCGAGGTGATGGCTTGATTGGCCCACACGGAAAGGCGCCCGGGCGGAAACCATTGCAGGTCCGCGTAAAAAATCATCAGCACCAAAAGCCCAAAAACAAACGTCGGGAACGAATACCCGATGATGCTGAAGACACGTGCCGCCTGATCGATAAATGTGTCATGATGAATTGCCGCCTCGATACCCAGCCAGGTGCCGACCACCATGATCGGGATGAAGCTCCACAAAGCCAGTTCGAGCGTAGCAGGAAAATAAGTCTCGATTGCCTGCGTCACCGGCATCTGGGCCGTCTTCGACCATCCCAGGTTTCCGCGGAGGACATTGCCGATCCAGCGTCCATATTGAATGTAGATGGGCTGGTTGAGGCCATACTTGTCGATAATTGCCTGGATCGCATCAGGATTCTTGGGAATGTTGGTAACATATAAGGCGGCGCGTTCCACAGGATCGAGCATCATTAACATTCCGAAGACCAGAACACTTAATCCAAACATGACGAGTGGCAGGATAAGAATCCTGCGGATAACATATTTGCTCATGAGGACCTTTGGAAAGATCAGAGCAGATGGGTTCGCCCGTCTGCTCTGATCACTCTCATCTTGCTACTTGGATAATGGATAGAAGTAGATGCCCGGATAGATGGGGTTGTAATAATAACCCTTTACCCACATCTGTTCGTAATGCCGATTTTCCGGCTGGACGACGAACAGATCCAGAGCATTCTTGTAAGCCAGATCCTGTAACTGCTGGTAAACCTGAGTGCGTGTTTGCGTGTCACTGGCCTGGACGCCTTGCGTGATCAACTGGTCGAGCTGCGTTTGCACATCCGACGGGAGGGCCTGACTGCCAGAGTATGTACCGCCGGAAGCCAGGAACGGGACCACCCAATCTTGCGGGTCATGGTAGTCTTCCAACCAGCCGAGCATAAAGACTGGCATACGGCCGGCGACCTGGTCCTTTAGCAGCAGGGCAAATGGTTCACCCACTACCGACAAGTGAAACTTGGGATTGACCTTTTGCAGGTCGGCAGCCAGGATATCTCCGGCCGTCTTGCGCTGATCGTTGCCGGTGTTGTAGATGTACTGCATGTAGAAACCAGTGTCCCACACTGACTTACCGTCGGCTGATTTCAAGGTAGAGGCTTTGAATTCATCCGCACACTTATTCAGATCGAACGTAAAGTGGGCCTGGTTGGGATCATAGCCCAGCTCACCCTGGATGATCGGGCCGTAAGCCTGGATGGCCTCTCCATTCCAGACCTGCTTGATATAGGTATCCCAGTCGAAGCAGTCGTTAAAGGCGTTGCGGATGTGGATATCGCCGAAGAAATTGGCCGGGACGCCGTTGCCATCCAATGTGCCGCTTCCCAGTGCATTGTTGCCGCCTGTATTAGCGACGTTCTCGTTAAAGAAGATCACCGTTTCCTGGATCGAAGGAAGGCCCTTGTAGAGGCGCAATGTTGCATCAGCAGTATCAGCATTGCTGGTCGGCGTGCACTTTCCGCTGGCATCACAGGTTTCGCCGACAAGGGGATCAATCTGGGAAATATACTGGTTGTCCACGTAGGCAATATCGGCATCGCCGGTTTTGAAGGTGGCGAAACGGGTTCCCCATTCATTGATAACTTTGATGGCCACATGCTGCATCTTGGCGGGACCCGTAGGACCACCGTCCCACAAGGGCGTAGCGAGCCAATAGCTGTCGTTGCGAATCAGGTCGGTTTCTTGCTCCGGCACCCAATTTTGCAACTTATAAGGACCGGTACCATTCATTACTTTGAAGAGCGGATCGGAATCAGCCGAAGGGTTGTTATACTTCTGTACATCTTCGGGTTTGCCATCCCAGGCGCCTTGTTGTATGGCCCATGGCATGCTGACAATGGATGCCCATGTACCGGTCAGGATTTGCAAAAAAGGCCCATAGGGCTGCTTCAAATTCATCGTCACGGTACCAGCCTTATTATCGAATGTGATCGCATCCTCAACCGCCTGGGCCGACTTGGTCCAGTCGCCATTGAATTGCTTCTTGACCACATCATTCTCGAAGCTTTGTACATCCAGACCAAAGAATGGCTGTAAAAGAATCCATGACGGACCGCCGGCCCGATCGATGGTGATTGCCCGCCACAGGCTGTAAGCCACATCCTGAGGCGTTAGATCCTGTCCATCCTGGAATTTGACTCCCTGGCGGATATGGAAAGTGTAGGTCTTATCATCGGGAGAAACATCCCAACTTGTAGCCAGCATGGGGACAAAGTCTGTAGTCGTGTCCTTCTTTGGGAAAAGAAGGGTTTCATAAACATTGAAGATAATCTCGCCACTGGCTGTGTCATAGGCCCAGGCGGGATCCAGCGACTCGGGCCCGCCGATAGTTGCCTCGATCAACGTATCGGGGTTTTTAACCTGGGCCGAAGAGGGAACACTCGTCGCAGGCACGGATGTTGGGTTGGACGAAGTGGACGAAGATCCACCCGAGGAACTTCTTACTCCTGTGGGTGGACTAGAAGGCGACTGTGCAGGTTGGGCTGGTGCACATGAAGCCAGCCCTAGAGCTGCGACGATTAATATGGAAAAAATCGTCACAGGTCTTTTGCTGAAAAACGTACTCATCTCTTGCTCCTTTCGAACTGCCTTTTAATAAATGGAAGAGAATGATCTCCAGCAGCGCGGATTGTCAGCCATAGCCTTCCTGTTTGAATGTCTTAAGAGAGGCTCTGTATATTGAGCAACTGCTGAGGTCTGCTTCAATCTAATCCTAATACCACATAGGGGCGTGTGTCTTTATGGGCACATAAAGTGCAGTTTAAGGAGACTTTAAATTCCGGGCTCGGCGAGCGAGACTGCGATGAGACCCAGGTCACTACCTGCTAAAGCCGCCACCCTGAACACCTGTCGATGCCAGCTCAGTGCTCCGGATATTTTTTCCGGGAAAATTGAGTCGGTTCGTCTCCGCAGTTGGTATACCGCCATCATCTTGGGGCGGTATTCTAGTGCCTGTGCAAAATGCATAGATTGGATCTCTTCACTGCCTGCTAAATCCGCAATCGGGCGCGCCAATTTGAGGCTGCGATGATGATAAGTACATGTCGACAATTTCAACTACATCATGGCCGTCATCATGAAGCTCTGACACTTCGTCAGACACGGTGCACTGCCTTCATCCTGCAATTTGCAAAAATGCCCTTTCTCCTCGCCATACATATCGACATTGCAGATGATAAGAGGTCCGTTTTTGATCTTTGGTAACAACAGCAGAAGCACGCTCACAGGCTTTTTGTGGATCATTTAAATACCCACAGAGGCATGGATTCATCGCAGCAATTGAAAGTTTTCTGAAAGAGTCAGGAATGATCGGCTGTCTCGTCATTATTCATACAGTATGCTTTGGCGATCTACACATTCTAGATGTAGAATGATCCGTTCACAAAAGGCCTGTCAGGGTTATGACCTTTCGGTTACAAGCTCTAGTCCTATTACCGCTGACTTTTAAAGCGAGAAGGCACTTTTGAGTGCCTTCTTTTTTCTTTTACAGCGGGGGCAGGACTTGCGCGAAGCGTGCGACCTTCGGGTTATGAGTCCGACGAGCTGCCATCATTATCTCTTAATCTTAAATTGAGACAAATTTAGATCGTGCGAATTCGCAGGGATAATACTGACATTAAACGGTTTCACTTAGCGTAATGCGAGTTTTGAGAACCAATCCGCTTACAGGGTTAGGTACAGTACGACGAGAAGTGGAGTTATGGCTTCACAGTCCGCATATTGATATTTCGTTCCAATTTTGAATAAATTAACCTGAATAACCCAAATTGGCTTGAAATTAGCTGATCCCGCCCTACTATCTATACTGTCCAAAGGGCATACATCTGAACATACTCTCGGCAATGTAAAATCATCTTTAATGCCACATAAATTATTAAGAGAAACCCATGAAATCCTACCGCAAAGAACTTTGGTTCAATATTCCTAGTCGGCGTGGTTTCAAGAATATTACGCCTGTGGTAGAAGTTGCCCTGCGTGAAAGCGGAATCAAGGAAGGCCTTACCCTGGTTTCTGCTATGCATATAACGGCTTCCGTTTTCATCAATGATGATGAATCCGGCTAGCACCAGGATCATGATCGGTGGCTGGAAAAGCTTGCACCACACGAACCCATCGACTAGTACCGTCACAATGACACTGGAGAAGATAATGCCGACGCCCACATGAAACGCCAGATCATGGGACGAGAAGTCGTTGTTGCCGTGACAAATGGTAAACTTGATTTTGGTCCATGGGAGCAGATCTTATACGGCGAATTCGATGGACGGCGCAGCAAGCGTGGCTTGATAAAGATCATTGGAGAATGAAAAAGTCTCCCTAGCTTTGTACAGGGGAGACCCGGCAAGTGGCTATCCACGTTTGAGCCTCAGCTTTGACAGGAGTTGAACCAGATTTGGTGAAATCTCGAAGTGGTAAGTGTGACAGCGTTGTGAACGCTATGTACATAACAACATCCCTGCCTCGGTGGAGCGGATCGCGGATTGGCTGGAACAAACTGGTGGACTCTACATGCCTAACGAAAAGTAATGAGCCTTGCGAAGGTTTATATGCCGGACAGTAGATCGTGGAGATAACCTTCGCAAGGCTTTTGCATGACCAACAAAAGAGTTATAATCTCATTCTGAAAGCGAGGTACGAATGGATGAAAATACGACTCGTCGGTCTTTTGAGGACAAGATTCCCGAGGAAGTTCGGCAGCACGCCCGCGCGGCCCGCGAGGAATTACGTGAGAGCGTCAAGGCATTCCTTCCACCCGAATTTTTCGAGCATCGCAAGAAGGCCCGTAAGGAAATGCTATTAGCCTGGCGCAGCATGATCAATGCCGCGTTGGAGCGAATGGACGAGAAGGAAGAGAAGATTTAGGTAGACACTGCCCTGCGATTTGCAGGGCAGTGTGCTTTTCACAGTCATTGCAAGGCCCTTCGCGCTGAGCGGAGAGAGCCGTTAGGCGAGCGCAGTCGAAGCGTGCGACGAAGCAATCGTCTCGCAATGATGGAATTCTTATTTACGCCAGGGGGAATGGCCGCGGGCTAAAAAAATCATCCAGAACAACGTGGCACCCGAAAGTACCCAGAACACATAGCTCGCTTTAAAGTCACCACTCTGATAGAGGAGCACACCGCCAAATAAGAATGCCGCGAAGACAATGCTTCCTACCAAGCGGTTGACCGCGCTTTCCAAATGATAGATCTGGCGATTGACCTGCGGTACATTGACATTTAATTCACCGCGCTCCAGGCGGCTCAAAACCTGACCCGTTTGCGCGGGCAACGCAATTAACTCCTTGAATAGATTTCCAATTTCATCCAGCCAAACATCCCAGTTTGATAAGCCATCTTCTGCAATTAATTTTTGTGCATAGGGAGCAAGTTGATTCCACAAGTTAAAGTTTGGGTCGAGGCCCGTACTCATGCCAGAAAGGATGGCAACGGTCCGACCTAGCAATAATAAATTATGCGGTAACTGGAAGGGCATCTCATACATCAGCTCACGGAATTGCATGCCAAACTGACGCATCTCGCGATGATCCACTTTACGCAAATCGTTCATGGACATACCCCAGAAGCGGTCAAACAATTGCGACTCGGCCTGTTCGAGTAATTTCAAGTCCGCACTGGGGAGAAGGACATCGAGCGTTTGGAAGGATTGAACCACCTTTGTAGCATTGCGCGTACCTACACCGATCAATAATTCTCGCAAGCCATCGCTTAGGTGTTCGGGAACCGTACCGACCATTCCAAAATCCACGAAAGTCAATTTCCAGCTTGCTTTTTTCTCTTCCGTGGCAGGGATGGGTGTCACAAATAAATTGCCAGGATGCGGATCTGCATGAAAAAACCGATCTTCTATGATTTGTTTGAGATACGTATCGATCAGAACCTTGGCGACCTGAGCGCGGTCAATACCAGCCGCGGTGATCGCATCGTAGTCCGTGATCTTAATGGCGTAGACGTTTTCAAGGGTGAGTACGCGCTGGGTGGTATTGCTCCAAACGACGCGCGGCACATGGATCCGTTTGCGCTCGGCGAAGTTCCGGCTAAAGACCTCAGCATTTCGGCCCTCGGACAAATAATCGATCTCCTGATGAACCGTGGTTTCCAATTCGGAGATCAAGGCGCGCACATCCACGCGCTTGCGGATGGGTTCATAGCGCATCAGCCACCCAGCCACGCGTCGCAGCGCGGAAAAATCCACATCGATCAGTTGATCGATAAATGGCCGCTGGATCTTTACAACAACCTCCTGGAATTCTTTGGCCTCTGGGGCATCGGCACGGAGACGCGCACGGTGCACCTGTCCCAAGGACGCGGCAGCGAGCGGTTGTGATTCAAAGCGCTCGAACCGTTCTTCAAGAGGCGCGCCGAGTTCGGCCTCAGCCAGTTTGCGGATGGCACCAAAATCTTCGGCAGGCACCTCATCCTGCAAGCCTGAAAGCTCCTCTGTAATCTCGACGGGAAGAACATCCAGCCGAGCAGAAAGGAATTGTCCAACTTTGATCATGACACCGCCCATGCGGATCGCCATGGCACGAAAATGAGCGGCGATCTGTTTGTAACGCTGAGAGCGCGTGCGCCTCGTCATCCCGCGCAAACCAATGCGCGGCACGACGATTTCCCAGAAAATAAAGCTCGCTGTTGCACGGGCAAAGAATGCCATAATGTAGCGATAACGAGCGCGTAAGCGTGAGGATTGCATAAAAGAGAGTCTCCTGTCAAAGGATTGTATCACCAGGAAAATTTGTTTCTGTGTAAAATAACAGCATGTCATTTGATCGAATCGTCGAAGCGATCATTAAAGAAGCAATGGAACGCGGCGAGTTTGATAACCTGCCCGGCCAGGGTAAGCCCATTGACCTGACCGAGTATTTTGAGACGCCTGAAGAGGTCCGCCTGGCAAATTCGGTACTGAAAAACGCAGGCATGATCTCACAGGAAGTGGTTTTGCTGAAAGAAATTGCTGAGTTGCAGCGAATCCGGGCCGCGATACTGGATGCGAAGAAAAAGCAGGAGATCGAGAAGCAGATCCAGCAGAAACAGGTTGAATTCAGCTTGATGATTGAGAGGCAAAAACGTCAGCGGAGGCAGAAGTAAGAGTAAGTGGGGCACGGGACGTCTGAGTGAAGACAAGAAGTATATCCATCCTTAGTCCTTACCAGGCGCAGGCTGGCTTTACAAATCATCTCTACCCTGCTATACTTCCAGTCATTGAAGTTGACTTTTTTGGCACTGAAGCGCCATTGGCTTGAGAAAAAATCGTACGTCTACGTTTGATCCCTCGCGAGCAAGTCAGCGAGGGTCTTTTTTTATCGCCGCTAGTTGCGTAAATGACCACGCTTTTTGAAAGTGATTCCAAGGAGAAAGCAAATCTCTGGTCAGCGTTACATGCGGCACTATAGTGACCTTAACCGCCATTGGCGGATAAATATATTTTTTGAATAAGTGAGGATAAACATACTTGTATGAGTAAGCACGGAAAATTGAAGATTATTCCCCTGGGTGGACTTGGGGAAGTGGGCAAAAACATGACTGCCTATGAATTTAACAACCAGATTTTGGTTGTGGATGCCGGGATCATGTTCCCTAAAAACGATATGCTCGGGATCGATTACATCATTCCCGATTATGACTATTTGCGCAAGAGAGCTAATAAGGTGGTGGGGATCGTTATCACGCATGGGCATGAAGATCACATTGGGGCGATCCACCATGTTTTGAACGACATCTCAGCGCCTGTATACGCAACTCCCCTGACGCGCGGCCTGATCGAGGTCAAGCTGGCGCGGAACAACGGTAATAGCAAAGCGACGCTCCACACCGTGGAGGCAGGCGGATCGGTGGAGATTGGCCCGTTCAAAGTGGAATTTTTCCACATTTGCCATTCGATCCCTGACTCGGTCGGGTTGGGAATTACAACGCCCGCCGGGTTTGTCGTCCATATGAGCGATTTCAAGTTCGATCACACACCCGTGGATGGCTGGCCAACAGACTACGCCAAGCTGGCGGAGTTCTCGCGGCGCGGCGTCGACCTGTTACTCTCCGATTCCACGAACTCCGAACGCCCCGGCTGGACTCCCTCTGAGATGGTGATCGGACCCGCGTTCGACAAAGTCTTTACCGAAGCGCCCGGCCGCGTGATTGTGGCAACATTCGCCTCGTTGATTTCGCGCATCCAGCAGGTGGCGGATGCCGCCGCGAAGCATGGACGCAAGATGGCGCTGGCCGGCTCCAGCATGATCGATAACGTTAAGATCGCCCGCAAGCTCGGCTATCTTGACATTCCCGATGAAATCCTGATCCCGCTCGATCAGGCATTGAAAATGCAGGATCACAAAGTGGCCTTGATGTGCACCGGCTCACAGGGCGAACCTTCCTCCATTGTAGGGCGCTTATCTGCCGGAACGAATCGTCAATTCGACTTGAAGGCAAACGATACAGTGGTCCTATCTTCTCATCCGATCCCTGGAAACGAAGAGACGATCAGCAAGACGATCAATCGTCTGCTGCGGCGGGGCGCGAATGTGATCTATGATGCGATGGCACCCGTACACGTTTCCGGGCACGCCAGCCAGGAAGAGCAAAAACTGCTCCTCAACATGGTCAAGCCAAAACACTTCCTGCCGATCCACGGTGAGCTGCGTCAATTGAGACGCCACGGCATGCTGGCCGTCGAAGTAGGCATCCCTGAAGAGGATGTGATCGTCGTCGAGAACGGGCAGGTGGTCGAACTCTCCGGCGGCAAGATCAGGCTGGGTGAGCGCATCCCCGGGGGCTACGTCTTTGTTGACGGTCAATCCATCGGCGAAGTGGATTATGACATCATGCGGGAACGCGGCAAGCTGGCCCGCAACGGCATCTTCCTGATCGATATCAGCGTTGATAAACTGAATGGACGTCTGTTACATGACCCCGAGATCATCACCCGCGGTTTTGTTTCCCCTGAAGATGCGGAAGGAATGATCCCCGAAGTCCGCAAACGGATCCTGCAAACCGTCAACGGCGGCGGATGGGATAACGAAAAGGATATCATCAACGCGGTCCGGACCTATCTTTATGAAGAAACCAAACGCAAACCAATGGTCCTGGTCACGTTGAGCAAGGGATAAATCCGAATAATTAAACAAACAGCCCGACCAAATTGGTCGGGCTGTTATATTTATAGCGTCTCTGATTTGTTATCACTGTACAAGCAAGTTTAGAAACTCTGCATCAATGCGATTGTTGCCTTTTTTCACCTGATAGCCAACAAACAACCATTGTTGTCCTGAACCCACAGGGACTGCATTGAATACAGTATCACGCAATATTCTTGTGGTAACTGTACCATTCCCAAATTCAAACTGGACATCGTAGACGGGCGGGTTTTGTGAGAAGGCGGCCGTTTGTTGAACTTCTATTTGTCCAGGCATCGTCTTTTGAACGAGCATTCTCTTTTTTACATCACCGGGAGGGATGACAATAATGGTTCCCTGTGATTCGATATTCGGCTCGGCAAAAACGCCCATCCAGACCTCGCCATTTTGTAAGCTCCTCAGGAACGCGCTGAGATTGACAGTTCCGTTGGCGGGCAGCGGCGCAAACATGCCATGTACTTCTGTATTTCCATATCTGCCGTTCGCCAGAAAGGTAAGCCGTCCATCCGCTGCAAAGAAAAGATCTACGGGTTCTACAAGACAGCCGTTATTCTCAGTGGTTTGAATTGTGTCAGGGTAAGGCTTCCATAAAACGCTGATACAACCATTGGCCCAGTCCGATCCGATGGCCGGAGGCGCAGGTGTAAAAGTAGGCTCAGGAGTTGGCGTATCAGGTGCTGGCGTTGAACTGGGATCGCCGGCGGGCACAGTATTCGTAGGAACCGGTGTATTCGCAATCGTAGCTGTTGGAGGCGCTGTCCACGTGGGTAACACAATCGTTGGTTGCGGTTGACGGGGAGGTGCAAAATAATTTATGTACAGCGTCACCGCCGTTACACAAACCGTCCCCAACACCCCGATGAGCGCTGCAATGATGGATGGATCAATCGATCTTTTATTATTAGACATAGTATTCCCGATCAGTAAATTTTTTCCAATTCTACCGCATGTCGTATAGCATGCGGTACTTTGGGAGCGACATTTGAGATGTACTTAAGTAATCCTTATTTAATAAGCATCTTCGCAATTTGTCGATCAATTTTGCCCATTGGAAAGTTATCCAAATCTTTCAACGGAACCCATTTCAGATTTGTTCCCGCAGGTATTGAATTCAACTCACATCGAAACACATGGACCGTGACTTTGAAATGAGTATAAGCATGCTGAACAATTCCCAATGCTTCGTTCTTCTGGATTTTGTTTCCTCGCTGCATTCTTAACCGGAGCCGGTATCCCGTTTTCAAGGCTTTTGACAACCCTTTTGCCGGGTCGCCTTCGACGCGTCCATTTGGAAATTCCCACATGCCTCCCAGCAATCCTTGCGATGGACGCTGGGCCAGCAAAACCTTCTTTCTTTCGATGATCACCCCCGCCGCATGGACATAATGGGGCACTTCCTTTTTGGGCTTCATGACCGGGCGCTGATCCTGCGTCCCATTTTCACGCGCCTTGCAAAGTCGCATGACCGGACAAATTAAACATCTCGGATTCTTTGGTACACAGATCGTTGCGCCCAAATCCATCAAGGCCTGGTTGTAATTGCCCGCATGGCCTTTGGGTAAATGTTCGTCAGCCAGGCGCCACAGGATTTTTTCACCTGCCGGCGAATCGACGGGTTCAGCGATGTCAAAGATTCGTGCATAAACCCGTTTGATGTTTCCATCCAGCGCGGAGACATCCATGCCGAACGCAATCGAAGCGACCGCGCCCAGCGTGTAACGGCCAATCCCCGGTAATTTTCGCAGCTCATCCAGATCACGTGGGATTTCGCCATTATGTTGTTCTGCCACGATCTTTGCAGCTTTATGCAAATTACGGGCACGACTGTAATAGCCCAGCCCTTCCCATGCGTTTAATACAGCATGTTCAGAAGCTTTTGCTAAGGAGTAGATATCTGGAAATAAGCGCATCCATTTCTCAAAATAAGGAATGACCGTTTCCACACGCGTCTGTTGCAGCATGATCTCAGAGACCCAGACTGCATACGCGGAGCGCTGCGCGTGACCGCGCCACGGAAGAGTCCGCTTGTTGGCGTTGTACCAGGCTAGGAGTTTGGAAGAGAGACGATCCATTTTTATGGGGAACAAGTTTCTGTGGGTGACTCGCTCGAGTAGACAGAATCCAATCCCGGGAAGGCAACCCAGCGTGCCTCCACATAACCGTCACGCTGGCATCCCAGAACGATCACATCCGCTGCATGTGGAAACTCAGGTATCTTTTTGGTCGGGAACACAACTGAAACACTGGTCTGATTAAGCAGCAAAAATCCGACGCGGGGATAATCATGGAATGCATAAGCCGGCCAGGGATTAGCTGAGGCTAGCCCGTCGTTTTTGGAAAAGAAGCGTGGGTAGAGCCCACGTCCTACTTGCAGAAACGCTCCAGGCTGTGAAGCGAAGGTATTGATCTTGTCAATCGTTGGCGCATTTGAAAGAGACGTGATTTTCGCTTCAAGATCTCCGTGAGATTGATCCGGGTAACGAGGGGGTGCAATATTTTCAATCATCCAGGGCAACGCACCAATAAAGGCAAAAATGAGTGCGAAAAGAATTACTGGAATGGGCCTCTTTTGCATTCCGCTCCCATTGGCAGGCGAGGATTCAACAGATGGTAATCCCTGTTCAGCGCGGGCGCCAAATAACAAAGCTGCCTGAACAAGAAGTTCGGCAAAACCAATGCTGAAATAAAAATACCAAATCCAATCGGCAGGCAGGTCATAGCGCCAGCCGGAGAAACGTCCAATGGCAGTGGCCAGGGAATAGCCCAGGCTGAATGCAAGCGGCAGTAATCCAATCCAGCGCCAGCGTTTCCAGGCTGAACCCAGACCAAAGGAAATAAGGACCAGATAGAAAATGACCAGGATGAGGTTATACCATTCCAGATGGCCATCCCAATCCATCCAATAGAGATTAACGGGTTCGAAAATGCCGTTATAGGGTTTTATCAATGGAAGTGCCAGCAATCCATTGACCTGCGTCGCGAGAAAATGGTTTGTGATAAAACCAAAGACAAAGGCGGGATCCTTCAACGCAAATTCGATCAGTACACGACCCAGACCCTTCCCTTCAAAATCGTAATTACTGATATCCAGATTGCCAGAATAGGCATATTGTGTGGCAATGATTTTGTATTGAAACGGCGCATCAAAAGCAAGTTGACTTGTTTGGATGTAATTATGGATCAGCCAGGGGGCAATCGCAATCACCAAACCAAGGAAGAATACAGAAGTTTGAAGATAAAACGATTTATTTTTCCAACCGAAAACCAGAAGCGTCCCAAGGGTGATCAATGGCAATACGAGCATGGATTGCGTTCGTAAGAGCAGCAGCAATCCAAACGTGCCGCCGGCAATCAAGGCACTTTTCAAGTTCCTCTGTTCCAGCCAACGGAGCGTGAAAAAACAGGCAAGGATAAGTAGCAAAAGAGTCGGCAGATCCACCAGCAGCATTTTCGTGTTGGAGACACGCGTGTTCGATGAGACCAGCAAGGTCGTCAGTTCGCGGAAGATAAAGAACAAAGCAACCGTCACACCGGCAATGCGGCTATGCAGTCTTTTCCCCAGATAATAGAAAACAACAGGGATGATGGCTAATACAAACGTCTGACCCACGATGATATTTCGATAATTTTCCCCGAACAAAAGATGGAGTACGGTCAACAACAAAATATAAAGCGGACGGGTCGGAATCTGACCCTGGTAGGGATGACCAATCAACAAGCTGTGAGCCATCTGGTCGTAATAGCCCGCATCTGAATATGGAAATGGCTGGAAGGTCGGAGAATTGATCGGCATGTAGAAGCTGTTTGCCAAGACATCCACAGGAACACTTAGCCAGACTGCCACGGCAAGCAGATAGATCGCAAGAGGGAGAAAAAAATTGAGAAGACGCGTATTTGCATAAAATGTAATCCATAATACACAAAGGCCCCCAATCAACGCAAGGATGAATCCCCAACCAAGCATTGGCACGCCGGGCTCACCCCAATAGGCTGGATCAGGCGTCAGGCCCAGGCGTGTAAAAGAGATAAAGAGCAGGAGCAAAAATAAAAGGCAGAAAGCAGTCAGGGCAGAGGGGGAAACGAGTTTTTTCGTTGAAAGAGTTTCAGGATAAAAGCCTTTCTGTAAAACAAGAATATAGAAAAAGAATTGGATGGAGAGAATCAGCAAGTACCATAGCAGTGGACTTAATCGCTCATAGGCAGATAAGAAACTCTCGGGGTTGAGGTAACGCAAAAGAAAGAGGAGCAGGCCCAAGGTCAGGGAAAGAACGGCAAATAAAACGATAAATACAGGCTGAATAAGCAAATCCAAAAGGGGCGGGCGACGAAATCCGACGGCGATCCAACCCATGCACAGGATGAGAATAACGCTGATTAAAGCGAGGCGGGCAAGTGAAAGCCTGCCCCCCTCAGACGGAATCAAGAAAAGCGCGGCTATTGCAGCCGCGCCTTCTAAAGCACATAGGTAGAAAAACCACGAACGATGTTGTTGCATTCAGTTGAGGAGAGGAGTCAAAGTCTCCAGACTTTGAAACGCCAAGGACTGGTCCCCATTCGGGGATGTTAAGTCGTTGACTCCTCAGATTCTAGAATTGAAATCCGCCGCGTGAGGGCACTACTTTATAAGAAAAGTTCTTCACGTAGTCGAACAGCTTGTCCTGGAGCAAAGTCCAATCACTGGATTCAAGAACGCGGCGAGCCTGACCAATATCATTGGCGATCAGGCCCACCTGGATCTGCGGATACGATCCATAGATGGTTGCCCACGCCTCCGCGGGTTGCAAGCCCAGCCGCTGCACGCCGGGGATGAATTCGCCGATAATGAACTCAAAGTATTCCTGATCGCGTTCACTGGCGATATCCCATGTCATCAAAACTTTTACAGCCATTTTATCCTTATCACTAAAGCTCTTCGTTGATTCTCTCTCCAGTAGCCCTAGCTCTTTTGATAGTCTAACACGACCACGTGTGTTTCATTGGGAAGACCGCTGCGCGTCACCTTCAAGGATGGCTGAGTCTCAGCCTTTGAGAGGCCCATCTCTTTGATGAATTTATTGAGCGAGTCAAGTGAGACCTTGGCGACAGGCGTTGCATAGTGCATGGGGATGACAAGGTTCGGTTCAATTAAGCTGATGATCTCTGCCGCTTTGGCGGCGTTCAATCCACCACCCCCACCGACAGGCACCAGCGCCACATTGATCGTGCCTAAGGATTCAATCTCTGATTGCGTCGGGGTATCCTTTAGATCGCCCAGATGTGCGACCGTGATGCCATCATAATCAAACACGTAAATCGTGTTGCGGGCAGGCAACTCACCATCCTTCGACTTGGCCTTTTTCTTGCCTGACCCACCGCCCTCCGTTTGCACACCAGTGATAAATACACCACCGATCTCGAATTCGCCCGCACCGTCAATGACATGCGAAGTCCCTTTGACCGCGTCCGTGTTATTGTGACCGGGTGCATCATGACTGACTGTGACAATATCAGACCTGAGTTTAAGCGAATCGTAGCCAATCGATTTGTTATCAAATGGATCCGTCACCACCGTCGCATAGTTGCGCTCGGTGAGACGAAAACAGGAATGTCCATACCAGGTAATTTCCATAAAAAAGTAGCCTCCAAAGTACAATTATAATAGAGAAACGGTCTTGTATATCAATGGCTCTGATTCGTCAATTTGGAGGTAACCATGAGCACAGCGACAGTGACAGCTTCATCCATTCTAAAAAGTATCTTTCCTGAATCTGACTGGACCGAATTAACTCCCTCCGATTATGACGAGGTCTTTCAAAAGTTAACGAGCGCCGGCGCGCTCAATGCAGCCTCGGCCTCATTTATGCAAAAAGCGAAGATCAAGCTGGGGTTCCATCAACAATATAAGAGCGGAGCCGGCTGGACCGTCCTTCGCAACATCACACTTGCACCCGGCGCAAAACTCAGCGATACATATATATTGTGCCTCATCAGCCATGAATTATTCCACTTGCAACAATCCATCTGGATGCGTCTTTCTGTAAGAGGAGAATTGCTTGCTTGGCAATATCAGAAACAGACCTATCGTGAACTGACGGGAAAAGACATTGGGGACCATGGCGAGGCCTACGGAGGAACCAAAGAATATTGGGATCAACTTGCGCTCCTCTCGGCAGACTCGCGTAATGATCTGATTGCCGCGCAGGGACTGATGAAAAAAGTCGCCCCTGACTATCGCTCAGATTGCCTGCCTTTATTTCCAATCAACAAAGAGATTAGGGATTACCTGAAACAGGGAAAGATCATAGATGTGTTTGGTGTGGTGTGGAATCTGATCTCTTGTAGATAGCTCGTAGATAACAAAATTGGTTTGAACCCTTAAGAGATTTGTATTCTCCCATTCACCAGATCATCCACAAATTGCCAGCGTTTGGTCTTGGTGTAATCACCGTTGTCAGGATAAAAGCGGGGGGCATAATCCATCCAGTTATCGATCACGTTGAATGGATCTGTCTCACCGTTTTTCAGTTGATAGCGCACAATCCGGTTGTGGGCATGTTGGGATAGCTCATTCTTCCTTTCCCAACCCACATACATCGCCACCGACTCCGCAAAATCCTCAATACGATTAAAGCTCCAATTCGAGCCGCTCGGTCGATCCCCATAAAAGTAGCCTGCTTTATTGCAGCCGGGTTGTCTTCCGTAACGACCTGGTTTTTGTTCCGGGCTGAGGAAAGCCGAATCTGACAAACCCGCCAGTTGCTTCAAATAGGAAAGGATGGGACTCGTGTATCCTCCCGTATATTGCTCAAGCAGGCGGGATAGCTTCCAGCCATAATTTGCATCCCAGGCGTGTGCGAATTCATGGACAACCGTCCATGCAGAAAATGATGCTTTGGTGGAGAAACTGACCTGATGCGTGATGGCTTCCCCGCCATGGGTGCCAATATCTGCCTTTTTAACGGTCACGCCGCCGAGGTTGCGGATGAAATTTGCACTTTCACCCATGAGATTTGCGAGAAGCGTAATGGAGTTATGCAATCTATCTAATTCAACTTTTGTCCATTTTCCTGGTTGCCATTCGCGGTCACCATCGCCCCAATCCACAAGGACATCTACTTGATATTGCCCTTTCAGTTGCGCCAGCTTCGCCTGTGCATATTGAGCATCAGCCTTTTCCATGATTAGTCTCCTCTCTTATTACAGATAATCTTCCATGAAAGTTTACAACAAATGACAAAGGAAGTCAAAATAATTTGGAAGTTGGAGTAAACCTCTTGCGAAAGTCTTTTCGCCACAGAGAACACAGAGAAAATGAGTTTTCTCAAAGGTCTTAACAAAGCATGCTCGCAGAGTACAGGGGCTCTGTAGCTTGACAAAGGATTACTTATGCAAAAGGTCAAGTCTTATAATTGCCCAATCTTTTTCCAAAGGATAAGCATGTCCAATTCAAAGCTGTTCACCTATGTCGAGGCATTCTTCGCAGTGATCGCCTGGGGCGCGTCGTTTATTGCAACCAAGATTGCATTGAAGGAAATCTCACCCCTGACGATTGTCTGGCTGAGATTTCTCATGGGAGTGGTCATTCTCGGGCTGGCGGTGGTCTTGCGCAAGCAATTTACTCTACCCGATAAAAAGGAATGGGCGTACTTCGCCCTGCTTGGTTTCCTGGGCATTACCTTCCATCAGGGATTGCAATCCAATGGATTAAGAACCTCAGAAGCAAGTACAACTGCCTGGATCGTTTCCACAACGCCGATCTTCATGGCATTGCTCGGATGGTTAATTTTAAAAGAAGGACTTGGCTGGGGAAAAACCTTAGGAATCCTCGTTGCGTTTATCGGGGTTCTGGTTGTTATTTCGAAAGGAAATATCGGTTCCGTTTCGATCGGCAGATTTGGCGCGCCGGGAGATATATTGATCCTGATCAGCGCGGTCAATTGGGCAGTGTTTTCAGCGCTCTCGCGGCGTGGATTGAAATCATACCCGGCCAGTTTAATGATGTTCTATGTAATGTCATTCGGCTGGATATTCAGCTCATTATTATTCATACCAACCAACGGTTTTACGGAAATTGGCAATCTCACCTCCAATGGCTGGATGGGGGTGGCCTTTTTGGGAGTCTTTTGTTCCGGGTTGGCTTATATTGCCTGGTATGACGCTTTGAAAGCCTTAACCACGGCACAGACGGGTGTCTTCCTCTATATTGAACCACTGGTTGCAGTGGTCGTTGCCTTTTTTGTTTTGGGGGAGGCAATTACTCCGGCTTCAATCATTGGAGGAGCAGTCATTCTATTTGGGGTATGGCTGGTGAATCGTCCCAGTCAATCTGTACAAGTTGTAGAAAAGACCGCTTAGTCCTAGATTACTTTACAAAAGCATATAAATTATGTAAATACCATCCAAGGGGATAAAGATGATATGGCCATACATGTGATCAATTACATGCTCATCTGGTACAAGAATAGTCAAGCTCAAATAAATGTATGAACCGCCTTCATCAATATCCATGACTGGCTTGCTGCGCTTTATTTTCATTTTCAGAACGTTCAGCAAAAGAAAGGCAATCCGAATCGATTTTCGTAAAAGGCGTTTTGGGGCAATTATTAGCGAATCAAATTTCGGCGGTTGATTTGTTCAGGTCTATTAAAACAGCACAGTTTGCCGGAAAGGGAAGTTTTCAGTACAAATAGGCGTGAGAAAGTCAAAATTTCCAATTTAGAAACAATCAAATCTAATTAAGCGCAAAGAAGCTGGACCAGTTTTAGCAAATTTAGAAGATTAATCTGTAAAACCTCCTGTTTGGCACGAAACTTGCAAGTATTTAACTATAGGAGAGTGTTTCTCCAAAAATCAAACTTTACCAAACACGGAGGTATGAAATGCACGACATTAATCGCACTCAGTTAGAAACAGGTTGGGAAACCGGAGGCTTCGGCGAAACTGGCTATGAATCTTTCGAAGCCGAAACGTATCCCGAGACATATGAGGCCGCGTTCGAATCCTCATATGGCGAAACAGGTCCACTCGGTGAAGCCGAGGAAATGGAATTGGCAGCCGAGCTCCAGGAAATTTCCAACGAGCAGGAACTTGACCGATTTATTGGCAACATTTTTAACGCCGTGAAGCGCACCGTTGGCTCTGTCTTGCCGCCAAGCGTTCGTAATTCGTTGGGCGGAATATTGAAAGGCGTTGCCAAAAATGTTTTGCCTATCGCTGGGGCCGCGCTTGGCAACTTTGTTGTCCCGGGTCTTGGTGGAATGGTTGGTGGAAAACTCGCCTCGATGGCTGGCCAGGCATTTGGTCTTGAACTAGAAGGCTTAAGTGCGGAAGACCGTGAATTTGAGGTCAACCGTCGCTATATCCGCCTTGTAAGCGATGCTGCACGGCAAGCCGCCCTCATGCCGCCCACGGCCCCACCTCAAGCGATTGCTCAACAGGCGTTCCGCATTGCTGCACAAAAGCATGCCCCCGGGTTGCTCACCGGAACACCCGCTCAATCTCCCATGTCTGCACAACAACTGCCTATGCAACAGATCCCGGCTCAGCAGATGCCTTACCAACAACAGATGCCGTATCAACAGATGCCCATGCAGCAAGCTCAAGGACAACAAATGGGCGGAAATACAAGAGGCAGAAGCGGACGTTGGATTCGCCGTGGTCACACGCTCGTCTTAATTGGTCTCTAATCATCATGTCTCAAACTGACCTGGCCCTTTGGTTACTCAATCAGGAAACGCGTGCTTTGTTCACACGTCTCAATATGGTCAAACCGTTTGTTCTCTACGAGACGATGGTTCAAGCAGCTTCACCTTCTGTAGCGGCGCAAGCAGCCATCGAGCGCTATTTGATCACCGGAAGACGCGAATTGCGGCAGATGGTTTCTGAGTACTTGACATGGCTCCAGAGTCCTGCCGGACGGAGCGCACCCATCTCTGAAGCGCAGCGTCGATTCGCTTTTCTCAAAATGCGATTCAACACCGGCTTGGATCAGTTTGACATCTTCGCTGATGTAATGACACAGCGTAGTGAGAATGAAATTGGGGTTTGGTTGGCCGGATTGGACGCGCTGGCAGCCGATGCACTAGCGTTGCCAGGTGGGTATTTTGATCCGCCTCCAGTGATCTGTTATTTAGACCGAGGGCATGGAGCTGCAATACGACGAGCTCGGACCCGGTTGCCTGGAGGCGGAATAAATCCAGTAGCGATTATCCAGGTGCCTCGCGAGCGTATGATCAGCAATGGCATTGCTTCCTCCTTGGTTCATGAAGTTGGACATCAAGGCGCGGCATTGCTGGACTTGGTCAACTCACTGCGCCAACCTCTTGAGCGCCTGGTACGTAGCCATAATGGGACCCTGAACGTTTGGTTTCTATTCCATCGCTGGCTTTCCGAGACTCTAAGCGATTTCTGGTCGGTGGCGAGGGTAGGGATTTGCTCCACCCTCGGATTGATGGGTGTTGTTAGCCTGCCACGTGCTTTTGTATTTCGCCTGGGACTAGACGATCCCCATCCGATCCCATGGATACGCGTCAAGTTGAGTTGCGCGATGGGCAACGCCCTATATCCGCATCCCCAATGGGAAAAGTTGGCGGCCATCTGGGAATCTTATTACCCCTTGACCGGATTAAGCAGTGCCAAGCGGCAAATTTTTACAACGATCGAAGCAGCGATTCCGGATTTTGTTAGCCTGCTCGTGAATCATCGGCCAGAATCGTTGCGTGGCAAATCGCTGGGTAACATCCTTGCTTCACCAGACCGCTCGCCCGGCTATTTACGTGATCTCTACCGGACCTGGCAAGCCGATCCTCATCGAAGGTATACGGTACCACCATCGCTGGTCTTTGCAGTGATTGGCCAAGCCAGAGCAGATGGAGCATTGACACCCGAGAGAGAAAGCCGTTTGCTCTCGGAAGCACTTACTTATTGGGCGATGCGCAATTCCCTGAATGCAAATGAGCTGCGGGTGACACAGGCTCGGTTACCCGGGGTGGCGCTCGCCACTTAATTGAACATTGCTCTGTCGATACATGAACGAGCAAAAATATCATAAACAATTGGAGGTTACCATGGCTAACATAAAAGTTACCATTACTGTGACAGCAACAGTGCCGACCATCCCTGTTGCAAATGCAAAAGTATCGCTGTTCAAAGCAGATGATCATGAAAGGGTTGAACCCGCCATTACTACTAAGAACACTGATTTATCTGGCATCTGCCAACTGGAGATTGCCCCAGGCGATTACATTATCTTGGCTGAAGCTTTTACGGTTTTCTCTCAGAGAGAAAACACTTTTGAGGAAGACGAAACCCTGGCTTTTGTGAATGTTCCGTTACCGCTGAAAGTAGCAGTTAAAACATATAAAAATGGAACAGTCCAAGAGATTACATTTTGCGATGATGGAGAAATAGTTGACCTGGATGCCATTGTAGAATCTATTGCAGTAGCCGGTGGAGCTGGGGTTGCTGCTGTAGGAGTAATCGATCCTGCAAATAATGACTACGCATGGTTACTAACCGACGGGTCGCTTTTGGACCTGCCTCCTCAAAACAACTCCAAGGTTCACTGGGATACCACGGACATCGCAGGTATCAACAAGGCAACAGCGACAATTACTGATCCAAACGGTGCTTCGGTTTCGCCCTCTGCGGGTATCAACGTGCGTGAGGGCGCATTTTCCCAACAGAGACGGTCTGAGCCGGTAAACGTATCCCTGCGCCGCGCAAACATCGATACGACGGACGACCAAGCATTATGGGTTGCGATTCGCAACCGTACAAATGCCATAAGTTTCAATGCATATAAAGACTTCATTGACAGAGTGTTATGCAATGACGATGGTGGACTTAACGAAGGATTGTTAGAAGATGCTCAAAAGACCAATCCACGAAGGAATGATGCTCGGTTGATCCGTCAAAACAAGGAGCTTTACACTAGTCTCCATGGTGTCGGTGCATACGAATTACTCAAGACAGCAACGCAAGTGTTTCTACTGCTCGAATGTGGTGTGGCCATTGAGGAAATGAATAGATATACAGGAAAACCATTATTCAAAGCTTCAGATGAAACCACGCGGCTGGGTAAGAATATCCCCCTAACTGAACTCCAGAACCTGCTGACACGATATTTGGGGAGCAACCAACTTCCATATATTCAGACCATCATTGACAATGCCTTTGGTGGTTTTAACCCAGTAGACAGCATCTTCTGCTCTGGTTATCTACTTGCACGCGCCAATTGCCCACCGCTCCTTGAGCTGATTTGGTCCTACTGGCATGAAGAAGCAATGTTGGCTCAGACTATGAACGCCATTGGCTTGCGGTTCCAGAATCGCCGCGGCGCTGCAGTTCGAGATCCCCTTGCTCATCTTGAGATTGCACCGCTCTTTCCAATCAACAACTTATTATGGGGCCACATTCAAGAAGAACAACAGCGTTTGAGTGTGCCTCGCAGGGCGTACGAATACAACCATCACTATGGATTGACCCTCGTAGGCAAAGCCATACCGGATTTCCGGCCCGCGGATGCACGTTCGAAGTTTCTGGAGGCATATCACCATCTGCTGTATTTGTGCACCGTCTTTTACAAACAAGATGATGACACCACGGTCATTGCAGATGGCTTCCCAGTCCTCAACGCATTAAAAGAAGTGCATTTGTTACTGGCCGAAGGAGCTCACAATCAGTTTGGCGATCTGCCCTGGACTGCTAGGGCTGAGATGCTCACGGAGCAATGGATCTTGTCGAGGCCCGAGATGCGTCAATTTCTGCTAAGCCGGCATATGGTGCCCTATCGAGAGGGATGGATGGGTCAGGTCGATACTATGAAGCGGTTACAAGGATGGACAGATGTGACTGTTACTCACTTTAATGAACTGGCTATTTATGGGGAACAGATTTTGCTTGCGGTTAGATATGGTAACTGGAACATTGAAACTGATCCTGTCAGAGCCGCGAATTGGGCACGCTATTGGCGACCAGAGATCCAGAATTACATTCACGGCTATCGCGCGGTAACAGGTGTTGAATTACGAGCCGAGCCAACGACAAATCAACAGCGTGAATTGATAACTACATTGCCGACCCTCTTGATACAACAAAGATTACTGACCGGCAAATCAGCTCCAGCTTTACCGGCTCCTATGGTCACAGATACAGCAAAGTCTTTTCGCGAGCGGCGGGCTTCTCGTCGTGCAAATAGTGGATAGCATTATCCCATTGCCAAGATTAAGACCTGGCAGGCTGTCTAAACCTGCCAGGTCAGCAGAAATCCAGGTAGTGTCCAATTCGCGACAGTATTTAACGCAAGCCAGGGAACCTTGGAACAATGAATCTCGACTTTACTTCGGCTCTGTATTTGGGTTTCTGGCACGAAAGCAAATCACTCAAACCGTGGTCTCAATTGACCACAGGTCAGCCCGCAATATTGGCAGAGGTTGCTGGCTCAGAAGTTGTGGCTGATCAACTGGCACAGTTGCAGGGGTGCGACCAAGCAGTCCTATCCAGTTCAACACTGCATCTTTTTTGGGATTTATTTGGAATGTTAGCTGATGAACGGATAGCGATTTTCCTGGATGATGGCGCTTATTCGATAGCCCAATGGGGGATCGAACGAGCTGTGGCTAGAGGTGTGCCAGTGTCTCGCTTTCCGCATAAAGATGCTGGTGCGTTGCAGCGCTTATTAGAACGAACAACGGGTGGGCGCCGGCCGGTCGTCGTGGCGGATGGAATATGCACAGCATGTGGATGTGCAATGCCGATCAAAGCCTATCATGAGCTAGTACGGCGCGCTGGTGGACTATTGGTGATTGATGATACACAGGCGCTCGGTTTACTCGGAATGAAGCATGATTCACGCACTCCTTATGGCGTAGGTGGTGGCGGATCCTTAAGGCATCAAAATGTCTCTGGGGCTGACATCCTCCTCGTCAGTTCGCTGGCAAAAGGATTCGGAGTTCCGATAGCGCTGCTTTCTGGAAGTAGCAATTGGATCCAGAAGTTCAAGGTCAAGAGTCAGACACGCGTCCACTGTAGTCCACCCTCCGCAGCCGACATCCATGCCGCTCAGCGAGCTCTTGACTTGAATGCAAAGGATGGAGATGCGCTACGCTTACAACTCGCCCGAGGGATTAAACAATTTCGGAATCGGTTGGTAGAAACAGGCTTTTTCGTCGACAGTGGNTTGTTTCCAATGCAAACCCTTCGTCTGCCGGAGGATCAACATCTTGGTCAGATCCANGTGCGTTTACTCGATCTGGGAATTCGCACCATCTTGCGCCGTGGATGTGATGGTAGACCCTGCTTGAGTCTCATTATCACGACACGTCATCAACCAGAAGACTTCGACAATGTTGCACAATCTTTGACGATCGCTATGAGCATGGAACCACAAATGGAGCTTGAAGGTGGTTGAACTGGCTAAAGATCTGCTCCGGCGGAGCACGTCTGGCAGGAAAAGAGTCCAATGAGGCTTATAAAGAGAAAGGTGGCCTGAAATGAGAAATCAATATTTAGGTGAAGTGGAGAATTTTGAGCTTTATTCCAACTTAAATAAGTTCGAAACACCTAACCTGGAATGGGCCACTGAAGGCCGGGAAAGCGAAATCAATCGCAACAATCGGGAATATATTCGTTGGGCGCAGCGAGCCCTCAACCAAAACATGGGCCTTCGGCTGGCAGAGGATGGCATCGTAGGTGCACAAACTCGCAGCGCCATTCGCAGCTTCCAGCAGAGATCTGGACTACAAGTCGACGGCATCCTGGGCCCAAGAACAGCAGCTGCCCTAATTGCAGCGGGTGCTCCTGCACAACCAGGAACATCATCGGGATCATCCCCTTCTGTGTCAACAGATCTTGAGCGCGTATGTCCTGAACCAGCTCGCCTTGCCAGGGACCGTTGTTTGCATCCTGGGACTCAACAGTGTCCGGCAATTCCGAACCTCCTGTGTGTTTCTGGAGTGGAAAGCGTACCCTTTGAATACCCGAATTGGAAACAAATACAGAAAGATCCACGAACAGGTCTTTACATCGTCAGAGATCGCCAACGAAATCGCCAACAGCGATTCATTCCTTCGGTACGAGACGCGCTCAGAAGTTTCATTCGGAACATGCAAAGATTTGGGATGCCGATCGAGGCCATTATTACGGGAGGCTCTCTCTACTGTCGCTGTATCACTAATTCCGATCATCTAAGTAATCATTCATTTGGCGATGCCATTGATATTGTGGGCTTGAGATGGCCGGCGGTTGGAGGCCCAGCGAGTAAGTTATCCGAAACCATCGTACATAACTATCAGGACGCTGGAGAACGGACTCTTCTACGTCGAACGAATGCCTGTTTACGTCTGTCGTTCGCGACCGTGATTGATTACCACCGCCCTGACCATCGAGACCATTTTCATTGTGATATGAACCGAGGACGTGGCAGGCCCGTCAAAGGGCAAACCACAGTCTCCTTTGTGCAAGAGTCATTAAATGTTGTATTTGGCCGCAACTTATCCGAGAACGGACGGCTAGAACGGGAGACTGTTCAGGCGCTCAGTGATTTCTCCGGTCATGGAACAGCAGAGTTGAGGAATGAGAGCCTATTGAATCAGGTCTATGATGATTTATTCACTCGCGTTGCACACGGGTAATCGAAAATGGCTATCAATACTGAAAACGATGCAGGGTTGTTCAGCCTGCATAAATCAGTGAGGTGGTTCTAATGCCGCCGGGAGGAACAGATGAATTATGAAGTTGAAACAGAATGGTTTGACACCCAATCGGAACAAGCAGTGTTGGATCGTTTTGCTGCAGCAGCCTGGAACTCGGAAGTCAATGACCGCAGCCGCGAATATATCCGCTGGGTGCAGCGTTCTCTAAATCAAGTGTTAGGTCTTCGACTGGCTCAGGATGGGATATTGGGCGCGCAGACACGTCAAGCAGTTCGCACCTTCCAGAAGCAGTATGGGCTGACCGTGGATGGCATCGTCGGACAGCAAACGGAACGAGCGCTCACGGCTGCTGGTGCAGGACAACAACTACGGCCAGCAAACGTCGGAACGACGGCTGCTCCATCGCGCAGCACGGACCTTGCGATCGGAACGACCCTCTACACGTCCATTGACCTGGCAATCGTAAATCAGGGGCGCCGCATCGCCGAGCCCATCACAGGCATTTTCCTCCCAAGAGGCTATCGGCCGCAGCCGCGAGTTGACATGATACTTTACCTGCATGGTTTCAAAACCCGACCCGATTTGACAATCGAAGAATACTGGGATCGCCAGCAATTCCCACACTTTGCACTGCGTGAGGATCTCAATAACAGCCGGCGCAATGTTGTGCTAGTTGCACCAACGCTAGGACCGAGATCACAGACCGGTCGATTGCTTCAAGCCGGCAACCTTGATAATTTTGTAGCACAGGTGCTGACCGCCTTGGGTTCTTCCAGCCCATTCAATATGGCAAAAATCACTCCACAGTTAGGGAGTCTGATTCTGGCTTGTCATTCTGGTGGAGGTTATCCCATGCGGCAACTTGCGCTTGGTGCTGGAACTTCAGCCGCGGCGATTCATGAGTGCTGGGGATTTGACTGCACCTATAACCGCGGTGACGATACACTCTGGGCACAATGGGCGAGAAGGCAACCGACTGCCCGCCTTTTTATTTACTACATCCCAGACAGCCGCACGGAAGCACTTGCTTCATCCCTGAAAAATAAACAGGTGCCCAACATCGCCGTTTTGCCGACGCGACCGCGCGGCGGACACAATTGGGTGCCGATCACTCATTGGCGCGAGCGCATTGAGCGGGCACCATTTCTGAGTGTTATCTGAACCCTTGGAGGCTATGTATAACATAGTACCTGCAGGGCTATTACGAAATTGCTCAAGGAGGAACCATGTTTCGTCAACCTACATCTGGATCATTCGATGGTGATTTAAGATCAGGGAATTCGGCGGAGACCGCAAATTCTGGGTCCGGAGAGAATGAGTGGGAGGAGGAAGCCCGGCGGCCCCGAGGAACTTCTTTCAACTCTTTCCGCCGCCGTCCCCAGGTGCCTGTCCGTCCCATCCGACCTCGAACTTGGCCGCCAGTTTCCTATCCCTACCCTTATCCATGGACCCCAGAAAAACCTGATTCGTCTCAGGAACCGTCAGCCTCAGGCTCACCTGCTACGACTGCGGATTCCCCCGGACAGGGCAGCGAATTTATGCGCTGGGTGCAGAGCAGTCTTAACGGGATTCTAAACTTGCGATTGCCAGTAGATGGAATCATGAATGTGGAGACGCGCGCAGCCATCCGTGATTTCCAACACCGCGAAAATTTATTCGTAGATGGAATTCTCGGCCCCGAAACAAGACAAGCCCTTATTAACGCGAGAAAGCAACTTTCGCCGATCAAGGGAGAATATGAATCTTTAGAAACCGAAATCACGGGCGAGAATTGGGAAAGCGAGGTCGATCGCCATAGCCCTGCCTACAATCGTTGGGTACAACAATCTCTAAATCGGATTTCCGGACTTACGCTGGCTGTAGATGGAATTATTGGGTCTCAGACGCGCAGCGCCATTCGCAATTTTCAACAACGCTCTGGTCTGACGCCGGATGGCATCGTTGGAACGCAGACGGAACGGGCGCTCGTTAACGCGGGGGCTGGTCAGCCCCCGCAAGCCACTGCACCTACTTCTCCTATGGGGACCCATGCCGTGGTCAATACCCAGTTGCCGACGAGTGGTTCTGGTTTCTACAGTACTGTTGGGCCTGGACGGCGTTATGGTCAGGTACAGGCGATTCAGGCTCTGCAAGCTATAGGAGCAGCCTGGCAACAGGCCTATCCTCGTGGCCCTCGAATTGGCATCGCTGACATAAGTTTCCAGGGCGGCGGCAAGATGCCTCCTCATAAATCTCACCAAGTGGGGCTGGATGTGGATATCCGTCTCATGCGCAGCGATGGTCGCGAACAGGGGACACAATTTCAGGATGCTGCCTACTCGCGCACGCTCACGCAGGACCTTGTGTACCGGATCATCAACAACGGCATCTTACGCGTGCAGTATATCTTTTTCAATGATCCACAGGTTAAAAGTGTGAGATATTGGCCCGGCCATCACAATCATCTTCATGTGCGGTTTTATCCACCTTCACCTGCACGGGCAATGTAAATCGCTATGGATGCACTTCAGCAGCGCGCAACTCTGCATTCTTCCTACGGAACCCGCCTTCATTGAAGCAACGACTCGGTCGAAGATCGAGATTACATTCGCTCATCGCGATCATTCGATAACAGCTTTACCAAGGAGAAACAAAATGTATCCTACGTATAAAGAATATGAATTCGGCACGCAAGCCGAGACCGGAGTGGAAGTGGCCGGCCTTGGTCTGGCCGCGTGGCAGGTTGTTCAACCGCTTGCGAGTGGTGGTGATCTATCGGTAGCAGCAGATGTTGCCACGTATGTTCATCAAAACACGCCTGCACACATCCCGTTTACGAAGGCCAGCGTAGAGTTCCTAATTTCGGCCCACCACCCACGGTATGGTTTCGACAGACAGGAATTCTATTTTCGCCTGTCCTTTGAATATAATCGTTATGACCTTCGAAATGTTTCGATCATTGTACTAAGGGACAAGTCTAGCAGCCTGCACGCCTCCAGCTTCGACATTTATTTTAAGGCTACTCCGTATAGCCAGCCGAGTGAACCCACGGCAAAAATCGTCTATAACATTCAGGGCCGGTGGGATCCATTCGGATTAGGGGATGTATCATTTGAAGGCACTCTTATTGTCCAGGCAGATGGCCGTGCACGCGGCAATATTGTCTCCGAACGAGATTGGGTCCGCTGGGATGGTTTTCTAAGTGAGACTCGGCAGGATATACCTATTGGTGTACCCCCTACTCCTGGGTTAGTGCCTTCGCCCTCACCTCAATCTAGACCCATTCTAAGGACGGGCTCGCGTGGACAGGCAGTCACGGATTTGCAAATCCGTCTAAATCGATGGTTGGTTTCCCAAGGACGACAGCCACTGACAGTGGATGGGATCTTCCGTTCCCGAACGAGAGCCGCTGTGGTGGCTTTCCAACAAGCGGCAGGCGTCAGACCAGATGGTATTGTCGGTACTCAAACATGGGCAGTGCTGACCCGAAACTGGTAGCCTTAATCATGTACAACTGTAATCGCACTGTCGAAAGCCATAAGCTGTCACTCTAGAAGCTCAGCAATCACATGCCAGTTAGCCAAGTAGTAAAGTACGCGAATACAAACCACTCGCGCTTTGTGGAAGAGCTGGCCGAGTTTGTACGGTTCCCGACAGTGGGTAGCCAGCCTAATCATGCCAAAGACATGGGTCAGTGTGCGATCTGGTTGACGGATCAGTTGCAAAAAATAGGTTTGCATCGGGCAGAGATGATTCAGACTGACGGACACCCAATCGTTTACGCGGAGTCCCGTCAACGGTATGGATGCCCAACCGTGCTGATATACGGACACTATGATGTACAACCGGCTGAGCCGCTGCAAGCGTGGAAATCACCACCGTTTCAGCCTGTGGTACGAAACTCCTACTTATATGGCCGCGGCGCATCCGATGACAAAGGGCAATTGTTCACCCATATCAAAGCGCTGGAGTGTTATCTGCAAACGACGGGTGAACTGCCCCTTAATATCAAGTGTCTCTTTGAAGGCGAAGAAGAAATCGGCAGCCCGCATTTGAATACATTTCTGACGGATTACACGTGGGATTTAGGTGCTGATGTGGCTGTCATCTCCGATATGCCCATTATTGCTCCTGATCGACCGGCGATCACGTATGCGTTACGAGGAGCGATCAGCCTTGAATTGCAAGTTGAAGGTCCTCAGCGTGAATTACATTCCGGCATTTATGGCGGAGCTATTCATAATCCGCTGCAAGTGTTATGCGAAATCATAGGCAGATTGCACGATCCCTATGGCAGAATTGCGATTCCGGGTTTCTATGATCATGTGCAGACTTGGGATAGCAGCGAACTTGAATACATGGCGCAAATCGGACCAACAGAACAGGAGATATTGCGTAATGCCCGGGTTCTCCATGGATGGGGTGAACCCAACTTTAGCTCCTATGAACGAACAACGATTCGGCCCTCTCTTTCTGTCAACGGCATTGTGGGTGGCTACCAGGGTGATGGTCCGAAGGCTGTCATACCTGGCTTGGCCGTCGCTAAGCTCAATTTTCGCCTCGTGCCCAACCAAGATCCTTTGGAAATTGAACGGTTGCTTCGCCAATATATAGCCAATATCACACCCCGCACGGTGCGCTCCAGAATTCAGACACAGTTTACGGCTTCACCGATCGTTCTTGAACGCCCTCACCCGGCAATGCAAGCTGCCAGCCACGCCTATTTTCAAGGTTTTGGAACAATGCCTGTCTTTTTACGTTGCGGAGGCACCATTCCAGTCGTGAACATGTTGCACAATATTTTGGGCATACCAACAGTCCTGATGGGTTTCGCGCTGCCTGATGATCAAATGCATGCGCCGAATGAAAAATTCTATTTACCGAATTTTTTCAACGGGATTAAGACCTCGATTAGTTTTCTATCAGAAGTAGCCAGACGGATGAGACCTGTCCAGAAATCGGCAGGTACTACGGCAGGCTTAGGAGTTTTGCCATGATTATTGACTGCCACTGCCATGCTGGAACAGGGGATGGGTTGACAGGCCCATGGGACACCGCTGCACGTTTAGATCGCTATATGCGGTGGTCGGNGCAGGCTGGAATCAACAAAACTGTACTTTTTGCTGCGTTTCATTCGGACTATGCAGTCGCAAATCGCGAGGTAGGGCGCATTGTGACCAGCCGCCCAAATCGTTTCTATGGTTTCGCATTTGTCCACCCGGTCAACGACCGCGGCCGTGTGATGGCGCTGGTGCAGGAAGCGGTTCAAAAATTTGGCTTTGTGGGCATCAAAGTACATCGTTATGATGCTCGAATTACTCGCGAGATCTGTGAAGTTGCCAAGCTCTACAGACTGCCAGTGCTATATGATGTGATGGGGGAAGTTTCGGTCTGTGAATTGCTGGCAAAGGAGTATCCAGATGTAAATTTCATCATCCCTCATTTGGGTAGCTTTTCCGACGAATGGCGCGCGCAGCATAGTTTTATTGATTACCTGAGCCGTCACTCGAATATTTATACCGACACGTCTGGTGTCCGACGCTTCGACCTATTAGTGGAAGCGGTGCAAAGAGCTGGGGCACATAAAGTACTATTTGGCTCTGATGGACCTTATCTCCATCCGGGAATTGAGCTATTTAAAGTACGAGTATTGAAGTTGCCCTCTGAAACAGAGCAACTTATATTGGGTGGCACCTTCTTAAAATTAATTGCAAACGTTCGACGGGCATTGACACCATCCACAACCAGAAACTCGGCACCGAACCCGCTCATCCAGTATGGAATCCCCAATTTAGCACGAGAATCGTTTGACCCCTGGAAACAGAATGGTGCCGCTATTGAGTGATCAGTGATCGCATATTTAAGGAGAATGTAACTCATGGAATCAGAAATTGGGATTTTGCTCCCATGTTCTTCAGAGTAATTTAGCAACAGCACCAACAATTTGTAAAGTGAAATTTGTCATTAATTTGACATTGGGTAAATGAAAGTTGTAAGATAACAATGAGCCAAATACTCTCGTCACTATTTATCGTTAACAAAGAAACGAACTTTTATCCATTCTCGGTTTTCAGCCTTAGGGTTGGTATTAAAATCGATTCTCCTTCTGCAATAAATCAATATTCCTAGGGAATGAGGAATGAGGAATGAGGAATAAGTATTAATGTATACAAAACTCTCGATTCGTGCCCAAATGAAGGTGAGTCCACAACTTGTGATCACCAGCAAGCTATTGCAAGTGCCTGGCTCTGAACTCGAACAGTTCATAAACGAAGAGTTGACAAATAACCCAGCACTAGAGCTCGCGAACAAACGAGATTTCGTGAAAGAAAAACTGTATCTTGCCAGGTCTGATGGTCAACCAAGCATGCATTCAGCAAACTTCGCAAAGGCTGGGCTGCCTCCCCTCTCTTCATTTGAAGAGATGGTTGAAAATATTTCCCAATACCAGTCACCGCTCGAAAAGCTGACGGAACAAGTTTCAATAGCTCTTGATAAAACTGATCGCGATATAGCTATTGAGTTATTACATCGCCTCGATCATCGTGGGTTCTTGGTAGAACCCACAGAGCAATTGGCATACGAATTAGGAGTTTCCAATGAAACGCTGATGCGGATGATACACAGATTGCACCAACTGGAGCCACCAGGGATCGGCGCGCGGGATATTCGGGAGTGCTTCTTACTTCAATGTACGCATCTGGAAGCTGAGGGTATAGATTGCCACCAGGTTCGCCGTATACTTGTATTGGCATGGAGCGAATTTTTGAATCAGCAATGGGATCGTGTTGCTAGAAAGATCCAAGAGCCAAAAAAGATTGTCGACGAGGCTCGCGAATTCATGCGCAATAATTTCTACCCTCATCCTCTCGCGCTGGTAGAGACATCCGTCGAAACGGATCATGTCCTTAATTATGCTGATTTAGTTGTTCTACGAGATCACCACGTCAATCCGGCAGCTTATTTATTGCAACTACCTGGCGCAGACGAGTTTGAGTTAAAAATATCCGTAAATTTTCAACGAATGTCAGGATCTGAGATCCAAGAGCACGTATTGTCTGGTCCTGAGAAAACATGGATAAAGATGCATTTGGACCGCGCCTCAATCATGATTAGCGCACTTCGCCAGCGTTGGGAAACGTTGCGACAAATTGGCGAATATTTAATCCAATGCCAGAGTAATTTTCTGGAGCATGGCCCCCTCTATCTAAAACCCTTGACCCGGGCAGTTGTGGCCCGGGAACTCAACCTGCACGAATCCACAATTAGCCGGGCTGTTCACAATAAGGTCATTCAATTACCAAATGGCCGTCTTATGCCATTGAGTGATTTTTTTGACTCGTCCCTGGCCGCCAAAGAAGCCATTCGCCTTTTATTGCGAGATGCGACCACGCACCCCTGTGATCGTGAGATTGCAGAGAGTCTTCAGGTGAAAGGCATGAGCCTATCGAGACGTACGGTGACAAAGTATAGACGTGAGATCAATATACACTCGAGCCAGCCACAATCAATCGGGATATAAAGAACAATATAGCAATCTAGCTTCTGTCACATTTTACTTGTATACAGCAGGAGGCAATCATGATTACAACAACTGAATCACCGGAAAAAATAAATGTTTGGCTACATTCTTTTTGCCCCCAAGTATTATCTCCTGAAGATCTCGGTTTACATTTCCAAAATACATTCATCCGGGCCCAACCTTATCACCCTAATAATGGAAGAGGCCCGGGGATCATTGTGGCATCCGAGATCACTCCTCAAATATGTGATTTTATCCGCGCTGTAAGTGAGGATAATAATGAGCGCATCCTTGTTCTCATCACAGAGGGGGCTTCGCTGGGAAATAGTAATCCATGGCAAATTCTGCATGCTGGCGCATCAGATGTTTTACTATGGGATCAAAACTCAGATCTTGCATCGGTCATGAATGCAAAGTTTCAAAGATGGCGAGAGATCGATGAATTGATGAATTCTCCTCTTATCCAAAATAGACTCATAGGAAACAGCCGTGCTTGGAAATCAGCATTGTGCCAGCTGATTGAGATCGCTCGATTTACAGATGACCCAGTAGTGTTAATCGGTGAAACTGGCACGGGCAAAGAATTGGCGGCTCGCCTGATTCATAATCTCGATTTAAAACGAAATAACCCTGATCTAATAATTCTAGATTGCACTACGGTTATGCCTGATTTGTCAGGAAGTGAGCTTTTTGGTCATGAGAAGGGCTCATTTACGGGCGCAGTCTCATCTCGTGATGGCGCCTTTGCGTTGGCTGACGGAGGTACATTATTCCTGGACGAAGTGGGTGAATTGCCATTAAGTTTACAGGTTCAATTATTACGGGTGCTTCAAGAACATACTTATAAACGTGTAGGAAGTAATGTCTGGCATAAAGTAGATTTTCGCTTGATTTGTGCGACGAACCGGGAATTGCGGAACAATTTGGATTTAGGTCAATTCAGGAAGGATTTGTATTATCGCATCGCCCATTGGGTCGTGCGCATGCCTCCACTTCGAGAGAGAATCGAGGATATCATTCCTTTAGTCGAATATTTTATGCGGCAAGCCCGTCCAGGTAAAGAGCCGCCCCAACTAGATTATAAAGTTCAAGAATATTTCTTGACACGCGAATATCCCGGCAATGTGCGTGATTTGAGAAGTCTGGTGTTTCGCATTATGGCCAGACATCTCGGTTCTGGCCCTATAACCATTGGCGATATACCTTCCGATGAGAGACCCATCAAAACAATGGGGCAACAAGTACAACACGATCTTAGCATTGAACAGTCTATTCGGCGTGCCGTGGCCTCTGGTCTCGGTTTGAAAGAGATTAAGAGACTGGTGGAAGACACCACTATCCGTGTTGTCTTAGAAGATCAGGCAGGAAATTTGCAGCAGGCCGCTCGAGTGTTAGATGTGACAGATCGCACGCTGCAAAAACACCGAGCAGATCAACTAAGAGACCTACAAGTAACTGTCAATAGATAAGGTTTCGGTACAACCTTTCGGTGCTCGCACATAAGAGTCGAGATGTAATGTGCAAAATGACCAACATCAGTGGAAGCGCTTTGTTAGTTACCCGTATACATAATCCTGTTTAGAAATCAACACTGATTTCAATCTGTCAATAAAGACCGGATCAAGATTTACATTTACTCATGCAGGAGATTCCCAATTTCATTAGGCTTGCAGAAAAGTTAGGAGTATAATCAAATCACTATATTCCCACGAAACGGAGGAAAGTTCCATGGCAAAAGTAGCATTCGAAAATGTCGTCAAAAAGTATGGCGACGTGACCGCTGTCAACAACCTGAATATCGATGTTGCTGACAAAGAATTCCTTGTGCTCGTTGGCCCTTCCGGCTGCGGCAAGACAACCGCTTTGCGCTGTCTGGCTGGGTTGGAAGAAATCACGGGCGGGGACATTAAGATCGGTGAGCGCGTAGTGAACGATGTCGCCCCGAAAGATCGTGACATTGCCATGGTCTTTCAATCCTACGCCCTCTATCCTCACCTTTCCGTGTATGACAACATGGCATTCGGCTTGAAGCTGCGGAAAGTGCCGAAAGAGGAGATCAAACGCCGCGTGGGTGAAGCCGCTGACATCCTTGGCATTCAAGACTTGCTCGAGCGCAAGCCGCGTCAACTTTCGGGTGGTCAGCGCCAGCGCGTGGCAGTGGGACGTGCGATCGTGCGCGAGCCAAAGGTGTTCCTGTTCGATGAGCCGCTCTCGAACCTGGATGCCAAACTGCGCGTCGCAATGCGCGCCGAGATCAGCAAGCTGCATCAGCGCCTCCAAACCACCTTCATATATGTGACCCACGATCAGACGGAAGCCATGACCATGGCAAGTCGTATCGCGGTGATCAACAAGGGCGTTTTGCAGCAGCTCGATTCGCCACAAATGTTGTACGATCACCCGAATAACCTGTTTGTGGCTGGTTTCATTGGCTCACCCGCCATGAACTTCTTCCCAGGCAAGCTGAGAAAAGATGATGGCAAAGTAGTTGTGGATACCGGCGATTTTGTAGTTCCGATCCCTGCCAAGAAAGTCAAGCCTTTTGAAGGCAGCGTTGGCAAGGATATCATCTTTGGGATTCGCCCCGAAAATATTCATGACGCGGAGTTCGTTCCCTCGAATATCGATTCGGAGAAAGTCGCTGTCAAAGTAGATGTAACCGAATTGATGGGCAATGAAATCTTCCTCTATCTGGTGAGCGGAAAGAACACATTTGTGGCTCGTGTAGATCCACGCTCGCAACTGCGCATCGGTGAACAGGCCTCGGTCGCGTTTAATATGGATAATTTCCACATCTTTGACGCTGCTACCGAAGAAGCCATCCGATAAATTCCTAATATCAGCAGACACAAGCGTGACCACTTGGTCACGCTTGTGTTTTTTAACTCGAAAAACTTTAAGATTAGAATTTGTTAAAACGCTTGATAATATTGGGCTTTATTGCTATCATAAGTAAGCTAGTTTTGCTCAATGACCACTTAAAGGTGCAGCTCTGTCCGCATTCTACTGGCTTCCCGTAAATCAAAATGTTAGAAATTTTAACAAACACTCCGCAGTGGACCTGATCCGCTTTGCGGATCGTGGCATTTCCCGGGCTGACCTTGCCGACAAAATGGGGCTTACACGTGCAGCGGTTACCGTCATCATCAATGATCTTATTTCAAACGGGATCATCCTCAGCAAAGAAAGTCGTTCCACAACCAGTGGACGCCCACCGGTTGAACTGGAGATCAATCCCGACCAGGGTTTCGTTGGCGCCATCGATATGGGTGCAAGACACTTGAGTGTTGCGCTGGGAGATTTTTCTGCTCGTATTTTGGAGGAAACCGAAATCCCATTCAATGTCGAAAATGGCCCCAAAGAATGTCTTCAAGAAGCAGACAACATCCTGAGCGAACTTTTAAAGAAACGAGGTCTGGCAACGACTGACCTTGCCGCCATTGGAGTAGGTGTACCCGGCCCGGTCATCGCTGAGAAAGGCACTGTGATGGCCCCTCCCATCATGCCAGGCTGGGATCGGTTTCCAATCCGTGCGACGCTGGAAAGTAAATGGGGCACGGCCGTCACCTTGAACAATGACGCTGAATTGGGTGCGCTGGGCGAATGGGCTTACGGCGCGGGGCGCGGCGAAAAGAATCTTGCATTTATCAAAGTGGGAAGTGGGATCGGCGCAGGGCTCATTATCAATCAACAAATCTATGGAGGCACTACGGGTTCGGCCGGGGAAATTGGTCATCTTACCGTGGATGAGAACGGACCGCTTTGTGCCTGTGGGAATCACGGTTGTCTCGAAGCGTTTGCAGGTGGACATGCCATCGCTTCCCAGGCGAAAAAACTGGTGGCGTCCGGCAAACGGACGTTGCTCTCCGAAAAAAATCCTGACTCCATCACCGCACGTGATGTAGCCGAGGCAGCTCGGCGAGGAGATTTGACCGCTCAGGAAATTATCAAACGCTCGGGAACGTTTGTTGGCATCGCCATTGCCGGTTTGATCAACTTAATTAATCCCAGCACGGTTATTATAGGAGGCGGAGTGGCCCAGGTCGGTGACCTGATGACAGCCTCCATTCGTCAGGCTGTGCATGAACGATCGCTGCGCGCCTCTGAACATACTGTCCGAATTACCACCGCGATGCTAGGCCGGCGCTCCTCATTGATGGGTGCCCTGGTACAGGCGATCAATGTGGCGATCCACGCCGCAATTGAGCAAAGAAGTCAATTTCCAAAGAACATATCCCCCTCTTTGGAAATTGGAAAGCTGCCCGAATCAAATGTTTCATGAAGGAGGTGATTGCATTCAGTAGTTAAAAATCATATAATCTTATTTATCAACATCGAAATAAAATCCCATATCATCCTAATTAGGAGAAGAGAAAAATGAAAATCAAACTATCAATGCTTTTCGGCCTGTTGGTTGTCGCCAGCATGGTGCTCGTCGCCTGTGGTGGCGGAGCCGCCGTAACCCAGGCTCCCGCTGCCACGGAAGCACCGGCCGCAACTCAGGCTCCTGCCGCCACGGAAGCACCCGCCGCAACCGAAGCACCTGCAGAATCTGCTGGGACTCTGCGTATTTGGGCAGATGACACCCGCGCTCCCGTTCTTCAGGATTTGGCAGATGAAGTAAAGTCCACCTATAATCTCGATTTGGTTGTGGAATTGAAATCCGCCATTCGTGATGACTTCCAGGTTGCCGCCCCGCTCGGCGAGGGTCCCGATATCATCGTGATTGCCCACGATCAGGCTGGTACATTGGTTGACAATGGCCTGCTCGCCCCAGTCGATTTAGGCGACAAGGCCAAGGACTTCGCTCCACAGGCCCTGGAAGCCTGCACCTTTGACGGCACTTTGTACTGCCTGCCCTACGCCACTGAGAACCTCGCTTTCTTCTATAATAAAGATCTGGTTACAACTCCACCCACCACCTGGGATGAGGTTGTTTCCCAGGGTGAGGCGCTTAAGAAGGCAGGCAAAGTTGACTACATTATGGCCGTCACTGGCACCACCTATGATGTTTATCCGCTCTTTACTTCTTTCGGCGGCTATATCTTCGGGAAGGATGACAAAGGGAACTGGAATCCTCAGGACCTGGGCGTCGATAGTCCGGGCATGATCGAGGGTGTCCAATGGCTGGCCGACCACGTTAAGAACGGCGATCTGCCCTCCGATTGGGACTGGGCAAATAACCATGCCTTGTTCGAGACTGGCAAAGCTCCTTTCATCATGGCTGGCCCATGGGCGCTGGATCGCATTCGAGAATCCAAGGTGCCTTATGCGATTACGAACTTCCCCAGCGGTGGTTATCCATTTGCGGGCACACAGGGGTTTTTCATCAATGCCCAAAGCAAGAACGTCCTGCTGGCTCAATCTTTCCTGAATGAGTTTATTGCCACAGACGATGTGATGCTGAAACTCTACGATGTTGGCAAACGCCCACCCGCCTATCTGCCCGCGTTGGCGAAGGTCACTGACCCTGATATTACTGCTTTCGCAACTGCCGGTGAAAAGGCCAACATGATGCCGGCCATCCCCGCCATGGGATCGGTATGGGGCAGTTGGAATGACGCGGTTGTGTTGGCCCGCGATGGAAAACAGGATGCAGAAGCCGCGATGAAGGATGCTGGTACCAAGATCCGTGCCCTGATCGCCAATCCGTTGACCGGCATGGTGAATGTTGCTGGTTCCTTCCAGAATCAGGTTGGCTGCGGTGATGGGGATGCTGGTAACTGGCACCCCGAATGCGCTGCGACCGCCATGACCAAGGGTGATGACGGCAAGTGGCACAGTGGCCCATTCAATGTGAAAGCTGGCGACTATGAAGCAAAAGTTGCGCTTGATGGCGCCTGGACAACCAACTATGGTGTGGATGGCAAGCCCGACGGCGAAAACTACAAGTTCACGCTTGCTGCAGATGGAACGGTAGAGTTCACGTTTGATCCTGACACAAAACTGCTGGATATTGTGACAAAGTAAATCGTCAGTTAAATATGAAGGCTGAGGAACGTTATGTTCCTCAGCCTTCCTTACATAAATGAACCATTAGCATTTGATTTTGTCCGACCTGTACTCCAAACCAAATTTAGTGAGGAGGTTGTTATGAGTGGAATTGCGGTCGCGGGTCCACGCCCCAAAAGTATATCTTCTTCGGAAGAATCGGTATTTTCAAAGCTGATCCGTTTCATTTTTATCGCGTTGTTTGACCTGGGTGCGATCTGGTTTATTCGCAGCGCGGTACTTGATGGCTTTCTCCAGCTAGCCGTGGTCCTCGGCATTATCACGGTGATCCTCAATTTGATCTTTCTGATCCCAAGTGCTTATCCCTTCCGCTGGATGGCCATTGGATTGAGCTTCCTGATCCTGTTTGTGATCTACCCCATCGTTTTTACAGTCTACGTAGCGTTTACAAACTACGGTGATGGGCACCTGCTAACGAAGGAACAGGCGATTCCACTCATTGAGCAGGCGACCTACCTGCCCGAAAATGCCAAAACCTATTCATGGACTGCTTATAAATCTCCCTCGAACGAATATGCCTTATGGCTGATTGATCCAGCGGGCCAAACCTTTCTGGCAAAACCGGGTCAGGAGATTGTCCCTGCCAAACCTGGGGATCCGGGAATCGGCGAAGCCGATAGCAAGGGAATACCCACTACCATCGAGGGCTATAAGCGCCTCAATGGATTAGTGGCAGCTACCGATAAGGAACTCCCCAACCTCAAATTCGGACAGGAAGGAAGCAAGGCCGTTCAAGTAAGCTCCCCGAACGAAGCGGCTCAATTGGAGACCCGGTATAAATATGACCCCGCGACCGATACCGTAATCGACCAGTCGAATGGTGATGTTTATAGAAACGTCCAGGGGACATTTACAAGTCAACAGGGCAAAACCATCAAACCGGGCTACCGCACAGTCGTAGGCCTGAAGAACTTTATCGATTTCACCACAAGTCCCGCGTTGCGTGGGCCGCTGGTGCAAATTATGACCTGGAATTTTATTTTCCCAGCCTTCAGTGTGCTTTCCACATTTGCTTTGGGACTTGCCATAGCGATCATGTTCAACGAAAAGGATTTTCCACTCAAGAAACTCATCCGTTCCCTCCTGCTGATTCCGTATACGATCCCAGGCTTAATCACGATCATCATTTGGCGGGGAATGATGAATTCAGAATTTGGCATCATCAATCGTATACTGGATAGCTTGATTGGATGGGCGCCTCACTGGACCACAGAACCCTTCTGGGCAAAGGTTGCCGTCCTGATCGTGAACCTTTGGCTTGGCTATCCCTATTTTATGCTGGTGTCGAGTGGTGCCCTACAATCCATCCCATCCGATGTCTATGAAGCCGCTATGATCGACGGAGCCACCGGCTGGACGACGTTCCGGCGCATTACCCTGCCTTTGCTCTTGGTGGCGGTTGGTCCCCTGTTGATCGCTTCCTTTGTGTTCAACTTCAATAATTTCAACCTGATCTATCTGTTTATCCAGGGAGGCCCTCCAATTGTCGGTGCAGCGACACAGGCGGGTCATACAGATATCTTGATCAGTTATGTATATAAGCTAGCATTTGAAAGTGGTGGGCGCGGCGTTCAATATGGCCTGGCTTCGGCCATCTCAATTATCGTGTTCCTGATTGTCGGAACCATCACATTGCTCCAGTACCGCTTTACAAATATGTGGGAGGAGGTAAGTGAAAATGTCTAGCATGGCTCAAACCTACCAGGACCTTCGCTCCTCACAAAAGTTTCAAAGGCGCTTCAGTGTAACGGTAAGACTGATCATTGCCGCAATCCTCATTTTCTTTGCGATCTTTCCGGTCTTGTGGATTATCTCGGCTTCGTTTGATAACTCACAATCCCTCGCGACCCAGGAATTAATTCCCCCGAACGCAGGCCTTAACAATTACCGGGACCTGTTTGGCTTAAATCCCAATTATGAGTTTGGTGACTTGCTCTACTGGAAGTGGCTTTTCAATTCGGTGAAAATTGCAACCATCACCACAGTCTTAAGTCTTGGCATTACTACCATGGCTGCTTATGCTTTTTCACGCCTGCGTTTCGCCGGACGTGTGACAATGCTCAAGGGCATCCTGTTGATCCAGGTTTTTCCGAACTTATTGGCACTGGTGGCAATCTACGTGTTGATTTTCCAGGCTGGACAGATCATCCCAGCCCTTGGCTTGAACACACATGCAGGATTAATTCTTGTATATCTCGGTGGATCGATGGGAATCAACATCTGGCTGATGAAAGGATTTTTGGACACCATTCCCCGCGCGATCGATGAATCCGGGATGGTAGACGGCGCCAGCCATTTCCAAATCTTCTGGAATCTGCTTCTGCCGCTCCTGCGCCCCATTCTGGTGGTGATCGGCATCTTGTCCTTCATTGGCGTCTACGGCGACTTTATCCTCGCACGCATCCTTTTGAATGATGTCAACAAGTACACCCTGATGGTTGGACTCCAGATTTTCACCGCTGGACAATTCGACAAGAAATGGGGTGTCTTCGCGGCCGGTGCATTGATTGGCGCGCTTCCCATTATGATCACATATCTTTTCCTTCAGGATCAAATTGCAGGTGGCCTCACAGCGGGCGCAGTCAAAGGATAAATTGTGCCTCCTGCAATCACTACAATGGTCTGACAATTTTGGGGATAGCCCTGTCCAAGCAACAGGGCTATCTTTATTTCAGCACTACTCGTCCATCAGCTCTAATGTAGAGTAAATCGGTTATGAAATTACGAATAAAATTAATCGCATTAATTTTTCTCGTTTCCATTTCGAGTGCCTGCGCTCCCACGACGCCAATCGCCACTCCTATTGTTGAAGTCACTCAAACCCCGGTCGTCTCAGCCGGGACAGAGGGATTTCCGTGGTGGAATGATACGGTTTTCTACGAGATCTTTGTCCGCTCATTTCGCGACAGCAACGGCGATGGGATCGGTGACTTCAACGGGATCACCGAAAAGCTGGACTACCTGCAAGATCTGGGGATCCGTGGGATTTGGTTGATGCCTATTAATCCATCCCCTTCTTATCATGGCTATGATGTAACAGATTATTACGGGGTCAACCCTGATTATGGAACGATGGATGATTTTAAGCGCCTGCTTGGGGAGGCACACAAACGCGATATCAAAATCATCATCGACCTGGTCCTTAATCACACTAGTGCACAACATCCCTGGTTTCAGGACGCGCTGAAGCCGGGCAACCAATATCATGACTGGTATGTTTGGAAGGATCAGGATCCCGGAACACTGGGTCCATGGGGTGCAACCGCGTGGTATAAGGCAACGAACGGACAATATTATTACGCCATCTTTTGGGATGAGATGCCCGATCTGAACTATAACAATCCGGCCGTGCGGGAGGAAGCCAAAAAAATCTCCTCTTTCTGGCTGAAGGATGTGGGCATAGACGGTTTTCGTCTCGACGCAGTGCGCTATCTGGTCGAGGATGATCAACTGGCAGACTCAACTACAAATCATGCCTTTCTCAAAGAATGGGGCGATTACTATCGCTCCATCCACCCAAAGGCCTTTACCGTTGGAGAAGCCTGGACCGACAATGCCAATGTCAAGGAATATACTAAAACGGATACTGAATTAGATTCGGCTTTCAACTTTGATCTTTCGACTGCCATTCTCAAATCGTTGAATGAAAGCAACAATACGTCTGTCCGTTTTCTTCTTCAGACGACGGTGAGAGATTTTCCACAACAGGACAACGCGAACTTTCTCACGAATCATGACATGCCCCGCGTGATGAATCAGCTGGGTGAGAATAAAGAGGGCAAGGCGAAAGCCGCGGCAGGAATTTTATTAACCGCGCCGGGCATCCCATTTATTTACTATGGCGAAGAGATTGGGATGAGCGGCTCTAAGCCTGATGAAATGATCCGCACTCCCATGCAATGGACGAACGAAAACGGCGCAGGGTTCACCGGCGGCCAGCCCTGGGAACCTGTTAATCCAGACTTCTCCACCGTCAATGTCGCTGAACAAACCAGTGATCACAATTCCCTGCTTGAATATTACAAAACGCTCATTCAATTACGAGATAACCACGCCGCTCTCAGAGTTGGGAAAACATCGATTGCTGGATCAAAATCCAATAAACTGGTATCTTATTTGCGCGCCAGTAAAGATGAAATACTTTTGACGGCGATCAACATTGACGATTCACCTGTGACTGATCCTCAGCTCGAACTTACCGTGGGGCCGCTTTCCGGGAACTATGAGGCGGTCTCGCTGCTGGATAATTCAACCGTTGGTTCTCTGCAATCAAATGCCAAAGGCGGATTTGACGCCTACACTCCCCTGCCTGAAATTCCTCCTTATGGAGTCATTGTCATTCAACTTGTCCCCAAAAAGTAGGGGCGACCCAACAATCTAATTGGTCCGCTCGTGATGCAATATCACTCGGGTTGCCATAAAGCTGGTTAATGATGGGCGGTCGCTCCTACAAAACCACAAACAGGAAAATTAATACATGGAAGACTTTATTTTTGGAACGTTATCCACTGACGAGTCGCGCATTGCTCATTTGATATCTTTTCGTGGCGGAGTCACACATGCCCATCAACGCTCGCCGCGCGACCCTCTACCAGATCAAGCCATTCAAATTGACCTCACCGTTGGTCCATCCTATCCCTACAACCAGGGCTGGATTTACTGGACAAACGATGGTACTGACCCGGATGGAAAAAATGGAAGCGCAGCCAATGGCTATGCCACGCCACTTGAACCGGTCGATACAGAATGGGACACACTTCTCTGGGGATATATACGTCGCTTACGCGGGGAGATACCTGGTCAACGCGCCGGGACAGTCGTACGGTATCGCGTCAGCGCGGGGAATAACGCTGAGGAAACCATCGCGGATGGTGGCACCTATTACTCCTTCTACGTGGATAACGATCCACCTCCCGCCTGGGCGCAGGATGCGGTTATCTACCAGATTTTTGCAGACAGATTTTTTAGTCCAGCAAACGATTTTCCAAAAATCGAGGCCAAGCCTTCCTTGAAATCCAATGGCACTCTGCGCGGCATGATCGAAAAACTCGATTACATCGCCGAACTCGGTGCGAATTGTCTATGGCTTACACCCGTCTTTGCCAGCCCAACCTATCATGGCTATGATGCGACCAGTTTCCTTGACATCAACCCGCGCCTCGGCACCAAGGCAGATTTCAAGGAACTCATCGAACAGGCCCACGCGCGTGGAATGCGGCTCCTTATGGATTTCGTCCCTAATCACTGGTCGAACCAGCATCCCAGTTTTATCGAAGCCACCCTGGATCGGAATAGTCAATATTTCAACTGGTATACCTTTGAAGAGTGGCCTGATCAATACAAGTGTTTTTTCACTTCGAAAGGATTGCCCCAGATCAATTTGCGCTATGGCCCAGCGCGCCAGCATGTTCTTGAGGCTGCCCAATACTGGCTGGAGTTCGGTGTGGATGGATATCGTGTGGATTATTGTATTGGTCCCACCCCCGATTTTTATGGCGATTTCCGTCGCGTGACTCGAACATCCAAACCCGACTCGTGGACCTTCGGCGAAGCGGTCGACCCGCCGGATTCCCAACTCACTTTTGAAGGTGGCATGGATGGTGCACTCGATTTCATGTTGCTGGAAGCCATGCGCAAAACCTTTGCATTCGGCAAATGGAATGCAAGACAATTCGGAGAATTCCTGGATCGGCATGAAGCTTACTTTCCAAGGACATTCACGCGTCCATCTTTCCTAGATAACCATGATATGAATCGATTCCTGTGGGTGGCGCGCGGCGATCTTCGAAAATTGAAACTGGCTGCATTCTGTCAATTCACACTGATTGGAGCACCGGTCATCTACTATGGAACTGAGATTGGGCTCTCACAACACGAGGATGTGATGCAGCATGGACGGGCCATCCATGAAGAGGCGCGTTTGCCAATGATCTGGGGTGAAGCGCAGGATCACAGTCTCTTGGCTTTCTACAAGAATCTCATTGCCCTGCGCAAAAGCCACTCAGCCCTGAGAAAAGGGACTCGCACGACTATTTTTTCAGATGATCGACAATTGGTCTATCGCCGCAGTGATAACACAGAAAGTTTAGTTAGTGTGTTGAATATATCGGAACGGGAAACGGTTCTCGAGCTGGACTTAACGGAGTCCACTCTGGCCTTCGCGACCAGCCCTGAATGCAGGATACAGGTTAAAGGAAGTCGGAAGCAGATCATCCTTCCGCCATCTGGCGGCCTGATCCTGAAATGAATATGCGGGGCGCTCTCGAACGGCATGAAAAGTTTCAGTCGCAGTGCATTACAGCGCGGCATGTGGATGTGTGGTGTCCACCGGGTTATTTTGAAAATATGCAGGATTGTTACCCCGTCATTTATATGCACGATGGACAAAATCTCTTTAATTCCGCGCTGGCTTTTGGCGGATCCGGCTGGGAAGTTGACAAAACCATCTCGCAATTGATGGACGCCAAGAAAATTCGCGGCGTAATCGTTGTCGGAATCTGGAATACTGATTTACGCTGGCGCGAATATATGCCACAAAAACCCTATCACTCGCTGGCACTGAAAGAACATCACGAAAAATTAATTAATACATATGGCGGCGGACCCCTTTCAGATGCGTATCTTCGATTTATTGTGGAGGAATTAAAACCTTTTATTGACTCAAACTATCATACCCTCTCTGATCAACTGAATACGTTTGTGATGGGATCAAGCATGGGCGGCCTGATCTCGTTATATGCCATCAGCGAATATCCAGAAGTCTTTGGAGGTGCAGGCTGTCTTTCCACCAATTGGCCGGCCGGCGAGAATGAATTGGTGGATGAAATGGCAAAGCATTTGCCCGACCCCAAAAAACACAAACTTTATTTTGATTATGGCACCGAGGGGTTGGATGCATTTTACGGTCCCTATCAAAAACGGATGGATGAACATCTCCGCCAGGCTGGCTATATGGAAAACCAGAATTGGATGACGCTCCAATTCGCGGGCGCTGATCACTCCGAAAACGCCTGGCGCGACCGCGTAGAAATTCCATTGTCGTTCTTAATCGCTTGAGCGAAATAAAGTAGAATCGTAACCAATGTAGGACAAGATGCGTCTTGTCCTACATCATCTTATATTGAGGTTCTTCAATGACAACACCAGACTGGGTACAGGATGCAATTTTTTATCAAATCTTTCCAGACCGTTTTGCAAAAAGCACTCGTAATCCTTCGGGCAACCTTCTATTTGAGACATGGGATTCTCCACCCACATCGCATGGATTTAAGGGCGGCGACTTATATGGGATCGCCGAAAAACTGGATTATCTAAAGGATTTGGGGATCACCGCCCTTTATCTCAACCCGATCTTTGCTTCCGCCTCCAATCATCGTTACCACGCCTTTGATTATTACGCGGTTGACCCACTGCTTGGTGGAAATGACGCGTTCGATGAATTGCTCAAAAAGGCACACAAGAAAGGGATGCGCATTGTTCTTGACGGTGTGTTCAATCACGCCTCGCGCGGCTTCTGGCAATTCCATCATGTGCTCGAATGTGGCGACGGCTCACCTTATCGGGATTGGTTCCTCTTTGACCCCGAACGCCTCAGCCGCAGGAAACACTGGGGCGCATATCCAGGTCCGCAGGAGTTGAGAGCGCTGCAACATGAAGATAGCATCACTGCCATCGGCTATCGCGGCTGGTGGAATTTACCGGCATTGCCCAAGTTCAACATCAGCACTCCCGCAGTGCGTGAGTTCCTTTTTGACGTTGCCGAGCACTGGATAAAACTGGGCGTGGATGGCTGGCGACTGGACGTGGCAGAAGAAATTGATGATGATTCCTTCTGGCAGGAATTTCGTAATCGTGTCAGAAAAATCAACCCGGAGGCATACATCGTAGCAGAGATCTGGCACGAATCCCACCGCTGGCTGCAGGGAGATCAGTTCGATGCGATCATGAACTATGATGTGACCAAACCGATGCTGGCATTTTTCCCCGGTACTCATCTCAACTTTCGGGTCCTGCACCAGCAATCCAACTATCATGGCATCCAACATGTCGTTGATGCACATGAATTCGCAAACCGAATCGATCATAACCTTCGACTTTACAAACAAGATGTTACTTATGCTCAACTGAATTTGCTGGATAGTCACGATACGCCGCGTTTCCTCTCCTGTTCCAGTGGAGACAAGGACTCATTGAAATTAGCGTGGCTCTTCATGTTCTCCTATCCAGGGNCACCNTGCATTTATTATGGGGATGAGATCGGACTAGATGGAGAGCATGACCCGGATTGTCGGAAATCCTTCCCCTGGGAGGAAAGTAGATGGGATCATGACCTGCTGTCGTATGTCAAAAAATTAATCGTCTTGCGTAAGCAGAATGCGGCTCTGCGACGCGGCGATTTTAGAAGATTATGGTCTGCAGATGGCACATACGCCTTCTCACGTTCATTGGATGGTGAGACAATGGTCGTGGCATTGAATACATCAGAAGCGCCGCAACAGGTTGAGATCACCTATGAAGCGAAGAAACATCCAAAGGCAATATTGGGTGAGGCAGCCGATATTTCGATGAGCGATCACCGCCTGAGGTTCAGAATCCCTGCCCGTAGCGGGGTGATGCTGAAATAAGCGGCGCAATTCACCAATCCAGCGACTGTCAATGTAGAGTTGACAGTCACTTTTATTTATAAAAAATCGCAGTTTTTGACAATTGACCAGCTGTCTTTAACAGTTGCTGTATAACAAAAAGGTTACAGACCCATAACCAAATCGTTTGAGTTGTGTTCCAATTTTCAAGGGAAAGGTGAGGGCGCCATGGCAGAGGACACACAGAAGATCCTGGATGCGATCCTTGACAATCTCAAAAGCGGCGATAGTGCGCGGCAATTGGAGGGAATTCGTGCCCTTGAAAAAGCAGATTACAGCAGCAAATTGATTTTTTTCGAGCTTGAACGTCTCGCGATGTATGGGGCGGAAGATGTGCGGGAAACAGCCCTGGCTGCTCTGAATTCCAAACCCAGCCAATATATCGCAAGCCAACTTTCCAGGCTTTCAAAATACGATCGTTTGACCGTTTTGAAAGAAATCGAAGACTGGGAACAAAATGGACTGATCGAACCGAATCGGGCCAAGGTATTGAGCGGACGCTATGATTATGAAACCAAAGCCATCCACTCTCCCAAACCTGTGCCACAGGTAATTCCCCAGGCTGTTTCAGCCATTCCCGCAGAGGGAATTCCTGCGGGACCGCGTCCATCTCTGCTTCAGACCCTGCTGAGTGAAGCCAGCATCAAAATTTATTTGTATCTTGGCGCGTTTTTTGTGATCGCATCTGCGCTCATCCTGGCGGCATTGGTGGAAGCTGCTCGCCTGCCTATTTTGGCCGTGGCTACTCTATCGTTCGGCGGCGTAGCACTGGGTATCCGCAAGCGATTGCCTCAACCCAGTTTTGCGTTCTTTATCGTGTTCTCTTTCCTTCTGCCGATTGATGCGAATGTACTCAAAGAATCCATTGGGTTCGTCGAGCCTTTCCTGAGCATTTACTGGACTGTGATCTTTTTGCTCATGGCAGCCATCTGGAGTTTCAGTGTTTGGTTTTACGAGTCAAGATTTTTCAGCGCAGTCGCTTTTGTTTCATTAAACCTGGCTTTCTATCGCGCAGGCGCAACGTTCAAGGTGGAAGCAGAACTGCAAATCTTTCTCGTTATGCTGGCTGCTCTCGTGGGATTGGCAGGCACATTCCTGTTACGAAAATGGAAAGACAGCAAATTCTCCCTATTCATTTTTTTGCTCGCGCAATTGCAAGTCCTTGGTGGTTTGTTCGCATCACTTGTATTTGTGGCAATCCATACCTTTGATTCGGATATTTCCAATGGATGGTGGCTTCTGATCGCCTTGACGTGGCTGACAGCCGCTTCCTTCTACGCCTGGAGCGAACTACTCACTCCAACTTTTTTCTTCCCGTGGATGGCTGCCGCGGCGCTCCTTCCGATCCCCTGGTTTATTCTCCACGCCTTCGATGCAACGCAGCCGGCCTATGTGTTCGGATTCTGGGTATGGGGCGCAATATTTGGTCTGGTAAGTGAAGCTGCATTTCGACTTCCTGTTGTAAGAATCAAAAAATATCATTGGGCGTTCCTGGCAGGTTCGGTACCCTTATTCCTGACAGCCTGTTCCATAGCCTTCATTTGGGATAAACCAGTCCTGACTTTTGGAATCTTCGCGTTGACCGCACTTCTATACACCTCCTTGCATCTGATCCACCCGCGTTGGTATGTATGGAGCGTAGCACTACTCAGTGGATTATCTGCCTATTTCTTATTCTTCCACCTCCCAATCCTCGAGAGACTTGAATTTCCATTCGTCTATCAATTATTGATCGGAAGTTTATGCCTCATCGTGCCAGAGCTATTCACAAGAACGTCACTTTCACTAAAAACAGAATCGCGCTGGCCTGCAATTGCCCTGGGGATTTTGGTTTCATTATTTGGTCTTGCACTAGCCCTCTCTGACTTTGAGCACACGGGACGCGGCGCGCTGGTACTGATCATTTATGCAATCCTGATCACACTCCATGCTCTGCACGGCAAACGCGAATGGCTTGGATACCTTGCTGCAGGCGCCGAATCTCTAGCAATCGTTTATGCACTGGATCACTTCCACCTGGACTTATGGCTGCCTGCCCTAACACTGTTATCCGCGCTTTATTATGCAACAGGATTTTTCTTCCGCCGACGCAGAGATGAAATGAATGGCTGGGGCAATATCCTCATCAACAGCGGATTAGCGCTTGGCGCATTGCTTTCATTTGCATCTCTCGCGTTATTCAAAGAAACCAGTGGCTGGTACATCATCCTGATCGCACTCTTATTTGCGCTGGAAGTCTTCGCACGTCCGCTTGCGTGGCTGGAAGTTGCAGTAGAAGGTTTGCTTTCCATTTCACTTTATCTAATTCTGGACGATTTCAACGTAACCCAGATTGGACACTTCCTATTCGGCGCAAGTCTTATCTGGTTAGGCGGCGAGTTGATATTTGGTTACTTCATTCAAGGAAAGCGTATCCATGAACCGATAACTCTCGTTGTTGGTTATGGGCTGGTTCTTTCAAGCACGTTAATCCTTTGGAATGTAGTCAATCCAAAGCTGTTGACGATCTATCTTTCCCTATATGCCATATTCTTTGCGCTCTTTGCGTTGCTGAAAAAAGAGGCGAGGCTTGGTTACCTCGCGACTGCTTATCTGGCTCTTGTTATCATCAAATTCTGCGATGTTATCAATTATGAGAAACAGATTTTCCCGTTAATCGCGCTCGCTGTGGTTTATTACATATCAGGATATTGGCTCAGACGCGGCCAAAAAGGAAATGGCTGGAATGAAACACTTCTGTACAGCGGGCTTGGGGTTGGAGTGCTGACCTCTTTTAGTGCGCTGTTCCAGGGTGGCCTGGAGGCATCCATTCCAGTGGCGATCACGGCGACTCTGTTTGCGGCGGAAGCGTTCGCGCTGCGCAACGTCTGGTGGGCCTTACCAGCCAATGCGTTTTATCTGCTGGCCTACTTTATGATCTTATTTGAATTGAACGTAAAGGAGCCGCAGTATTATTCCATTGGCGCGGCACTGTTAGGTATGTTGATGCATTATCTGCTCACACGTTCAGGTAGCAAAACAGGCACATTTATTGCCGGCATGCTTTCACAATTGGTATTGCTCGGAACGACCTATATTCAAATGGTGTCCACGAACAAACTATCCTTCTTCTTTGTGCTTTTCGCACAATCCATGATCGTGTTGATCTATGGGCTGATTCAACGATCTCGCAGTCTTGTCATTACACCCATCGTTTTTGCGGTGTTGGGCGTGGTGACCGTCATTTATAGCGCGCTCAAGGGACTTGGACCCGTTATCCTGATCGGCTCGACAGGCGTCCTGCTGCTAATGGCTGGGATACTCGCGGTTCTGATGCGTGAACGGATCACAAGACTCGGCGAGCAGTTGAGTGAGTGGAGACCGTAGCGCGTTTCTCCTAGCCCCAAACTGCTTCTACCAAACGCGGCAGGATCTGCCCCGATTTACCGTGTATTGCGAGATTTGATTTTGAGGTAAGCGGAGTCGGTTCAGCATTGATCTCCACAACAACAGCGCCGTGATTGTGGGCAGCAAATGGCAGTGACGCGGCTGGCTGAACCACTCCGGATGTGCCAATCGAAAAGAAAACCTCACACGAACGCGCTGCTTCGACTGCCGCCTCAAGCTGATCGCGCGGCAATGCCTCCCCGAACCAGACGACATCCGGTCGAAGCAACCCGCCACACTCGTTACAGCGCGGCACAGCAGCAGTATCATCCTCCCATGTCTCCGCGACCGTAGAACAATCGGCACAGCGCACGCGTTGGATATTGCCGTGCAGTTCCAGCACCTTTTGATTCCCCGCCATACGATGCAACCCGTCTACATTTTGAGTGATCAGCGTAAACTTGGGCGCACGCTTTTCCATTTCGGCTAAGGCGTAATGACCGGGATTCGGCCTCACCCCTTTGACCGCTTCACGCCGCCACGCGTACCAGTCCCAGATCAGTTTCGGGTCGCGGGCAAATGCCTGTGGCGAAGCTAACTCTTCAGGCTTATATTGCGACCACAAGCCGGTCTGCGCGTCGCGGAAGGTGCGGAGTCCGCTCTCTTGTGAGACGCCCGCTCCTGTCAGGGCGACCAGGTTCGAGGTCCCGCGCAAGAGCGAGATGAGTTCGCTGGGGATTTCTATTCGACTGGCCGACATCGCACCAAGGAGAGATTCCGATCATAAATCGGAGTCCGCCCGATCACCTGGCGGTCCGTGGTGAGGGCGACGAGTTGATATTCCAGCCAGGCATCCACAAAATAATAATAGCGTCTGAGGTTCCAGGTATGAACATCGTAATTGAAGGAGCCATTATCGGCCTTGATCATCAGTGCGCCGGCTCCCCATTCAGTGACATTCAGGGTATTCTTCTTCTCCCGCAAGCGCATGAACAACACGACTTTATCTGTATTGACCAGGTCTTCCACAAAGGCAGAGACCTTGATGTCGCGCGGCGAACAGGGGCCTTCATTCCAATACAGGATATTATTCGAGATCAAGACAGTTAGGAAACCAGTATTCTTCGGCGTAAAGTAATCGCCATTTGTGGCATCTGAGGGCAACCCAGGCGTTGGGACATCAAAGGGGATGTCAGTCTCTGTACTCGTAGGCGTGAATAATTCTGCGCCCAGCGCCGTAGGCGTGGGCGTGAAGGTCAGTGGCGTACTGGTGGAGGTGGCAAATAGATTCTGCGTGGGAATGGGCGTAGCGCTGATAAACGGAGTTGGCGTCCCGGCCGGTACAGGCGGCGTTGGAGTGACATTGAACGGGGGCAGGCTAATGTTCGGCAAGCCGCCGGAGCAGCCAGCCAGGATTGTTCCCAACAGGAAGATGTAAATCAGTTTTTTCATAATGAAACCTTTGCGTTGCCAAACCTAATGAATGCTCAAGGGTTGATCACGGTGCAATGCGTCAGCGACACGTCGGAGCGCGAAACGACGGAGCGTCCAAGGACTTTACGCGTGACCGTAGAAGCGACGAGTTGATACTGGAACCAGGCATCTTCATAATAACGATAATTCCGGATCTGACTCAGTTCGAGGTTGTAAAAATAAGTGCCCTGATCATTATCGCTCAGGATCGCGCCTCCGCCCCAGTCCGTGTGACGCCCGCTATATTTATCCTGAAGCCGATACCACAATGTGACAAATCGCAGTCTGCGGGCCGGCATCACCCCAGCCGTAAACTTGATGGTACGCGCGCCTTCGCAGGTACTGCCCCATACAATCTGATTGGTGGATCGCTGAACAGAAAGAAATAAATTTGGAGAAGGTGTAAATAAACTTGGATCGATGGCTTCTAATGTGATCGTCGGACGGAAGGTAGGAGTGAACGTTGGCAGCGGCGTATCGGTAATGCTCGGCGTACCGGTACCGGGTGTCGTCGTAGCCGGCAGAGTGTTCAACACAAATAGATCAGGCGTATTCGTGTCAGCGAGAGAAAATGGTGTGACTGTGGACTGGGGGATGTTCAGTTGGGTGGGCGCAGGCGTCTGCAAAAACGGAATCGAAACCGGTAACCCGCCGCATCCAGAAAGAAGAGAAACAATGATAAAAAGAAAAGAAAGCTTTTTCATAACACCTCTCCAATGATAAGTGGCAATCGACCCACAGCTTCAATGCAGTACCATCTCAAAAGCGAGCACCGGCGAGTGTCACGTTGCCGCTACGGCTCCCATTGAGGCTGCCAATCTGGCTCCGGGTCATTTGTCACCTGTCGCACGTCCGATCCATCGGGACGCATGATAAATATATCAGCCTGATCGTTATTACGCAACGAATTGAACGCGATCCACTGACCATCGGGGGAGAACGAACAGGCCGCGTTATTGCCCCCATTGGTGAGTTGAGCGGCTGTCTCTGCTTCCACATCCACCAGAAAGATATTCTTATCCCCGGCGGGTCCTGCGTAGAGGAGCAAATGTCTCCCGTCCGGTGACCAATCCAGGCTGCCTCCAATGCCTGGCAAACCGCGCGTCAATTGTCGGACATCTGTACCATCCTCATTCATGATAAAGACTTCATAAGAATCTGGCTGATCGACTGCCATGGCAAAAGCGATTCGGTTCCCGACCGGTGCCCAATCCGCGGCAACAATCGTGTTTGGACCGGAGTACAAAAGATCTGCATTCTTGCCAGTGTTATCAATCGTCCATAAGGAAGTGGGACCTTCGGCTGCGCGATTTGCAAAGAGAATCCTACTCCCATCCGGCGAGAAGCTGGGAGAGACCACATTCCCAATATGGTTCGTGAGTCTGATCAGCCGCTGCCCTTCGAAGATAGAGAGGAACAGGTCGAATACTCCACCGTCCCGATTAGAAGCATAGACGACCGAACCCCCCAGCGGAGAAAAGACAGGGTAATAACTATGGGCATCCAGCTCCGTCAACTGTTGAAAATCGGTCCCGTCGGCATTGATCATGCACAACTGGTTATAGTCCCCGCGCGTACAGGTAAAGATCAGTCGCCCGAGATGTTCCTTGGTGGGCTGAGGAGGAGGCGTGAAACTTGGCAGAGCGGTGGGCAAGGCTCCATTCGGGATATTTTGATTAGATAGATTAAGCGGGTCGAAGGGAAGGAGGGAGGGGATGAGCACACACAGGCCTATGGCAAGGATCACGAGAAACAATCCAATCGGCAGGCGAAAACTTCTTCGAGGCTGGTTCCGACGGGAAAAAATACGTCGTCTAGGGATAGACATAGGTTTGCTGTTAATTTTACATCGGAATGAGGTGGAGCATACAAGCGTCACGCTATGTAGATAGAGGCGAGTCGCTGGGATGGGCAAGCCCTCCTTCTCATCTGGGAGACTCGCTCCTGCTGATGCATAAAAATCACCCCCAACTATAGAAAGACCATACTAAAAGTACATTGCAAACGGTGAGCAAAGGAGCCTCCAAGCAAAAATGGCTCCATCGCAAAAAAATGAGCGCAGATACAGGGTTCAGCTAACAAAAGGCGAAGCGATCAACCGGCGGCTTCCACAAGCGCCTGCACCAACTCACGGCAGAAATCGGGAATATCCGCCACCACGCGTCCCCACACCAGATTCCCTTCTCGAAAGGCAGGCTCATCGACCCACGTCCCACCTGCGTTAAGAAGATCATCCTTGATGCCAAGTGAACCCGTCGCGCGACGTCCCTTCATGATGCCGGCTGAAATGGCAATCAATCCACCATGGCAGATGATACCGATCAGCTTTCCTTTTTCGTCCATCGTGAAGACAAGCTCTTGCACCACTGTATGACGGCGCAATTTATCCGGAGCCCAGCCGCCAGGGACGACCAGCGCAAAGAGATCATCCGCGCTTAATGTGTCGATCTTTGTATCGGGCGTGATCTCCAGCCCATTTTTGCCGTGGATGGATTTGAGGTCGAGCGCGGCGGTGAGTACCTGCGCGCCTTCCTCCTGCAATCGCATCAGCGGCACATAATATTCCAAATCCTCTACCCCTTCCGCAACCAGAGTAGCGATTTTCTTTCCTTGTAAACGCATGAGTTGATCCTTTCATTGGAAACAGAGCAAATACAACGAATATATATCACGAATTATCGCAGAAGAAAAATCAAAAAACACAAGCTGTTCGACTACAATATCCCTAAAGAACAAAACAAAGACCTTTGTGCTCCTTAGTGCTCTTCGTGGTAAATAAGAAATGCCCGCCATAGAAGTTACCGACCTCCAAAAGACGTTCCAGACCAAACGCAAAGCCGCAGGGATGAGCGGTTCCATGCGCGCGTTATTCAAGCCCGAATATAGTTCAATCGAAGCCGTTCGTAAACTCACCTTCCAAATGGAAGCGGGCGAGCTGCTCGGCTTTATCGGTCCCAACGGCGCAGGCAAATCCACCACGATCAAAATGCTCACAGGCATTTTGCATCCAACCGCAGGCGAGGCAAGAGTCCTGGGTTATGTCCCATGGATACAACGCCGCGAGCTTGCCTACAATATCGGTACGGTCTTCGGCCAACGCCCACAGCTTTGGTATCACCTCCCCGCTATTGACACCTTCACACTCTTTGGGAAAATCTATGAGATGGAAGACCGCGATACTCAGATGCGGATCCATCAAATTGCAGAGGCGTTTGAGATTCAGGATTTATTGGAGACTCCCGTCCGGAAACTGTCCCTCGGCCAACGGATGAGATGTGAAGTTGCCGCCTCGCTCCTGCATCGCCCCAAGCTGATCCTGTTGGATGAGCCGTCCATTGGCCTGGATGTGGTCGCCAAGCAACATATCCGTGACGCCATCCGTGAGATGGCGCGGCTCGAAAATGTTGGTGTGCTGCTCACCTCGCATGACGCGGGCGATCTCGAAGCCTTATGCAAGCGCGTCATCATCGTCAACCACGGACAGATCGTCTATGAAGATAAAGTATCCAACCTCAAACGGAAATTCCTCACATCGAAACTTGTCGAAGTGCGTTATGCCGATGAGGTTTCAAAGAATTTCAAAGTAGAAGGCGCAGAGATGATCAAAGTCGGTCAATACGGCGTGAAGCTTCGCTTCGACACGCATACTACACCCGTTGAAAAAGTCCTCGCTCACCTCACCGACGCGGGCAGCGTTGTGGATATCACCATTTCCGATCCGCCGTTGGAAGAAGTCATCGCGAAGATTTATCAAACACAAACCCCGCGCTGAGCGGAGTGAGCCAACAGGCGAACGTAGACGAAGCGTGGCATCTTTATAAATCTTCGCTTCGTCTACACTCCTCAAAGAACCTTCGTCGTTCCGCTCAGCGCGAAAGCATAGTGGTCGCTACACGCAGTTTTGCAAAGATTAGAAAGTCAGAAAAACTTCATATCAAAAATCAGAGGGAAATCAGAACGCGTTTATAATCAGCATCCGTCACCAGCCAGGCTGGTGACATCCCCAAAACATTGTATCCACACTACAAATTTATGTCCCAAAAAGAGAGCATACTATGTTATCTTATCCCACCGCCCCGAAACGACCCTACGAAATCACTCAACATGGCCAAACCCGCATCGACAATTACTATTGGATGCGGGACCGATCGGACCCTGAAGTACTTAAGTACCTACACGCAGAAAACGACTATCTTGAGGAGATTATGGGTCACACCAAGTCTCTGCAAGAGACACTTTATGCCGAGATGAGGGGCCGAATCAAGGAAACGGATTCAAGTGTCCCTGAGAAAAGAGGCGAGTATTTCTACTACTCGCGCAACGAAGAGGGAAAACAATATCAAATTTATTGTCGCAAAAAAGCTTCGCTTGATAGCCTAGAAGAGATATTGCTCGATCAAAACATCCTGGCAGAAGGAAAATCCTTTTGCAGTGTAGGTGCACTGACGGTCAGCCCGGACGGGACCAAGCTCGCTTACTCGTTGGACGTCGAAGGCGGCGAGGTTTACACGATTTACGTCAAGGACTTGGTAACCGGCGGGCTGTTTCCTGAAGCGATTCCAAACACGTTCAGCAGCGTCTACTTTCATACCGGCGTGGAATGGGGCAATGACAGCCAGACATTGTTCTACCTCACTCTGGACGAGTCCGAGCGGCCAGACAAGATATTCCGTCACCAGATCGGCGATGACCTGCAAAACGACGGGCTGGTCTTCCATGAAGAAGATGAATCCTATTTTCTTTTCATTTATAAATCCCGAGACAACAAATACATTTTCACAAACCACCATGCCACGCGTGCGACCGAAATGCGCTTTCTCTCGGCTGATGAACCGGAAGGCGAATTAAAAGTTTTATCGCCGCGCAAGGACGGTGTTGAATATCTCGCCGCACATCATGCAGGCGATTTTTATGTGGTCACCAATCACCAGGCGGAAAATTTCAAACTAATGAAAGCCAGTATGAACGCGTTGGAGGTCGGGAATTGGGAGGAAATCATCCCCCACCGCGACGATGTGTTGATCGATTATGTGGATACATTCAAAGAGTATCTGATCGTCTATGAACGCAGGAATGGATTGCGGCAAATCCGTATCAGCCCGTTTCGTGCGATGAGCAATGTGCGTTATATCGAGTTTCCCGAACCTGCTTATAGCGTTGACCCCGAATCTAATCCTGAATTCGATACGAACATCCTGCGGTTCACCTACTCCTCACCGATTACACCTCACTCCGTGATTGACTACCACATGGACACCGGTCAGTGGGAATTGATCAAGCAGGATATCCCAGGCGGCTATGAGCGAACACAATACGCCACTGAACGGATCCACGCCACGGCCCTGGATGGGAAGCAAATCCCGATGACGATCGTTTACAAAAAGGATTTAAAAAAGGATGGGAATAACCCAACCCTGCTTTATGGATATGGATCTTACGGCTCGGTCATCGACGCGGATTTCAACTCTCAACGTCTCAGCCTTCTGGACCGTGGATTTATTTTTGCAGTCGGACACATTCGCGGCGGCTCAGACCTGGGACGGGCCTGGTACGAAAGCGGTAGGATGTTGAATAAGAAGAATTCGTTCACAGATTTTATTGCTTGCGCCGAACATCTCATCCATGAAGGTTTTACCTCGAATAAAAAACTAGCCATTTTAGGTGGTTCCGCTGGCGGACTGCTCGTTAGTGCCTGCTTGACCATGCGACCTGATTTGTTCCAGGCGGTCATCAATAAGGTGGCCTTCGTGGATGTGGTAACCACAATGAGCGACCCGACCATTCCTCTCACAAGTTTGGAATGGGATGAATGGGGAAACCCTCAAGTCCGCGAGCATTTCGAATATATGCTGTCTTATTCGCCCTATGATAACGTGCGCCCAACTGCATATCCACACATGTTGATCACAACCGGGTTGAACGATCCACGCGTGGCGTATTGGGAGCCAGCCAAGTTTGCGGCCAAACTTCGTGAAATGAAGACGGATAACAACCTGCTATTACTGCACACGAACTATGAAGCGGGGCATGCCGGTGCATCTGGACGCTACGACTATTTGAAAGAAGTTGCCATCGATTTTGCCTTCCTGATTGATCGGTTGTGCGACCCCCATTCCCCTCTTGAATTTCAGGATATGAAGGGTATATAATTTCGACAATACTTATCATGTTACAGGAGAGGTTTTATGGATCGTTATCTTGTCGAATCACCACATGAGGCCGGCGAATGTGATGCAATTATCAAAGAGATCCACGCGGCGGGCTACCTTCATCATTTTGAATGGGGCTGTCATGACGGTGCGCACTGTGGATGGGCTATCATCGAGACCGATAACCGTGAACATGCCAAACAGATCGTGCCATGGAGAATACGGGATAAGGCGCGGATCATAAAACTGGAAACATTTGGAAAAGCCAATAAGACACATTCTGAGAAATAATCGATAACGAAATGAAAAGCGGCGCAACCTGCAGGGGCTGCGCCGCTTTTTGATTCATACGGGAAAGACTAAGCAGGTTGTGGGACAGGTTGTTCCTGTACAGCCTTTGCCACCACATCCTCGAGCATCTTCGTTGTCAATGACTTCGGGCGCTCCAGGGGTTGGCCCAGTCCACGCGCCCACACATAGTTTGCAGTGACACCCAGTGCACGTCCTACGCCAAATAGCACTGTATAGAAGTCAAATTCACGCACACCATAGTAATACTGCAAAGTGCCGCTGATGGCATCCACATTCGGCGCAGGATTCTTGGCCTTGCCCTGTTCTTTCAGAACTTGAGGCACCACGTCGAAGACCATTTCCGCAAGACGGACAAGATCATCGTCTGGGAAGCGCTTCTTCGCAAATTCCAATTGGGCCATATAGCGTGGGTCTGGCACACGCAGCACAGCGTGTCCATACCCGGGAATGACATGCCCACCGTTGAGAGTATCCCACGAGAATTTATAGAGTTCGTCGCGGGTTGGAACGCCACCAAATTTATTCTTTACCTCGATCAGCCAGGCGAGACATTCCTGATTTGCCAGGCCGTGCAATGGTCCAGCGAGACCGTTCAACGCGGCAGAGAAGGAAAGATACGGGTCGGAGAGCGCAGACCCTACTAGATGCATCGTATGAGCAGAGACATTTCCAGACTCATGATCGCTGTGCAAAATGAAATACAAACGGGCAAGATCGGCATAGCCTTTCCTATCCGCTACCTTCATCATACGGGCAAAGTTCAAGCCATAATCCTGTTTGGGATTGTATTTCGGTTTCTTGCTCTCACCGAAATATTTCATGCGATAAATATATGCCGCGATGGCCGGAAGTTTGGCGGTCAAATCGAGGCTATCTTCCAGAGCAGCTTCCCAGTACACATCCTTCTTCATGCTGTGATAGCGCTGTGCAAAAACCGAGCTGTTCTGCAAGGCCAGCACCGCCTGTGAAAAGAGAGTCATGGGATGAGTCTCTTGCGGCATGGACTTGATCATTTTGAAGACATAATCAGGCACACTGGAGCGCTTTGCCCATTCCGCTTCCACTTCCATCGCCTGTTCTTTGGTGGGCACTTCGCCGATCATCAGCAAATAATACAGCCCACCCACCAGTGGCATCTTGCCGCCACGAGCTTTCGGTAATTTTTTGAGCAACTCCGGGATGGTCATCCCACGGAACAGGATTCCATGCGCAGGGTCCACAAAGGAGACATCCGTCAAAAGCGATTTGATGTCTCGCATCCCACCCACAATCTGACCAATAGTGACATCGTCGACCTTGACCTCCCCGTGTTCCTTGGCAAGAGATTTGATGCGTTCCCGCCATTCAGGCAATTGTGCAGAGATTTTGTCGTGCAGGATCATGATTGACCTCCAGAAAATATGCGGGCACGGCCTTGCCGTGCCCTGATGATTATAACGTTACCAATTTCTTCAACGCCTCGTGCGTTTCCTTCACTGCGGTTGCAGACTTATCAAACATCGCCTTCTCATCGTCATCCAGTTTGTACTCGATGATCTTTTCCAAACCATTACGTCCAAGCATGACAGGTACGCCAAAGAACATGTCATTCAAGCCGTATTCTTCAGCCATATACGCTGCACAAGGAACGATCAAATGTTTATTCTTGAGGATCGCCTCTGCCATTTGGGCACAAGCCACGGAGGGCGCGTAATAGGCCGAACCCGTTTTCAATAAATTGACAATTTCTCCGCCACCCTTACGTGTGCGGGCAACGATCGCGTCCAATTTGTCAGCGGAAAGATATTCCTTTAATGGGATCCCCGCGATGTTCGAGTGACGCGTAAGCGGAACCATCTCGTCGCCGTGGCCACCCAAGACATAGCAATCGATATTTTCCACGCTGACGCCGGTTTCCATCGCAACAAACGCGCGCATGCGAGCCGAGTCCAAAATCCCAGCCTGGCCCACCACACGCTCGCGCGGCAAGCCGGTTCTCTTCATCGTAAGATACGCCATGGTATCGAGCGGGTTGGTCAGCACAATAAAAATGGCATCCGGCGAATGAGCGAGTGTTGCGGTGGCAGCTTTCCCGACGATCTCGGCATTTGCAGATAACAAATCATCACGGCTCATTCCCGGCTTGCGCGGCAAGCCCGCCGTGATGATGATAATATCGGAGCCTTGGGTCGCAGCATAATCGTTCGAGCCGACAACCTTCGCATCCTTTCCGATAATTGGCATCGCCTCCAGAAGATCGAGTGCTTTGCCCTGTGGCATACCCTCTACAACATCTACAAGAACAAGATCAGCAATTTCACGTTCAGCAAGCCAGTGTGCAGTGGTCGCGCCAGTCATGCCTGCGCCAATGATCGAGATTTTGTTCATGACTCCTCCAGAATTTTTACCGCTGGTCTGATAAAGCACGAAACAGAGCGTTTCATGCTTTATGCGGCACTATGTCTAAAATTTTATCCGAAACCTCATTGGGAAGAAAGTACATTTCGTCACTTTTTATCTTACCAGATTTCAGACAGAAAACAGTGGCACCGCTGGCGCCACTGTTTATTCTGCTTACATGCTCAAAGCCAACTTCAAGTTGACGTGATTGGTGATGCCTCGGTTGCCTCGAGATAGCGGGTCGCTTGGATCGCTGCGGCGGCACCCATCCCTGCAGAGGTAACCACCTGTCGGAAATGCGGGTCGGCTGCCTCACCAGCGGCAAAGACCCCAGGAACACTCGTTTCCATACGATCATTGATCTTGATATAGCCTAACTCATCCATCTCCAACTGTCCCTTGAACATCTCGGTATTCGGGGTATGACCAATAAAGATGAACAGACCATCCGTTTCATACACCGTCTCTTCCCCTGTTTTGACGTTCTTCAACCGTATTGCCTCGAGTTTATCCGTCCCAATGACATCAGTAACCACTGTATTCAAAATGAAATCAATCTTGGGATGTTCCTGGGCGCGCTTCTGCAGGATTGGGCTGGCGCGGAATTCCTCACGGCGGTGAATAATAGTCACGGAGGAGGCATACCGTGTGATGAATAAGCCTTCTTCCAGCGCGCTGTCTCCACCACCGACGACGACCACTTTCTTATCCTTGAAGAACCAGCCATCACAGGTAGCACAATACGAAACCCCGCGCCCGGTCAATTCCACTTCGCCGGGAATATCAAGATGATTCGGGCTTGCGCCGGTACCCACAATCAAAACCTCAGCCAGATATTCGCCACTGTCGCCGGTGACTTTGAAAGGTCGCTGTGACAAATCCACAGCGTTGGCTGATTCAAATTCGGTGGTCGCGCCGAAGTGTTCGGCTTGCTTCTGGAACAACTCGCCCAACTGTGCCCCACCTACTCCCTCCGGAAAGCCCGGATAGTTTTCAATCGTGTAGGTCAATGCAGCCTGCCCACCCAACTGCATGCCCGTGAGAACAATTGGCGCCAGTTCCGCGCGGGCGGCATACAGCGCAGCAGAATACCCCGTCGGACCCGACCCCAATATCAATACTTTTACGTGTTTCGCGTTTCCATTCGATGCCATAAGATACTGGTTTCCTCGCTTGAAATTTCCTTCCGTAATCAAGACGACTTGTTTTTCGTTTATTTTACTGACTGGCATTGTATCAGTTAGTCCCAATCATGAAAAGTTACAGGATAGTACAATAAATTATGGGCTTTGAAGAACTTTCACATACGGCCGATTGGTCTGCCCGTATTTGGGCGGAGGATTTGCCATCTTTATTTGTGGAGGCGGCGCGGGCGATGAATTCACTGTCAGGAACGGTGGCTGGAAACGGTCCACGCCTGACGCAATCCTTTGGTGCAGAAGCACCCGATGCCGAAAGTCTCCTGGTCGCTTTTCTCTCTGAATTGCTCTATTTCCAGGAGCAGAAGGATCTGACATTTGACAAATTTGAGTTGAGAGTGGCAGGTCAGTGGCTGAAGGTCGAGATGGAAGGCACCCAAATTGCTTCTTCTGAAAAAGCGATCAAAGCCGTGACCTACCATAATTTGAGGATCGAGAAAACGAACGAGGGTTTTGAAGTCACCATTGTCTTTGATGTATAGAAGAACCTTGCGAAGGTTATGAGCTTCAAATGTTGGAGGTTTGATCAAACCTGCGTAAGATCCTCAGCCAGGCTTGGAGAGAGAAAATGAATATTGAGAATTTAATCCAAATCAGTGAGACCGAGTGGGAAATACCAACGTACACTCGCAGCGATATGCGTGTGCCTGTAAAGTTATTTGCCACGCGTGAAATGCTCGAACAGGTCATCAACGACAAATGCCTTGACCAAGCGATCAACGCGACGACCTTGCCCGGGCTGGTAGGGCATGTGATCGTGATGCCCGATATGCACCAGGGATATGGCTTTCCCATCGGCGGCGTCGCGGCGACCGAATATCCGCATGGAGTGATTTCCTCGGGTGCGATCGGATATGACATCAATTGCGGCGTGCGCCTGTTAGGTTCGAGTATTGACTTTGAATCTGCGCGGGGTGAAATGGATCACCTTGCCACCTTACTTAATAAATACTGTCCAAGCGGCGTGGGCAAGGAAGGAGCGATCAAACTGAACCTGAAAGAATTGGACCAAGTCCTGCGGGATGGATCGCGCTGGGCACTGAAAAACGGATATGCAACCGAAGCCGATCTCGCCCGGACGGAAGAGTCTGGTTCACTGGAAGGGGCTGATCCAAATAAGGTCTCTGATCGAGCAAAGGAGCGCGGCCGGGAACAAATCGGTTCCGTCGGGGCAGGTAACCATTTCATTGAAGTAGATGTTGTCGATCAGATATTCAATGAAGAAGGCGCCAATGTAATGGGCGTTTATCAAGGTTGCCTCGTGCTCCAAATCCATTGTGGCTCGCGTGGGCTGGGCCATCAGGTCTGCACCGACTACGTTCAATCATTTCAGAACGCGGTGCACAAATATGATATTACTCTGCCTGACCGGGAGCTGGTCTGCGCGCCTATGGACTCGCCAGAAGGAAAGGCTTACATGGCAGCGATGCGCGCCGCCGCAAATTTTGCCTTTGCGAACCGACAATTGCTGGCTCATTCGGCGCGGCGTGCCTTCGAAGAAACGTTTGCACCCCAAACGCGCAAATGGCATTTACATCAGGTCTATGACATTGCTCATAATATGGGCAAACTCGAGACGCACCTAATAGCTGGCAAAGAAGTGAAGGTCTGTGTGCATCGCAAAGGCGCGACGCGTGCTTTCGGCCCTGGCTCGCCAGGCCTGCCGCCGGAGTATCAGAAAATTGGTCAACCCGTGATCATTCCCGGTTCGATGGGAACCGCCTCGTGGGTCTTGGTCGGCACGGAAGACAGTATGACGCGTTCATTTGGTTCTTCCTGTCATGGCGCCGGAAGAGTGATGTCACGGTCCCAGGCGAAAAAGGAAGTAGAGGGGCATAGCTTGAGAAGAGAGTTGGAAAATAAAGGGATCAAAGTACGCGCGGGATCCCTGCCAGGACTGGCAGAAGAAGCTCCGTCCGCCTATAAGGATGTGGACATGGTGGTGGAAACGGTCAGCGATGCCGGAATCGCGAAAAAAGTCGCGCGCTTAAAACCTGTGGCAGTGATCAAGGGATAGGCAGTAAACAGGCAAACAAGTAAACACGTAATTGACTTGTGTACCTGTCTACTTTCTCACTCTTTCACGCGCTCGATATTCGCTCCCAAAGCCTTCAGCTTTATATCCACATCTTGGTAACCGCGCTCGATCTGACTGATATTCCGCACCGTGGATTTGCCTTTTGCCGCCAGCGCCGCCAACAGCATGGACATACCGGCGCGGATATCGGGGCTTTCCAAATTTTCACTGTATAACTGATTCGGTCCCTGAACCAGACAGCGGTATGGATCACATAAAATGATCTTTGCACCCATTCCCACCAGCTTATCTGTGAAGTACATGCGACCTGAGAACATCCAGTCATGGAACATGATCGAGCCGTTGGCTTGTGTTGCGACCGTGATCGCGAGGCTGATCAGATCTGTGGGGAAAGCCGGCCAGACATTTGTTTTCACCTCAGGGATTGCGCCATCCAAATCCGCCATCACCTTGAGATCCTGATTGGAAGGAACGATCAAGTCATCTCCGTCCACCTGCCAGGTCACTCCCATACGCTGGAAGACGTGTGCGATCATGTGAAGGTTATTCACCCCCGCGTTTTTCACTCGTATGTTCCCATGCGTCACGGCCGCCGCGCCGACAAAACTAATTACTTCCAAATAATCAGGCCCAATGGTGAACTCTCCGCCATGTAGCTTGGATACACCGTGAATGTGAAGTGTGTTCGAACCGATCTCTTCGATTTGTGCGCCGAGCATATTGAGAAAATAGCATAGTTCCTGGACGTGCGGCTCGGAGGCGGCATTGCGAATCACCGTGTCCCCTTTTGCAGTGACCGCCGCCATGATCGCGTTTTCCGTGGCGGTCACGCTAGCTTCATCCATCAGAAAATCGGCGCCGCGTAAATGATCTGCCTGAAAGGTAAAGCCACGCTCATATTTCACATCTACGCCAAGAGCGCGTAAGGCCAGGATATGGGTATCGAGGCGACGTCGACCGATCACATCTCCGCCGGGTGGAGGCAATTTAAATTCGCCGATGCGCGCCGATAATGGACCCGCGATCAAAATGGAAGCGCGGATGCGACGGCAAAGGTCCGGGTTTAAGTCGGCCAGCCGCAGATCCCGCGCGGTGACCCGCCACGAAGTGGCATCCAAATCTTCAACCTGTACACCCAGGCTTTCAATCAACTTTCGCATCACGAGCGTATCCTGTATCTGTGGAATGTTGTGCAGGATGATCGGTTCCTCTATCAGCAATGCTGCCGCTAACAAAGGCAATGCGGCATTTTTGTTTCCGGCTGGGGTCACTTCTCCGTTCAATGAAACCCCGCCTTCAATAATGAATTTATCCATGTTTATCTCCAGGGAAATATCGGCGCGATTGTAAGACAAATTATGCGCTCCGGCAAGCACATTACAGTTGACTTACATGGAGTTACAGGTAATTTCTGAAAGTTACTTTAGACTATAATGGAAATGATGGATGTCACCCTTTTAATCCCAATTGTGCTTGGCTGGCTCGCTGGCTTGTTCATTAATTATGTCTCGGATGTGCTTCCGTTGACACGCCATTTTAGTCAGCCTGCCTGCCCCGAATGTCAGGCGCCCTTTTCGTGGGCAGATTATTTGATGCTGCGGGCCTGCCGAAACTGCGGAAAGTCGCGGAGCCTGAGAACGTGGCTGGTGCAGATTTTAACAACCGCCTCTTTCGTCTATTTCTGGCTGTTTCCCTCGAAGGCGCTTGGGATTCCCCTCGGCATGATCGTGCTGATCTACTTTGGGATCATCATCGTTATCGACCTCGAACACAGGCTGATCCTGCATCCGACCAGTCTGTTCGGGGCATTATTAGGATTGATCGTTGGAACATACATTCACAGCCGCATTAATGACAACGGAATCTTGATTGGGGTTGGACGCTCCCTGCTCGGTGGTTTGTTCGGTTTCGGCGTAATGTTCCTGCTTTATCAACTGGGCACGCTGGTTGCACGTTATCGCGCTCGAAGAATGACGGCTGCAGGACAGGCTGACGACCAAGAGGAAGCACTTGGTGGCGGTGATGTTTATCTTGCTGGTGTACTTGGCTTGATGCTCGGCTGGGACTTTATTGTCTCCGCACTTGCCTGGGGAATTATCCTTGGAGGCTTCGTTAGTATTATTTTCATCCTTGGATTGGTCATCAGGCGACGCTATTCAAGTGAAGCACTGATGACATTTATCCCCTATGGACCCTATTTCGTTATCGCTGCATCACTCTTTCTTTTTCATTCGTGATTTGCGGAGGTTTTGGCTAGTTGTTACCGTTTGTGTCATAAATCGTCATGTTCTTAGTTGAAATTCAAGATAGTTATCAGCTTTGTAGTTTGCAAAATTATGCGGCACTTTGTAGTACGAATGTCGCATTGGACAAAGTTGTAGTGATATTAAACTAAGAATTAGGATTATTAGGAATTTTTATTATGAAACTAAATAAAACGTCTCCAAAAAAGACCAAGGCACAAGCGATGGTGGAATTTGCCCTCGTATTGCCGCTTTTGCTCCTGTTGCTCTACGGCATCTTAGAGGCTGGACGCCTGCTCTTCATTTACTCCACAATCGTGACCGCCAGCCGTCAGGCGGTGCGGTATGGTTCAGCGACAGGTCAGGGCTTAACCACCACAGTCCCGCGTTACCAGGACTGCACAGGGATCCGTCTGGCTGCGCAAAAGGTGGATTTCTTAAACTCTTTCAATGATGACGCCATACATATCTATCACGACGATGGTCCTGATCCTGCCAATCCCTCGGCTGGATTAAACGAACAGGAATATTGCTTTAATCCCGCGCCCACAGACCCCTGGGACCCAGGCAATACGAATAACAAACGACTTATCGTCAAAATCGATGGTGATTATTTGCCGATCATTCCCAAGTTGATTCCCTTTATCGAACGTTCTGTAGCCAAGGGAGATCCGATTCATGCTGTTAGTGCACGTACTATTTTGGTCAGCGTGGCAATTGTTGTTACCGTGCCTCCCTCGACCTTTCTGCCATCCACTCCTACCGCAACACCAACGGTGAATACGCCTACATTTACTCCATCCAATACACCTACCAACACCCTGACAAATACTCCTATATTTACAGACACACCCACCCTGACGCCTC
>Ga0065705_10000195_pt1 | contig 78150 bp, 79 predicted proteins | sample SwibulcommuniRL2_FD_59092 | JGI IMG/M metagenome (GOLD analysis project Ga0065705, IMG submission 59092) | Bulk soil microbial communities from switchgrass field near Rose Lake, East Lansing, Michigan, USA - RL2 Bulk Soil v2 (version 2) | ecosystem: Environmental > Terrestrial > Soil >...
ATCGGTCGATCCAGCCTCGGGATGGGCATGTCGTGATTGCGGTGATCGACGGGGAGATGACGGTCAAACGGCTTTCGACTTCACCGACCGGCGTGGTGTTGAAGGCTGAGAATCCGGACTACCCGGATCTTCCGGTGGCTGAGCTGTCGGATTTCCGTATTTGGGGTGTGGCCACCACATGCCTGCACCACCTCTAGACTCCCCCAGCTCACACCGTCAGGACTATATCGCCCACGTGGACGTGAACTCGTTTTATGTCTCGTGTGAGCGGGTTTTCGATCCGACGTTGGAGGGCCGACCGGTGATCGTATTATCCAATAACGATGGGTGCGCGGTCGCACGCAGCAGTGAAGCCAAAGCGTTGGGTATTGGTATGGGTGAGCCTTGGTTCAAACTCGCTGCCGGTGCTGCGCGTTTGGGTCTGGTGGCGAAGTCTTCTAATCATGAGCTGTATGGGGAAATGTCAGCGAGGGTCATGAGACTACTGGCACGGTTCTCTGCCTGGGTGGAGGTCTACTCCATCGATGAAGCATTCCTCGGGGTGCGCGGCACCCTCGACGAACTGCAAACCCAGGCGAGAAGATCAAAGCCGAAGTGTTCCGGCTAACCGGATTACCTGTGTGCGTCGGGATTGCCAAGTCTACCGGTACAGCCGAGTATTCGTCAGTGGCCTATTGGACCCGATTCATTCGGATTCCGTCGTGAAATATGAATGTGGTTTTCAGGACTCGTATGCAGAGTCCTTCCTGACCGGAAGGGGACCCTCTACACAACACCGGATACGATCGTTTCTGGATGCCTCAGACGCTTGAACGTATTCCAAACGAGAGAGGTTAGGTTCCGGTCCATGAAAGATGATCAAAAGGTACTGAATTACCTCGCCCAGCTGAAGGATCGGGTTGAGAAGATCACAATGACCTTGCCGGAGGATTTCAGTGGTCGAGTCTATGTGCGTAGGCACTCTGTCGATTTAGATCTTCAAGGCCCTCGGCTCGGCGTCTTCACGCTGGTGCTGGGAGGCGAGGCACCGGAGCTTGTTTACGATGAGCAATATGTCGGATTCCGAACGATTCCCAAAGGGTTGGACGAGGTCATTAAATTTGCGGAAGAAACCATTGACGACGTTGCGACTTTTGCCCTCAGCTCAGAACCGCTAGTGGTTTACAAAAGCCCCATTTTTCGACGGTCGTATCTCTGCATACCAAGTAATCACGGACCGGAATGGAAGCTCAAGAGGTTCAGCTAAAGTGTCGAGGGCTGACGTCAGTGCCAAAGCCGTCAGCACTTCTGCCCAGAGATCTCCGTGCTGTGCCACCCGTACGCGGAACGCCAACTGGGACTAAGTTTGAGTTCAACGGAACGAACCCGGCACTATGGACGAATGAAGATTGAACTAACTCGTTTCCGAGTCCGCGAGAACACACAGAGCATCGTAGATGAGTGGATGCAATTCCTGACCGCGAATGCTGCCGCAGTTCGAGAGACACTTGAACCCGAACAAATGTACGTTGAGACGATTTTCTCGGAGACGATCGATGGAATCGATTACTTGTATTGGTACAGCGTCCAGGGCGAAGACGGTTCCGGCGTTGAACAATCAGAGCACTGGCTCGATGAAAAGCACATGCAGTACTGGCGCACATGCATCGATGACACCTTTCCTGCGGAAGATCTCACACCACGTGTCACGATGATTCCGGAACGCGTGGAAGCAGCAATGAAGCCGCTGGCGACGATCGGTGGGACGAGCTAACCAATCTTCCGATCGTTTCTCAAACGGGGAACGTCTAACGAAACGATGTCCGTATGTCGATCCCCTTACGGAACGCCAAAAACGATCGTTTTTGGGAAGCTATAAACCGCCATGCCAGCACTTTTTCAATATGGCAGTTTTCCAACGTTCTCGATTTCCCTAAACCGCTTCCCGAAACTCACTAGAGCCAAAACTTTATACAGATGTTTGTTGGGAAGGGGGCGATTTTAGAGTATTGCCCCTGAGATGTTCGAGAGCGTAGAAGAAGCTCATGTGAGCGATGCCAATCAGAACTGCCATCGGCAGTGGCATTAGATTGAGCAATGAGGAGGCCACTTCTTCGTTGATGTTGTCTCGTAGTTTGAACGAGTAATAGGTGAATCCAACGAACGTTCCTGACATGGCGGTACCAGCCGCATAGATGACGGCGATCCACACAGGCCACTTGTCTTCTTTTGCTGGTGACGAGTCGGGGGTTATATCTATTGTAGGTAGGTCTAGAATAAGGGCTTGGGCTATTCGTTTGCGGCTATCATAGAGAGCCCACATCGCTCGTATCTGATACCAGGGCGCGAAGCAGAGTGCGACAAAATAGAGATATTGCTTGGACGTAATCTGTGCAAAAACCTCGGCTGTCGTGGATTTACCGACGGTGTATTCGGCTAGTTCAATTCCGACGTTAACCGATAGATATATGTAGAATCCCAGTACAACGAAGTGTATGGCAATTGAGTTTACTGGTACTTGTTCAATAGCTGCCAGTTTCCCCAGCGCCGTTTTGTGGAGTGCACGTGCGGTGATCTCGTTATTTTCTGATAGACCGCTATCGAGCTGCGTTCGCCAGTGTTCGGCTCGCTTTCGCCCACGACTGGATGCGTTGATTTGAGTGAATGCTACAGCCAGGCCTACGAGGGTTGCTACAACCGCTAGTCCCTGGGATATGTTACTGATGAATTGGATCACGGGTCCATTATGTGTCAGAGTGCTCGCAATACGCGTAGACCGAGGCTGAACGCGCGGTAACGCTTAGGCGACCTCCATAGTCATCAGCTCCTTCCAATGCGTGGTGTAGCCAGGATTCCTCATCTTGCGCTTCATTTCCCAGGTCGTAGGCCGGCAGTACCTGGGCCAATAAACTTCACCCCATGCTCAGCGTGGATCTGGTACCTTGAGAACCATTCATTAACCCCGCTATGCTCTTGAAGCTGCTTGTAGCAGTATATGTTTCCAGGGTTAGAATGTCGGTTTGTCAAAGGGTGGACTCAGGGTGAGTTCAGCTTGGTGTCTCAGCCTGTTGCTCTTTGATTCTGCGGTAGAGAGTTGCGCGGGACATGCCCATGTCTTTGGCGACTTGGGTTGCTGGTTCGCCAGCTTGGATGAGTTTTGCTGCGGTGCGGATTTGGGAGTCGGTGAAGGCGGGACGCCGGCCGCCGAGGTCCCCGCCGATGGTGCGGCGTTTGGTGACGGAGTCGTTGATGCGTTCGCGTTTGATCTCCAACTCCATTTGCGCGAGTGCTGCCATGACGGTAAAAACCATAGCGCCCATTGGGGTTTTGGTGTCGACGTCGCCGCCGCCGAGATTCAGTACACGCAGTCCGTTATCACATTCTCGGAGTTCTTCTGCGAGTTCAAGAATTTTCTGAGTGGAGCGTCCGAGTCGGTCCAGGGTAGTGATTACCAAAGTGTCACCGGGGTGCAATGCCTCGTGTGCTCGGTCTAGTCCTGGGCGTTTGGCGAGTGCTCCGGAGAGACCATGGTCATTATAGAGGTCATCGCGCCGGATGCCGGCAGCAAGCAAGTCTTAGATTTGCCGGTCAGAGTCTTGGGCTTTGGTTGATACGCGGGCGTATCCGATCAGTTTGGTCATCGGTTCTTCGAAAGTGTCTCGCAACTAATGGTGCGGACAAGAATCTACGTCATTGGTTGCGACACATAGTTGCGAGAATTTCTGCATATTGAGTTTTCGCGGAATTTTCGTTGGGGGATTGGAACCCGATGAGACGTCTTGCAACCTTTCAGTTGCAAGACGTCTCACTGTCGCTAAGGATTCTTAGTGCTCACGTAGCACCCTAGGCCACATNCCGTTCATCTACGAAAGTTTCGAACATTTCGTACAGGTTCGTTCCGTTCTCCGCAGCTTCAAGCGTGATCCTGAGATTGGTTTCATAACTTCGCTGAAATAGCGGATTTGTTTTCAGCAAGCCCTTAGTAGGGCGCAGAAGCTTCCCATCAGCTTGAAGGTGCGATTGTCCAAGCTGCACGAATGTGAGAAGTGAGGTTTCGTAGTAGCGACCTCCTGTCATGAGCATGTTACGTCGCGTCCAGGTCTTGGGGACCAAGACAAGAGGTTTACCCTGCCAATGCGGTAAGTGAACATTGCGCACGACCCAGGTTCGCGTAACGGGATCCCAGAGTTGCCTCATGACTGACTTGATGCCATCGCCATGCGTGGCGAACTGTGGGTAGTCAATAACCATTTGTTCCGTGAAATCGCACAGAACCTTGTAAATGATTCGTGTAGCGATGTCTGAAGTGCGATCGGCTCCCACGTTTTCAATGAACAAAGGCAGTGCTTCTAGCTGTTTCAATATAGCAACCTTAATCAGTGGACGAAGGTTGCTACTTAACTCGTCCCAAATGTCGCCACCGATGGTTTGTGCAGCACCGTGACCATGAAATCCAGTGCTGGCGTAACCTAATCGTGTTTCCCAGGGTTCTTCAAATTTGGTTAGCAGTTCGCGACCGTGCCTACGCTTGGCTGTATCTGAACTGAGTACAGAGGTGGTGATTTCGTCAAAGAATGAGTCAATGAGGTCCACTGCTGCAGATGCATAAGAGCATGACGAAGAGTTGATCCGAATGACTCGTGGGTCTAGGAATCGCCTATTGTCCGAATCGATATTCAGATCCTCGAAGGGGAAAGGGGCGGTGATGCCGTAGGCATCGGAAATTGAAATCATGGTAGATCTCTTTCCTGTGTAGGCACAGGAAGCGTTAGACAAGAACGATAAGAGTGTTCTAAAGTGTCATAGATACGGAAATGACATCTAGCGCTTACTGTGCAGGTGGCTGAAACCCGGGACCATTGGCGTGGTTCCGGGTTTTTTTATTCAGTAGATGGGATCTTACTGCGGTTTCCTTGGATTTCTGTATGGTGACGATTTAGATCAATGCAAAGAATGCCGTCCTGTTCATAAGGTGTCCATCGACGGCTAACCGATGTATCGATCTCATAGTGCTGCGTGAAGGCTATGGCGGCAACTATTACTTGTCCAGACTTTCCGGCTTTACGAAACTCATAGGAACGTGCGGAACGTTCAGCTGGTTTCAGACCGATAATGCGTGCGTCACGGTCAAACAACAACTCGACGATATCGGCTTTGTTGATTAATTCATGCGCCGCTGCATTCAACGATAATACGCCTGACTTCTGAACCGTCACGAATGGAGTTTTCGTTGATGGTGCGGAAGTGCGATCAAAAACTTCGAATCCCATTGAGACCCCTTTCTACTATCACAAGTGTACATCACAAATTCTATAAATCGATAGAGACGTTAGAAGCTTTCGGATTTTTTCAGATAATTTGCCATTGAGTTAGCAGCTCGAATCGGTTAGGAGCTCTAAAGCAGTGAAGCTTTATTGGCTTGCTCATGGGTTCGTAAGGTGAGTTGACTCCACGCATCTTGTGTTTATGAGCCAACACGTCTGAAAGTTTCAAAAGGGCGTGATGATCCGGTTTCAGATTCGTTCACATGCCCTACGAGAGACTTCTTCGATTAACCGGCGATGACGAAAATAAGCTCTGTGCGCACGTTAGTTATTGTATTTTGAGATGGGTATGTGGATGCGCGCCAACAAGGTTGAATCGTCTTCTTTGCAACGCCATCAAGGATTTGGATAGATGTGAATGGGAGCTTTTCGTAGCCAGTAGGGATACATCTCGAGGCCCTGACACTGAATTAGACTTCTTGAGAACTAGACTCTTCCACGGTTTGCGCCCGGCGAGAATATGGGAGGCGTGGCATTGGATTTAATCGTCAGTGGAGTGTATCTAATCCATCATTCAGTCGGACCTCCGTGGTGTCATGGAGATTCACGAATGCGCGGAGCCATCCACCGATACCATCGACATAGTCTTTGAAGACATGCAAGATTTCTAATTGATCGAGAGCTATCTTCACCTCATCAAGCTTCTGATCGACTTTACGAAGTCGCTTACAGTGGAATTGTGGGGAGCGGTTGGTTTATCTTCTGCTCGTCTCTGGCTCAACTTCTTTGGGTATCGGTCTGGAGCGTTACACTCGCGATATGACTGAACCATCGGAATACGAGCTCGCAGCATGGCGTGACATCCAACGATTCAAGGGTCGTCCTCTGTCTCAAATGATAAGAAATGTTGGCGAGAAAGCATCCACTGGGGCTGTGAAACTGGGCAATCGTGCCACGCGGTACCTGGATAACCGCCCGAAAGTACAAGCGGTTTTTTCTCGTGGGCAAGACATAGCCGGCAAGGGCGCAAACGCAATCAGCACCGGAGCCCGTAAGGCCGCCGGGGCGATCCCTGACGGATTGGCCGACTGGAGCGGCTCCGCTTTAGGGTCGATGCGGCAAACGGTGGGACGCGTCTCACGCGCGGGACTCTCCCCTCAAAAAGTCGTGGCGAGGCACAAAAAGCGTGGACACGAAGTTGCCTTACTTCACGACTTGCGCCGCCTCGATCTCCAGCAGATTGACCTCGTTCGCGGACAAGGAACGAGCTGGGCTATCCGATAGCTGCAGCGTTGTCGGGCATGGGAGCAGGGTTGGTGATCTCCGGGGGAGAGCTGGCCATCCCTGTGACAGGTGGAGCTGCAGCAGCTCCTTCGGGCCCAGCCGTCGCCGGTGCTATTGTTGGCGACGCGGCGTGGGTTCTAGGCCTCGCTTCTCGTTCCGTCGGCCACGTCTCTTTGCTTTACGGCTACGATCCTGAGGAGCCAGGAGAGAAGGTATTCGTCATGTCTGTTGTTAACGCGGGTACGGCAATGTCCGCCAGCGCGAAGACCGCGGCAATGGCCGACATCTCGAAGCTCACCCAAGCGCTTGTCCGCGGCAAAACCTGGGCAGTATTGGACAAGTCAATTGTCGCGCAGGTTTCCCGGCAATTCGCGAATAAATTTGCTATTCGATTCACCAAGCAGGGGCTTGGCAAAGTCGTTCCCTTGGCTGGCATCGCCATTGGCGGCGCCTTCAACTGGGCCACTTTGGAGTCGATCGTCGATGCCGCCAGCATTGCGTACCGGCGACGATTCCTTCTAGAAAAGTACCCGCACCTTGCAGATGAGGAAGTGCGTTACCTAGTCCCGCATATGGGCCAGGGTGGCTCGGGCGGCGCTGACGAAGTAATCAGCGTGCTCGACGAGCCAGCTAAGTTGGGCGGCCCCGACCTGCACACAACCCAAACTACCTCCCGATGACCAATCAATCACTGGCTCTGGAACACTACCGCAACGGTGATTCAGGGGCAGAAAGAATTTCTTCCGTTGTCGAGCGTTTCATGGGAGGACTAGGGGGGGGTAGCCAGTCATGCCAGAGTTCTGTCGTGGGACTTCTGTTTTGAGCATTTTGCCGACGTGGAACGTGTGCGCAGTGACCGCCAAGCAAGTTGTATGCAGCTGGGCTACTATCTGGCCAGTTGGGGGATGTTGCGCGGCTCGTCCTATTTGTTTAAGAACACCAATGCTCGGCACTACCTGCAGGCACTTGAAGTGATTGAACGCTATACGTCCGAGATAAGGGGGCTCACCCCAGCAGACTTCGGTACGCAGCGGAATCAGGAACTGTTGGTTTCCGTATATCGGGAACTCGGAGATACCCTACTGCCTGAAGGCGGGCGACGGATCACTTTGGTCACCAAGACCATGATGGGAGTATGGGGTGTCTTCCCGTCATTGGATTCGTACTTCGTGCAGACTTTCGGGGCCATCGCCAAGGAGCGGAAGAAAGTCAACCCGTTCTCTAAGTTTAGTGTGAACACGGTGGAACTGATCGGAGAATTCTACGAAACTCATCAGAAGGAAATCGATCGGTTGGCGGCTGCCTATCAGACTGTTGATTTTGCTTCTGGTTTGCCGTCGGGGCGAAGTATCCCAGCGGCCAAGGTCATTGATATCTACGGGTTTGGTGCCACGTACTATCGCTGAGCCCACGGCGATGTCAACTACTCGAGTCTGGGTGGCTTCTGGATAGGATTTGACGCNNTTTTTCACGACAGCACCCCGGTCGGACTCCAAGTATTCCTGCAATCTACTGAGTTCATGGGAGCTTGATCGTCTTATGTATTGGCGAGGGCAACGCTGGGGCAATCGGCTCATGCTCTCTGCGCCTCCAGAAAGTAAAACAGGCAATTGCTACACCCTCCGGTGTGACGGTTTGTTAGACAATCGCCTTGTCTACATCATGTATAGACATCTCTATATAGAACAACCTATACTTGAGTTATAGGCAAGTTCGATGTTTTGAGGGGTGGAGGAATTATGGGACAGGTGATGGAGCGTCCGCAGGCGTTGCAGAAGTTGGTGCGGTTGAATCTTCGTAAGCAGCTTGATGAGTTGGATTATAAGCGTGCGTTGAAAGCGGCTTATGAGGTGGCGCCGCAGGTGGAGATTGCGAAGGCTTTGGGGTTGACTCAGCCGACTGTGCATTCGGCGTTGAAATCGGCGAAGAATGTTGCTGATGTGGTGGCTGATTTTGAATCGGCGACGCCGTTGGAGGCTTGCCAGCGTTATGCTGCGGGTCTTGTGGTCCGGGAGGAATTGGTTCGCCAGTTGGTGGCGTGGCCGTATAAGACGGTGCCTGAGCCAAATGAGTTTGGTGAGTATGAAGAATCGCGTCGTGGGTCGTTTCATGATGTGGTGAGTGCTGAATATATGGGTCTGATTGACACCTCGATTTATGATGAGGTTTTCGAACGTTTAGCTGCCAAGAGCAGTTAGAAGAGGATAGTAAATAGTGACTCATGAGCAGGAGATTGAGCGGCACAGGCAGACCCTGAGGCAGCTTAATGCTGATAGTCGCGCGGCGCTTAGCGGGCCTCAATCTACTTTGAGTAATCCTGCGTATTTTGAAACTATCCCAGGGGTTGCTTCTCGGCCGACGGCTGAGCGTGAGGTGTTGCATAAAAAGTGGATCAGCCAGGTTATTGAGTTGGCCGGTGGCGGTGCTGAAGGTGGCCGGGCGGTGGTGATGGCTGGTCCTCCTGGTGCAGGTAAGGGAACAGTGCAGAAGGACATTTTGAAACTGGACGGTTATGTTGTCTGTGATCCGGATATTTTCAAAGAGTTGATCTTGGAGCATGAGTTGGACAGTGGTCAGCTGGAGCTGTTGAAGTCAGCACAGGTTAAGGAACTTGAGGCTGCTGGCGAGGTTTTTGCGCCGATGGATTTTTCGACGCAGGTGCATCGAGAAGCAGTGATGCTACGCGACTTGTTGCAGGACGAGCTGATGAGCAAAAATATCAATTTTGTTCTTGACACCGTACTGTCCAGCGAACGCGCGGCTGAGGCGATCATGGAGGAACTGGATGATAGTCAATACAGGTATTTCGTGGTGAGTGTTCAAGCCTCTGAGAAGCTGACTCAAGAAGGTATCCGCCAGCGGTGGGAGGATGGTTATCGTCAGTTCTTGGATGGGGAGTCGACGCTTAAAGGAAAAATTGGCGGGCGTCCGGTCCCTTCGGAGTTTGCGCGGAGTGTATACGGGAACGATGGTGTTTCTGTGACCGAAGGAACCTCTCGAAGGCTCGCTGAACGGGGTTCTGGTGTTGAGGGGTTTCAACAGTACCGGCGTGTAGAAGGTCGGCCGCATGTCTTGGAAAAAGACCTGGTCACACGAGACGGTATGTTGATCTCAAAAGCTGCGGATAGGCAGCGTTCGGCGTTCCTAGCGCATAGCAGTTCGGTGCGTCCGAGAGGGAAATCTAGTGGTCGGGGCGATTCTGGAATACAACGATAATTGCAGCGTATGAGTATCGAAATGTTCGATTTGAAGTGAAGAGCTATTGACACGTTTCATCTGACTGGTTTTAAACCGTAGACCGGGCATTCAGAGGCCGCGTCTATCGTCCTAGTCCATGGTCGGGTACGTTGACGCTGCTGCAGGTGGGGTGGTTCGGCCTTCGTGATGAACTCTTCAGATGCGGGGCTGGTTTTTAGAGAGGTTTGGATTGGTTGGGGAAAGCCGGCGGCACGTACTTTCTGGCTTTGGGTTTCCTCTTCTGAGTCCGTCATGTCCAGGTAATCGTGTGTTGGAACTGGGGAGAGATCGAGGATGTTGTTCTGGTCAGCATCTTCAACGAGGAATAGTGCTGCTTGGCCGATCTCATTTTTTATCCATGTGAGTGCACCGTGGTGATTAGGGGTCCAGGTATGTGGGTCTTGGGGAAGTCCCAGATGTTCCGCGACGAGGGGAGCGACGGCGGGATGCGAGAGTGTTTCGTTGAGGGTTTGTGTGCCCTCGCCTCTGGTGATGGAAATTCTGGCGGCATTGTCATTGTGCGGCTCTCTGGAAGATGCCGTCCTTGCTGATAGAGCGGAGCGGTTCTGGGTCGAAGTGCACGCCCAGATCGATCTGTCGGAGAACCGGCCGGGAAAGCTGCTGCGAGGCTATATCCGAGCATTGACATCGGACAGCGTCCTCATCAGGGAATCATGCTCACCAACTTCCCTGCTGCTTATTCTGGGATTGGAGCAGCCCATACAGAAGCTCCCTGAAAGAGACGCACACGCATGGCGTGAGGCGTTCGCCATTGATGGAATCGACTCCAGCACATCCTTGGCACTACGTTTCGCAGCAGAAAAACTCGCATCCGCAGTAGGTACGCCCTATCTCACGATGAACGAGCTTGTAGCTGCGCGAAGGCGACTATTGGAACTCGCGGAAATCGCCTAGTGCCGGGCTCCGCCCGGGCACTTTCTGATTGGGATTGACTGGCGATTATGCTTACCTGTGCGCTCAGCAATCCCTTCCGTATCAGGCGCGTCGAGATAGAAGAACTTTTCCTCTGCATGAGATGGTTCGACTAGGAACCGTCCCGAAAACCACCGCTTGTTCCTCAGTCAATTATTGATCGGTCGACATATCACCACGCTTCCTTGTACCGTCGCGGGGCTTAGCGCTTAATCCGTCCCCATTACTGCCAAGGTCCCTTAGCATGACGGAACAATGGTCCCGGAGCAATCTCCGAGCCTAATGAACGTGCCATCCTTGGTGCTGGCCGTTGCCCGGAGTGTTACGGTGTCCCCGTCCCTGAGGAACGTGAACTCGCTTCCGTCTGCCAGCGCCAGCGGCTCCTCTCCGCCCCATGAAAGTTCCAGAAACGAGCCGCGCTGGTTCTTTTCGGGTCCGGAAATTGTTCCGCCGGCGAAAAAGTCGCCGGGTCGCAGGGTTGCCCCGTTGACCGTCATGTGGGCGAGCATCTGTGCAGCAGTCCAGTAGGTGCTCGCAAAGGGGGGTCGGGCAACCGTTTCTCCGTTGAGGATGACTTCGATCTGGATCTCGAAGCCCCAGGGTTTCAGATCCGCATCGTCAAGGTACTCTGCAAGGGGTGTGTCACGGACGGGCGGAGCAGTTCGTGCAAATTCAAGGGCCGCAATAGGCGTGACCCATGGCGAGATTGAGGTCGCGAAAGATTTTCCGAGGTTGGGGCCTAGTGGAACGTATTCAAAGGCTTGAATGTCTCGCGCCGACCAGTCGTTGGTAAGTGTCAAGCCGAAAATGTGATGATCCGCCTGCTCGAGCTTGACTTCTCCGGTTGGCGCGCTTCCACCGAGTACGAAGCCAATCTCGGCTTCGATGTCCAATCTACGTGAAACCCCGAACGATGGGTCGGCGTCGATTTCTGGCCGCATTCCCTTGGGCCGCGGGACTGGGGTATTGGATGGAATTATCGATCCAGAACGGCCATGGTAGCCGATGGGCAGATGCTTCCGAATTTGGGGTCAGTGGCGGCTGGGTGGGACGGAAGATGCGACCGACGTTCGTTGCATGGTGTTCGTTTCCGTAGAAGTCGACATAATCACCAACCGTAAAGGGCATGTGGAGGTGTACGTCGCCCACCGGGTAGGAGCTTTCTAACAGATCATCGGATCGGCCGAGCTCTGTCAGAATAGTGCGCAAGCATTCACGTAGCTCTGACCAGACCATGTGTCCCGCCGTAAGCAGAGCATCGAGGTTGGGTGATTCTGCTACCGCTTTTACTTCGGGCGATACGTTTACTGCGTGTTCGAGCACGGTTGCAACAGCATAAACGTTGTCACCGAGACGGATACCCAATTGCGCTTTTGTGGAACCTGGCGCTGAGAACGAGGCGTAGGGGAGATGAGCCAGTCCAAAGCCGTCGGATTCGGTTCGTGCAAGATTTTCGGCCAGTGTTGGCATTATTGATTGCTCCTCTTAAGGCTGTTTTCGAGATGTTCTGTTACCGGAGTGCATCCAGTCCGATGTCAGTCCCATGTCGATGAGAGATTGGATTGGTTCTCCGATGCTGCAAGTCCCGAAAGATTCGAAATCGGCGCGCCATGCTGTCGATGGGATCTTTGAGATGCGGTGAGCGATTTCGACGTGGTCTTCGATTTCAAGAATCTCTGCCATTTCGTGCACCAGTGCGTGTCGGTGGGCTGCCTCGGTAGCCAAGGCAATATTGAGAAATCCGTGGTGGGTGAAGCCTGTTACCGGATTTGTGTGCCGGGTTGCCTGGTGCAATCCTGCGGTGAGTTTGAAAGGTAGTTGACACTGCACGGCGTTTGAAATGACGTAGGCCAATTCAAGTGGGGTGGGAAATAGCTGTGCTTCAAGTCCTCCAGTGCGGTACTTCAGTTTGACTGCGCTGCCTTTGAGTACTTCGAGGGCACCTTCCCTGATCTGCTGGATATCCAGTTCGATATAGCGACTTGCCGTTGTTTCGATTGCGACAAATTCCTCTACTGCGTTGCGCCACTCTGTAGGACTTGTTTTCAATTCCATTCCGACGATGCTGATCCCCGGTAGGGGATGCCGGCAGATTTCCAACGCTTTGCTGAGCTCCCCCTTTTGGATGATCAGTCCAACTGCTAGGGGATGATGCTCAAGTTGAACTCCAAGCTCATCGGCTGAGTGTAGGGCATGGGCGTGGGCCTCCTCAATCTGATCCATTCGTAGTAAGATCGGGCCGACCAACGGGGCATCTTTCATCGATCGCCGGGCCAAGTGATCTTCAATAGCTTGCCCCAGCGGGGCGAGCCCCGGGGGAAATACCGCTGCATCGTCAAAGAATCCCAACAGGCCGCGCGTCACATCATTTTTCATTGATCCAGCGCCCTCCGGTCCAGGAAGACGCATAAAGCCCATCGTCCGAGGCCAATGCGGCTTCGCCCAAATCAAGGGGGCGGAAGGTATCTACCATGACACCCAGCTCGTCGAAGTATTCTTTGCCGAGGCTCGCTTCAATGGCGCCAGGCTGAGGCCCGTGGGCATGCCCACCCGGGTGCACGGACACCGAGCCCACACCGATACCAGACCCCTTGCGGGCCTCGTAATCGCCGCCGACGTAGAACATGATTTCGTCGGAGTCCACATTGGAGTGGTAGTAGGGGACGGGGATCGAGTCCGGGTGATAGTCCACCTTACGGGGCACAAAGTTGCACACCACGAAGTTGTTTCCCTCAAAGACTTGGTGAACTGGTGGTGGCTGATGAACCTTGCCAGTGATCGGCATATAGTCCTTGATGTTGAAGATATAAGGGTAGAGGCAACCGTCCCACCCCACCACGTCAAAGGGGTGCTCCGGAACTGTGTGAATGGTCCCGGCAAGCCCATTTGGCCCGCTGCCTCGGTGCTTGATGTAGATCTCCACGTCCTGTTCCTGGACGAGCAATGGCGTGTCGGGGCCCCGGAGGTCGCGTTCACAGTACGGGGCGTGCTCCAAAAGCTGGCCATGCTTCGACAGATACTGCCGGGCCGGGCCGATGTGACTGCTGGCTTCGATGAAGTACAGGCGCGCATCCGAGCCTTCAGGGATGACCCAGCGGTGCGTAGTCGCGCGGGGAATGATTGCGTAGTCGCCCTCGTCGACAGTGAGGGAACCAAAGACTGTCTCAAGGATTGCCGCGCCGGATTCGACGTAGACACATTCATCACCGACCGCGTTGCGGTAGAGGGGAGAGGTCTGCGCCACCCAGGCGTAGCTTATACGAACGTCATTGTTGCCAAGCAGAAGCCGGCGACTCGTGACCGCATCCGAGGCGTGGGCCTCGGAATTGGTGAATAAGTCGTGCAGCTTCAGGNGCCGCGGGATGAGCGGGGCATTTGAAACCAACGACTGGTCAGGAAGGTCCCATATGCGTGCGGCCACCAGGGCNGACGGAATGTTGCGGTGGTAGAGCAATGAGGAATCCGAAGAGAATCCTTCCTCACCCATGAGCTCCTCATAGAGCAAGTCCGCGGTCGCGGATCGAAACACCGTGTGTCGGGTTCGGGGAACGGAACCAACTTGGCGATAAAAGGCCACTAGAACTCCTTAGGTTGCGGAGGAATCGAATGACTTAATAGTACACGCTTATACAAATAATGCGATAAAAGTCACTCGACGGAATCTGGCAACCGGGACGTGGGTGCGTATTTGGGCGGTAGATTGGCGGAATGACTGAGAGCAAAAAGCGTGAGACGCAGCCAGGGATGAATCCAGCCGATTACTGGTCGTTCGCGGAGATGGCAAGCCGGCGCATTGCCGAGGAAATGGATGACATTGATTCTGTGGCGACAAAGCTCATCATTACACTCAATCGCGCCGCCAATCTTGTCGTCTACGATCTTGAATCCACCGTCCATCGCCCGCGCGGCATGTCATGGGCGGCATTCCGCGTGCTGTTCGTTGTATGGCTGGCAGGGCCCCTCGAATCCGGCAGGGCGGCAAAATTCGCGGGAATGAGCCGAGCTGCCGTATCGAACCTGACCAATACGCTTGTCAGCAAGGATTATCTCGTCAAGGAGCCCTCTGAAGCAGATGGGCGGACAACACTACTACGGCTGACCGACGCTGGCACGGAATATGCGCGGGCTGCATTTGCTGAGCAGAATGCGCAAGAGGCACGCTGGGCTTCTACGCTCACCGATGTCGAGCAGCAACTGCTGGTCATGTTGCTCGAAAAGCTCATTTCCCAGCGAGGAAAGGCCGGGGCGCGACTCCGGGACTAGTTCGCTAAAATAGGCGCCGAACCCTCTTTTCTTTTTCATATGACATGGGTTACAGTTGACCTCACTTTGTACATGGTTTAACGAAATGAGTGACAATGTCGGTGAAAGAGTTCGCTTCTACTGGCGACCTGGTCGAAAAAAAGCAGACTTTGGAAATCCTGGCGGACGGGGTGTACGCCCTGACCGCCGAAGGCGATCCCAATATCGGAGCCATCGAAGGCGAGGACTTTGTCGTATGCTTCGAATCCTTGGCCACCCCGGTGGCCACCGGAAAGTGGGTTGAACTGCTCCGGGAGCATACAACCAAACCGATTCGGTTTGTGGTGCTGTCGCATTACCACGCGGTCAGGGCCTTGGGGGCATCGGCGTTCGGTGCCCAAGCCGTCATCGCCCACGAGAACACGATGCGCCTCATCGAGGAACGTGGGCTGGAAGACTGGAAAAGCGAATTTGCCCGGTTCCCGAGGCTGGCACAGAATGAGGAATCCATCCCGGGCCTGACCTTCCCCACCATCACCTTCAGTGAGCGCATGACCATTCCCCTCGGTGGCGACCGCGGTGACCTCGTTCTTGAGCACGTTGGTCGAGGCCACACCGACGGAGATCTGGTTGCGTGGCTTCCAAAACACAAAATCCTCTTTGCTGGCGACCTCATGGAGTCGGAAGCAGCGCTTTACACTGGGGACTCTTTCCACTTTGACTGGGCAGGTCGGACCTTAGATTCGGTCCAGTCTTTTGGCGCCGAACTCGTAGTTGGCGGCCGAGGCCCAGTCATCCGCGGCTCCAACAACGTGGCATTAGCCATCGCGCAGAGCCGTTCTTTCCTGCAAACAATGATTCGGGAAACAACATCAGCCAAGGAATCCGGCGGCGACCTCAAATCGGCCTTCAACGCGTGCCACTCAGCCCTAGTGGACGATTACGGCATATGGCCAATTTTTGAGCACTGCCTGCCCTTCAACGTAGCCAGACTTTGGGAAGAACTCCACGGAATCGATCGCCCCATGATCTGGACCCCTCAACGTGACCGCGAGATCTGGGCTCAATTACAAAGCTGAGAATCCTCTTATGCAGCATTGACATAGTTCCCCAGCGGTTTCCCCTCTCTTGACCTGACTCAATAAGTGGGTGCCCTAGCACCCCATTGGCAACAGAAAGACTCTCATGATAAACACACAAGTACTGGTGCTGGGCAATGGCCCTGTGGGCCAGACGACGGCACTGCTTCTCGCCAAGTGGGGTATCAACGTCACTATTCTGGATGAGCGGAAACAACGTGACGCAGTGGGATCCAAGGCCATCGCCCAGCACCGCGACGTACTTGATGTCTGGGAACACGTGGGTGCCGGAAATGCCATCGCCCGGGAGGGGCTGACGTGGAGCCGTTCCCGTACCTATTATGGTGACACCGAGATCTTCTGCGACTCATATTTTGAGCGCGCCGACTCTCCCTACCCCGCGTTCGTGAACCTCTCCCAGACGCGGACCGAAGAATTGCTCGACCTCCAGGTCAAGGGCAATCCGTTCATTAATGTGATGTGGGACCAGAAAGTTTGGGGCTTGCAGCAAGATGACAGTGGGGTCCGGGTGACCTCATCCAGCGTCGACGGTAAGTTGCGGGAATTCTCCGCCGACTACGTAGTCGCTGCCTGTGGTGCCCGGTCGGATGGCCTGCGAAAAGCCCTGGGAGTGACGCTCGAGGGCTCGACTTTTGATGACCGCTTCCTCATTTGCGACATCAAGGTGGATATGGAGGGGTGGGCCGGGGAACGCCGGTTCTACTTTGATCCGGAATGGAATCCCGGTCGTCAGGTACTGATTCACCCCTGTCCAGGGTCCCAATTCAGGATCGATTGGCAGGTCCCCTCGGGATACGATTTGGAAAAGGACGATGCCGACGGCGGTCTCGATCGACGGATCCGGCAAATTGTCGGTGATGCGCCCTACGAAATCGTGTGGAAGTCCGTTTACCGTTTTCACTCTCGAGTACTTGACCGGATGCGGGTCGGCAAGGTGCTGATCGCTGGAGACATGGCGCATCTGGTTTCGCCGTTCGGCGGGCGTGGACTCAACTCTGGCATCGGTGACGCGGAGAATGCGGCTTGGAAACTTGCCTACCTGCTGCGAGGTTGGGCGGGGGAGGAGATCCTGGAGACCTATCACAGCGAACGTCGAGCCGCTGCGGTTGAAAATATCGCGGTGACCACCGAGACCATGGATTTCTTGATTCCCCACACGGAATCCCAGCGGGCTCATCGCATAGACCTTCTTGAACGGGCGCTGCGCAACCCGGACGAATGCAAGAACATCAACTCGGGGCGCCTCTTCGAACCCTTCTGGTACGTAGATTCGACATTGACTACGCCGGATTCGGCACGCCAATTTCAGGGGCGTCCACTCAAGGGACAGATACCCGAACCCGGGCCGGGCGTCATCACCCCCGACGCGGTTGTCACGGTCGACGGAAGCGAGTACCAGCTCCGCAGGTTGTTGCGCTCGGGAACGGTTCTGCTCCTTGGATCCGGTGTTAACGCGGAAGAAGTCCGGCAATCGATGGCTTCGAACCAGAGCTCACCTGTCAGTGTGCTCGAATTGGCCAAAATAGATCCGTCGCAAGTTCTGCAATCTCGACTCAAAGTCCTTCCTCGGGAGATCTGGGTGGTTCGCCCCGATGCGTACATTTCGGCGATCTGCAGCGCTGACAATCTGGCCGGGCTCAATGTCGCAGTCCAGCGCTCACATAGCGGCAAAGGTGCTCAGCCAGCCGTTCCAAATTCACCTCTTTCACACAATATGCAGACCGCTGTCCGCTAGAACCGGTTCGCTTCATCACACCCAAATTTCTCAAGCACTCGAGCAACTTAACGCAGGACTATGAAATCAGGAGAACTCATGACGGACATAAAGCCCAAGCGGCGTAACGAAGAACGCCGTGTTGCGTTGGCTACCGCAGTGGGCACAACCATTGAATGGTACGACTTCTTCATCTATGCAAACTCGGCAGCGCTCGTATTCGCGCACCTCTACTTCTCGCCACTCAGCGGTACTGTAGCAACGCTTGTAGCATTTGCAAGTGCAGGCGTCAGCTTCGTGTTCCGACCGCTCGGAGCCATTTGGGGAGGATATCTGGGCGATCGCTTCGGGCGTCGTGCCGTCTTGGTTCTCACGCTCTCTCTCATGGGCGCAGCCACCTTCGCCATCGGACTGCTACCCACGTACGCAACCATCGGGATCGCAGCGCCCATCCTTCTGGTTTTCCTGCGCATCCTGCAAGGTCTCTCTGCAGGTGGGGAATGGGGTGGAGCCGCCCTGCTTGCGGTGGAACACGCACCCTTGGGCAAACGTGGACGCTTCGGTGTCTACCCGCAGCTCGGTGCACCGGCCGGAATGGTGCTGGCCATCGGAACGATCGCGCTGTTGTCCGCCAATATGTCTCAGGAAGCGTTTATGTCCTGGGGCTGGCGTCTTCCCTTCCTCTTCAGCGTTCTGTTGATCATCATCGGCATCCTCATACGGCGCGGCGTCGAGGAAAGCCCGGTGTTCGAGGAACTCAAGCAAAAGAAGCAGCAGAATGCCACGCCGCTTCGCGTCCTTTTCAAGTCCCATCGTCGCGCGGTGCTGCTCGGTGCTTTGATCTTCATGGGAAACGGCGTTGGCGGTTACCTGCTAGTCGGCGGATACATCACTTCCTACGCCACGAGTGCTGTCGGAATGAACCGCAACCTGGTGCTGGCAGCCGTTGTTATAGCATCGGTCACCTGGTTGATCTTCACCTGGATTTCAGGTCCGTTGTCGGACCGGATCGGCCGCAAGAAGACCTATTACCTCGGATTTACCGCCCAGATTATCGTGGCGTTCCCCTTATTCGCGCTGATCAACACTGGTTCGATCCCACTGCTGATCGTCGCCGTGATCCTGCTGTCCCTAGGACAGGGAATGACGTATGGCCCGCAGTCTGCGCTCTTTTGCGAAATGTTCCCCGCCCACGTCAGATACGCGGGTGCGTCGATCGCCTACGGGTTGGGCGCATTAATTGGTGGCGCATTCTCACCCACGATCGCAACTCTGCTCCAGAGCCTAACCGGTACCACGACATTGATCTCCGTATACCTCATTGCGGTATCGATCGTCTCGATCATTGCCGTCTCCAGACTCAAGGAACGCAGCAGGGAACCACTCGAACCTTCTTCAATAGAAAACGAGCTCCGGGAGCTAGCCCATCGCACGCATAACCCCGGCCAGACATCATCACACTGAGCAATCACGTCTCACCACGCCAGAAAGAAGTAGAACGTGTTACACATGCACACAGACTCCGCCCAGTTGCTAGGCCGTCTCCTCACGGACGGCGCCACAATTGCCGTTGGCGGCTTCGGGCTGTCGGGGATTCCCACAGGCCTAATCGAAGCAGTCCGGGAAACCGGTATCAAGAACCTCACCATTGTTTCGAACAACATGGGAGTTGATGGCAAGGGGCTCGGGGTTCTCATTGAATCAGGCCAAGTCGGTCGCGTGATCGCGTCATACGTCGGGGAGAACAGGCTGTTTGCCGAGCAATATCTGGCAGGCAACCTACAAGTCGAGTTCACCCCCCAAGGCACCCTGGCCGAACGGCTTCGTGCGGGGGGAGCCGGCATCCCGGCCTTCTACACCAAGACCGGGGTAGGCACTATGATCGCCGAGGGAAAGCCACACGCTGAATTCAACGGCGAAACATATGTGCAGGAGCGGGGAATCGTGGCGGACATTGCCTTGGTTCGTGCCCATATCGCCGACACCGAAGGAAACCTCACGTACCGGTATACGGCGCGCAATTTCAATCCGGTCGTTGCCACTGCGGGCAGGGTGACAGTGGCGGAAGTTGAGCAGATTGTCCAAGCGGGAGAGATCCATCCGGACCATGTCGTCACCCCGGCGGTCTACGTCCAACACATCGTGCAGGCGCGCGAACGAATCAAGGACATCGAACAATTGATGGTCCGGCCCCGCCCGGCCCTGGTCTAGAAACTTTATGAAGGAGAAGATCACATGTCTTGGACTCGAGACGAAATGGCGGCCATCGCGGCGGCAGAACTTGAGGATGGCGACTACGTCAACCTGGGTATCGGCATACCCACCCTGGTAGCCAACAACTTGCCCTCCGGCATCCGGGTGAACCTGCAAAGCGAAAACGGCCTGCTGGGCATGGGACCATTTCCCTATGAGGGCGAGGAAGACGCCGACCTCATCAACGCAGGAAAGCAGACCGTCACGATTCTTCCGGGCGGCAGCATTTTCGATTCAGTAATGTCATTCGGCATGATTCGCGGTGGCCATATCAAGGTCGCCATCCTCGGCGCCATGCAGGTATCCGGTGTAGGCGATCTGGCGAACTGGAGCATTCCCGGGAAAATGGTCAAGGGGATGGGTGGAGCCATGGATCTTGTCGCTGGAACCCCACGAGTCATCGTGCTCACCGAACACGTTGCCAAGGACGGGTCCCCAAAGATCGTAGAGGAATGCACGTTGCCTCTGACCGGGTTGGGCATTGTGGACCGCATCATCACCAACCTCGCCGTCTTTGATTTCGAAGGTCCGACAGATGCGAGGGGATTGGTGCTCACTGCCCTCGCCCCCGAAACTAGCTTGGCAGAGATCCACAGCACCACCGGGGCCACGTTCAGGGTTTCGAAGAATATTGCTACACGGGACATGGAGATGAAAGCATGAGTTTGAAGGAAAAATTTGGAACCGACGTACTGCTAACCGGCTGGTCCCATTCCCAGTTCGGAAAACTCGGCGACGACTCGCTGGAATCTCTGATCGTCCAGACCGGGACCGAAGCAATACACAATGCGGGATTTCATGCCGAAGACATTGACGAAATCTACATCGGTCATTTCAACTCCGGAATGTATTCACTGGGGTTTGCCTCGTCGCTGGCCCTGGAAATTTCACCTGATCTTGCCCACGTGCCCTCGACCCGGGTGGAAAACGCCTGCGCCTCTGGTTCCGCGGCGCTACAGCAGGGGGTGAAATCCCTCTTGGCCGGCACCGGGAAAAACGTGCTGGTGATCGGAGCGGAGAAGATGACCCACGCAACGCCCGAAATCGTAGGAGCAGCCTTGCTGGGTGCGGCGTACGAAACGGCAGGAAAACAATCAAATACAGGATTCGCAGGATTGTTCGCCAAGACTGCCAGAGAATATGAACAGCGTTATGGATCCATAGGAGATGCCCTTGGATCGATTGCGGCAAAGAACCATAGCAACGGGGTTTCAAACCCCTATGCCCAGCTCCGCAAGGATCTGGGCGAAGATTTCTGCCGCACCGTCTCCGATAAGAATCCGATCGTGGCCGGCGGCCTGCGACGTACGGACTGCTCGCCGATTTCCGACGGCGCCGCAGCAATCGTCTTGAGCTCCTCGCCTTCCGGCGCGGCATCGACGTCTCCGGTGCGCATGACGGGGTTCGGCCAGGCAAACGACTTCCTGCCAGCACCGAAGCGCGATGCGACTGAATTTGCCGGAAGCATACGGGCCTGGAACCTCGCGCTGGGCATGGCTGGAACGACACTCGAGGACCTTGATTTCGTCGAAGTCCACGACTGCTTCACCATCGCCGAGCTCATCATGTATGAAGTTATGGGTCTCACGCCCAAGGGTCAGGGCCGGCGAGCGATCGAGGAAGGCTGGGTGCAAAAGAACGGCAGACTGCCGGTCAATGTATCTGGTGGCCTTAAATCTAAGGGGCATCCTGTCGGGGCGACAGGCGTCTCACAACACGTAATCTCCGCGATGCAACTGTCCGGAACGGCCGGCGCTATGCAACTGCCCCACGCACGTCGCGCCGCAATACACAACATGGGTGGTTTGGCAGTCGCCAACTACGTCTCGGTGCTCGAAGCAACCTAGCGATTCGCGTCAAGCAGTCTGAACTCTCGCGTTCCATCCAGCAGAGAGATTCTGTTGCTGTGAATTCCTAGGCGAAGAATTTCCCAAATAGCTTCGCGCTCTGCTCACACCAGTCCTACTGCGGGTCGCAGGCATACTCGCAGAAGATCTTTATGTGAGCCCGCTAGACACGGTCCGTCGGGTCCGGGTCGGGATCCTTCCCACCGAACAGGACGTACAGCACATCTTCGTTGTTGCCCATCGACCGTCCCCAGGGCTCGAAACTGGATTGCGATTTTTGCAAATTATTTGCAAAAATCGCAATAGCTTATCTCGAAATGGCACGTCACAACATGGTTATCTTTGAATATTCGCCAACTACCAAGCCAGTTCAAATGGTTTGGCTGTCGTACTTCAGCGCAGAGAACACTCAAGTCAGATAGCTGTCAGGACAAAATGTGGATCGTTACCCGAAACCTCACGATGTGCGGGGAGGACTATTCGCAGAATATGCGAATAGTCTTTTTACTACTTGACATAATCAGAATTATCGGCTCAAAACTCACGGGAGTAGAAGTAGCTGCGAGAACTCCCATCCATCAGCCAATCCACCGTTTCCATTTGACCCTCGGTGACCCAATTACTACGATATGGTTTCCGTTAATTATCTGAGACAAGTAGGAAAAGGGTTATGGCCGCTGATTACGATGAAGTACGTCCCGATGTAGCCGAAGCTTCAGAGAAAACGCTCAAAGACGTTCGAAAACTCGATGCACCCAGTGCAAAGAGCGTCCACTCTGAACTCGACGAGGCAGATGTTTCCGAGGGGTTGGAACTTCCTGGCGCGATTGTTGACGAGGAGCTCGCCGTTGACGTGATCCCGCAAGCTGAGGACGAATTTGTCTGCGTGGAATGCTTCACCATCCGGCATCGCAGTCAGGCCGAGGAACAAGCCACGGCGGGCGTTATCTGTCGCGATTGCGTACTGGAATACGCCTAGATATTCGTTGTAACTGTCCGACGTAGTTCGGAAGACGCTCCCAGCCGTGGGCCTATCTTCGAAACCGGAACGAATTTTGTATCCGAATTGTGTCTTGTCCCCTGTTGAATTTGAACAGTTGTCCTGTGAGAACGCGATAAGTTAAGCGAATGGGGAACGTTTACTTGTACCTGGCGTGCTTATCTCGTGTGGCGGTTCGGATGAGCGACGCGTGAAACTCGGACGGTCTGAAGTTCAATCGTGGCTGGATGCGGTAGCGCCAGGCACTGGTTTGGTGCGCCTTGCCCAATTATCCGGGCTTCCACGTTTACGCGTCACGCAACAGGTCAGCCGCGGCAGTGTGGCCCCCGCAACGGTTACCGCTATCGCTCGTGGCCTTGACCTTGATCCTTTGACAGAACTTTCCAAGTTCCATCAATTTTCAGGTCTTGTTCCTGCCTCACCCGCTGCAGACGAGTTACCTTCATTCATCGCCACTCCTGGCCTTCTGCAGGCCACAGTTCATCGGCTGAAATCAGTGATCACTGATGAGGCTGAGCTTGGCGAGGAAACGTATGATCAGTTGGCATTGAATTGGTTTGCTCTCGCCGATGAGGGAAATCTTCGCGCGCATATCCAGCAAGAGTTGGGGATTGCGCAGCCGACCTTGTGGAAGATGCTTCGAAGCAGGCTTCGTGAGGATGTTTCTTTGGAAATTGCCAGATACGCGAATTTCCCCTTGGTTTCAGCTCTGGTGGTTTCGGGTGTTCTGACCGGTAAAGAGGCAGGTTGGGACGCTGATTGTCGCTCGCGCTGGGTCAATAATGTTCCTCTCGGGCAGCTTTTAGCTGTTGCGGAGAAACGCCTCCACGAGGTGGGAAAACAGGAACGCAACTTGGAGATGTTTGAAAACCATCTAGGATAAAAACCTATGGGTTTTACTAGTTGGGCAGCAGTAACTTTGGCAAGCACATTCACGATAGTGCTTGGTTTGAGGCTTCCCCGCCTGATTCAAGGCACTGGAAACCTCTGGTTGTGGCTCACCCATCTAGGCATGAGTATTGGCCTCTGGCTTGCAGTGGAGCCCATCTATCTCTTCATTGATCGCCTGCTCGGCTCCATCAATGTAGCGAACCTCGTTTCGCATTTTTGCCTCAATTTCGTATTCCTCGCCGCCGGGGTGCAAATCGCCCACAGTATCGGCCGATGTGATGTGGCAGCCAGAATTCGCCGGTTCTCGATTATCGGGCTGCCGTTGTGTGTTGCGCTAATGACGGCACTCTTCTTCGCAACAGACCTGTCGTATTCCAGCATGGGTTTAGATGACTTCAGGGATACCGATACTGCGGTCGTGCTTTACAAGCTGTCCCTCTACATCTATCCCGCGGTGGTGTCCGCGCTGCTGGTGAAACCTTTGGTGAAAGCTAACGCGGGTTCGAGGTATCGGGTGCCGTTTTATTCGAAGAAGCTGATGGCGATCGGCTTTGCTTTCGGCATGATCGCCCCCATGGGTCATCTGGTGGAGCTGACAAACCGGCGACTGGACTGGCTCACTGACGTGCTTGTTTACCCGGCAATGCTGTGTGTTCTCGCAGGCCTTGTTCTGGCGTGGATCTCTGCTTTGCTGACGCATCGCCATAAACTCCAGCCATCCCCACGCCTAGATCACCAGAAGGTCTCCTAGACTCACCAAAGCACCGGTGAGTGTTCCTGCCAGAACTTGGGTGGGCGTGTGGTGTCCGCTGCGGATTCGCGCCCACCCAACCAGTGCGATGACTACTACCGCGAGCTGTGCTCCTGCCGGCAGTCCCAGCAGGCAATGCGAGGCTGCGAAGGCGGTCAAGGCTGCGTGGATGGAGAGCTTCCAGACCAGGTTCACCAGGCCGACGATCAGCAGCCCGGCAAGCATGAATAGTACTTCCACAATCATCTGAGTTGGTGCTGCGATAGCCAGCAGCACGCCGATGCCGCCAAGGATTGAAATCAGCGTGACGAGCAGGATCGGCCAACGCTGATGACGCTGGGTCACATGCACGTCGGTGACCCGTCCGCGCAGTCGCATCCAGATCAAAGCCGCCCAAGGAATCAGTCCTATGAAGAACGTGGCCAGCACGGTGGGTGGCCACGTGACGTGCGGGTATCGCAGGGGCGTGCTGAGCAGGACCAGGGTGACGATGGCTGGGGGTGAGGCGATATGGCTGATGAACTTGGCGTATTTTTCCACCGTTCGAGCCTAGCAACATGAGCGGTGGATTGTTCAGCCTGGGATGCTCACGCCTTGTTCTTTAAGGAATGTCACCGGGTTGGTATCTGCTTTGCCCAGCCAGACTTCGAAGTGCAGGTGGTNGCCGGTGGAGTTACCGTTGGTCCCGACTTTGGCGATCTGCTCCCCCGCTTTGACTTCGTCCCCGACCTGCGCGAGTACCCCGTCTTCATACATGTGCACATAGAGCGTGCTAACTCGCTGGCCATCGATGGTTCCGTGATCCACCTGAACTTGGCAGGGAGAACGGCCCACAACGAGGTCTGAGCAGCTGGCTCGGATGACTTGGCCATCTGCCGCAGCATAAATCGGGGTGTCTTTCGGTGAGCTGAAATCCTCTCCAGCATGTGGCCAAAGACCGCGGTTTTCACCATAGTTGTACTGGATTTTTGAGATGTTCTCCACGGGGAACACCCACCCGGAATTGCTCTTCGGTCCTTCGTAGGGGTCGCCCGAATCTGGGTTTCTGGTGTCGCCTTCGTCTTTGCATTGCGCGTAGGCTTCCTCGTCGTCGCTGACCTCGACGGTGGCACCCTGCAGCGCGGCATAGAGAAGTTCGGCGTCGGGGCGCTGGTCGGCGTAGTTATCGGGAAGTCCTGAGACTTGGACTTTTTCGGCCGTCACTTCGTAAGGCAGGGATTGCCAGTCGGGAACTTTTTTCAGCCGGCTAAAGAAGGTGCTGGCGGCGTAGGAGGGGTCCATGATTTGTTCGACGGTGCCCCAGCCGGCACTGGGGCGTTGCTGCATGAGACTGATCGCATCCCAGGCGTGCCCGACTCCCTGGTGGGGAAGATCCAAGGAGGTGAGGACGACTTTGCGTGCTTTCGCCCATTGAGCTTCAGTCATGACATTGGTACCTTCGGGGTATTTCCAGGTCCCGTCGTTGGCTAGCACTCTCAACGAGCTTTCTTGAATTGCCGTCATCAGGCCAATGATCGCGCCCTGTTGCTTGACCTCGGCCTTTTTCGCTTCGTTGATGATGATTGCTGCATTGGTCAGTTGCTGCTTGTTATATGAGCCCACTTTGGTGGTGGGAAGGTTTTTGACGTTGATTTCCTTCGGCACCGTACTGTCAGGTGAGCAGTCAGTTTCTGTTTCCGTGGCTTTACTTGGGCTATCCCCTAGGAGCAGGATTCCGCCAAAAACCATCCCGAAGAGCAACACGATGATCAGGCCTAGCACGGCGAAGATTCCGCGGCGTTTGGTGCGCTTCATTAGCTATTACTCGTGATTTTCTCGACCACCCATTGCCCGTCAGCTCGACTAAGCAAGAACTTGAGGGTGGTGGCGTTGGTCTGCACACTCACCGTAGCAATCGCCGGCGACACCCCTTGGACTGGTTCGTGGACCTTGACGACCTTGGTGGAAGCGATGTTCAGGTTTGAGGTTTGCTGGAAGGTGTCCCGGGCATTCTGAGACAGGAAAGGTGCCAGGGCTTTGAACCATGCGGTTTCGGTCAGATCCGGGCGTGCATAGGCTGCGGCAGCATCAGTTGCGATCTTCTTGGCTTCTGCGGCGATCTTCGAGTTCCACTCGGTGATTTCCACTTGCTCTGGGGACGCATGGATTTCGTGCTGGATACCGTGATCAGCGTCAGTTTCCGTGGTCTCGTGCTCTAACGACGTGCACCCACTCAAGCCGATCACTGCGAGCATGGCCGTGGCCAGGATAATTCGGCGGTTCATCAAAAACCCCTTAAAGTCTTTTTTTAGAATGAAAATGACTATATCAAGACTATTTGATACCGTGAGTATATCCAAGAAAGGGGACCTCGATGGGCACCGAGTGGCCAGGCGACGAACGCAAAAAAGCAAAAACCGATCTATTGACCGTACCGAGCGCTTCCGACAAACACGAAGCTTCGTTACAGATACCCCATACGACAGAAGAAACACAGACCACGCCACCAGAGCCGACGCGCACCAAACCGCTGACTGCCGGAACCCCGCTAGTTACTGGAACGCTCAGTAGCGCGATTACCGGATCGGACGCACTAGAAACCCCGTTGCCGGCCGAAGAAGGATGGCAGCGCACAGTCCGGGCATGGACGGGCGGACTCATTTCACCCAAACCAGGACCACAAGAACTCGCCCGGCGTGCAACCTTAGCGTCGATCCGCCGCGTGTACCCACGCCCTGTCACCGTCACCATCGCTCAACCTGGAGGCGGATCGGGCAAAACGTCGATCACAGTCGCTCTGGCTTCCACCATCGGCAATACCGCTGATCATGTGGTCTTAGCGATGGACAACAACGAAACCATGGGCACCCTCGGGGTCCGCACCCGCTCCAACGGCTCAAACCTGACCATCATCGACCTGCTCGATGCACTCGAAGAGCTGAAAAATGAACGCACCCGCAGCGGCGACGTCCAATACTTCACCCGCCCTCAAGGCGATAACCGGTTCGCGGTCCTCGCCTCAGATGAAGATCCGGACCGAATGCAGATGCTCACCCGCGACACTTTCAACGAACTACTCGAAGTGGTCCAGCGGTTCTGGAACGTCATCGTTCTGGACACCGGTAACAACACGCGCGCTGAGAACTGGCTGGCCGGCATTGAAAGANCCGACCANCTGGTCTTCCCCGTNGAAATGAACGANAAGTCCGTCGTCTCAGTGCTNCGCACCATCGAACAGCTCCAAGCCATGTCCCAGCTATCGGGTAACAACCATTACGCAGCGTTGTGTCGTCATGCGGTCGTCGTCATTTCTCCTGGTTCACATCGCCGCTCAGTCGCACCGGAACGGCGCAAAGAACTACGCACCATGCTTGAGCAGGCCCTCGGCGAGCAAGCCACATTCCTCAGCATCCCTTACGAACCCGCCCTGGACACCAACGGGCTGATCGATTGGCAACTGGCCACAGATGAGTCGCTCAGGGCCTTTGAAAAAGTTGCTGCCGCAGTCAGCGAAGGTATGCACCAGGCAGCAGTGCGAGCAGAATCCACCCAACGAACCACGAAAGAGAACTAACTATGGAACCGTTCATCACCGCGCTCAGCGTCCGTGCAGAAGTCAAGAACCCATTCGACGGGGTCTCTCCTGACATCTCGGCCCTCGGCTCAGGATTCGACAACGCCTTATCCATCATCCTCGGGGTCATCTGGGGGCTGGTGCTGATCTATGTGTCGGTGAAGCTTCTGACCAGTTTCGTGAAATTCGCCGGAGCCAGGAAACAAGGACACTACGAAGATATGGGCGAACACACGGACGAGCTCAAACGCCGCGGTGTCGCAGTGATCGCGGTGGCGGCCTTTGGCGTGCTCATCGGTGCAGTGCTCAAAGTGGCGGGGATGCTCTAATGACAAGCCGTCGAAGCCTGATCATCGCAGCCGTAGTCCTCATAGCGATCGTGCTGGTTGCTGTCGCCAGCTATTTCATCTCATCGACCGCGAAGCAGAACACTTCGGCGGCTACACCCACTACTCCTTCTGAACCCGACCGAATCAGCGACAACGGGTTCCCTGTGTCCCAGTTTCGCGCCAATGAGGGCGGGATCAAGACCGCAGCCGATGGCCACACCCGTATCGGATACACCGCCTCGTGCGACGACGCAGTACACGCAGCCATCAACTACGTCCCGGCCGAATCCTATGGCACCGGTGACTGGGAACAGCGTGAAGCGACCCTGAAAAAGATCATTTCCTCCAACGAGGACGGCGCAGAATATATTGACGCGCTGCGTTCCATGGCCAAAAACGGAGCAACCTCCACAAAAACTCTTTTTGATCCACCGATCTTCAAGATCGTCAGCTGCGAATCAGGGAAAACAGCGTCCGTCGCAGTGGCACAACGTATCAAAACTAATGCGTTCAAACTCGATGGACGCACCGTTCCTGCAGCGGTAGAAATCCGCGCTACTGAGCAATTGCTGGTGTGGGAAAACAATGACTGGAAACTTGATCTCAGTGGTGAGAATGCCACCTATCGTCCAGAAACCCAGCTTCTCTACACGCAAGGCAAAAAAGAACCATCTTCAGCGCGCGAAATTCTTGGTGATCTGTTCACCGATTCAGACGGTAACCCACTGAGCAGGGATGGCTGGATGGAGCTGGCCCAGTGAAGAAGGTTCTCAGCGTTCTTTCCTCCCTGGCAGTGATCGCATTCCTTTCCACGTTCTTACTTGTAGCCTCTCCCTCGCCAGTCCATGCCGATGAACACACCAAGAAAGTGGAAGAGGCTCTCACTCAGGACCAGGTGAAACGCTTCGAAAAAATGCCTGACGAGGAGAAGGCCAAACTCCTTGATGAGGTTCTCGCCGGAATTGCCAAGGAGAAATGTGGTGAGTTCAAGTACTACACGAAGATGGAAAGCGTCTTTGCTTTTGAGAAGCGCAACTGTGAAGAGCAGACCCGTGATGCCCTGCATCAGATGTATCCAACGGCTGAAACGCTCATCTTGGGTGAAGGCGAAAAGATGAACTTCTGTGACGCTCTCAAGGAAACCAGCGCCAGTGGTCAAGGAATTAGCTACTGCGTCGAGCAAAGAATCAATGCTCAATTCAAGGATTGGACCGGTCAGAAGGTCCGCGGATACCTCGAGCAAAGCGAACTCGGCCGCTCGATTTTGAACGTCACCGATGCCATCGACAACACCATCAAATTCGTGGCGGACCCCAAATCGAACCTGGAGGAACTCGCCAACAGCAGCAAGTCAGAATCCATCGCCATGACCTCAAAAGTGCTCGAAGAGATCTCCTCCACCACAGAGTTCGACGCGTCCAGCCAAGCATTCAAAGACCGCTGGGCACTCTACGCCGGGCTGGGTGTGGTCGGTCTCGGGTTGATGATCATGTTCCTCTTCAAACAGCACAGCAACGGGGAGATGAGTGACGACGATTTCAGTAAATCCCTGCTTTACTACCTGCCTGCAGCGTTGTTCATGGTGATCTATGGCCCTTGGGTGATGAATGAGTTACAGCAACGCGTCGCTCCGCTCACTGATGGAACCAGTGATTGGGCGGCCGAATCCATCAGTAACTTCATCATGGTCATCTCCCGGTTCGGTTCTCTGGAATCCACGAGTTGGTTCGGTCCGTTAGCCGCCATCCTCTTCTTCGGTCTGCTGTTCGTCGGAGCATTGGCCTTGTTGGTCTATTTCCTGTTGATCCCGATCTTCCAACAACTCATGGGTCTCGCGATCGCCCTACTGATCGGCATGCTGCTTTCGCCGAAAACACGTCGCTACGTGATGAAAATTGCCACGACGTTAGTCACGATGAGCCTGCTGAAATCCGTGTCGTTCCTCGTGCTGGGGGCAGTGTTCGCTGTTCTCGCCACCCAACCAGCATTCAAAGGCAACGTGGATGACGTCTTAGTGAATGTCGGCAACCTGGGGGCGACTGCAGCGATCATGTTGATGATCGTCTTGTCTCCTGCGGCGATTTTCCGGTGGATGCCGGTGCTCGAAAGCCGTGAAGCGAAATTCGGCGGGATCTCCCCCGAGATTTCTGCCGGAGTGGGCGGGGCCGTAGGCGGAGCAATCGGCAGCGGTACCGGATCGGTGCGCCGCGCGATCTCCAACCGTCGCGGTTCCGCCACCAGTAGCGCCTCGAAAAGCTCTGGCGGTCACAGCGGTTCTGATGGTTACCTTGCGCCAGGTGGCGGGGGCAAATCCCCCGAATCCAGCGGCACGACACCGAGTAGTTCCCAACGGGCAGAGAGCAACGCACCTGGCCACACATCTGACTCTGGTTTGGCACCGAAAACCAATGGTGCGCACGAACGTTCCAGCCACCACCGAACTGGCTCCCCCGTAGAGACACCAGCTGCAGCGAACGCCCCGCAGCAAGGACAAAACCCTGGCAATCCAGCAGACACAAATACTGCCGGTCAGCCACAGGGTCCGGCCGCCTCTCCCCGTGCAAGCGGTGGTGAACCAGCAGGCCAAGAAGCAGCTGCTCCGACTAGTTCTGCACCTGCCTCGAGCGGAGCAGATCCATCGTCTGGTTCTTCTGGCCAGGGCCGGCAGAAACCGCCATCGAACCGGGCTCAAACGGTAGCCGGTATCGCAGCAACCGCAGCATTCAGCCCACTGACCGCCGGGGCGGTAGGCCTTTTAGCCGGCACCAAATACGCTGCGACCAACGCAGCAGCTCAAGCACGAATGGCTGCGAACGATGCAGACCCAGACTCGTGGGATTCCTTCAAGGATCGGTGATCATTTATGGCACGTCAGGTAGCTCTCGGTGGTGAGTTCAAAAAACGCGGACTGCTCTCAGGCCGCTCCAGACCCGAACAAATCGTCCTCTGGATTGGCCTAGGAATCTCCGCCTCCTTAGTCCTCATGGGCATGGACCGGTTCTTCTTCCTTTTCGCAGGCCTCGTCGTCGCGGTAATCAGTGTCGTGATCACCGTTCCGATGAACATTCACGCAGGACGCAGCTACGCCGCCCTGAAAACCGAGTCCATCTACCGGGCGTATCGCAAGTACGCCGGGCTAAGCATCTATGACCCGGTACACGAAGAAATCGCGCTGGCTACCGTTCAGGACTACCAAGCGAAAAAGAAGAATAAACAAAAAGCATTGCGCCCGCGCGGGTTCGCTGCACGCCGGGCCGAACGACGCAAAGACCACGTTCAACCAGCCCCGCTGATGGTGGGCCGGATGAGCGTGAAAGAAATTGATTTCAACGCCCACGAACGCCTCGCCGTATTCCGCCACGCCAACTGCGATCCGGCCTTCTACACCGTGATCTTCGAGGTCCGTGGCAGTGCCGGCGGCGTGGTGGAAGAAGACATCGAAGACATCCCCCATATCGGCTTCGGCCGCATTTTGGCCAGGGCTGCCCGGCGCACCAGCGCCGTATCCCATATCCAGAGCTTCACCCGCTCCATCCCCCTGGACATCACCGATCACGTGTCCTGGCTCGCCGACTATGTCGACCCTAACGCTCACGGAAACCTCGTGCGCTCCTACCAAGAGCTCTGCTTGCAGGTCGAGGACCGGGCCGAGCAGCACCGCAGCTACTGGGTGCTGCGGTTCGACAACCGCACCGCCCTGCACCGGGCCGCCAATGCCCAACAGCCAGGACCCATGGCCGTGCACGCAGCAATCGTCCAAGAAGCCCAAGCACTGATGTCCCAAGCCGTCGCGCACAAAGCCATCCGCGGCTACAGGCCCGTGGATTCGCAAATGGCGGCCGGGATCCTCGCCCACCTCCAAGATCCATACACGTACGCGATTGATGACACAGAGGTCGGATTAGGGTCGGTCTGGCAGAAACTCGACCAAGAACAAACCCCTAAGGCTGTGGTCGTTAACGACAATGCCTACACCCGGGTGGCTTACATTCCCCGGGATGGGTTCATGGCCGGATCCGCCCTGCCCGTCCAAGCCATGCGGCAGTTGGTTTCTGGGATTGTCCCCGCAGTGATCCACTCGGTCTCCTGGGTGAACGAGGTCGTTGATGCGAAAGAAGCCCGTGCCCAGGCCATGTCTGACCGCACCAGCGATAAGGCCAAACGCCACTCGGACGCATCCAAGGGCAAGATTTCTGATGGCACCGAACAGGTCATGTCGAACTCCTCCGATCAGCGCGCAGTAGACCTGATGCCAGGCAGCGGGCACCACGGGGTGAAATGGGGAGCCTACGTCAGCTTCACCGTGGATTCGGAAGAAGAACTGCTGCGAGTTTCTACTCAGATTGAATCCGTCGCCACCGATTGCGGCATTGACCGGCTGTACTGGCTCGACCACCGCCACGACATGGCCTTGATGGCCGTCCTACCCATGGGAAGAGGAATCCGCAAATGATCAACATCTTCGCTCGAGGCAGCAGAAAGCCTCGAAAATCCGCTCTGAAAAAGAACCAGCTCGCCAAGGCTGTCCCGGCGCCACGGACGGAGCAACGCCCGGACATCACCTGGGATGCCGGACGCCAAACACGCAAAGGCTCACGCTACGGACTCTATGACCCCGCACCAGAAGGTGCCATCTCCACCACCCGGCAGGCCGAAGTCAGCAACCTCGCCGTCCCCTGGTCCCCCACCTCCTACAAGGGCCTGCTGTTCGGCATTGATCTGGAATCAGGGTGGGGCGTCATGCACGACCCGATCTTCGCCTACCCCCACACCGTGAACAACGCCAACGTCGTCGTCATCGGTGACATCGGCTCCGCGAAAAGCTCCGCCGGCAAAACCTGGGGCTGCCTGCGCCCCATGATTATCGGACGCAACGTCATCGTCATCGACAAGAAACCCAGCGATTCCAACCCGGAAGAAGGCGAATACGCCGAACTATGCCGGTACCAAGGAGGGGAACCTGTCACCTTCAAAATCGGCGGCGGCGGTTCCTGCATCAACATTTTTGACCCTTCCATCTCCGCTGAAACAGAAGAAGACAGCACCACCGGCGAAACCCCGCCCAGCCAGTCCATGCTGCTGCGCGCAGTCGCCGAAGAAGTCCTGGGCCGCCCGATCAGCCCGAGGGAAGGCAAAGCCCTGCGCACTGCCCACCGCCGCGCGCTCAAAGATGCAGCAGCTCAACAAATCACCCCGACGATTCGTCTGGTCATCCACCGGATGATCGACCCTGCCGAAGAAGACTCCACCTACCTGGAAATCAGCAAAGCCACTTTGCGCGAATGGGGTTACGACGTCGCCTTCGAGCTCGAACGCTTCGTCGAAGAAGACCTGGCAGGCATGATCGACAACGAAACCACCAAGGATGTGAAACTCGACGACGGGCTCACCGTCTTCGACGTCTCCCAGCTGCCAGAAAACGGGCCCGCCCTGGCGATCGTGATGACAGTGATCAACACGTGGATGACCAACCGCCTGTTCAAAGCCAAGAACCGCCGCCAAACACACTTCGTCGTCGAAGAAGCCTGGCACCTGGTCCAGACCTCAGTTGCCAAGGTGATCCGCCGCAACCAGAAAGTCTCCCGCGCTATTGGCCTGTCGAACTGGTTCTTCTTCCACCACGTCTCCGACATCCCTGCCGGCACTGATGCGGAAGCGATCATCAAGGAATGCGACACCGTGCTGGTGTATCAGCAGAAGAAAGCCCCTGACGCGCGGGCAGCGGTGGACATGTTTGATCTTCCGGCTTCCAGCTACCCCACGATCCTGAACCTGACCACCGGCACGTGCCTAATGAAAATTGGTAACGAAGCACCGTTTGAGGTGAAGCATCTGCGCAGCGACGTCGAAACACTCCTCACCGACACCGACAAAGCTCTGGTTGCTAGGACGACCAGTGAAAAGGAACAGGATCATGTCCTCCACACAGCGTGAAAGCAGCTTCACCACTTTCTTGATCATCGCGGTGCTTGCCGGGATCGTGCTGGCCGCGTTGAACTGGGGCGAAGCCATCACCCCTACCGGGTCGAAAGTCTCGTGGAATCCGTGGGATCTGCTCGAAGCGGGTTTGGACGGGAAGCTTTCCTGGCCGGCCGCGTCCTGGTTCATCCTCGGCGGCATCATTGTCCTGCTCATTGTGGGTTACGTGCTGATCACCGAACTATGGACCAGCCCGCGCAAAGATAGCGCGAAGTTCAACCCTCAAGGTGCTGCGATCACCTCGATGATGGGCTTCACTGCCGCCTGGCATAAAGCACGCCAGATCTATGGGCCATCGGTCACGAAGAAAACCGCTGAAGCGTTCATCGCACTGGCTGTTTACACCAGCACGTCCAAAAAAGTGCCGCTGTATATCCAGCTCGAAGACAGCCTCTGGGTCTATGCCCCGGCCCGCGGCGGCAAAACCTCCAGCGTCGTGGTGCCCATGGTGCTGGGTGCCCCCGGACCGGTCTTAGCAACTTCGACGAAACCAGACGTGGTCGCCTGGACCGCCACCGCACGCCAGACGCAAGGCAAGGTGCATGTCTGCGATTGGGAGGACATCACCGGGTGGCCCCACAAGGTGAAGTGGACGCCGATCTATGGGTGCGAGGATGAGGACGAAGCACTGGAACGCGGCAAAGCGTGGGCGAACGCAGCCCCTATGGAAGGTACCAAGAACGGGTCCTGGTTCAGTGCCAAAGCAGGCTCCGTCCTCGGCCGGCTGCTGCACGCCGCCGCGTTGGAGGACCGCACTATGGATGATCTTTTGTTGTGGATCTTCGACTCACACAATCCTGAGCCGATCGTCATTCTGGAAGACCACCACAAATCACGGGCTTTCATCCAGCCTCTGCGTGAGCGCACCGAATCGAGGGCCGGCGAAACCGAAGACTCCATCAAATCCACTCTGCTCTCTCTGGCTGAACCATTGGTCACCGAGAAGGTGCTGTCCCAGTTCCGGTTCCGCCGCGAAGAGGCATTCGACATCAACGATTTCCTTGAAGGGCCCAACACCCTGCATATTGTGGTGGACGGCGAAAAATCCCCGCTCGGCACGCTGAGCACGATGTTCGCCGATCAGGTCTACCGGGCCGCACGGCGCAAATCCAGTACCTTTGCTTCCGGCCGGCTCTGGCCGGTGTTCCGCATGGTGCTTGATGAAGCGCCCAACGTGGCGGCGTTCAGCAATATGGCCGAACTAATCACCGATACCGGTGGCCGCGGCATCCAAGTGATCGGCATCAGCCAGTCCTTCATCCAGAACGAAGCACGCTGGGGCAAAGAAGAAGCCAAAGCCATCGAATCCAACGCCAGTCTGAAACTGATCTTCCCCGGCATCAACAGTGAAGATCTAAAAACCTACGCCAGCGACATGGGCGTACGGGACAAGGCACGCATCAGCCATTCCTCCAGCAAAACCGGCGGATCCACGACTACCAGTTCCGAGGAGAAAGCGATCGTCCGCGCCGAAGAACTCAAGCACCTTCGCTTCGGGCAAGCCACCGCCGTGTACCGGAACCTGCCGCCGCACGTGGTGCACACCGAGATGGTGTGGCAGCGCAAAGACCATCAGGACTTGAAAGACATGAAAGACCAGACACTGCGCACCTGCGGCAAGGTCTTCCTGGACGCCGACCATGTCGGAGGAAAGGCGGTGGACGTTGAGCGAGCAGAGTAACCGCGATGAGCTCATCGAACTGATCGTTCCGATCGTTGAGCCGCTACTGGAACGCCAGAACAAAGTCGAACAAGGACTTCAAGAACAAGAAGCAGTCCTTGTAGAGCTCGCTGGCCAGCTGGAAACACTGCTGAAGAAGAGCAAAGAAAAGGAGCCGTCCCCGTGGAACCTTCTTCAAGGTAAGCCCGAGGAAATCGCGGGCTTGCTGGAGGAGATCAATGAATGGCTCCCCTGGTTCAACGCGACCTACGGAGCAGGGATGAGCTTGAACATGATTCCTCCGTGCTGGTTCCACCATCCGAACGTCGTAGCGCACCTGATGGGGTTCTATATGGCATGGAAAGCCGCCAATTACGGGACAGCGAGCCCTAACAGTGACTTGGTGTATTGGAACCTGCGCTACCTTCCCGACGTGCTAGATATCGTCAATGCCCCCAGTGACAAGGGCGGCATGGCCGGATGCAGAAGAGAACATCGCACCCCAGACCGAGCAGATCCCGTGCCCGATCCGTTCAAGAAAGAGTTCACTGCATGGCTGACGGAGAACTACTTGTCGAAAGTGCAGCCGGAGGCCGAACCTGCGGAGCAGGACGAGCCGATGAGATCCTACGAAGATCCCTATGCGGATGTGCCTCCGCCATCAGAATCACTATAGGAAGCGCTGGTCCAATACATAGCGTGCCCCGTCTACTTCACGATAGATAAAGCGTCGATGAAGCGATGCTCTCGGCTGCGTAGAAAGAATATTCTCGCCGTGGGCCATACGATTCCTCCAACGATGCAGCCGAGAAGAAAGATCACAGACTCCACGGTTACCCTCTGGCGCCCATTAATTCACCACATTTTGCTTCGCAGCCGGCGATAGCGGATGCGGGATAGGAAACTCAGATTCGAAAGATATTTATAGTTTCGCCGTCAATTTTACGACGACTTCAGGACTTCAAGCTTTGCCTGCATCCTGCTCCGCAGCTAGTTAAATTGTTACCGTTTCCCAATATTCAGCGGTCTCTAAATATTTGTGTTTGAACTAGTTGTCACTAGTGGTAACATAATTCCATCTTATTGAGGTTCAATTTGGCGCGGTTTAGTCGACTTTTCAGAACGACTCCAAACATACGCTTGCTTTCATCGAGCCCCTCCTGTAGCACCCCGAGAAAGAGACCCATGAAGTATCCGCGAAGAATGCATAAGCTAATCGCCATTGCCGGTGTAGCTGCATTAGCTTGTAGCGCTACAACGCCAGTGTTAGCTGCAGAAAAGTCGAGCTTCGATCAAATCACTGTGGCATCCACGCAAGCTTTCTCGCTTGGTCAGCTTGTAACAGCACAAGGAAAGCCCGTTCGCGCTGGTGTTCCCGTGCAGATTTTCGCTTGGCCAAATTCAAAGAAACTGGCTGGGCTCAAAGTCGGCGAGTCGTTTAAGCTAACCGAACTTTCGTCAGTGAAGACCGACGCCGCAGGAAAATTCAATTTAAGTCCTGCACTTAAGGCAGCGGGTAAGTCTTCGGAACCATTGAGCGTTACTGTGACGGCTCAGGACGGTTCAACTCCGTACCAGTATTCGACGGAGCTTGCACCAGAAAACAGTGGTATTGCGCGTCCAGCATTACTATCCACGGCCGGTACGGCAACAGAAGTATCTCAGGGTAGAGATGCTTTCGTTATGAAGCCGAGCAAGGACATAGCTACCCCCGAGCGCGTTGTGGCTACCAGAGCGACGTCAGCGGCAGTTCCAGCAGCATACACTTGCAACAGCAGGCTGGAAACAAAATATTCCCCCACTTACGCTCAAGTAGGGGCCTCGTTCCTCTATGCAAGCGGCGCCTCAGCGGACTACCAATTCAAGGTCGGATCTTCCTCTTCGTTGGGAGTCGCAACCTCGTCATCTGGTAAGTCAGGTTCTTTCTCCGCTGGAGGCACAGCGTCCATTACATCGAATGTGACTCTGGACTTTCCAACCAGTACAAGCGGTATTAAGTTCTACAAAGCGTCTGTAGTAACAGGAAAGTTCTCGACGATTTGCCAGAACATGGCCGGCCCGGGGATTAAACAGACCTACCAGATCCGACCAGTGAAGTTTACTGGTGGGATGACGGTTTCAAAAGGCACCGGTTTCAGCGAGAACCACCGATGTGTAAAGCTGCTTAAGAAAGCCAAATTTACTAAGGACAAGACGCGGGCGATCACCTGGAGCCGCGGGATGACCCTCCCAAAGATTGCCGGATTCAATGTCTCGTCGCAGTCAGGGTTCACCTCGAGCTCAAAGATCGTCTACGCAGCCGGTAAAAAGGACAGGAAAATTTGCGGGCACACCGGTTGGCCGGCTGAGAACGCAGGGAATATTAAGCTGAAATGAAAATGAAGAAATTTATTTCCCTATCTGTTGTCCTGATTTCACTTTCCGCCCTTACTGGATGTGCCGATGGTGATGCCTGGCAGGACGGGCCGTTGGCATTCGGCGTTTCCGAAGGTACGGTGGACAACACCTTCTGTGGAGTGTTCCAACGAGGTGAAGGGAAGACCGGGGCAGCTGACATAGCTACCAACGTCTCCGAAGCTCCTCTATGGATCACTACAGTGCAGGCAATCAGTACTAATCAGTGGGAACCCGGCAATTCTTTAGCTTCAATGTTGCCCGAAGGAAACACCGGTTTGTACGGATGGGTGAACGAGGATCTTGAAGACCCGGAAACTCGACAGATCGTGGATTCCCTCAAACCCCTGAACGAACCGCTTGAAGTCCCTGCCAATAAGAACGTCCTTGTGGCACTCGAAGGTACACCGGAGGTAGGCGAGAAACCGGCTGAGATTTCGCAGCTCCAAATCAGCTACAAAACGGATCCCAATTCGCCAAAAATATTCACCGTCGTAGGGAATATCAGATACGAATGGAATAGCAATACTTGCGAATAGAAGAGTCCGTATTTCACTAAGACTGCTTGTGTTTGAAAGTGAACTTAAGTCTGGCGCGTCAACCTCTAATTAGGTGAAACGCGACAGACTTCAGTTCGTTAAGGGAGCTTAATCAGGCGCGAGATTGGAACTGCACGTCGGTAGCTTCCTAAGTACGTTTCGCTATCTGCCACCTGCAGCACATACGCGGTGTAGGTGGCTTTTGTTGCGATTGATGCTCGCGTAATGGACTAGGCGGAAACTATACCTCAACCCGTTACTGTTATTTCCTGTTCAACGGAGAGATGATTCCTACGCATGCTCTCTCGGTGAGGTTCAGCAGTTCGAGGAGCCGATTTACGGAGTTCGATGAACGCTTCTTCGCAGCACATAACTGAACTACTTCGTCAGTGCCCTGGTCGTTGGAATACTCCTGAACTTCGCTGAGAATCCACTAAAAGCACTCATTATTCCGAAAAGAAGCGGATCGGGTAATTTTTCGCACAGCATGCCATGGCTTCATAAGGCAGTATCCAACCCCTCGTCAAAAGCGAAGTCTTGAGGGTTACTGGAGAGAATATCGAGCGCGTAGTGCCCCTCGCGGCACCGATCTTCGTCAAGACCGGCCCATGCAGGGTGGCCAAGATCTGACAGCTGCTTATAAAGACCAATGATCCGAGACCGGTCAGATCCTTGCAGCTCCAGTACCAGCACCAGCGGATCACCAAGAATCGTTGATAACAACGCAGCATCTTCCAAATGCCGGCCGCGGTCCCTCGTGTCCTCTCGATACGCGGCGCCCTTCAGCACCAGTGCTGCGAAGGGGCTAGGGATACTCAACATGGCGACTACCTCGCCGTCAGAATCCACGATCTGGCAACTGACAGTACGCTTCAAAGCCTGCGTTCCAGCGGAAACCTGGAACGGTTCCCGACCACCGATCAAGAGGGGTGGTTTGGAAATTCCATGGTCCGCGACCATGACGTCGATCGTCTCCGTGAGCCCATCGCTATACCTGACGAACCGGTGGGCCGGCGAGCTCTTACGCAACGGAAGCTGCAATTCATATCCGAGCTGGGAAAGCTCACGGCTCACTTCAGGTCCAGTTACTGCTCCAGTTTCCACATGAAGCACCAGGTCAACGTCAGTCGTGGGCCGGATAACGGGAACCTTCGCTATGGCAGCATGGAGCTGCACCATGAGCCCTCCCACGAGGGTCCATTTCGAAGTATCGAAAACTTGGGCCAGCTCCAAGCACTGGGGCCAAGGAGATGGCCACCCTCCCACAGGCAGTTCGACGCTGACCGTTTGGCGTGGGGGTGTCTTATCGGGCATGTAGCAACTCTTCGATTTTGGCGCGTCCAGCAGAACGCTCGCGGGTGGAAAGCGCGTCTTGCAGATCGACTGCGATGGCAGCCGTTGGCACCTGTCCATCTTCCAGCGGCAAGACAAAGTTAAGTTCTCTAATCAAAATATCACCGGTCGCATCTTCCCTGAGGCCCAGTCTCTTAGCGTTTTTATTGATTAATCCGGCTTTTGCATAGCCTTCAAGGGCACCTGCTCCGGCAGCCAAGCCGAATGAGTTAGCTACTTGGGTATCCCCGAGAACTCCAATGCCTGTGAGCGCAAGGACTTGAGATAGTTTTGCTTTGGATGACTCACTGCCCCGGAACCGACGCGAAGTGGCGCGATTGCGTACGAGTTGCTGGAATTCTTCCGCAGAGATGCTGGCAAGCCTTTTCCGAAGACGCCACAGTTCGCTTGAGGAAAGCCAGGTTACTTTTTGGCCAGAGAGCAGGAACAGCGCGGCCCACGCAGTTTGCTCTGTCCATAGACGTCCTGAGCGCTTTACTTCCCGTTTAACGCGGTGCACTGAGGCAGCGTCGAGCAGGATTGTGCGTCCAGCCACCCCCGACTGTTCCAGACGCGCATTTTTCAGCATCTTTCTGACAGCTTCGGGGGTGACTTCTAAGATCTCAGCTGCTTCGCGTGTAGTCATCGTCCCCATGACACAAAGGTACCGATAAGCCAACCATTGTGTCAACGGGGTCCGAACGCAAGGGTTTGAGCCTACTCTCCTTCTGCTCGCTAGTCTTGGCCTCGAATGCCGTCTTTCACTCATCAAAGTTTGATCCGCAAGGAACCACGGGGTGATGGAACTATTGCTTAACTGCCACAGCGTATAATTTTGTACTAATAGCAAGAGACAAGGACTCATGCTTTATGCATCGAAGAAACCCGCGGGTTTCTTGCGTTAAACCCCGTCAAAGGGCGGGCGTCCCACTAGGAAATGGCATCAATTTATTTATTCCTTTTAAACTCAGCTTTGCTTGGAATACCGACTAACTAGGGGGCCATGATGACCACCACAAGCTGAGTTGTGCGACCAATCACCCCGTTCGATGAGCAGCGTGTCACACGGCATTTCAAGCGCACGGTAGTGACACAAGCTAGCGCGAGAATTAACGGATCGGCCATCGGAGACGAGATGCTGCCGCCACAGCCATGGCCGCGACAGCAGCATGGTTGAGAGCCCGTGAAAAATTAGGTGCAACCGGGAACGCGTCCTTGGCGCGGGGAAACAGCACTACCATCGAGTCGCCGAGTTTAGTAGAGGGCACGTAAAGCCCATCGAGCAGTGCATCTGATCCATTGCCCAATTGTTCCCAGATGTTATGCGACCAATTTCGGCAAATGTTCTTTGTTGCTTGTGGAAGTGAGGCGGAGGCACCATGGTGCACAGCCCAGTCGCTCTTTACCAGGTCAAGCAAAGTCAGTGGTCGGCTAGGATACCAGCCTGACAAGGCCCGGCTAGCAGAAAGGGTGATGGCCTGATCGTCCTGAAAAACTTCGGCGAAAGCCGTGGCATATCCCGTAGCGGTATAGGACACCCCAACTTCAGAATGCTGCTGAGTGGGTGAGGGGTGAGGGTCCCAACGGAAGCGAGATATCGGACCATAGTTCCGTAACTCATCCCAAGCTGAGGGGTGTGTTCCGACTGTGGTGTGGATGCGCCATAGTGCCTGGTCATAGGTGATCAGGTGCTGATGTTCTGTTGTGAGAGGTATTTTGGGGAACAACGGGTTCTTTGGGTGCTTCGGACTCACTCGTAACCCAACTCATCGGCAAGAGTTGCCACAGCCTCAGGATTACCGCCCAAGGCAAGCCACGCAACCGGTGGCATATCCTCCAGATTCTTATTCGCCGTGAGCATGAATCGCTCTATGGATAATGGGTGAAAGTGAGCAGGAAAGGCAGGAATGACTTTCCGCAAACCCGGCACTTGTGCACCATCCACGAATTGCCAACGAGGGAAACGCAAACTTTGCCCCGGGACCCCGCTTCCCGGTGAATACAGCGCTCCTTCAAGGCGTGAACGGCGTATATTTGCCGGATCCCGCCCTAGTAACGCGGCAACTTCAGCGGTACTCAATGAATTTTCTTTCAGCACCACCCTCGACCTAGCCTGCCCGACCAGGACTCGCATGTTCGTTGTCACGCGGCCCTCGGGGCTAAGTTCAGACTCTTCCAGATCGGTGTTTTCCATCAAGAAGTCATGCTCGCCAGAGGTCAGAGGCTCCGCCGCAATGCTTGTGACCTCTTCAAGAACAGCAAGAAAATCATGCGCACTCATCGGATCACCTCGGCGGTGCAACGCCCGATCAACCTCAGATTCAAATGCCATACTCGTCATACTCGTCATACTCTAATGATACGAGATTTAATGCCGTATCACCATATAAAAATCCAACATGTTATTAATGCTTTATCGGGCATGTAGCTACTCTTCACATCCTCGTTCGCTAACCCTTCGCCCATCATCCGAAAGTATGATTTACGACAACCGCTGGGAATGTTAGCGTCGTTTTACAGGGTTTAACTTACAAATAGCCTTTATATCTACAGGAAAAAGACCTATTTAGGTTTCCTTAAGTTTTTATCCACGACGCAAAGGAGTCATCGGTGTATACAGCATTTGGTGTTTTGCTGGCACTCATCGTAGCGTTCGTCGCTCCTTACATTTGGGATTCTTCGAAGGATCCAGTTCTCTTTTCAACGGTGTCTACGATCAGTGCATTCGTAGTGTTCTGTGGGGTGGGAATGCTGCTTGACCGCAGGCGTAATCGAACAAAAATGAAATAGTTTGTGTTTCAAAGGAGAAACCATGAAACGGTTAGGAAAAGCTGTCACAGCTGTTGCAGTTACTGCTGCGCTGACGTTCGCAACCACAGGAGCTGCATTTGCCAGCACCCCGGAAGTTTCGTCGCAGGGTGCAGTGAATGCGCAATCAGAAGAAGCATTACGCGAAGCTCTCAATCAGGTTCTCAGCACAAAATCCCCAGTAGCCGTGCGCACGATGGGGGAAATGATTGAAAAGGACTACGAATTCGGTTCTGGATCGATCCTGACTATTACTCAGGAAAAGCTTGACCTGCCTGATGGCGTGGCTTCCTCTGCTGTGAGTGCCGGCCAAGACTCTAACGGGTTCTACATTGAATTCTCGGCAGCAGATCAAGGTTCAATTTTTACTGGTGGTATAGGAGCAGTTGGCGCTCTCCTTGGAGCGCTTTTTGGGCCTTTTGGAGCAACGCTTGTAGGACTTATTGGGGCTTCTGTCGGCCCACAGCTTGCAGCGGCGTCTTGCTCCAGCTCTGGTAAGGCTGCTCGTTTCTACTACACGTTGGATGGCAACGCTACCTCAGTGCAATGCGTCTAGCGAAGACTAGAAATTGAGAAATGGCCTTTCGGGTTCTCAGACACCATTTCTTTGTTGTACGCTCGGCCGACTGGCTAGGTAATGGTCAGCCCACCTGGTCCTTTGCGGCGTAGCTCGTCATCCTGCGCATGGCTCTTCTGCTCATCTTGCAGTTCGGTGCGGTTCCTGCGCAGTTTTTCCAGCAGCGACTCCGCTGCTGGGGTTGGCTTCTGACCGCTCATTTCATGCTCAGGCTCTGCTGGCACGATATTCTCCTGCTCTGACGTGGGTTGTATACCGCCCTGGCTGAGTCGGCGCAGTTGGGCAAGTTTCGCTTCAGCGTTCGTAGGATTGAGCGTAGTGAAGGCTTGATCATTCTTCTGCTGTATCATCTCTGTTTTGGCTTCTTCTGGCATCGGTGCACGCGTCGTGAGTTCTGAGTGCTTGTGCAGCGCGGCCGCACGGTTACGCAGATTCTGAGCCACTTCGCTTTTCTTCAGGTGCGTTTTGGGCAGTAGGGCTGGTTCTGAGTCCGCGATGTTGTAGGTACGACGGTAGGCCGCGACTTCGGCCGCGACCCGTCGCCATTCTTCCGCCCGGTCACTACGTCCTGGGACAGGACCTAGTGCGTCTAACCAGACCGGTGGGTTCTGCGCCAGATCCGCGCCGACTCGTTGGCGCTCGGTATCCAGTACTTGACGGTATCCGGCCAGCTGCTGCTTCCACGCGTCTGAAGTACGAGGGTCGTGCAGCTCAGCTGTTGGCGCGTACCATTCACCGAGTTCGCTACGAACATGGGCTGGTTCAAGGGTGGGTTGCTCGAGTTCGCGTAGTTCCAGCTCCCGACTAATACGTTCGACAATCGTTCCGGCAGCGGTACTGTGTAACTCGTGTCCACGGTCTAGGGTCTCAGCTTGGCGCAGCAACTCTGGCATGTCCTCCCGTCGTTGTTGTTCTTCACGCAGCTTGTCCAGGGACCAGGACAACAGTTTTTCATTATTTTCCGGATCTGAGGGAACTTGGCGCAGCAAGTCGTCACCGGTGGTTTTGACCCGGTTGGCTAGGGCGTCGTCGGTGAGGTGACCATACAACCGGCGCGTATAAGGGCTAAGTCCTTCGTTGGTGGCCAATTGCGTGGCAGTCTCCCTGTATGGAACAGCGAGGATTTCTGCTTGCGCTGTAGCTCTGCGCTCTAGCTCTTCCAAGTGCTTGGTGGCTACATCACGCAGTGGGCGGTGCTCACTGGCGAGTGCTTCGGCACGGTTTTCCAGTAAGGGTTCCATGCGCCATGCCAGCACGGCTGCTGGCTGGTCGGCATTAGCGAATTCGCGCTGGTGGTAGGCATCAGCCAACAGCGTTTCCATCTTAATGCCTTGCTTTTCCGCGTTCTGCAGGTGGTGGGTGACCGCGCCCCACGCCGGATCAGCAACGAATGAGTCGGCGACACGATCGCCGACGACGGTGCGGAAAATCTGCTCGAAGCGTGAGTCCCGTGCTTGATCCGCCAGATCCCGATAGATCTCACCCAAACCGCTCAGGTCTCGTGCTTTATTGTGTTCGCGGGTGATCGACTCGTGCGCGGTGATGTTCAGGTCAGTGCGCCCGGCGATATCCTTCAGTACTTCATCGGGACGTTCGTTTTCGGCTAGTCCGACATAGATCTGGTTGTCATACTTGCCGCGGCTGGTCGCCACATACGCACCAGCACGATCGCTCTGATTAGTCAGTAATGCGTGGGCTGTATCAACGGTGGCGCCTTGAGCGGTATGGACGGTGTCCGCGTAGCCCAAAATCACGTGCTGTTCCGCGTACGTAGCAGGGATGACTGCGAGCCCTTGGTGCTGCTGGTGCCGTGCCAGCAGGTTGCCGTCTTCAATGCCTTCGACCACCCAGGCATCGTTATTTTTGACGAAGTCTTTGCCCTGGTGAACGCTGATCCGGCGGTCATTATTCTTGGTCAGGATGACATCACCAACGAAGATCTGTGCGTTGTTCCGACCCATCAATGACTGAGCATCATCGAGCTGGCCAGTGTGTAGTCGGTAGGCTTGCGCTTTCTGGTTGAGACGATCCACTTGCGTGTTAGTTCCGGCCAACATGAGGGACTTCAACCCCTTGTTGGTGTCTTTCTGCCACGCCGCAAAGACCTGGTCGGCCATGTGGTCCACGGTTCCAGCTTGGATCTTCCCCTCAGCCCGGTAGTAGGCCCACGGGTCATCTTTACCCACAGCTGGGGCTTCACGCAGCGCCAGGGAAGCGGCGGCTTCTTCCAGGTTCGGGGTGCCATCTGTGTTGCGGAAACGGTGGATCTCCTCCAAATTCACCAACTGCTCTTCAGCGTTCAACAAGCGCAATAGCCCGCCGGCACCGACTGCGGAAAGCTGCTTGTCATCACCGATAGCGCGTACCAAGGCACCGCGTTTTTTAGCTTGCAGTATGAGGGTCACGAACTGCGGGGTGCCAAGCATCCCCGCCTCATCCACCAGCACAATGTCACCGGGGTTTAGCTTGTCTGGGGTACGTAAGAGTCGGTCAACGGTCAGTGCTTCCGCACCTACTTCGCTACCCAACAGGGAGGCTGCTTTCGCCGACGGGGCCACAGCTACCACGTGATGGCCACTGTGCTGCATGGCCGTGACAGCCAGACGCATGGAGGTGGTTTTACCGGTGCCGGCAGGCCCAATCCCGGCCACTAAAAGCTTGGGGCTGCAGGAGAATTCTTGAGCCAACGCGACCTGTTGGTCGTTCAGCCTACCCTCAAAATTCTCCAGAACGCGGGTGAATTCTTCGCGCGTCACTGCCGGGATGACATCGGTACATGCCGCTTGCACCGCAGTATGCTCGGCTTCAAGAATGGCTTCGGAGGTGTAAAGAGCTGCATGGGGTTTCTGATACCGATACACCGACATGACCGCCCCAGGAACAGCGGTTGGGACGGGCAGCTCCGGGGTGACTTTCAGACTCAACGAGTCCAAAGCAGAGCCACGGATCTGAACGATGACACTGTCCGCGATGGGCTGCGCTTGGTACTTCTGGGTGATTTGGCGGCGCACTTCGGCTTCCACATGCGCCGTCGTCCACGTGGACCGGTTCTGTTCCAGGCGGCTGATCGTCGACTGCGCTAGGGCCTCGATCTGCTCAGCGGGCAGCGCTTCCACCAGGTCATAGTTCGGGTTCTGGGCCTTGGAATAGGCGCGCACCGCAGCGAACAAATCGTCCCCCACCAGAGCGCCTTCAGTAGTGCTGAACTTGCTCTGCCAGTGCCCGGTGAGTTCAGAAAGGGAGCGGCCTTTCTTCTTCACTTCACGGGTTTCCAGTGTCGCTTGCTGGGAGAATTTGATCAGCTGCTTCGTATTCGGGGCGCGTCCGTGGCGCTCTTCAAAGCCTGCAACCAGCTGCGTGAGGTTCTCTTTGATGTTGCTCCGGCGTGAGGAGGAAGCCTCAATAGCGGCCATCGGTACCCCGCCGATTTCGATGATCGGACGCTTGCCCTCCACCGCCCGGCTGGCTGGGGATGCGCCCAGTTCTTTGCAGACGTACTGCATGACTTTCGCGTTGTAATGCTCGGACGCGGACACCGCATACTTGTGCAGCACGGTCCCGTCCAGGGCGCTCCATTTGCCATCCATGCCGAGCACTTTGTTGGAGACCACGATGTGATCGTGCAGCTGCGGATCACCATCACGCGAATCATAATGCCGGAACGACGTGTAGATCAGACCGCCGTCGACATCCTCGGACCGCACACCATTCTTCCCACGCCGGGTGAACGTGGCATTGGTTTCGAGGTACTGCATCGCGTCTTCAATCGCCGCATGATGAGCCTTCTCAATAACACCCTGGACCTTGCGGTCGCTCACCCCCCAGAGGTAAGAAATGCTCTTGGATGGGGAGAACACCATGTCGTATCCGGCCACCGCGTTAGAACCTTTATGGGTCTGGCGGGAGATGAACTGGGAGAGCTCTTCCTTGTCCTTGGGCTTACGACCATGAAGCTCGTAGAAGTGCTGACCGCCCGCTTTCGAGCGGATGATTCGGCGTTCATCAGCAGTAGGTTCACGGTGCTTCAGGCGTGTGAAGTCACCCATGGCAGTGGTGATTTTCTTGGTGAGTACTGCGTCGAATTGGTCGAAGCGCTTGTAGCGCTGGCCGAGTTTTGCTTCGATTTTCGCACCGGTCTGAGGGTCGATCTGTCCGGTGAGTGGGTGCTGTCCCAGACCGTAGAGCAGTTCCATCTGCTCTTCATTCACTGCACCAGAGACCCCGAGGTTCTTCGCTCCGCGGCCACCCCAGACCCCTGGCGGGTGGCCGGTCACGGTGTAGTAATCCCCCAAGGTTCGATCTGCTGTGCGCAATTCATCGGCTGAGGCGACTTCACGGGTGTAGTACTGATACCCGTCCCCTGCGCTGAGCTTATGCAGGGTCATCACACGTTCAACACTAACAATCTTGGCCAAAGTTATCGAGGATGCAAGAGGTGTGACAGATCAAGTCTTTGTGGATCGGGAGAAAATTTGGCCGGAGGACTTCGACGATGCGGCAAGGATGATTAGCCGGCGAAAGGGAGGAACGGGAAACTGCGGATCATCATTCGCGCGGCATCGGTGGAGGTACAGACCGCAGGACATCTACGATTCACAAAGTCGACTGGACGTGTTCAGCTGAGGAACGAGGATGGAGGGCACACGGGAAGGAAGATTGATCTGACCATCAAAACTTTTTCTTTTGGTGCGGTTTTTGCACATGCGATCTTGGCTGTGTGCAGGTGTGTCCAAGGTGGGTTTGATAGGGTCGCAGCTGTGCCCGGTCAAGTCTCTTGTGTAAAACCGTGCGTGGAGTTTTCCACGTGTGGGCGGGTGGAGATGCCCTGCGATCTCAAAGCCGTCCCCAGGTGGGAGAGTCCACGCGGGACAGAGCCTGGGCGTAGCGAAGCCCGTGATCGTTTGTGGCCGGGGGTGCGCGAGGGGTGTCCCCTCGCCAAAAAGTTGTTGTCGAATGATGAAGGAACGAATCGTTGATGAGTAAGCCACGCAAATCCTCTGCAGCGTTGGCCGCAAGAGAGAAAGCACGGGCGAAAGCTGAGGAGATCACTCGCCGCAATGAGGAGCTCATCGAGCTGGCGGCGGGGTTCTTCGTCCACGAAGATCAGCTCGCCAAGATCGACGAAGACACCGAGCAGAAGATTGCGGAACTTCGTACGGTCGCGCAGCAGAAGAAGGCCACCTCTGCGCGTAAAGCCATGGAGGTGGTGGGCCAGATGCTGGCAACAGGTGAATCGAAGAAGTCGATCGGTGAGCGTCTGGGGCTGACCAATGCCGAGTTGAAGATTTATCTTCCCGCGGTGCCTGCAGTACAGGATGGCGGACCCGGTACGGATGGTGCGAAGAAATCAGCGCCTACGGATTCCGGCGCAGAGGACTCTGGCGCGAGCGCGTCAAATTAAAAACTTGCTTGGCGATTTCCCCAAGGTTTCCGGCAAGACTAATTGAGTCTTGTCTCTATCTCTCCTCGGAGATACTAAGAACGGTATCGCGTGCTTGCCGAAGTCAGTTGCCCTGTGAGTCGCGTTTAGAAGATGACGCTTCGCGCAGGGCACCACGCGCCAAGGATCTCCCCGGCGTCATCGGTCCATGTCACATGAATCAGCTCGGTGGTGCGTGCTGTGGCCTGCACGGTGTGGATCACTTGCCCAGTTTGGGTGGGCAGGTAGCCGGTCGCATCGTAACCGACAGGCCAGCACTTATATGTTCCCTACGGGCGCATGGACCGGAGGCTCGTGTTGCACCAGAAACTTTGCCATCACTTCGTCATATCGAAGAAATTGAGGGCATCCTCTCTGAACGTCGATCAGGTGACCAAGGCACGCTGTGAATAACGGGAACCCTGCCAGCTGCCGTCTGCTAACGTCTCGCGTAGTACCTCCACAGCGTCCCAGACGTCGGTGTACTTCAAGTACAGAGGTGTGAATCCAAACCGCATTAGGTCAGGTGCTCGGAAATCACCGACGACATTTCGTTCAATGAGCCGTTGCATGACCGCGTAGCTATTGGGATGGCGAAGGGACACTTGGCTACCCCGTAGTTGCGAATTTTCCGGGGAAGAAATCTCCACTGGCCAAACGGAGCAGCGTTCTCTTACTAGGTCAATGAACAGGGACGTCATGCGCATGCTCTTCTCGCGAATATGCTGAAGATCCACCCCATCCCAAGCATCGAGTCCTGCCTCGAGCCCGGCGTAAGAAAGCAGTGGTGGAGTGCTGCAGATAAACCGCGAGATTCCCTGTGCTGGTTCATACCGGGTTTCAAAACCAAATGGATTGGCATGGCCATGCCACCCTGACAGTGGCTGGATGGCACGCTCGTGGTGCTTTTTGGCCGCGTAGACGAACGCCGGCGCCCCTGGACCTCCGTTGAGGTACTTGTACGTGCAGCCGACGGCGAAATCGGCGCCGCATGCTTCAAGCTGAACTGGAAGTGCTCCTGCGCTATGTGCCAGATCCCAGATCATCAGAGCTCCCGCGGCGTGCACCTGCGCTGTGATGGACTCCATGTCGTGCAAAAGGCCGGTACGGTAATCGACGTGGCTGAGAACCACAACTGCCACGTCGTCGCTCAATGCCAGCTTCAGACCGCTCGCGGAACTCATGTCGACGAGTCTGCTCTCGTAGTCCTCGAAAAAGCTCATCGCTCCCTCGATCATGTAAAGATCAGTGGGAAAACTGTCTTGATCAGACAGAATGAGCCGCTTGCCGGGGCGAAGCCGGAGTGCAGCCACGACGACCTTGAAGATGTTGATGGACGTCGAGTCGCAGACTACTACTTCCCCTGAGCCTGCTCCGATAAGAGGCGCTAGGCGGTCTCCCAACGACCTGGGTTTGTCGAACCATCCTTCGGCGTTCCAACTGCGGATCAGTCCCTGTCCCCACTCGCGTTCCACCATTTCAAGAACCCGGGCAGGTGCTCCTTTCGGCATGACACCAAGAGAATTTCCGTCTAGATAAATCGTGTCATCAGGAACGCTGAATCTCTCCTGCGTATAGGCGAGGGGAGTCCTGTTGGTCGAGAGCGAGGCAATCGTCCCGTGTCATTGTATAACCGTTGTACATTCTTGCGTGCCTTTCATGTTTGAGTGTTTCCCAGAATCAGAGGGTGAGGAGATCGTGTCCCACGATGACCTCGCCGGAAAAGTTTGCGGCCGCGGCTTGGCGCCAAGTTTCCGCGCTCACAGATTCATCCGAAGGTACCAAGTGGGACAGGACGAGTGTCTTGACGCTTGCCCTTTCTGCTATTGTCCCGACATCGGAGGAGCTAGTGTGGCTGTCGACCAAGTGCTCACGCAGTCGTGTGGCGTTAGGTTCGCTCTCGATCATGCTTTCCACAGCCGGCAGATGGATGCATTCATGCACCAGGACGTCCGCGCCCTGTGCCAGATCGATGAGGTTCTGTGATGGTGCGGTGTCACCCGAAATAACAATGGAGCGATCCGGGGTGTCAATCCGATATGCAAGGGCAGTCTCGAGCGGCGGGTGGACTACGAGTGCTGTCGATACACGGATGTTTTCGTCCTCGTAGATGAGGCCTCCTGTGGTGATCTCATTGATCTTGATCAGGGGAGCGAGTGGCGGCCTGCCCTCGTCCGCGATGCGGGTGTCAATGTCATGTTGGTTCATTTCGAGGAATTTCGCGCCCATATGGGCCAAAGGAGGGGGACCGAAGGTATGCACTTCATGGTCCAGTCCAGTTGCCCACGACAAGAGCAACAAATTTCCGTAGTCGGCATTGTGGTCCGAGTGATGGTGCGTTACAAAAACAGCACGAATCGAAACTAGCGGTACATCTGCAAGCGTCAACTGGCGGGCTACCCCATTTCCACAGTCAAAAACGTAGGCCGCCCCGTTGACGAGAATTACCTGGGCGGGCGCGCTACGGGTGATCTTCGGTGTAGGACCGCCAGCCGTGCCGAGGAGGATAAGCTTCGTGGTCATCGTCAGTCAGTCCTTTTCTGGGCGGAGGCGGTGGGCGAAAGGGTGCGGCGCAGAAATTCCTTGGTTCGTTCCTCGGCCGGGTGCTCAAGTACTTCCTTCGCGTCCCCGGCCTCCACTACGACGCCCTGGTCCATGAACACGACAGTGTCGGCCACCTCCCGGGCGAAAGCGACTTCATGAGTGACGATCAGCATCGTCATCCCTGCGTTAGCCAAGTCACGCAGGACTTCGAGGACCTCGCCAACCAGCTCAGGATCTAGGGCAGAAGTCGGTTCATCGAACAACATCAAGTCAGGCTTCATGGCAAGAGCGCGTGCTATGCCGACCCGCTGTTGCTGTCCGCCGGAAAGCTGAGCTGGATAAGAATGCGCTTTATCAGCGAGTTTCATGTTATCCAGTAGCTGCATGGCGTAGCTTTTTGCGGCTTCCTTCGGAACCTTCCCCACTTTGACTGGGGCTAGCATGAGATTCTGGAGCACGGTCATGTGTGGAAACAAGTTGAAGTGTTGAAACACCATGCCAATACCTTGGCGCTGCTTGTTTATTGCCCGTTTTGACAATCGGTGAAGTCGTCCGGCGGAGGGCTTGTGACCCATCAGTTCGTCGTGGACGAATATATGTCCGGATTTGATGTCTTCAAGTTGGTTGATGCATCTTAGGAACGTGCTTTTTCCGGAGCCCGAGGGCCCGAGAACACAGACGACTTCACCTTTATGGACAGTCAGGTTGATTCCTTTGAGTACTTCAAGCGTGCCGTACTGTTTGTGGACACGTTCGGCGACGACAACAGCGGTCATTTTGAAATCCTTCTAAGTCTGAGAGATACCGCAGTTCGACTACTGCGCCGGCTGTAGCCTCGGCCGAGCCTCTTTTCTACCATCATCTGTCCGACGCTGAATACCGTGACAACAATGAGGTACCAAGCCGACGCGACTAGTAGCAATTCGATGGTTTTCAGGTTCGCGGCTGAGAGATTCTGTGCTTGGGTGAGCAAATCGCCGCCAGCAATGACTGCGACCAACGAGGTCATTTTCAACATATTGATGAAGTTGTTGCCTGCCGGCGGGATGATCACGCGCAGTGCTTGGGGCAAAACTACCCTGGTCTGCATCACCCAGCCCGGCAGGCCCAGGGCGCGCGAGGCCTCTGTCTGTCCTTTGTCCACCGACTGGATACCTGACCTAATGATTTCCGCCATGTACGCGGCATCGTGCAATCCGAGTGCGAGGACCGAGGCGGTGAACATCGTCAGGATGGAGTTTGTGTCTGCGGAAACGAGAGTTATGTCTGTGAACGGAACAACGATAGCCAATTCCGGATAAAACAATGAGAAATTACCCAGTATGAGAATTTGAACCAGAAGCGGAGTTCCGCGGAAGACCCAGACATACCCTTGGGCGACTGCGGTCAATACGGGGTTACCACTTAGCCTGAAGAGAGCAATGACGGTTCCGAGGGCGATCGAAAGTAGACCGGCTAGCAAGGCAAGGATAAGAGTCGTTTTCAGGCCCTGAAGGATGGCGCCGCTGAACATGAAATCGGATATGGCACCATGATCAATGCTGGGATTGGTGTAGACCGAATAGCCAACCCAGGCCAGCATCAACACCACGAAGACCGCGGCTGCCCAGCGGCCGAGATGTCGCTGCGGTGCCACCAGTTCGGGTAATCCGGCAGAACGGCCGATGTTCTGCTCAGCCAGGTTCTCGTTATCGTTTGGGTCTGGGACCGACGTTGCTGAAGATCTAGCGTCGCTCAATGAATGTGCCAAGACCAACCTACTTTCCGCCATTGACCGCAGGTTGCTCAACGGCCAAGTCAGCTCGGTCATACTTGGCTAGTATTTCGCCGTAAGTACCGTTTGTCATGATGTTGTCGAAGGCGGACTTCAGCGCGTCCCGTAAGTCGTTATCTTTTTTCGAGAATGCCATCCCGATCAATTCCAATGGGTAGGAGTCATCCGTCACGGCGTCGAAGATTTTCCCTTCACCGGCGGTGTCGGCCAAGTAACCCATGGTCAGTGTCTGGCCCAGGAATGCCGCGCTCTTTCCCGTCTGGACCTGCAGCCTTGCGTCGGATGCGGAACCGAACTGTTGGATTACGAGTTCTGATTTTCCTTCAACCTGGCATTTAGCTGCCTGTTCCTCTAGGAACGCGACAAGGGAAGTCCCTCGGACACCCGAGAGAGTCTTTCCGCACAGGTCGCCGGACGTGGATACTCCCTCCGGGTTACCTTTAGGAACCAGATACGTCAGACCGTTATGTATGTAGTCAACGAAGTCGAACGTTTCCTGGCGCTCGGCGGTGTCGGAAAACATATCGAAAATGGCGTCAATCTTGCCGCTTTGGAGGGACGGCGTCAGAGACGCAAATGAGATCTGTTGGAACTCAAGAGGCACGCCTAATTCCTTGCTGAGCGCGGTTGCCATGTCGTAGTTCAGGCCCTTGATCGTCTTGGCATCAGTGTCCAAGTAGATCACCGGCGGGGATGACAGCTGACTGCCCACTATGATTTTCCCGGCGTCCCGGACATTGGCCGGCAACTCGGAGTAGAGGGGCGCTTCCTTATTGACAGCGTTGACTGCCGATCCTTCGCCGGTGACTTCTTCGGCCTCGGTGGCGCCAGCACAGGACGATAGAAGCAGCGCGCCTGCCGCCGCAGCGCATGCTACTTGCACGAATTTGAACTTCATTGTTTCCTCCAGTGCGTTTCCTCCGAACCCACGAATAACCGCTGACTCCAGTCAAGTGGGTGACGCGCATCACTAGCTCGCTAGTATGAGTGTGCCACCATCCGCACATAGCTCGGAAATGCTTATTCGCCTCATTGCCATGCCCAAATAGACATTCGACAAAACCTAGCGNGTCTCGTCACGGTTCAATGAATCACCGGAATTCTGATCCCCAAAACATTCCTGGCACCAAATCGTCTTTGGGTTGGCCGCTGATGACTCTGCACTTGCGCGTTTAGGCCTTGGAGTAAACCACATTGCGACGCCGGCAGCGAGGTATTCCGATTTGCAACCCTTACTGTGCCGATACCGCCCCCGGCATTTGCGAGCCGACCCGCCGGAGCGCTTTGAGCATCAGGGCCGTGCTTGGGCTGGGTGAGAAGCTGCCATCGCGTGTGGCAACAATCGTCTGGCTGACTCCAGTCAGGGGCGTAGGCAAGACGGCCAGCTGCGGTTCGGCCAGCGCAAGCGTTTCGGGGAGTACTGCGAGGTAGTCCGTTTCAGCAACCAAAGTCCTGGTTGTTAGCGGCGCAGTGCATTCCACCCAACTCTCCGGAAGGTTCAATCCCTGGTTCCGGAACTGTTCCAGAAGCTCGCCCCGAAGAGATGTTTGACTAAGGGGTAATACCCAAGGGAATCCTTCCAAGTCTCCCAGCGACGGATCGACCATGGAAAGAGCCGGATGATTCCGACGCACAACGATCCTGAATGGTTCCCTGTAGAGCATTGTTTGATGGGCTGCGTCGGGTGAGGTTGACTGCCGCTTTCTGCCGATGACCAGATCGACTTCCCCGGCTGCCAAGTCGGCTGCCAGTCGGTCCGGTGATCCCTCTCTGATGATGACATTGACACGCGGATGCCCGGATTTGAGTAGAGCGACTGCCCGAGGCAGTAATAGGTTGCCCCCGGCGAGGTGGACGCCGACTGTGACCGTACCAGCAGTGGCATTGGCCAGTTCGGCGACGTGCCCCGAGGCCTGGCGGAGGTGGGCTAGTACGCCGCGAGCGTGCTCCAAGAATGCCTCGGCGTACACCGTGGGCCTTACTCCCTTCGGCCCGCGGACAAATAATTCCACGCCCACAAGTTCCTCCAGCTCCTTCAAGGCACGAGTCACGACCGGCTGTGTGACGTGCAAGTGTGCTGCCGCGCGGACAATGCTGCCGTGGTCAGAGATGGCAATGACTAGAACGAGGTGCCTGATTTTTAATCGACCGTCGATGAGATTAGCTGGTTTCATTGCCCAAGGGTATGCATGTTTGGCTATGGAGATCAACAGTTTACGTATTAGACGGCTATGTGCGATGCAGTTCACACTAGAAACAGATGAAGCTGAAGCGGAACACTTCCGATTCGGCAGAAGGTGAAGGAGCAAACAGTGGCCCTGGACTTGATACGCAATTTTGTCGGTGGAGAATACCTGGACGGTGGCAGCGGTTTTGACAATATCAATCCGGTTGATGGAACAGTGGTTTCCTCCGTCATGGAAGCCGACCGCGGAATCGTGGAAAAAGCGGTTGCGGCCGCCCGAAAGTCTTTGAGCGGACCATGGGGCAGATATACCGCAAGCCAGCGTGCGGCTATTATGAGGCGGATCGCGGAGCGCATTGAAGCGCGGAGCGAAGATCTCCTGCGAGCTGAGATTGCAGACACTGGCAAGCCCGAGGCGCTGGCTCGGGAACTGGACATTTCGCGGGCGTCCTTGAACTTCCGGGCCTTTGCGGACATTATTGCGTCCAGCGGCGCTGACTCCTTCTTGACAGAGTTCGCCGATGGGCGCAGGGCTTTGAACTATGCGTTGAGGAAGCCACTTGGAGTCGTGGCCGTGGTTGTCCCATGGAACCTTCCGTTGCTTCTACTCACGTGGAAGGTTGCGCCGGCAATCGCCTGTGGAAATGCAGTGGTCGTCAAACCGTCTGAGGAGACACCATCGACGGCGACGCTGCTCGGGGAAATCATGAAGGAGGCTGGCCTCCCGGACGGTGTATACAACGTGGTCCACGGCTTCGGCGAGAACTCGGCGGGCGAATTCCTGACGAAAGCGGATGGCGTGGACGGTATCACCTTCACCGGAGAATCATCCACTGGGTCCGCCATCATGCGCGCAGCTGCTCCGTCGGTTCGTCCAGTTTCATTTGAGCTTGGTGGCAAGAACGCAGCGCTGGTTTTTGCGGACGCTGATATCGAGAAAGCGGTCAACGGGCTATCCAGATCGATCTTCACAAATACCGGACAGGTCTGCCTTTGCACTGAACGCGTCTATATTCAGCGTCCCGTCTTCGAGGAAGTTGTTGCCGGCCTCGTGGAGAAAGCGAAAATGCTGAAGCTCGGTCGCCCTACCGACCCCGGCACGACAACCGGACCGCTCATTTCACAAAAACACCGAGACAAAGTCCTTTCATACTTCCGCAAGGCTGAAGACGAAGGCGGAACAGCTGTCATTGGCGGCATGGTCCCCGAAATGCCCGCAGAATTGGCCAATGGATCCTGGATCATGCCAACTCTCTGGACGGGTTTGTCCCATGACAGTTCGCCAATGCGAGAAGAGGTTTTCGGGCCCGTAGCCGGTCTTGTGCCTTTCGATTCCGAGTCCGAAGCGGTGAGGCTGGCGAATGACACCCGTTATGGTCTGGCCGCCTCCGTCTGGACGGAAAACCTTGAACGAGGCCATAGGGTAGGAGCCCAAATGAACACGGGCATTTCCTGGGTGAACACGTGGTATTTGCGGGACCTGCGTTCCCCCTTCGGTGGCTCAGGCCTATCTGGTATAGGGCGTGAAGGCGGCAAGAACTCATTGCATTTCTACACGGAACCCACCAACATCTGCATCAAGCTTTCCGAGGAGGAAGCCCTATGAACACTTTAGTCACAGAGGAAGCAGCGCTCATACTGGATCGGGCCCAACGGACCGGACTCGCTGTAGAACAGTTCGGCTCCTACCTGGACCTTGTCCAAGCGTATGCCGTGCAGGCGCGCACGCTGGAACTTCGCACGGAACGCGGAGAGGTCGCCACGGGTAGAAAGCTCGGATTTACGAGCGAGGCCAAAATGTCTCAGATGGGCGTATCGGAACTGATTGTCGGGTACCTTACGGATTCCATGCGAGTGGAAGAAGGCGGAACCCTGAGCTTGGACGGCTTGGTACATCCGCGGGTTGAACCGGAGATNGCCTTCCGGTTGGGGANGGATGTGCCTGCTGGCAGCGATGTCTNCGATCTGATGGGGGCAATCGACGCCGTTGCCCCAGCCCTTGAGATCATCGACTCACGCTANCGCGATTTCCGTTTCAGCCTTCCTGATGTCGTTGCGGACAATACCTCGGCCTGCCGGTACGTGATTGGAAGCTGGCAAGGGATGGACAACGACGTGAGCAATTTGCCCGTCTCTCTGAAAATCGACGGTACGGCGGTTGCAGAAGGCTCGACGTCGGATATTCTTGGCGACCCGCTTCGCACCATCCCCCGACTGGCAGCGATGTCTCGAACGTACGGCTTTGATCTCCACGCTGGAGCGATAATTTTGGCCGGAGCGGCAACGGCGGCTGTCCCCCTGGTTGCAGGTTCTCGGGTCGAGTCGTTCATCGACGGACTGGGCAGCGTACGTCTGCATGTGAAAGGAGCCTAAAATGAGCCAAACCAAAATTCTCAACCATTTAGCGGTGCCCCGCGGTCGGTTTCCGCATGTTAAACGTGTGGGGGACATGGTCTACATCTCCGGGACCAGTAGCCGGCGTCCCGACAACACCTTCGAAGGCGCCGAGGCTGACGATTTCGGCGTCACAACCTTGGATATTCGTGCCCAAACGCGCGCCGTGATCACGACTATGGAACAAATCCTCGGCTCTGTCGACGCGGGGCTTCAAGACCTCGTCCAACTCACCGTGTACCTCGTGAACATGAATGATTTTGGCGGTTACAACGAGGTCTACTCGGAATACTTCGATGAGGATGGGCCAACGCGCACGACAATAGCGGTGCATCAGCTCCCGCACCCGCATCTACTCATTGAAATCCAAGCAGTCGCCCACACACCGCAAAACGTAAACGTTGAAACCAACAAGAAGATCGACTAGGAGTAAACCCATGAATGAGAATCACAGCAAGACGAACGTCCTTCCCGTATTCAACTTCCAACAGTGGCTCGCCGCAAACGAGGCATCCCTCAAACCGCCTGTAAATAACAAAGCCATGTGGACACGTGTTGACGACTTCATTGTTCAGGTCGTCGGAGGCCCGAACCAGCGCACCGACTTCCACGTTGATCCGTACGAAGAATGGTTCTACCAAATCAAGGGAAACATGCACGTCAACATCGTCACCGACGAAGGCATCCAGCGGGTCGATATCCGCGAAGGTGACATGTGGCTGCTTTCAGGCAACATCCCGCACTCGCCCCAGCGGCCTGAAGCCGGTTCGATCGGCATTGTTATCGAGCGGATCCGTGAAGAAGGAACCCTCGAGAAATTCCAGTGGTACTGCATCAACTGCTCCAATCTCATTCACGAAGTCGAATTACAGGTCCGTGACATCGTTGCTGACCTCCCGCCGGTATTCGAGAACTTCTACAACAGCGCCGATTCAGCGCGCACCTGCAACAACTGCGGTGATGTTCACCCTGGGCGCGGCTAGACATGGCAACGAAGGATAACCACCGCTCAGCTACGGTCGATGTGCACACCCACTACGTGCCGAAAGGCTGGCCAGATCTGGGCGAGGCTACCGGAGCATGCGGCCCCTGGCCGTGGATGCGCGTGGACGGTGAGCGTGACGCCATGATCATGCTTGGCGAGCAGGAGTTCCGACCCCTCTTGGACAACGCTTGGCAGGCAGAAGTCCGATTGGAAGAGATGGATGAGGACGGCGTCGATGTCCAAGTGCTCTCACCTACCCCCCTCTTCTTCTGTTATGACAAGGGACCCGGGGAAGCTGCCAAAGTCAGTGGCATATTCAACGATCTCGCCTTGGAGATTGCGGCCAATGGCAACGGCCGGCTCCTGCCGTTCTGCCAGGTTCCACTGCAGGACACCGATGCGGCTTGCCGAGAACTGGACCGCTGTATCGACAACGGCCATCGCGGCGTCGAAATCGGCAACCACGTAGGAGACCTCGACCTCGACAACGAGGGAATCATCGCGTTCCTGCAACACTGCGCCGACCGCGACGTTCCCGTCTTCGTCCATCCTTGGGACATGCCCGAATCCCCACGTCTGGACCGTTGGATGGCGAAGTGGCTGGTGGGCATGCCCTCAGAGACGCACCTGTCCATCCTGTCCTTGGTCCTCGGCGGCGGCTTCGACAAACTGCCCAAGTCGCTGCGTCTGTGCTTCGCGCACGGAGGAGGCTCGTTCCCCTATTGGCTTGGGCGCATGGACAACGCCTGGCATCGCCGCCCGGATCTGATTGCCAAGTCCGAACAGCCACCCTCATTTTACGTCGACCGATTCAGTGTGGATTCCGTGGTCTTCAACGAACCATCTCTTCGGTTGTTGGTGGAAATCATGGGACATGGCAACGTCATGCTCGGCAGTGACTATCCTTATCCGCTCGGCGAACAACCCGCAGGAAAGTTGATCCGAGGCGCGAAATTTCTCACCGAAACGCAACGAGAGGCCATGCTGGGCGGCAACGCCATGCGATGGCTCAGCTTGGAGGAGACAAATTCAGTGGTAGATAAAAATCTAGAAACGGCGCGACCATGAGCCACCACGGACGACGGTCGCCAGTTGATTTGGAAGCATCCATAAGCGAGAGAAGCCGGGGCAGGAGCTTGAAATCAGAATGTGTGATTCGACGGCTGTCATGACACCAGTAGTCCGAACCCGAGGCAGACTGAGCCTTCCTTGGCTTTTGGTGCTCGCGCTCTTGGCTACCGCGGCCCCCCTCTCCACCGATTTGTATCTACCGAGTTTCCCGAGGATTCAATCAGAGTTCGCTGCGACGGCGTCCGGTGTGCAGCTTAGTCTCACCGGCTTCTTCATCGGCATGGCGGCGGGACAATTGCTGTTTGGGGCTCTCTCGGACCGTTTTGGACGAATGAGGCCGCTCATCGTCGGAACCATCGGCGCCATAGCGGCCTCAGTACTGACGACGTTCGCTCCGACCCTCGAGGTCTTCGTGGGCGCTCGCTTAGTGCAGGGGATCTGCGGTGCTGCCGGCGTTGTCATCGCCCGCGCCATCGTAGTGGACCTAACCAAGTCCCCCCAAACCGCCCGGACGATGAGCCTGTTAGTTACCGCCACCGGTATAGCTCCCGCTATCGCCCCGTCCATTGGGGCCGCCCTTCAGGGGGTGCTCGGTTGGCGCGGCGTTATGGCGACCCTTGCCGCACTATTTACACTGATGCTTTTGAGCGTGATCTTGGTTTTACGCGAAACACTCCCGCCAGCGTTGCGACGTCGACACAGCGTTCTGGGCGGTTTTAACCAACTATTCCGGGTGCCTCGGTATCTGGTGTACACGGCTATCTTCGCCACGGCGTTCGCTACGATGATGGCCTACATATCGGCAAGTTCCTTCGTTTACCAAAACGTTATGGGCTTCTCACCCGAAGGCTACGGACTGTTGTTCGGAATCAATGCTCTGGGGCTTGTCATGGCCGGATTTGCATCGTCGCGATTAGCGGAACGGTTCGGAGCACAGCGCCTGATCACCATCGCCGTTCCGATTCTTCTGCTCTGCTCCGTCTCCGTCCTCGTTTTGGCGGTCATGCCCGTCTCTCGTTGGCTCCTAGCGATTCCGCTACTGCCCGCGGTTGCGAGTGTTGGTTTCATTATGGGCAACGCGTCGGCCCTCGCCCTCGGAGAGGTCCGACACGTGTCCGGCAGCGGATCTGCCCTTCTCGGAGCAACACAGTTCGTGTTCGGGGCCATGGTCGCGCCTTTGGTGGGACTTGCAGGTGAATACAATGCGGTTCCCATGGCTATCGTCATGACCATAACCGCCACCACCGCGGCAGTTCTCACAGCGCTTCAGCACCGATTGCGAATAGCTAATGAAGATGGAGCTGATGCACTGCGCTCCAAGAATGTTGAAGGTGATCAGCTGCCTTCGATCCCGGAGGGCCAAGCTTCAAGCTGAGCTTACTAGTACAGCAAGCCCGAACATTTGCAAACACTGAATGGAGACCGTGTGAAACCCTCGACCGAACGCACGAAACTGCTTGATTCCATGGCCGCGGACCTGCTGACCGCCACCGAGACCCTGAAACCGATTGACCCGCTGCGCGACCGCGTCGAAGCCATGGATGTTTCCGACGCGTACCGGATCCAAGACACCCAATTGCGCGCTCATGTAACCGCCGGACGCGTGCTGGCCGGACGCAAGGTTGGACTGACCTCACTCGCCATGCAGAAGCAGCTCGGTGTGGATTCCCCCGACTTTGGTTTCTTCTTCAGCGACATGGTGCACCACGAGGACGCACAGATCGCTGCCGCCTCGTTCATCTCCCCCCCCCAAGGTTGAACCAGAATTCGGTTTTGTCCTCAAGGAAGCGTTGTCCGGCCCGGGTGTGACCCGTGAACAGGCTGCGGCAGCCATTGGCGAGGTGTACGCGGCCATCGAGATCATCGACTCGCGCATCGTCAACTGGGACATTCGCTTGGTGGATACCGTGGCCGACAACGCCTCCTGCGGCGCCATCGCCGTAGGAACCACGCCACCGGACGTCGACGTTTCAGACCTGAGTTCCGTCCAGTGCACCTTGCTGATTGATGGGCACTCGACGGACCCGCTCGCAAAACCGTCCCGCTCAGGTGACACAAACGTTACATTCGAACCATGTCACCGCGCATGTTCGGGTACGCCCGCGTCTCCACCAACCAACAGGACCTGAGTTCCCAACAAACAGTCTTCAAGGCCCTCGGAGTCCCGGACGACCTGGAAAAGATCACTACGAACGGGGACGACATGACCCGTGTGGCCGCTTCCCTGGTTACGGGGTCGGCGCGCGCGTACGACCTGCTACGCATGTTCACCCATGATAATGGTTCCCCGTCATCGCTCGGGGCAGCGGTCATCGAGTATGGTCACATCGCAAATACCCTTCATTTGTTGTCCCTGATCGACCCGACCGATGAGACCTACCGGCGGGCCATCAACTCCCAGCTCACTGTGCAGGAGTCACGTCATCGTCTAGCCCGGGCAATTTCCCACGGTAGGCGCGGGCAGAGTTACCAGCGTTACCGCGAGGGGTAGTAAGACCAGCTCGGCGCGCTGGGGCTGGTGTTTAACGCCGCCGTGCTTTGGAACACCAAATAAACAGATGCCATCATCACTGAACTNCATGAAAACGAGGAAGATGATGTAGCGAGGTTGTCCCCGCTGGTCGATGCTCACATCAACATGCGGGGCCTCTACGCGTTCACCGCACCTACACTTTAAGGGCTACGACCATTCCGAGGTCCAACCGCGCCCGGAAGCTGACTCATCTGCACGGCAAATATCCCTACCTGTCTTACAAGCCATGGGTTGTAAGACGTCTCATCGGGCGTCACTCCCCCAGCTGAAAATCCTTGAAAACTCACTGGTCCTAAATTCTCGCAACGATGTGTTGCAACCAATGTCATAGACATGATGTCAAGACCATTAGTTGCGAGACACTTTCACAGATTCCATGACCGAACTGATCGGATACGCTCGCGTATCAACCAAAGCGCAAGACACTGACCGGCAAATCCAAGATCTCCGTGCCGCCAGAGCCAGACATGATGACCTCTATATCAACCAAGGCCGCTCCGGAGCGCTGACCAAACGTCCTGGACTCGACAAAGCTCTCGATGCACTCCAGCCAGATGACAACCTCGTGATAACTACCTTGGATCAGCTGGGACGTTCGACCCAAAAAATACTCGACCTCGCCGAAGAACTTCGCACTCGAAATATTGAACTGCGCATTCTGAATCTCGGCGGCGACGTTGACACCAAAACACCCACTGGAGCTATGGTCTTCACCGCCATGGCAGCTCTGGCCCAAATGGAGTTAGAGATCAAAAGCCGCACCTTCACCAACTCGCAGATCCGCCATCACACCGCGCCAAAACTCATCCAAGCCGTTGAACCAGCAACCCAAATCGCCAGGGATATAGGAATGTCCCGCGTCACGCCCTACCGCAGAATAAAAGAGCACCAAGAAATAACGGAAAACTGAAGTCACCTCAAAAACGAGACCATACCCTTTTGAGTGTTGCTCCTGCGGAAGAAGAAGGCACGGGCGCAATCCGCGTTTTTCTTCTCCAGCACTGAGCCGTGCAGAGCTTTCCACTGGCTTAGTAAGTTATTTTCCAGTTAAACGTATTCTCAGAAAATCATTCCAGGCTGATCACCGAGCGCCGAACGAGCAACATCATTGGGTTTATGATGCCCAACGGAGCCGCGGGTCTCTACATCTATTCACAGAATTTGAGGTGGCTTGTGAAAAAGAAAATAAACGACGCTACGGTTTCACCGTTCCGTAGCGCGTCCGTTCCCGGTGTATAACTCACTAAAATAGCGGTCCGTGCACTTGAAACCCTGAACTTGATACTACAATTTCGCCCGTTTAGACGCAGTAGAAAACCGACCTATGCAGAATTCAACTAGTGCAGTCACCCCAACCGCCGCTAGTGAATAGATCAAGAAAAAAGGAACTGACAAGGCAAGCCACTCTAACAGAAACTCTCCAACAGTAGAAAGGTCCGAATCGGTTAGGAAATTCCAGAAAAGATCAAAAACGCAGAGCCCGATAAATAGCAATGATGTCTCGCGGAGCAGTGACTTCCTCTTTTTGATCCAAGTAGGAAGTACTACACAGAAGAGAGTTGATGCAACAACAAGTGCACCTACCCAGATAGCCCACTCAATGATGCCAATACGGTTACCCGATACTAGTACAGGTACAAAACACAGCACTACTGTCAAAAATGCTGTAGTTACCCACGCCAATAAACGATTGCCTAGAAACGGTGTCATTTGTCTCGGTGTATCCTCGACGTGATCATTTTTACTCAACAATTTCATTTCACCTCGACGATTCCCAACGCTAATTTTAGTCCGTTGGAAGGGAATGGACTTGAACAGTTCACATCTACGGAATTTTGATAGCTTACCCTGTCCAAGGCGGTTTGGCATACAGCTAAAAGTGGCTTTGCCTAATTTTATACAACCTATTGCGAATTCCCGTGGGGAAGGTAATATCAATGGATCGCTTTGGAATAATCAAAGCATTATTGATCTGGAGAAATCTTTGAAATCCGCTTTTCGAATCGCCGTAGTGGCTTTCACCAGCATTTTCTTGGCAGCGAGTTCACTAGTACCAGCGTATTCCAGTGCAGCCCACAGCGCGAGTGATAGCGAATCAGAGGTCTCGGCATCAGTGGAGCCAACTGCGGTCCCCACGCCCCACTCTAACCAAGCCGATGAAACACTCGATACGCAGCTCGGCACGTCGGCCTCTACCCTTTCGTTTCCACCTATAGCAACCGCCCCGATTCTTTATGTATATTCAATCGGCGCAATGACTGTCACGGACTCGGGAGTAACATTAAAGGATGGGTTTGGCAGAAATATACCGTTGACACTAACTTCTGGGGATGGCTCAGGAGAAAATTTCTACTCCGGCACGACGTTATCTGGCAAAAAGGTTAACGTGCACTTAGTATCCAGCGAACCGGAAGCTCCACTACAGGATCCGGAAAGTTTGTGGCAGCCAGGAGATCCCATTGATGAAGTACCGGTTAATGGCGAGGCTCATGAGACTGAAGTTGAGGTGACCCCAACCCTCTTAGCGTCATCTCAGATGAAACCACTTTTAGCTATCGCGACCACCGATGACGCGCTGTCAGTCGCCACGCCCGCGGGTGTGAATGTAAATCAAGTCCTGACATACGATTCGACGCTTCAAGTTGCCCAGCCAGCTTCCCAAATTTCACATACAGGTGGGTCCATCACCATGTCCCGTGCGGACGGAAATACAGCTCTGGGTGTTGAACTCGAAGATGAAAACGGAACATCGAATCTCACTGTTCCCCTCGCAACTCCAGCTGCAGCCAAAAAGAACAATTGGACTGAGATCTACTACACCACCTTCATCGCGCCTAAATATGTTAATGCCAAGGCATGCCGCCTAACCAGTATTGATCATTCGACTATGTACCACAACGGAAACAACCGAAGTTGGAAAAATCTTAGCAACGGTTCTGCTTACGAATCGTATAAAACCGTGGCAGGCGTCAAAGTCGACTGGGCAAGAAGAAAAATGTATAACATTGCCAAGGTGGGAATATCGAAAGGGTATGACCAGAACTATAAGTTCACAAGGCAAAAGCAGGCCAGCGCAAAGGGAATCAAATTTTCGAAGCAAAAACAGACTGGCACCTACGCAAACGTCGAGATCAAGCACGCAATCGGAAATCCTCTTTGCAATGTTGCTGGAGCGATTAGCCATACAACGAATATAAAGATGTACCGATCTGGTCTTGTGAAAGTGATCAGCCTGCGGGTGCGAGTGCCTCATCATGAAGTATATGCTCGAACGAACCTTAAAGGGTCCTGGTCAAACCTGGATCGACTTTCTGGCACAAGTTTCTACTGCCTCACTCTTCCCTGTGGAAGGCAAGGTATGAATAAATCAAGAATGCTTCCTATCCGCTAAACGCGCGAAAATCGAATGGTTAACGCAGATATTTCATGGAGGGTCCCAATCCCACCGGATACCGGAATCTCACCGGTATCCGGTGGGATTCTTGATTTCTAGCACGACGAAGTGCGCTATATCGCTAGCGTTTGCGCCTGCCACCACACGCCGGAACTGTCTTTTCTTTGTTGAGCTAACGAATGACCACCGCTTGAACTCTCAAGTTCTCAACGGGCCAGCCACCCTGCGCTGGGCAAACCCGTTGATCTATTCTTTGTGCAACAATCTGCGTTGGCGACCGCTGGTGATGAGCTTCCCGGCGATAGACCACACTCGATACCTCCACCGTTTCAAATCCCAACTTCCAGCCTCATACCGCGAAGGCAGTCCTATAGGGCTGAGGTATATGCCGGTATTCCCTGAGCGGTTTGGTTTGTTTGAGCATGCCCGGAATTTTATGCGCCAGTTTTTTCATGCTTATAACACTGAGCATTGTCATACGGGTTGAAGTTTATACTCCTGCTGACGTGCATTTCGGGATGATTCGGGACGACTGCGAACGTGGATGCCCAACGCCTAAAGGCGTTGAATTAGGCATGGGGGAGCATATAGAGAGGTTTAGAAAGAACCGTCTACCGCAGAAGATGTTGCTGCCCGAAGTAGCTTGAATTAACGAACCGATTAAGCATGAAGAAGGAGAAAAGATATTGGTCTAAGACTTGGTGGTCTAACTTGACTTGAAAATTCCGCTCTGGCAAAAGGCTCAGCAATGAACCTGTCTATCTCGAATTCAAGAGTTTCTGGCCATCTGACCGTAACTCACCAGTCGGCGAAACGTGGCGATAAAGTGTTTGTCGGGTGATACCGAGCTCTTCGCACAGCACCCCAACTTTCGTTTCCTTATGCCCCATGGCAGCCATCGCCAACCGGACCTTGGCCGGAGTCATCTTGTACGGCCGGCCACCCTGATGGCCACGAGCGCGTGCCGAAGCCAATCCGGCTTTAGTGCGCTCTGAGATCAGCTCGCGCTCGAATTCTGCCAGGGCGGCGAAGATTCCGAAGACGAGCTTGCCCGAAGCAGTCGTCGTATCAATAGCAGCGCCTTCACCAGTGAGGACTTTGAGTCCTATCCCCCGCTCGGTCAGATCATGCACTGTGTTCACCAGATGACGCAGATCTCGACCTAACCGATCCAACTTCCACACAAGTAACGTATCACCAGAGCGCATCCCCTTTAAACAGGCCGCGAGTTGAGGTCGATCATCTTTTCTGCCCGAGGCATGGTCCTCATATAGATTCCGCTCCTCGACCCCGGCATTTAAAAGCGCGTCCCGCTGCAAGTCTGTGCTTTGCGATCCGTCTGCCTTCGACACTCGCATATAGCCGATCAGCATAGATTCAACCTCTTGTCATTTATACGGTCGTTTACGTGACACAAAGATTCGAAAATTCCTACCACATCCGAAATTTGTCACTTTACCCGTTATTTATCCTAAGTCACGCAAAGGGGTTTCGATCATCAATGCATGACAATAATTGTCATGACATTCTGCCGCGACAGCGTTCAATAGTGTCGCGAGTGGCAGAAAGTATCCGTGGATGCAAGTTATAAATGCAGCGGGCGTCCAAACAAAAACCCGACCTGGAAACTTTTGCAGTGTGACAACGTCCACCAAGTTTTGTACAGGACATGATGTAATTGGGCGAAGGACCGCTACCACACGACGGGGTTAACCGGATGTCATTTACGAACGAACTAACCGACGTTCCCGCCCCAATCGCTGCCGTGCCTTCTTTAGGGAACACAACAGGGATGCCTACTGCCCTGCGCCCCGAGCAGATTATCTACTTTTATTCTCCCGACGAATGGGAAGTCTTCGTCCGTGAATGGGCATCCGCTCTCCAGAACGACTATTTCCAGGTTAAACGCCATGGCGGTGCCAACGACCGCGGTGTCGATGTATTGGGCCTACTCACTTCGGCCGGTGTGACAGGTGAATGGGACTGCTATCAGTGCAAGCACTATGCCTCCCCCTTGGGTGCAGCAGACGCCTTCGCGGAAATGCTCAAGATCTTCCACGGCGTGGTCGACCAGGCGTACACATTTCCCAGGAAGTACAGGTTTCTAGCACCGAGGGGCTGTATTCGCTCCTTGGACAAGCTGTTTGATAACCCGGATCAGCTGAAGGACAAGTTCCTCGACTGGCTTCAAAAAAGTACGTGTCCGGTCAACGCCCTTCCTTCTGACACTCAAGGACAGATAACACAGCTGGCCCAAATGGCTGATTACAGCATTTTCAAATCCGAACAACTTCAAGACGTACTGGAAGTCCACAGCAGCACAGATCACCACGTGCTACGTTTTGGAACGCTCATGCGTCGTAGAGAGAACGTGACAGTACCGCCAACAGACGTGCTAGACGGCGAGGCTGTCTATATTCAGAAATTGGTCGATATCTACAATGAAAAGAATGCTTCGTCTTGGACGACAGCTGCTGAAGTATCTGCCGACAAATGGTCGGAAAATCACTTGTTGCGCCAACGTGAAGCCTTTTTCAGTGCTGAGGACCTTCGAGTTCAAGCAAGAGAACAAGTTCCCGAACGCATCTATGAGAGCTTCAAACAGGACGTCTACGACAGCGTCGTGGAGATGGAACAAGCCCTTCATGCATCGGGCTTGGCCCGACTCACCACCGTGCTGACGACAGCAGCAAGTCTGGTACTCCCATCGAATGCCATTATGGTGATCTCGAAGCCCCGGGACCTAAAAGGTCTCTGCCATCATTTGGCTAACGAAAATCGATTGACTTGGAGTGGAGAGGAAAGCTCCCCATGACTTTACTCAATGGACCGCTTGAGAATGGCATCCGCGCACTAACAATCCTCGAGGCGGTCTTTCCCGAGTCGCTTGATATTTCTCGTCTAACCATTATTGACCACTGTGCCCTCCACAGCTCCGCATATGGAGGTCCAGTCAGCATCCATCCGGATCGGAACAATTCCGTGGGTGAGCTCAGTGTAAAACGAAAATTAATGAGTGGGGGACTGAGAATCATGGGAAACGGAGGAATGATTGAAGTGAAACCAACGAGCGGCGGGATCGCATACCAAGCGACGAACGACGCCTCTGGTTTCTTGAATCTTCTAGAATCATCATATGTTTCCGCACTACGAGATCGCGCATCTTGGGCGGTAGATAATTTCCTGCCATTGAATGACCACGAGGTGAGGGCCTGGACGCGAGAATCCATCGAGGTCTGGAGGGCACGGTTTGATGCTTGGCTAGGAGAAGATGAATCGTGACCGCAAATCGAATTCTACTGACACACTTATCGTTTGTTGGTGGACAGTCCGACCCAGTATCCATTGATTTCGATGAAAAACTTACGCTGATCCTTGGACCCTCCGATACAGGCAAGTCATTCATCGTCGATGCGATTGACTACATGTTGGGGAAACAAAAGCTCAGGCGTATTCCAGAGATCCAGGACTACGGGACCGTGCTGCTGGGTCTCAAGATGCCAGATGGAACGCCACTGACTTTGGCCCGAAACATTACCGGGGGGAAAATTCGGTGCTATCGGTCTTCGATTAGGGACGTTCCAACTGGACCGGCCGATTTCGAGCTTGGCGCGAAGCACGATGCAGACAACCTCGCCAATCTGTCAAATTTCCTATTAGCGGAGATAGGCCTCTCCAAACGTTCTGTAAGGAAAAACAAGAGCAATGTGGTCCGCAGCCTCAGCTTTCGAGATCTGGCCCATCTGTGTGTCATCGACGAAACTCGGATGCAATCTCTCACACCACCGCCACTGCCCTCGGCGCAAGTAATCCACGCCACAGTGGAGAAGTCCGTCTTCAAACTAATACTTCAGGGGGAAGACGATTCTGGACTGTCAGTAATCCCGCCACCTTCCGAGCGCCATTTCACACTGGGAAAGCGCGCCATGGTTGACCGAATTGTCCACCATCTACTTTCCGATATGGGCGACATACCCAGCGTTGAGGAGCTTAGGGAGCAGTTGCTCCGAGTTGTAGACACCACAAATAAGATCGCTGGCTCCATAGAACAGCTCTTGCACTCAAGATCAACGCTCATAGAAGATTTGCGCCCCCTGGAAGTAGAGCACAATGAACTAAGAGAGCGATTGGCGGAGATTGGTGAGCTTATAGAGAGATTCAAACTGCTTCAAGAGCAATATGAAACAGACCTAGCTCGCTTGGCGATGATGCAGGAAGCCGGAACGTTACTGACCATCTTCGAACCAGGGGTCTGCATACTTTGTGGAGCACTAGAAGAACATCAAAATCATGCCGTGGACAGCAACCACGGTTCAAGTTCATGGTCTGATGCTCTTGAAGCTGAATCGCGGAAAACGGCACACCTCAGCTCCGACCTAGTGAAGACGATTGGTTCCATGACACAGCAGCAAACCATTGGCACCCAGAGGTATGTGCAAGTGGAAGAAAGCCTCCGCATCGTGAACGCAGGCATCGAACGACTGGATCGAGATCTGGCACCGGATTCGCTATCGCTCAAAGAACTGACCGAGAAAAGAATCAGTTTGGAGAGGGCAATATCCACTTTTGATCACGTTGAACGAATCAATATGTTCACCTCAATAGACACCAATGAGGTGGTCGATAATGTGGCAATTCACGGTGCACTTAATGAGTCCGTTCTAGGGGAGCTTTCTGAAACCATTCGAAGCGTGCTGAATAGTTGGGGCATACCGGAGGCGCAGACAGTAAGGATTGATCCGGAGTCGCAGGAGCTGGTCGTCGGTGGACGTGAGCGGGGAAGTCGAGGAAAAGGTACTCGCTCGGTCCTTCATGCGGCTTTTACAGTCGGGTTGGGCGAGTACTGTTTTGATCGAGAAATTGAACACCCTGGTTTCATCGTTCTTGATTCGCCCCTTGTAACCTACAGATCTCCCGATTCTTCCGAATCTGAAATAAGGCTTCCTCGATCGGTTGCAGACCTACTCTATGGAGATCTTGATACCCGTCGAGATGGACAGTTCATCATCATGGAGAATGTCGAACCGAGCGAGGCCCTCCGAGAAACGCTTCACATCGTGAGGTTCACAAAGCAAAAGGATGTTGGTCGATATGGTTTATTCCCAGCTCGCACCAAAAATACACNTCGAGTGGCTCCATCCAAGATTGGGGAATGGATCGTGACACTCTACGCGGATCCAAAAGTCATTGCCGAGGCCGAAACTCAGGNCGAGGCCATATCGACGGCGCGTCGGATGTTGGAAGACGAAGGTGGCGGCGACATCCTTGTCTATGCCGGTGACGGATCGTTCCACAGTATCAAGGCTGTTGAGCCCGGAACGGGTATATAGCGGAACTAAACCGCCCCGGGAACCATGCCGCTAATTTACTAGCGGCATGGTTCCCGAGATGCTTCATATTGGCCAACAGCACTGTAGAGACTTAAATTTCTCTCACCAAGTAATATCGACGGTCGAGTCAAGCGGAGCCATTTCCTCGCCCCGCACAACAACGAGATCATCAGCAAAATGCAGCGGCTCCGCGAATGCCAACAGTGTGCGCTGCTCCAGCTCGCTGACTGAGATCTGGTACACCCTAAACTCATCCAACGCCAGCGCTACTCGCAGCTGATCAAGGTCTTGGGTCAAGAGGAAAGCTCGCGCTTTCAACACACCCTCTTCCTTGAAGATGATGAGCTTCCAGTACTCCGAAGGCAAACCAACCCCTCGATACACCTGATCTCCTGGCTGGAAGACTGGCCCACCGAAGACACTCACCTTAAGGTCTTCAACATCCACCTGCTCATAAAGCGCATTCTCCAGCTGGCCCCAAATCCCGTCCTGGCTGCTCTGATTGAAATCATCCATCTGCGGGGCGATATTCGTGTAGAAAAAGGAATCCTCATTGGCTTGTTGTGCTTCCACGATCTTGCCCCACACCAGGTCCGCACGGCGAGCAAGATGCCCACGATCCAAACGATTACCCTGATACAACTCGTTGCCTGCTTGGAACTCTTCAGGCACTCTCGGGTCTTTAGCGAAATCAATGCCCGAGCGGCTCAAACGCTTAATCGAAGCACCGTCAATGTTCCAAGCAACCCAACGCGCCAACCGACGCGACTTGCTCAGGGACAAGGAAAAGTGAGTATAACCAATGACATTCGAACCTTCCCACAACACCGCGTCTTGCAAGGCCTCAGCATCCAACATTGGCAACTCTACTTTAGTTCCCAGGAATTCCTTGTCATACCCGATACGGCCAATCGAACCGTTGGTTTCGTCTGTCGCAGTCGGCAAATTGAACACCGCTTTCATCGAAAATCATCTGACTTCGCTCAATGCGCTAGAGCCTCCAGCCTACGGCTTACTCGGTGAACGCGTCTCAAAAATCCACCAGATATCAAGATCATTCGAGGGAACCACGAAGAGGCAGAATCGAGGCTGAGTCTTCCTGTCGGAATCACAAACTACACTCAGTTGTTAGAATATAGTTTCTAAGATTAGGTATAATTATGAAAATTGATCGAATACAGGTTTGCGCTTTAGCCCCTTCGCCGCAGCGGGTCATCGCGATGGAGCTGGACCGAGTGCCTGCAGGGTATCCCTCCCCCGCTCAGGATTATTCAGACACGAAAATTGACCTGTCGGAGATGCTAATCCGCGACCAGGTCTCCACCTTTATCGTTCGAGTCTCTGGCGAATCGATGCAGGGCGCGGGGATCAGTGATGGGGATGAGTTGATCGTGGATCGGTCGATCCAGCCTCGGGATGGGCATGTCGTGATTGCGGTGATCGACGGGGAGATGACGGTCAAACGGCTTTCGACTTCACCGACCGGCGTGGTGTTGAAGGCTGAGAATCCGGACTACCCGGATCTGCATGTGGCTGAGCTGTCAGATTTCCGGGTTTGGGGTGTGGCCACCACATGCCTACATCACCTTAATTAACTGATATTCCCGTCAAACGGGAGTATCAGGTGCTGGCCAGCGCTGATAATCGTCTATCGACTATCAACTTCCGCAACAGCCGCACTAGTGAATCCATAAATGCGACAAGCACCTCCCGTTTAATGCAGGATTCATGCATTAAACGGAAGGTTCTTGTCGACAGGGCAACACTGCACAGAACTTTAGGACGAGCAGCATCCGTCCTTACAACTGGTATCCGCTCGTTCACCGGTCAAAGCGCTGACGGGCATGGCGCAACAGGCATCACCTCGCCACGCCTCCACCCCTTCACGCACCGCAACCACGGCAATAATCAGGGCGGCCACCGAGTCCGCCCAGGCCCAGCCCAACAGGCTATTGAGCAGCAGTCCGACAAGCAGGGCTGCGGAAAGGTAAGAACAAATGAGCGTTTGTTTTGAATCAGCAATAGCCGAAGCCGAACCCAACTCACGCCCTGTCCGACGTTCAAACAAGCTCAAGAATGGCATGACCGCCAAGCTGAGCGCGGCCAGGACAATTCCCACGGTTGAGTGTTCTGGCTCCCGTACGCCGGTGAGCGAGAATACCGCATCAACCGAGACGTATGCGGCAAGAGCAAAGAACGAGATTGCAATGACCCGCAGTGCCGTCTTTTCACGCCGCACTGGATCTGGCGCGGCGAACTGCCAGGCGACCGCAGCAGCGGAGAGTACCTCAACAATCGAGTCAAGCCCGAAGCCGACTAAGGCTGCCGACGAGGCAATGCCCCCAGCAATGAGCGCTATAACCGCTTCAATAACGTTCCAGGTGATTGTTATGGCAACGATGAGGCGAATGCGGCGTTGCAGCACTTTTTTACGCGTGGGGGACAAAAGTGTCAGGCTCACAGGGTTTCCTTTGGGGAGCAGCATCCAGGAACGGCGCAAGTGGCATCGAGGCAAGGAACGTTGTCATCAACGGCGAGCGTTACGTCAACCAAGGCGTTCAATGCGGCAGCCAAATGAGGATCAGCAATTTCATACCTGGTTTGCCGGCCTTCGGGGGCAGTAACGACGATGCCGCAGCCACGCAAGCACGCCAGATGATTGGAAACATTGGTACGGGTTAGTTCCAGGTCTCGGGCAAGCTGGGCCGGGTATCCAGGTTGCTCCAGCAGGGACAAGAGAATGCGGGAGCGCGTGGAATCGGTCAGGGCACGCCCGAGCCGGTTCATCACGTCCACACGGTTTGAAATGGTCAGCATATAGTGACCATACACCATGTACTGACCAATTGAGGTCCTGATAACAACGCTTATACCCACTCCACGTTCAGCATAAGACTTCGGTTCGATCTTCGACGGGAAATATCGATGAAAGCAATACCAACGTTTACCAACATAGACGCCCCCAGCACACAGCGCGAGGAATACATCGCCCACGTGGATGTGAACTCGTTTTATGTCTCGTGTGAACGGGTTTTCGACCCGACATTGGAAGGCCAGCCAGTGATTGTGCTGTCCAATAATGACGGGTGCGTGGTCGCACGCAGCAGCGAAGCCAAAGCACTGGATATTGGCATGGGTGAGCCTTGGTTCAAACTCGCTGCAGACGCCAACCGTATGGGTCTGGTCGCGAAGTCTTCTAATTACGAGCTGTATGGGGAAATGTCAGCCCGGGTCATGAAACTACTGGCACGGTTCTCCGCCTGGGTGGAGATCTACTCCATCGATGAAGCGTTCCTCGGGGTGCGCGGCACCCTCGACGAGCTGNAAACCTTGGGTGAGCGGATTAAAGCTGAGGTGTTCCGACTGACCGGGTTACCGGTCTGTGTCGGGATCGCCAAGTCGAAGACGCTGGCGAAAATGGCGAACAACACCGCAAAACACCTCAACGTGTTGGGTGGGGTGTGCGTGTGGGATCGCGCCCCACAACAGACCACAGAGAACCTCCTAGCCCGCCTGCCCGTGGTTGAGGTGTGGGGTATCGGTCCGCGGCTGACGAAACGGCTACGCGGTCTAGGCGTGTGGACCGCGAAAGACTTACGCGATGCCAATGAGGTACAAATCCGCGATAAATTCTCCATCGTCCAGATGCGCACCGTGCTAGAGCTGCGCGGGATTTCATGTATTGCGATGGAGGAAGAACGCGAAGTGAAAGGGCAGCTGATCTTCTCCCGGTCTTTCTCTGATCCGATTACCGATCGGGTCGGTATGGAGCAGGTGATGGGGATCTATGCGCAGCAAGCTTCCGCACGGCTGCATAAACACCAAAGACAAGCGAAGATCCTCACTGCGTGGGCGATGACCAGCCACTACAACCAGCATCAGGACCATCAGCCGGCGATCACGGTGAAGCTTCCTGGCCCGAGCGCTGACCCGGTAGTACTGACGAAGGCTGCGAAGCAGCTGCTCCCCCGAATCCTGGTCGGCGTGAAGTATGCGCGGGCTGGGGTGGTGGTGATGGATCTGCAGCCGTGGGCGATGCAGGAGACGTTTGAGCCGTTTGTGTCGGTGCACGAGGCGAAGCAGATTGGTCCGTTGATCGCGCAGATCCGTTCCGAGCATGGGGTGAAGGCTATTGGCTTGGGCGCTGCCGGGTTGGCGCAGGGTCCTGCGTGGCAGATGCGTCGGGAGATGATGAGTCCGCGGTATACGACGCATTGGAAGGAGTTGCTGAGTGTGAAGGCCGCCTAGCAGCCTTCTAAAAACCTTAGAACCGTTGGGTTCGGGTCGCTCAATTTTGTTGCCATCAGTTCGTTTGGTCAGGGCGATGGGCGCTGTGCAAGGGCTGGTTTCCTGCCACTTGGCGCTCTCAAGGTCGGTGTTTAGTCTCCTAGGGGTGGGTAGGTTCCGTCTGTGGTGGCCAGTGTTTCCATCCAGCAGACGGCGTTGATGGCTTGCTCTATGCCTTGCAGCGCGGTGGTGGCTGCATGCTTGGAGTCGGGGAAGTCTTTATTCAGGCTGTCTCTGGCCATGACAATGCGGCCTTGTTGGTCGAGTTGTTCCAGCTGTCGGTAGAGCGTTTGCAGTTGGGTGTAGATCTGTGAAGCTTCGGCGGTCATGTTCTGATCCTTTACTCTGGGTGGTTTCGCTGTGAACTAGGTGGTTTTGTCGTGTTTTTCGGCGGCTCGTTGCGCTTCCTCGATCATCCGTTCGTAGGTTACTCGTTCAGCATCGCTCATATCTTCGTCTCCGTGGGCTGCATAGTAGTCCACGGCTTGAGTTGCCTATGCTTGCCAACCTTTCCGGACTGCACGTTCGCTAGCTTGCATGCTTGATAGATTCATATAAACATTCCTCCTCTACCGTTTCCTCAATATAGCGTTATCAGAGACCGTGCATATGCCGCGCTCTCTTATCGTGTGGGCAACTCGAGTACTGAAACGTGTGGCGTGTGTTCGGGCGGTCGACTGGGTCTAGGCATCCATGGGTGTGCAGGAAAAGCCCGGAAGACATAGAGCTTTTGCTGTGCAGGTGTGGGTGCGGGGATGAATGTTCTGGTTACGTTCAACCTCCAGTTGCTGGCCATCGTTGCCTCCTAGGATGACTTTGGCGGGTACTTACAAGGTAGCTATCTGGGATTATTTTTGTTTGGTGTGTTTGATCTGAGAATATCGTCGGTCGTAGACCTTTTAGGAAGCCATGCGCCGTAGGTTTCTCCCATGTCGTCTTCCCACACCACGTGAACCAAGTGTGGCGTTCTAGCTGTGGCTCGTGCGTGGATCTGCGGCGTCCCCGTCAGCGTGGGGATTTCGGCTAACACCGGATGGTGGGGCTTGATGGGTTCGCCAGGAAAACTTCCTGGCATCATTCGAAGGATGCGGTATGCATTTCCTAGGTGAGTGAAAACGTCCCATGACTTGCGTGCTGGTGGTGAGGTTAATGCGCGGCGGCCGGGGGAGCTTGCGGAGGAGGCCGCCGCGCCCGCATTTTCGGGCCGGCAGATCTGCTCATAACGCTGGTAGCTCTCTTCCCAAATGCTGAAGTTCTCCATGTTGTTTATTGTCCTTAGATGAATATGAAAGTGCGGTTAGGTGGGGGAAGATTTCCCTTCCCCACCTAACCGCTTTAGCTTTTTACTGCTGTGGGTTGATCAGTGCTGTCTTGGCCATCTTCCCTCGGGCTATGAGCTTGATGAGGAGGTTGGCCAACCGGTGTTCCGGTTCCAGCTCGATAGCTTCTCCGAGTGTGGCCATCGCTTCGGTGCCGTTTCCTAGAGTCCAGTGCGCCCATGCAATGGCGCAAAGGATGTTGGTGCGAGGTATACCGGCGATGTGAGCCAGTGAATCGAACAGCATTTCGTGGCCAGCTTCTAGGACCTTGCGATCGTCAACGGCTCGGTCTCCGACCAAGTAGTCGGCCATGTCGTGCGTAGTCGTGGCGATTCCGGCCAATGCCACGACTGCCAAGTCTCTCCCTATGGAGACAGTGAATGTTCCGGCTAGCCATCCGGCAACTTCGTCGGTCACTTCTCCGGCTTCGCGGTAGATCGCGATGTTGGTTACCATTTCATGGCTAACCTTTCGCGCGATTTCTTCAAGATCCGTTCCCATACCGAGCAGATTGGCTTTCTGGCGTACTGCGATTGCCTGAACTTCAATGCTGGATTCTTCGCAGTGCTCAATGTCCTTGGCGCGCAGGGGGTTCTTGCCGTGGAATAACGCTTCTAAGGTGATAGCTTCTGTTTCGACCACGGAGTAGGCCACTGCGCCGGTTTCATCGCTGTCGTAGTCCGTGATCTGCTCGTTGGCTACGAGTATCGCGTGCTGAATCGGTGCGCCAGCCACTTCCAAGAGTTCTGCTAGCGCGTCGTACTTTGCACCTTTGAGCTCTTCATCTTCGTCATAGGCAACCAAAACGGTTGCGTCAACGTCGTGATCTGCGGTGATCTTGCTGATGATGCCGTCAATCGCTTCAACCCATTCGGTCACAACGTCGCCAGCTCGCAGGTCGACTCGCAGAGTGGCCAGCACTGTGCCCTCGTGGCACAGGACGATTGCGATGGATTCTTGTGGGTCAAACTTTAGGGTAGTGCGAACGAAAGCTGCAACGCTTACGTTGCTTGAGATGCTAGTCATGTCGACTGCCTTTCCTTGGTTTTCAACCGAGGCCCGAACTGGACTGTCCAGCGTGGGTTCCTATCCCCTGTTGATACTTCAATTCTAGCATGCTTGCATGTTTGCATGCAAGCTACCTTTCTAGTTTTTTGATATTTTTCATGCTTGCATGCTTTATAGAAAAATTGCATCACAAATCAACTAAGGGATTGACCAAAAGTTTGCATGGGTTCCCCTTGTCCCG
>Ga0065705_10001815_pt1 | contig 77342 bp, 74 predicted proteins | sample SwibulcommuniRL2_FD_59092 | JGI IMG/M metagenome (GOLD analysis project Ga0065705, IMG submission 59092) | Bulk soil microbial communities from switchgrass field near Rose Lake, East Lansing, Michigan, USA - RL2 Bulk Soil v2 (version 2) | ecosystem: Environmental > Terrestrial > Soil >...
ACCTGTCCTCGGCGATCACCGATTTCGACTATGGGTTGCAGTGTGTTCAGCAAGCCCAACAGTTGTTTCAGCAACTTGGCGATCAGCAGGGGGAGATCGACGCCCAATTGAAGTATTGCGGTCTGGCTGGACTCGCTAGGAAAGATACGAATATACAAGCCAAAGCTGAAGAAGCGCTTCGGATGGCTGAGACGATCTCTTATACTCTTGGGATGGCGAAGGCCAGATGGGTTCTGGGATCCATTGCTTATGATTCCGACCAGCTTGAAACAGCTATTCAATATCATCTTCCAAACGTCGCCCTGTGGCGCGAACTGGATAGCCCATTTGGACTCACAGGTGCCCTTACTAATCTTGGTGTAGCCTTGTTGGAAATCGGTGAATACGTGGCGGCAAGACAGGCGTTCGAGGAATGCCGTGACATTGAACAATCGCTGGGCTATCAGCGCGGTGTTGCCACCGACATACATAACCTGGGGGAAACGGCTTTTAAAATGGGGGAGTATGTAACTGCCAGGGAACATTTCTCCGAATCCCTTCGTATTCGCCACCACTTGGGCCTGCCACGAGGGTATCCTTACTCATTTGAACTGCTTGCCCAGGTCAACGAAAGGGAAGAACGCTACGAACAAGCGGTTCAACTCCTGGCGGCAGCTGACGCTTTGAGGATCCGCATTGGAGCGCCGCTCGAACAAGTTTCACAGAAACATGTCACAGCTGTATTGGTCAGCGCACGCACTCAGCTCGGGGATGTAGCGTTTGAATTGGCGTGGTCGAAAGGCGCGACGATGACCACTGAGCAAGCGATCTCGCTGGCGCTCAGTTGAGTGAGTTTGTATTTTAGTTAACGTGAATAATGGATAGTGGCGAGGCTCATTAGGTAAACTTTAGGGATGACCTGAAATATTTGCGAGCAGAAGATATCCATGCTCGGTTTCGGTCACGCTCATTCACCCTTGGTTTTGGTAAATTCTTCGTTGGCTAATTGTGCAGCCAGTACCGTAGCTTTATCCTAGAGATGCTGGGTAATCATCACCTATTGTAGGGCGGCGCTGCGGATGAATCGGGGAATTGACACGTGCATCTTGATTGCATCATGGACGCACCCACGTTGCTTGCTACCTTGGGTGAGAATTGACAAAAGCCATGAGATCCAGGAATTCGGTAAACCCAACTCGCCGGCAAACTCAGGTGATAACTCCATCCAGTTTTTTTATTGAAAGATTCTACTTTGACGCAAGTAGAGTCTGCTGGTGTTGCGAAAGTGTTGCAATCAAGGTAACAGGACGCAAGGGTTCACAGTAGAGGTCGGGAGATCGAATCTCACCACTCCCCAATTACGGCTTATAAATCTACAGATTCCTTTGCTTACTTGTAAAGTGGCTACATACCAACCCCGCGGGTTCAAAGCCCATCGGGACCACCAATGAAGACAACTTGATGAGATTTCGTCAAGTTGTTTTTATTTTTCTTGCATCCAAGAATGATGATGTGCCGCTGACTCGGCAGGATGAGGCAAGTCGCCGGTTGGTCAGAACTTGAGTCTTAAGAGAGCTCAAATCATCATCATCTTTCTATAGACCGAACGCAGCCACTGTTGGATGGACTTCACCCCCTTTCAACCTTTCAATGACTTGCGATTGTTGGCCAAGCACTCGGCCCAAACGAAAGGTTCTACCACATTTCGAGTACTCAATATCCATAAAATGTCGCAAGAGACTATCTGTGAAGATAGTCTCTTTTCATAATGGTGCGAACCTACATTCTAACGATGACCCTAGTGTACCCTTATGCTATTCTTGGCAGTGTAACCGGCAAGTTAAAGCAGCGTACGTCAACAATGATATCGTCTGAAAAATAAGAGACAACCATGAATACTATACAAAACATATTTGCTGAGTCAATTACCGAATCCGCTAGTAAGCAGACTTATTACACAATTAGGCTTCTGGTTGACCCTGAACGCGTCGAAGATGCATACCGGGCTTACGCCTACTTCCGCTGGGTGGACGATACCCTCGACGAGGGATCTGTTTCGGCTTCAAAGCGACTCGCCTTCCTTGAACGACAAAAGTCGCTTCTTGAGAAATGTTATCAAAGCAATTTTCCTCTGAGTGCCACAGTGGAAGAAAACCTGATGATCGAGCTTATGAGAAATGATCATGACAAGAACAGCGGGCTACGCTCATATCTGCGCCACATGATGCAGGTCATGGACTTCGATGTTATGCGGCGCGGTAAGCTGATCTCACAAACCGAATTGAATGAATACACGCGCTGGCTCGCCACAGCGGTGACAGAAGCGATGCACTACTTTATTGGGCACAATTCTTACTCACCGCGTGATGAAACCCGTTATCTCGCCGTAACCGGCGCGCATATCACCCACATGCTACGCGACACATTCGACGACCTCGAAGCTGGTTACTACAACATTCCACGCGAGGTGCTTGAAGCAAACAACATCGGTCCATACGATGCACACAGCACAGCCTACCGTGCGTGGGTCGAGAGTCGCCTGCAATTGGCACGGCGCTGTTTCGAGTCCGGAAGGGATTATCTGGCCAGAGTCGAGGAACCACGTTGCCAACTGGCAGGCATGGCGTACACTGCACGCTTTGAGTGGGTGCTCGATGCGATAGAGCGAGAAGATTACTGTCTACGACTTGACTATAGCGAACGGAAGAACTTTGGAGCGGGCATGCGAATCGGGCTGAACATTCTCTCCTCGATTTTCAATGCACGCAGAACGAGGTCTTTGCCCCAACCTGTCATTTCACAATCATTGAGGGAGTTATGAGACTAAGATCTGTAATCGTCATCGGGGCCGGGATAGGTGGAATCACGGCGGCAACCCATCTGGCGCGCCATGGGATAAAGGTGACCGTCTTAGAGAAAAACCCTCGCCCCGGTGGGCGATGTGATCGCTTTAGCCGTGATGGTCATCACTTCGACACCGGCCCTACTTTAATGGTGATGCCTTTAATTTATGAGGCGGAGTTCAATGCGCTCGGAGCCAGTATGCGCGATATGCTCGATCTACAGCGTGTGGATCCAACCTATCATCTTGTGTTTGACGATAGCAGCCAACTTGCCCTGACTTCTGACATGAAGTCGATGCAAGAACAGCTGGAGAGCTTTGAGCGTGGCAGCTTCCAAGGACTCCTGCGTTACATGGAGGAAGGTCACCGTCATTATCAGCTAGGGATGGAGAAGCTGGTGAATCGCGATTTCCGCAAAGCCTCGGATTTCTTCAAGCTCGAACATTTTCCCTTGCTTTATCAACTCAAACCGCTTGCCAATCATTACAGCCACATGTCGGCCTATTTCGACGATCCGCGCTTGAAGGCCGCCTTTACCTTCCAAGATGTGTACATGGGATTGAGTCCTTTTGAGGCGCCAGCGACATTCTCAATGATGCCCTACACGGAGCTGGCTCATGGGGTCTGGTATCCCAAAGGCGGAATGTATGCCATTGTGCAGGCGCTTATGCAACTCGCGCGCCGGGCGGGCGTGGAATTCGAGTTCGACGCTTCCGTAGCACGCATCGAGGTGAAAGCAGATCAAGCCCAGGGTGTCGTCCTCACCAATGGGCGACAGCTCACTGCAGATGCGGTCCTGGCAAATGCTGATCTGCCATATGTCTACAAAAATCTGCTGCCACAGGATAGCCAAGCCAGACAATTAGAGCGCAAACGATTCTCTTGCTCGGTTATCAGCTTCTTCTGGGGAGTAGCCAAGACCTATCAACAACTCCCACCGCATACGCTCTTTCTTGCAGATGACTACCGGGAAAATTTTCAAAGCATCATTCAGGATTTAGACCTGCCTGTCAACCCGAGCCTTTATATCCACGCTCCGGCAAGGCTCGATCCATCCATGGCCCCCGAGGGTCAGGATACAGTGATCGCAATTATCCCGGTTGGGCATATCAGTGAAACCGGAGAGCAAGAATGGGCGGTGGTTCGAGACGAAGCACGGCGCCATGTTTTTCGCCGGTTAAGAACGCTTGGCATCACCGACCTGGAAGAGCATGTAAAGTTTGAGGTGAACTATACGCCACTTTCCTGGCGTAAGCGTTACAACCTGATGAAAGGATCCACTCATGGCCTGTGCCATAATCTGACCCAGTTAGCATACTTCCGCCCACGCAACAAGCACTCCCTTTATCACAACCTGTATTTTGTTGGCGCAAGCACACATCCAGGGACCGGTGTGCCCACAGCGATGGTGTCCGGTCGTTTGGCAGCCGAAAGGATTATGGATGACTTACGCAATTGAGTTGAAATAGCATAGGTATTTATCGAATGAAAGATTCTCCTTTTCTCAAGGGAACCTTTCTTCCTTTAATAAACCTTGGATTTTCTACAGAATAAGTTACACAAGCGTAGTCAGGAATAAATCGACTCTTGTGACAGTGCAAATGTTCACTGCTAATTGGTGACATTTAGCCCTATTTGTCAGCTTTACTTTGCTATAGGATTCTCTGTAAAGTTGTTTGACAAATAGCCGATAGACCTAGTAAGGGGCAAACTGAGAAAGCCGTGCAACCTTTATCGTTACCCTATAACGACCAGTTAGGAATAGTTTTAATCCATCACAGAAAGCATCTATTAGAAGATGAACCCAGCAATTCTTCTGATTTCAGAGGAAGGTCGATGATGAAGATCAAACAACAGATCAGCCGAAGGGACTTTTTGAAGCTAGCTGGCATAACAGCGGCCAGCGCCGCTCTTGCTTCCTGTGGTCCAAGTTTGAACCAGCCAACGGCAATATCAGCCAACCCAGTCAAGCTTGTCTATCGCGATTGGCGGACCGACTGGTTTCCACCCATGGCGCAGGAAATGCTTGAGGAGTTTCACGCCACACACCCAAACATCCGGGTCTACTACAACCTGGATCCTGAACAACATGAATTTGAACAAAAGTCTCTCGCAGACCTGGAAGCCGGCACAGCCGCGGATGTATTTCAGGGCTGCTGTAGTTATCTCCCCATTTGGGCTCAAAAAGGTTTCCTGCTGGACCTTAGCTCGTACGTTCAGGCTGATCTCGACCCCGAGACGATTACAGACTGGGACAGCGTTCAATATAACGCCTTTTTTACACGTGACGGTCGGCAATATGCCCTGCCCAAATATCATGGGGCCTTAGCCCTCTATTACAACAAGGATTTGTTCGATCAGGCACACTTTGACTATCCTACGGACTCGTGGACGCATGACGACTATCTTGCGGCGATGGAACAGCTCTCCACAAGCCAGGATAAAGAGAGTCAACTGGGTGTATGGGGTAGCATGACCAACATCTCCTGGGAACGGCTTCAAGTCCACGTCAATGCCTGGGGCGGGCATTTTGTCGATCCCAATGACCGTACGAAATCGCAAATGGCACATCCCCCGGCGCTAGAAGCCCTGGAATGGCTTCGCGCCAAGATGTGGGATGATAAAGTGATGGCGACTGAACTCGATGTCCAAAACAAGGGCACGCAGGAAGCCTTCATTGCTGGTCAGCTGGCAATGGTCGAAGAGGGCTCGTGGGCACTCAAGAATATCCTGGCTAACGCAAACTTTCGGGTTGGACTGGCGGCGTTTCCAGCGGGACCCGCGCGCCGGGCGACGCTCGCCACAAAAGATGGTTTTGGCATTTATGCTGGCACCAAACACCCAGAGGCTGCCTGGGAATTGCTTAAGTTCCTGATCAGCAAAGAATATGGGCGGGCTATGGCAAAGGCACAGTTTCTTCAACCGGCGCGCGAGTCACTGGTGGAAGAGTGGGTTCAGTTTGTCCGCACAGAATTTCCAGACAAGACAAAAGACCTGAACATTGCAGCGTTCGCCGACGGTCACAGGAACGGATACTCTGTGACAGGCGAAGAGTTTGCCAACCAGGCTGATGCTGAGCGGTTAGCTGGGGCAGCATGGCAGCAAATTTTTACTCTCGGTCAATCACCCGTGCAGATCCTAAAGGATGTCAGCGCAAAGATCGAAGAGTCACAACAAGGATTTAGTTAGGAGGACGCTATGCGTTCCTGGAGGTGGGGCAGCCTTCGCACCAAAATCATTGCATGGTCATTTATCCCGACCGCGATCATTTTGACTATCGTGGCACTTGTTGGCTTTTATGCCTTTCAACGAGTGACTCAAGACCTAACGATTCAAAGCAGTCGCGAAGTCGCGCGCCTGTCTGCGGGACAGTTAGCTACAGGATTATCCGAGTTCAGCAACCAGCTGACTACGATCGCACGAACTGCATCCATATACGAGAATGATCCAGAGGAACAGCGCCGCGCCCTCGCACAGGCCGGCAATCGCCTGCTCATCTTTGATGGCGGGGTGCTCATTCTCGACATCCATGGCACCGTCACAGCAGCCCAACCTGCACGCCCGGATATTCTCGGACAAAACTGGTCGAACCGCGCGTTCTTTCAACAAATGATTCGTAGTCCAGGGACGACCCTCTCCAATATAGTGAACGACGGACCCGGCGGTGTTCCGGTAGTCATGATTGCAATCCCAATCACTAATTCTCGAGGAGAATTGATCGGGGCTATGACCGGCATGTTCCTTGTGGACCCGGGATCGGTGAGCTTGCTTTATGGCGAAATTGTTCGATTGAACGTGGGTGCTGATGAGACCACTTACATCACAGACGGGAACGGTCAGGTGATTTTCCATTCCAATCCGGCATGGATTGGTAAGAATTTGGCTACCCAGCCTGTTGTGGCGCAGGTCAATAAGGGCGCGTCCGATGCGATTCGAACGCACGATCTAGACGGGGGTGAGATCGTCGCATCCTTTGCGCCGGTCCCCGGCACGCCCTGGGGATTAGTGACGGAACAAAGCTGGGATGTCTTATTGGCTCCTGGGCAACGTTATGTTCGATTTCTGTTCTTACTTCTTGTGCTCGGACTCGTGGCGCCGGCTCTGGTCGTCATGATTGGCGTCCGAAAAATCACTGAACCCATTAACCAGCTTATTACCGCAACAGAAGCTGTTGCTGCCGGCAATTTTGGTCACATGACCACCGTGAAGACGGATGATGAAATCGAGGAACTGAGCCAGCAATTCAACCAGATGTCTGCGCGACTGGCAGAATCGTACAGCGCGCTGAGAGAGCGTGAAGAGCGCCTTTCGCTGGTGATTGAAGGGAATAATGATGGCATCTGGGACTGGAATATGCGAACAGATGAAATCTATTTCTCCCCACATTGGAAAGCCATGTTAGGTTACCAGGTAGAGGAGCTGAGCGATTGCTTTGAGACTTGGGAACGCTTGTTGCATCCAGATGATCTTGAGCGAGCACGGATGGAATTGCAGTCCTACCTGGATGGTCAGAGTCAGATCTATCAACTGGAACACCGCCTGCGTCATAAGGATGGCTCCTATCGCTGGATTTTGGCCCGAGGAATAACACTGCGCGATGCCGATGGCAAACCTTACCGCATGGCTGGTTCTCATACCGATATTACAGAACGTAAGCATGCAGAAGAAGCAATTCGTCAATCGGAAAAACGATTTGGTCAGGCATTTTACGGCAGCCCTGTTCCTATCGTCATCGCTGCATTTCGAGATAGTGCTTATACAGCGGTGAATGACGCATGGCTGCATCTCATCGGCTACACCCGGAGCGAGGTGATTGGAAATACACCAACCGATCTGAACATATGGTCTGATGCTGAAGAAGCCCGAATCGTCCTTCAGGAATTGCAAGATACGAGTTCAATTCGCAACAAGGAGCAACAGATTCGGACTCGATCGGGCGAATTAAGAAATGTCCTGCTGTCCGCAGAAATACTCGAATTCAACAAGCAGCCTCATATGCTTTGCTTCATTTATGACATCACCGCTCTGAAACAAACACAACAAGATCTCGAAAAACGAGTTGCAGAACGTGCACATGAGCTCACGGTACTCCACGAGATCGCAGGGGTTGTGAGCCAGTCCCTAGACCTAAAAGAAATCCTGAACGCAGCACTGAGCAAGGCCAGGGAGCTGATGCATATGGAAGTGGGTACGGCATACAGCCTCCAGGATGCCGAGGGAGCGGACGAGGACAAGCTTCTTGTACTGGGGGCTATCCATGGCTTCTCTGCTGAGTTTCCTAAGCGCGTTGGTTCGCGGCGGGTACGAGGCACGGCAATCCAGGTGGCGGCAGAAGCTCAGCAGCCGGTGGTATGGCTGGTTGCCAATTATCCGGACCCACGTGTGAAAGAAGCCTTGGAAGTGGAAGGTGTGGAACAGGTGATTAATGTACCGCTTTTCGCCAAAGGTCGCTTGGTGGGTGCTTTCAATCTTGGAACTCGCCATGCAAGGACTGTCAGACCAGAAGAAATGTCCTTGCTTTCATCCATCGGCCGGCAGATCGCCGTCGCCGTTGAAAACGCGCGTTTGTATGATCAGGCTGAGCAATCCGCTGCCATCGCCGAACGTCACCGGCTCTCGCGCGAGTTGCACGACTCCGTTACTCAATCCTTATATAGTGTGACCATGTATTCAGAAGCAGCGGCGAGGCTGCTCAGCGCTGGCGATACGGCCACAGCTACGGATCACTTGCGAGAATTGCGCAACACTGCTCAGGAGGCACTACGCGAGATGCGCCTGCTTATCTTTGAACTCCGCCCATTAGCACTGGAAAAGATTGGACTGGCAGCCGCCTTGCAGGCTCGGTTGGACTCGGTCGAAATGCGAGGTGGTATACAAACCGAACTGCATATTGACGGACAGCGGGACCGGCAAGCAATGCCCCATACAGTGGAAGAGGAGCTGTACCACATCGCGCAGGAGGCACTGAACAATGTGCTCAAACATGCAGGTGCTCAACATGTTTGGGTCGATTTGTGTTTCTCACCGGCCGAAACCTCTTTAGCGATTCGTGACGATGGCGTTGGATTTACACTAACGACGGCCAGCAATGGTGGATTAGGTTTAGCCAGCTTGAAAGAACGGGCCGAGAAAATTGGAGCAATATTTGAAATAAAATCTACACCCGGTACTGGAACTGAGATTAGCGTTACAGTTCCCGCCAACTTCACTCAGGGACTGAACTAAAGTCCTCAAACACAGTGCTTAAGAATTTAGGAGATCACATGAACACATCACCTATTCGTGTCTTATTAACCGATGATCATGCGATTGTTCGGAAAGGGGTTCGTGCTTTGCTTGCCACGGAACGAGACATTCAAGTGGTTGGCGAGGCTTGCGATGGTCAGGAAGCAGTCGCCCAAGCGGAAGCACTCTGTCCTGACGTGATCTTAATGGATCTCATGATGCCCAAGCTCGATGGGATCGAAGCGATCAGCCGGATTATGTCCAAGCTGCCGGGCACGCGTATCCTGGTCCTGACGAGTTTTGCTGCTGACGAAAAAGTATTCCCAGCCATCAAGGCAGGTGCGCTCGGTTACCTCTTGAAGGATTCTGNTCCGGAAGAACTAGTGGGCGCCATTCGCAAGGTACATGAGGGCGAGCCNTNGCTNGAACCNTCCATTGCGCGCAAAGTATTGGCAGAATTATCCCATCCGCCGAAGCAGCAACCATTGACGGCTGATCCTCTCACCGAGCGTGAGGTTGAAGTACTGCGCCACGTCGCACAGGGTTGTAGCAATAAAGAGATCGCTTTGAAATTGGTACTCAGTGAATTGACGGTTCGCACCCATGTCAGCAACATTCTTGGCAAACTGCACCTTGCCAGCCGCACACAAGCTGCCTTGTACGCCCTGCAAAAGGGAATTACCTCACTCCAGGATATGCCCACAATCCAAGACANCTGACATTCCTCTACCTCATTTGAAGTAGACAGACGCTATAAAATTAATAAGAGACCGCCATNNATGGCGGTCTCTTTTCATTATGCCCACACAATACATTCTGACGATGACTCCTATAAGTCCGGGTGCTACGCTAGTAACAACAAGGAGAGATCAGTGACTACCAAATCAAAGCAAGCTTATTTTCCTCATAAAACTCGACTGTTTGGAAATTCAAAAGCGGGGCACTTTGTCTTGCACTTCCTTGAACTTCAGATCCCAATGGGGCTCGGGGCGCTCATATGCTATCTGGTGGTTCGTCTGATCACTAGCTCATCGAGTTTTTCCACGATCTATTATCCAGGCACATATCTGTTTGCTATCGGGGATCTTCTCTTTCTGACTGTGCCAGTGGCGATATGGATAATCTTCCGCAGATATAGCTGGCGACACAGTTTTGAGCTGGGGATTGCCATGATCGCGCCAGTGGCAGGGATCATGGTACTTAGCCAATTGACAGCCTATGACTATCTTACGTGGCTGCTAACTGGGGGCTACCCGCTAATGTGCCTGGGCATGCTCATCTATATGCTTTATCGGCGGGATTTCTTCACCGGGCAGGTGGAAAACATAGCATCCTTGGAAAATTGAAAGGACAAAGAAAATGTCTACTATACCTCTTTACCTTGAATGGTCTCCCCGTGGAGTAGGCAATCTACAGGAAGTGCATCGGTCGATGCAAAACAAAGCTTTCTTAGAGAAGATATATGCTTTCCTGAGTCAGCGCTCCAGAAACCTGCTTGATTTGACTACAGAAGTTTCCCAGAGAAAAATCATTCGGCAACATTACGCTGGAGTCCGGACCGTACCCTTAAGCCGTATCAAAGGAAGTGAAGGTCGGTCCAGTGATTTCGATTGTGATTTCAACCCGCTGCACGCCCGCACACGGAATCGTTGGATGAGTATCGCGATTGCCCGCTCCCAGGGAGATATATTGCCTCTCATTGAGCTCATCCAATTGGGTGAAGATTACTTTGTCCGTGATGGACATCATCGCATCTCTGTGGCGCGCGCGCTGAGCGAGGAATACATTGATGCAGTGGTTATTGTCCTGGAACTGGAACCAGTTTCAACCTCTCTCTCAACACTCACAGTAGCGAATACTGCTACCGCCTTTAGAGTAGAGAGTATCCAACAAATATAGCAAGAACAAACGCGCTATCTAGCCGATGAAGGCAGAGCAGCTCTGTGCTATCTTGATTACGACAAAAAGGAGACCACGATGGACAATATACAAGTGTTACTGATCCTGATTTTGATCCGCCTAATGGTTCCCGTTGGAATTCTAATCATGCTTGGCGAATGGGAACGCACTCGTGAGGCTAACTTGCGAAATGAACACCTTAAGGATTCCATTCTTCCAAGCGCTATCCCGCTTCGATACGCCCTCAGAGACAGCTAACAATGATCTATTGAACGGAACACAGGTAGGTAGCCTCCAACAAGTACAACCATCCAAACGACTATTCGGTCGATGACAGGGCAGTCGTGTGGAATTTTGAAAGTGATTCAAAGGAGAAAATCATCATGAGTACAGAAACAAAGCAAGTTAGTTCTGCCCAGAAGGTATACGTACCCCGGGTCGTAGCACGTGCAGGCTACTTCATCTGGCATCTCCTTGAGATGTGCCTGGCCATGTGCATAGGAGGGATACCGCTGATCATCCTTTTCTTTGTAGGTGCAGCAAAGTTCGGATATCCAGATTTGTTCCAGCAGTCTCCAGAGGTCTCGGTTTTGGCGGTTGGCTTCATTTTGTCCCTGCCGATGACGGCCTGGATGCGTTTTCGTGGCCACGATTGGCAATCCACCCTGGAGATGGCAAGCACAACGATTGTTTTGGCAATCTTGCTAGTTGGTTTGGGCTGGCTTGGAATCTTGGCCAGAACCAGCCTGTTCGAGTGGCTGACCAGATTCGCGTGTCCCGTCATGATCATTCCCATGCTGTTTCGACTCGAGATGTATACGGGAAACCATGCGAGCCACTCGCATCACCAAGCTCACGCTGCTGACCCGATAGATGAACCTGCATGTCATTGAGGTTCAGCAGAACTTAACATACTCCGTCTCCCTGGTTTGCTACCTGCTTGTCTGCGAGCCAGCCTGCGGGATAGCCTCAAACCAAGAATGCGAAGTCTTTCGAAATTGAAGACCCGAAGGGAGAACATAAAATGAGCGAATCCATGCAACTGACTCTTCCGATCACGGGAATGACCTGTGCAAACTGTGTGGCGACCATTGAGCGTAATCTAAAAAAACTCAGTGGCGTCGAAAGCGCCGTCGTCAACCTGTCCTCCGAACGAGCTACTGTGGAATATAACCCGATCCAATTGCGCTTGGCGGACATTATCGCCGGTGTGCAGCGTGCCGGATACGGTGTGGCGACAGGTGAAGCCGATTTGATTATCCAGCGCCTAGAGGATGCTAGTGATGCCACCCGGCTTGAAAAAGCCCTGACCAAACTTGAGGGTGTGCTGAAGGCGACGGTTTCTATCTCCACAGGGAAAGCACGCGTCGAATATGTTCCGACGATCATCTCTCAGGCGGAACTGCGACGGGCAGTTCGGTCAGCTGGTTTTGAAGTGGTTGAACAGGGCAGTGATGCAACAGATGTTGAAGCTCTGACGCGTGAGCGCGAAATCAATGAGCAACGTCGTTTGGTTCTGGTTGGTTTGATCTTCACCATTCCACTGTTCCTGTTGGCGATGGGTAAGGACTTCAGTCTCCTGCCGGAATTCTTCTATCTACCCGACCACGATCTCATGGCGCAACAAATGGGTGGGATGCATCCAGCACAACCCTGGTTCAACTGGTTATTGCTGGCGTTGGCGACACCAGTGCAGTTTTATGTTTGCTGGCAGTTTTACGTTGGGGCATACAAGTCTCTACGGAATGGTTCCGCCAACATGGATGTGCTGATTGCCATGGGCTCGTCCGTGGCATTTTTTTACTCGCTGCCGGTGACGTTTGGCTGGCTAGACGGCTTCGTCTATTTCGAGACGGCTGCAGTCATCATTACCCTGATCCGCCTTGGTAAATTCCTCGAAGCGCGCGCCAAAGGGCGTACCAGTGAGGCGATCAAGAAGCTAATGGGGTTGCGAGCAAAAACGGCTCGGATCGTGCGCGAAGGACAGGAACTCGAAGTACTCATTGATGAAGTCAAGGTCGGAGATCTGGTGCTCGTCCGTCCCGGCGAAACAATTCCAGTAGATGGCGTCGTTATCGACGGCCGCTCGAGTGCTGACGAGTCCATGCTGACCGGCGAGTCACTTCCAGTTGAAAAGAAGCCCGGCGATCCTGTAATCGGTGCAACCCTCAACAAGCTGGGAATGTTGAAATTTGAAGCAACCAAAGTAGGCAAGGAAACCGCTCTCGGGCAGATCATTCGCCTCGTGCAAGAGGCGCAGGGCAGCAAAGCACCCATTCAAAAGGTAGCCGACCAGGTTTCGAACATCTTTGTCCCAGTGGTGATCGGGATCGCTATACTCACCTTTCTCGGTTGGTATTTCTTTGGCCCGCAACTGGCTGTCAATTCGGCCTACACGCCTTTCACCCGTGCCATGATCAATTTAGTTGCAGTCTTGGTAATTGCCTGCCCATGTGCATTGGGTCTTGCCACGCCGACCGCGGTCATGGTTGGGACAGGCAAAGGGGCTGAACTGGGCATTTTGTTTCGCAACAGTGAAGCCCTGGAGCGCGCAGGAAAAGTCACTGTAGTCGTTCTAGACAAGACCGGTACGATCACAAAAGGGCAGCCTGCGGTCACAGATATACTGACGAGTAATCAATCAGCTTTGAGCTGTGCTGAGTTGCTTCGGTTGGCAGCGTCTGTCGAGAAGGGGAGTGAACATCCACTTGGCGAGTCGATTTGGGCTGAGGCAACCACACGCGGCATGCATTTGGCGGATGTGGCCGGGTTCGAAGCGGAGTCTGGCCACGGTGTGCAGGCGCAGGTCGAGGGAAGAAGTGTTGCTGTCGGGAATGTGAGAATGATGCAAACACGCGGCTTCTCTTTAAACGGGCTCGAGTCCGAGGTGACGCGTCTCCAAAGTGAAGCCAAGACCGCCATGCTCGTTGCAGTTGACGGAAAAGTACAAGGTGTGATCGCGGTCGCGGACACGCTGAAGGATGGTTCAAAGGAAGCTATCGCCGAACTGCACCGTATGGGTCTGAAAGTGGCGATGATCACGGGAGACAACCAGAAAACGGCGGAAGCGATCGCCCGCCAAGTGGGGATTGATACCGTCCTGGCTGAGGTATTGCCGGAAGGAAAGTCCGCTGAGATCAAGAAATTACAGCAGAGCGGCGAGGTGACTGCCATGGTAGGGGATGGCGTGAACGATGCACCAGCCTTGACTCAGGCAGATGTTGGACTGGCGATCGGTACAGGCACTGATGTGGCGATGGCGTCTGCCCCGGTGACGCTGATCAGCGGTGAGCTCAGTGGTGTAGCGCGCGCTATTTCTCTTTCCCGCAAGACGGTCCGAACGATCAAACAGAATCTGTTCTGGGCGTTTTTCTACAACATCGTACTTATCCCAGCCGCCGTGCTAGGTGTTCTCAATCCGATGCTGGCAGCCGGCGCTATGGCATCCAGCAGTATCTTCGTTGTCTCGAATAGCCTGAGGCTGCGAGGGCAGAAAATCCGGTAGGTGTGATGGAAAAAACTGTCACCCTGATGAAAACAAATAACTCTCAACCAATTTTGAAAAAGGAAACTCTCATGAAACACAACAAACTTACTCTTTTCGTTCTTGTCACTTTGCTCATCGTCTTGCTCGGCGCGTGCGCTCCACAGAAAAGTGGACCTGCCAAAGCCGAACTGCCCGTCGACAAAGGCTACGCCGATGGCAAAGAGGTCTACTTCACGCATACGGAGGCTTCGAGCGCGGATGTAGCAGAGAAAATGGCCACCGCGATGCAATCCCCAGTTCTCTTCGTCCCATCTTTGGCGTCCGTGCCGCCGGATGCTCTGGCGAATGTGTATGCATTTGCCAATGGTGTCAAAGGTGCCAGCATGTCCGGCTTCCAACTGAGTGTGTTCGATAATCCACCGGGAACGGAGGGCTATACTCCTCTGCGTCTCATGAGCATGGTGACCTGGACAGATGAAACGAAAGCCCGCGAGTTGAAATCTGCTGACGAGGTTTTGGCAGCCGCTCAAGCCGGCGAACTGACGATCAAACAGACTCCCGTGGTGCTCAACATGCCTTTCATTGTCTGGGATGGTGGGCAGCGGTGAGCTGACCGGGTATGCATTGTTGATAACTCGAAGGATTTCAGGCCGGTGGTCAGGATGCCACCGGCCTGAATTGGAGAAAAACCATGCGAAGTAACTTGAGTATCAAAGGATTGGGCTTGTTCATAAGCGCCGTACTGGCCGTGCCCTACATGCTGGTCATGTTCATCAGTCTGCTTTTGGTCGGCTTCTTAACAACTGGCTCCTGGCAAGCCGCTTTCTTGGGAATCGGGTGGAGCACCGTAGCTGGATTTGAGATGGGTTTTATAGGCGTTATGATCATAGGCTTTGCTCTTGCTACGCTGATCCTGCCTGTCTTCAGGTTTATACGTCGTGGAACGCCAAGACAATCTGGCGCTTGGTTAGGGCGGTCATGGGCATTTCGACTTCTGACCACGTGCCTTGTGTTGCCTGCTCTACTCCTTGTTTTACTGCGCCTATGGGCGGCGGTTTTACCTTCCAGCGTTACAGAGTCAAACGCACGAAGCCAGGCAATAAACATGGCTTCCACGATCAACACCGCGTACCGTGAGGCAGAGCCATCCTTCGCTGCCGATGGGCGGACCATGTATTTCAACTGCCGCAATTACGATATCTGCGTCTCACACCTCCTTGGAACTTGGGAAGAAGGGAACTGGACGGAACCCGAGATCGTTGGTGCACCGATTAGCACTGAATATGAAGAGGTCGAGCCGGTGATCAACGCTGCCGGAGATAAGCTGTACTTCACGAGCATCAGACCGTATGGATATGCACTCAACTTTCCTTTCCTATCACCGTTCATGAACGTCTTCCGAGTGATCAACATGCTGGCTACAGGTAACTCTAGTGACAGCTTCTTTGGCGGGCTTGGTTTGTCTGATGTGTGGGTGAGCTACCGAATTAATGGTATCTGGTCGGAACCCCAAAATATCAACGATCTTGCCAATGAACCACATATCAATACCCCGTTTGAGGATCATTGCCTGTTTTTCTCTGCTGATGGGAGCGAGGCATTCTGGACATCCACGCGGCCAGGTGGGTTCGGTAGCGACGATATTTGGACCTCTCGTCGCGTGGATGGTAAGTGGACTGAACCCGAGAACCTGGGACCGAATGTGAATAGTGCTGTAAGTGAGCACACTTCGATCCCGACTCCCGACGGACGATCACTGTACATCACAACGACACGAGCCGAAGGCTTCGGTGGTGAAGATAATTATGTAACCACGCGGAGCGCCAACGGCACATGGGGCAAGCTGGTCAATCTGGGTCCGCTTATCAATGGCTCAGGCGATGACCGCTGCCCGGCCTGGACGCCGGATCTCAAGATCTTCCTCTTCGACTCGGTTCGCGAAGGTGGCTTTGGCGGGCGGGATATTTGGTGGGTACATTTCGATGATGTGATAGGACACCGTCTGAGCGTTGAGTCTGGCAACTCAACGGGTTCAGCACTTGCAACCAAGGATGAATGAAGAAAGAAATGAAATATCAGCGGATCCTTATCAACAGAATGCGATTCCTCAATAAAAGGATTTTCAATCCGGTGATCCTCAAGTTTGCCGGTTCTTCTTATAGTCCGATTTCCATTATCCGCCATATCGGCCGCCAGAGCGGAATAATCTATTTGACGCCAGTCATTGCTCGATCATTGTTCAACCGGTTTCTGTTCATATTGCCCTATGGCAACGAGGTGGATTGGTATCGCAATGTTCTAGCGGCGGGTCAGACTACTGTCGTTTGGCGAGGTAAGGAAAACCCGATTGACAATCCAGAATCGCTTGTTGGTAATGCAGATCTCCAGGCACTCCCTCCAATCCTAAGAGTGATCATAGGAATTATGGGCGCAGGGAATTTCATGCAAATGAAATCATCCACGTTAATTGGTCATTCTCTCCAATAAGATAGTTAGCATTCATCTACTCAATTTGGAGTAGGCAGCATACGAAAAAGGTTGTAGGAGGCAGCCTAAATGGTGGTCTCTTTTCATTAGAAAAGAACCCAATATTCTGACGATGACCTCAGGGTGGCTTGATGATATTCTTGCAATGTAAAAATCAAAGTATCCGATTTGAAAGGATTTCTCATGAACAAACTTGATACTCTCGTGCAAGACTTCCTCACGCAAAAGCGGATCGCTATTGTAGGCACATCCGATAAGCGCGAGACAGGCTGCAACCTGGGTTACCGCAAATTTAAGGCGGCGGGATACACGGTTTATGCGGTAAACCCGCGCCTGAGCACTTTTGAGGGAGATCCGTGCTATCCAGATTTGAACTCTATCCCTGAAAAGCCCGACGCTGTTTTTATTTTCACCAGCCCCCAGGTGACTGATCAAATCGTTCAGCAGTGCATTGACCTCGGCATCAAGCGCGTCTGGATGCATTGCCTGATGGGAACCAAGCCTGGCTTAGCGTCGGGCATGACGAGTGTCTCACAAGACGCGGTGCGTTTGTGCCGCGAGAATGGGATTACGGTAATTCCAGGTGCCTGCCCAAATCAATTTCTGAAGCCGGATGGCTTCCACGCGTTCGCGCGGGTGTTGTGGCGAACCCTCGGCTTTCAGAGCATGAATTAAAAGGAGCTTTTGCTATATGTCCATCGATTGGGCAAAACATCAGCTAGAAAGTAATTATGGTCAAAACCTTGCGCATTCTAATTGTGGACGATCAACAAAGCGCGCGTCGCAGCCTAAAGGCACTACTCGCCACAAGATTTCAATTGGCGGATACGTGTGAGGCGGCAAATGGTATGGAGGCGGTTCGATGCGTGGAAGAGTGCAAACCCGACGTTGTCTTGATGGACGCCCGAATGCCAGAAATGGATGGCATCGAAGCGACGCGCATCATCAAAACGAAATCAGAGCATACTCCAGTGATTGTGCTGTCTATGTACCTCGAGTATCAAGAAGTCGCCCTCGCTGCCGGTGCCGATGCATTTATCAGTAAGGGAGATCCACCGGAACAATTGCTAGAGGCGCTAGCTTCATTTGAGTCAAATTAACTTTCTTTGGCTGCTTTCGTACAGCATCCTGAAAAATAACCTAATCCTCTGGAGGTATGAATGAGAAAACTCATAAGCACAAAAACCGCTGGTAATGTTCTCCTGGCACTCTTCGGACTACTGGTGGTTTTCCATATCATTATCTTGTTCGATCTGTTGCCTTCTAATGTGGTTTGGGGAGGTCAAGCTGGAGGCTCGCCATCCAATCTTCGCACGCTCGAAACGATCTCGCTCATTTTCACTGTTCTATTCGCTACTGTAGTCGCCGCCAAAATTGGCTACATCAAGGTCGGCAAATTCAGCGGGGTAGTCAATATCATCTTATGGATTATTTTTGCCTATCTGCTCCTGAACACAGCAGGCAATCTTGCATCTAGTTCTTCCTTTGAAACCGTATTGTTCACACCGATAACTATTGTGGCTGCGTTGCTGGTGTTCAGACTAGCAATGGAAAATAACATCACAAGCAAAGATATAGGCTAAATTCCAAACCAACAGTCAGACCAAAATTAACTTAGAAAGACGATGACACCATGAACACAGATCTAATTTTCAGCATTTTCGCCTTCACAGTTCTTACCCTTTTGTGGCTTGTCTTCGGGATCGCTTTGCTCCTGAATAGAGAATTTCTCGATCGCGCCTGGCACTTATTCCGCAGTTGGAACATGTTGATCCAACTCTTTGTAGCGCTATTAGTGCTGCCCGTAGTGCTGGGGCTGTGGATCTGGCAGACTCGCTGGCCCGGCTGGGTCCGCCTAGTCCTTGTTGCAGGTTTAGCCTGGATGACAGAGTACACCTTCTTCCCTCGGCTCCTGTTTGGATGATTATTTCAAAAGAAGTTCACTTTTCAGGAGATTTCCAATGAGAGATCGAATTATCAACATCTTTGCATTTGCAGTCCTTATACTCTTGTGGCTTGGTTTCATGGCAGCGTTGCTCTTCAATCGTGACATGTTAGATGCCACTTGGCAAGCGTTCCGAAGTTGGCCATTCGTAGTCCAACTGGTTGTAGGGCTTTTGGTTCTTCCAGTAGTTTTAGGTCTTTGGATATGGCAGACATCTTGGCCTCTGCTGCTACGTTTGGTTCTCGTGCTCGGCCTGACGTGGGTTACTGTATACACGTTCTTCCCGAGGAAGATTTCCAAACAACCGCAAGCTTTCCCGAGCAAACCCTGAGGCTTTCCTACGAGGTTAATTATGAGTAAGGCTTCATCCCTACTGAAAGTTACATCCAATAAGACGGATATCTTCGCCCGCCTGACACTGCCGATTCGCGCGGCGGCTAAGGCTGCGATCTTCTTCCTCAAAGTTTTTCCAATGCTGCCGTCACAACCCATCGATTGGGTGACGAAGCCACCAGTGGTGGAGAAGGTAAGGTATCCGACGCGCTTTGGTCAGGTCGAAGGTGAGGTCTATCGACCATCGGGTGCTGGTCCACATCCGGGTCTCGTTGTGTGCCTCGGCGTTGTCCCTTTCGGCGTCGATCATCCCCAGGTTCCAGTGTTAGGAAAAGCACTGGCTCGCGCAGGTTTCGCGGCGCTTCTCTATTGGTCACCGGCGATGCGAGACTTTCGACTCGACTCGGAGGATATTGAGAATATCGCCTTAGCCTACAACTGGCTCATCGAGCAACCTTATATTGATCCTGCTAGAAGCGGTCTACTTGGTACATGTGTCGGAGGCTCCTTCGCCTTAATGGCGGCTGCCCATCCCTTCATACGAGATCGTGTCGCTCTTCTCAGTGCTTATGCTCCTTATTCCTCTCTCTGGACATTCGCACATGACGTCGCCAGTCGCACGCGCTCCAATGGAGATGGGCGGGAGCCATGGCGGGTCGACCCGCTGACCCGTAAAGTATTTGTTCATTGCATGACCGCTTTCCTCGAACCCAGTGAAGCAGAACGGCTACGAAGCGCATTCGACACCGAGAGTGGACATCCGGTCGATCACGACCTATCAGCAGACGGCCAAGCAGTATATTCACTTCTGACCGCAGGAAATGAAAACGAGGCCGAGGTAGCATTGCATCGCTTGCCTCCCATCTTGCAGGAGAACCTTACTGCTCTGTCTCCAATGAATTATCTAAAAGATATTCATGCTCCGCTCATGATCCTCTTGCACGATCGTGGAGATCAGGTGATTCCTGTCGATGAATCGAGGCGACTGCGTTCAGCGTTGGCCGGACATGCTGGAGTGTATTACACCGAGATGCAGTTCCAGCATTTAGATCCTGTCAAAGCAAAGCTGCCATTGCTTCGCCTTGTTCGGGAATTGCGCAAGTTCTTTGTCGCTCTGTACCCATTATTCTGGCAGGCCGCAGCTTCGTGAGGAAGTTTGCTCGCCTCAAACTGCTTAGCCACGTTTAATGAGCATACACCAACTTCCAAAGTGTAAGCAAGGTTTGTACAGCAAAGGAGTATTGCGATGAACAATACGAGCTTAATAGAAAGTAAGACCGCTCTCGTGACCGGAGGAACATCGGGGATTGGATATCATACTGCGCTTGCACTAGCCCGCCTTGGTGCGGTGGTGTATCTCACCGGTCGCGACCCCAGCCGTGGTCGGAACGCCCAAGCAGAGATACGCAAAGCCGCAGGGCATAGGAGGGTACATTTTATTGCCGCCGATGCCTGCACGGTCGGCGGCAATCAGGAGTTGGCTCGTCAAATCCGGAAAAAAACGAATCAGCTTCATATTCTGGTCAACAACGTTGGTGGTCTATATAACGATCGTTGGGTAACGGCTGATGTCTATGAGGCGACATTGGCGATGAACTTTGTGGGACCGTTCGCTCTGACGGAAGCTCTTCTGCCGCTGTTACGCCAAAGTGCTCCAGCACGTATTGTCAATGTCACGTCCGCTGGTTACACAATGTGGAAGGGTGACCTCTTTGAGGATATCCAGTCCTGCAACTCGTTTTCCGGCGTCGACGCCTACAACCGGTCAAAATACTTGAACCTGCTATGGACACTCACTCTCGCGCGTCGTTTAGAGGGCAGTGGGATTTTTACAAACGCTGTGCACCCTGGCACAGCCTGGACAGACATGACGAAAAGCAATGAACCGCGCATATTATCTGCCGGCATGCGAGTGCTATGGCCAATCTTCCGTCTTTTACAACGCGTTGGTTCTCCGGAGAAAGTAGCGCAGAACTCGATCTACTTGGCGAGTGCTCCCGAAGCTGCCGGTTTCAGCGGCAGATATTTCGAGAGCAGCATGCGTCCAAAAGATTTGAGTGCCGATGTGACTGATGCAATCAAACAGGAAAAAGCCTGGGAGCTGGCAGAATATTTAGTCCATACTGCTATTACTGCAACTCACTTTGAACCCGAGCTTATCGCATAAGGAGACAAAACGATGGATAAAAATCCCAACAACAACCGGCGATTTATCTATTTTTATTTCAATCGAAATGAGCCGGAAAAGATCGGGGAAGTCGTTCCCGCCCATGTTCAGTATTGGAAAACCGCTGATTTGAAGAGTTACTCAGGTGGCCCGTTTGCCGACCGCTCCGGCGGCTTGATCTCATTTGCAGCCCAAAACTTGGAAGAAGCGACGGAGATCATTCTTCGGGACCCGTTCATTCAAGAAGATTTGATCGAGCAAAAGTGGATCAAAGAGTGGATGCCGGAATAGTGGAAGCAGATCATGAATCGTACAAACTTTACGTCATCTACGTCCCGAGTTTTACATCCCTGCTGTCACCTAACAAGCAACTGAATTCCAGGCTGGAGAATACTCTAATGACCAAGAACCTCGTCTCTGCCGTTTAGCCTGCGCATTTACTTTGACACCTCACCATCTCGAAAGGAAACCCCACAATGTCGCAAATCTTGATTTCATTGTGTGTGTGGCTCCACGCCATCGGCACTATTATTTTGATCGGTCACTATTTTCTACTGTCTGTTATTTATCTGCCGGTCTTAGAGCAAAGCGGTGGAGCTTTCCTCAGCCAAATCTCAAAACGCAGCCGACCATGGATGTATGCTTCTCTGTTAATCTTCATAGTGACGGGTATTTATCTGATGTTTGCCGATCCAAACTATTTAGGGGTCGGAGATTTCGGCAACCTGTGGGCAATATTGATGCTGATCAAGCATGTGCTAATCGTGGGTATGCTCGGGGTAGGCTTCGTCTTCAACGGACTCCTGCGAGTGGGACCGATGATGAGTTCGAATAACAGTGCCCAGTTGGCTATTCGTCGGTTCAGATTGTATTCCAACCTTATGGCGATTTCCGGCGTTCTAGTTCTGCTTCTGACTGCGCTCGCGCAGACTGAATAAAACTACCTAGGAGAGAAAATGGAAACAAAATATATAGCACGGCTGGGATTTTACGCTGCTGTTCTTACAACATTGCTAACATTGGTCACGTTCACTATAGCCGTCCTTACGCCACCGCTTTCCGGACCATACTGCGCCGCTGGCGCTGGCTGCTATACCTACCCCTATTCTGATATAGCGTCCCGTTTTCCCAGGGATTATTACTGGATGTACCCGGCAATCCCTTTGGTCCTTGTGTTTTACATCCTGATGGTTTCAATACACTACTTTGCTCCTGCCGAAAAGAAAATATTTAGCCACATCGGGCTTTCATTTGCCCTAATCTCAACAGCAACGTTTGTTACGGACTATTTCCTTCAAGTTTCGGTTATCCAGCCAAGCCTACTTCTTGGTGAAACAGACGGAATTGCATTGCTATCGCAATTCAACGCGCACGGAGTTTTTATAGTTCTCGAAGAGATCGGCTTTTTTATGATGAGCCTGTCCATGCTATTTATGGCTCCTGTATTTGCCGGTAAAACGAAGTCCGAAAAAGCACTCCGCTGGCTTTTCACTGCTAGTTTCCTGCTGATCGCTATCTCATTTGCTTTATATTCGGTGTTTTACGGCATACAGCGCGAATATCGGTTTGAGGTTGCAACAATTTCAATCAATTGGCTGACGCTTATAATCTCAGGAATTCTTCTCAGTATGGTGTTTCGAAGAGCTATGGCTGACTCATTGTTGAGCAAAGAAGCCGGTCCCCACTCAAACCGTTAACGGACAATAGCTAGCATTTGACAGCTCTGGACTAATATCCGCATTGATACGCCAGTCGAGTCATTCCTGAAAAAGGCGTTCTCATGCACAGGAACCTCCGGTTCAACGCGGAAAATTTTTCAAAAGGCGAGCAAAAAGATGATCTGGGGACCGATCATTTTGCTGCGTTCCTGAACCGATAGACTTCGCAGAATTAGAAATACCGGGTTTGATTAAATTATTAGCTATTGCTATAATCAAATGGAAGTAATAATGTCTATTCACTGAGCGCCCAAGTAGATAAGCGGCGCGAACCCGAATCCCGTCGAAACCGCAGAGCGTTAAGGCCTGAAACAATGAACGAGCCCGACGGTGAAAATTAGAAAACGGACATACAGTAGACAAGCTACACCGATCCATTGCCTGCAATTCGCCAAAGCAAACTCGATGTCAAGCTCGGACGGTAACTCCGTCCGATTTTTGTGCCGAAAGACTTTACTTTGATACAACTAGAGTCTCGTAGGTGTTGCAAAAGTGTTGCAATCAGAATAAAACGCAGTGGAAATATTGGACACGATGGACATTTAGACCCCTGAAAAATGCAAAAATCCAAACAAAAACGCACGAAATCGACGTATTGGAAGCAGTGGAAAATGAGACTTTAGAATCACACAGTAGAAGTCGGGGGTTCGAGTCCCTCCGCGCCCACAGAAACGAGTCATAAGGCTCGTTTTGTTTTTTGGGTTCGGGTCCCGCCAAGACCACAAAAAACAGACGATTTTGTTTGAAGACAAGACAAAAATGCCTAGAATCACAGCGTGTTGTCGAAACACTCAGGTGCCTCCCTTGAAATCGGGGAGGTGTTTTTTTGTTTAAATCTGTTAGGCGTTGCAAAAGTGTTGCGAACAGGAGGGACAGGACGCAATGGTTCACAGTAGAGATCGGGAGTTCGAGTCTCTATGCCCAAAAATATGTAGACAAAATAGCCTACAAAACGTCCCCTTTTTCTGCACTGCTTTATCGATCAACTAATGGATACTTGTCCCAAATGCCAAGGAGTGCTCTACCAAATAATTGCGCTTCCAACTTGCTTCTACATAACTTCCCCTATTGCGGATTAGCAATCCACTGATACCTCTGCTTGGCTTGTAAAGCAGGTAAATGAACCGATAACCGGTTACGCTCCGCGGGCTCCATAAATGACCATTTTCATGGAATCCGCGATCGCAACCCGTCAACCTTATCTGTTTCACAACTTCTTAAACTATACACCCAAACGAAATCATCCGGCCATTGCCAGTGGACGAAGCTTCCTGTCAAGTCGTTTACCAAGCTGACCCTCAGCAGCTTCATGGTCATAGTCAGACATTGTTCCGCTGTCCACGAGCAAGGCGCGCACATCTTTGTTACAGGATTAGACCGAAAATTCATAGCTGAAATATGCTATGATAGTGTTGCATCCAACGCTTCACGAATTCTCATTATCATGGCTGCGCCTGTTCTTGCAACGAAGCTTTTTGTGCCCCCCTTGCGGACCGATCTAGTCTTGCGCCAGAGGCTAATCGACCAGTTAAATGCCGGGGTCCAGCGGAAGCTCACCCTCATCTCGGCTCCCGCCGGTTTTGGTAAATCCACGCTGGTCAGCGAATGGGCTGCCAGTTCCAAGCGACCGGTTGCCTGGTTGTCGCTGGATGGGGGGGATAACGATCTCACTCGCTTTCTGACATACTTCATTGCCGCTTTGCAGACAATTGCAACGAATATCGGAGCAGAGGTATTGGGCGCGCTCCAATCTCCTCAGACGCCTTCCGCTGAATCGATTCTGACAACTTTGCTCAATGAAATTACCACCGTCTCAGATGACTTCATCTTCGTCCTTGACGACTATCACATTATTGATGCCAAACCGGTTGATAATGCCATCATCTTTTTGATCGAGCATCTGCCACCACAAATGCACCTGGTCATCGCCACGCGTGAAGATCCACATCTCCCGCTGTCCCGCTTACGCGTCCGGAGCGAATTGACCGAACTGCGCGCCGACGACTTGCGTTTTAACTCCGCCGAAGCCGCCGAGTTTCTCAACCAGGTGATGGGGCTGGATCTTTCGGCGGAAGACATCGCGGTATTGGAAACTCGAACCGAAGGCTGGATCGCCGGACTGCAATTGGCTGCGCTCTCCATGCAGGGGCAGCATGACACCGCTGGCTTTATCAAATCCTTCACCGGCAGCCACCATTTCGTGCTGGACTATTTGATGGAAGAGGTCCTGGGACAGCAGTCAGAAAGCGTCCAGGTGTTCCTTCTGCGCACATCAATTCTCGAGCGCTTGTGCGGTCCGTTGTGTGATGCCGTTCTGCATGGGGATGCTGATCTACATTCCACCCACTTTGCGTCCGGACAAGAAACTCTGGAGTATCTGGAGCACACCAACCTGTTCATCGTCCCCTTGGACAATGAGCGCCATTGGTTCCGCTATCACCATCTCTTTGCAGAACTGCTACGCCATCGCCTGGAGCAGACCAGCGCCGCCTTGACGCCAAAGCTGCACCGCCAAGCCAGCGTCTGGCTTGAGCGCGAAAACCAGATTGAGGAAGCTGTAGCCCACGCCTTTGCCAGCCGCGACTGGGAGCACACGGCGAATCTGATCTTTCATTTCGCACATCAGGTGCACATTCAGACCAACCTGACTAGATTGGGCGGCTGGTTGGCGGCTTTGCCCGAACTCATCATCCGTGCTCGGCCCTGGTTGTGCGTCTACCAAGCGCTGGCCTGGTATTGGACCGGGCCGCGCGACCGCATCGAAGAGCGTCTGCAATTGGCCGAGGAGGTGCTGCCGGGCTCCCAGATGCCAGAAGCGGAAGCAACCCATCTTGCTGGCTATATCGCCGCCATTCGCGCTCACTATGCTCTGGTGAGCGGCAACATTCCCCGCGTGCTGGATATGGCGCAAGAGGCGCTCCAGAAATTACCCGAGGGCGATTATATGCGCGGGTGGACAGCCGTGGCTTTAGGTGGCGCGTATTGGGGACAAGGCAATGTCATCGCTTCGCAGCAGGCGTTTCAGACGGCCAAAACTGTGGCCTTACAGCACAACTACCGCTTTCTGGCCGTGCCACCTGCCTGCTATGTGGGCATGCAACTAGTTAAGCAGGGAAAGTTGGATGAAGCCATTTGTGTTTATCGCGAAGGTGTCGAATACGCAACAGTCGCGGCCGGACAACAATTACCCATTGCTGGCTTTCCTAAGGTCAAGCTCGGGGACGTGTTACGCGAACGAAACGATCTACTAGGTGCGGACCAATGGCTACATTCAGGTGTGGAGCAATGTCTCCAGCTGGGCCACCCGGATGTTTTGGTAGACGCGTATGCGGCACTGGCGCGGCTCCAACTAGCCCAAAACGATTGGCCCGGCGCCTACGCCACCTTTCAGAAGGCCGACGAGCTGGCGCAAAAATCGCCGGTGGATCCGTTTGTCCGCTGCTGGCTAGACGATTGCCGCGTGCGGTTGTGGCTGGCCAAAGGCCGCCTGGATGACCTGGCGCGGTGGGCTGAAGCCAGTGGGCTGACAATGGACGGCGAACTCAGCTACCACTACGATCTGCATCATCTTAACCTTGCGCGTTTCCTGTTGGCCCGTGCCAGGTGCGCCGCCACTCCTGCCGAGCGCGCTTGCCTGAGCCAGGTCTCAGACCTGCTGGCCCGGCTGCTCGTTGCGGCCGAGAAAGCGGGCTGGGTGTATGAGACCACAAAAATCCTGGTGCTTCAGACTTTGGTCTTTGCAGAATCAAGTGACAAAGATAAAGCGTTCCAGGCTCTGGAGCGCGCGTTAGCTCTAGCCGAGCCAGGTGGTTTTGTCCGTATCTTTCTCGACGAAGGTCCCCTGATGGCTCAACTATTATCCGAAACGGCTGCTCGTGGGATTATGACGAACTATATTGGTAGATTGTTAACTGTATTTGAATGTGATGCGCAGCCGAGCGAAGCTAAACCTGACCTGTCCACTTCCCAACCCCTGATTGATCCACTGAGTCAACGCGAGTTGGATGTGCTGCGACTTATTGCCCAGGGTCTGTCGAATCATGCGATTAGCCAGCGGCTTTTCCTTGCGTTGAGCACCGTTAAAGGACACAACCGGATTATCTTTGACAAACTGCAGGTGCAAAGTCGCACAGAGGCAGTTGCGCGAGCTCGCAAGTTGGGCCTGTTGTAACCAATATGGATCGATCATTGCATTTAAGAGGGGACATAAAGCCTTGGAACTCCCAAGCCTCAGTACTCGCAGAACAATACCCTATCTCAATACTTAAGTAGCTATACGTTAATACCGTAGCGCCAATATATTACTTGTACATCGAGCGCGTCATACAGGCCGTTATGGCGCGTCGCAGCAGGTACAAGAATATGTCAAATGATCTTAATGCAAAAACGGACCTAGGGAAGCCCATGGACTATCAGATCAGGCTCAAGGGTCATCTGGATTCCCAATGGACAGATTGGTTCGACGGTCCGTCCATCACGCTGGAAGAAGATGGCGATACGCTTTTGACCGGCCCTGTGGTCGATCAGTCTGCGTTACATGGCCTGCTCAAAAAAGTGCGTGATTTGGGGTTGCCGCTACTCTCCCTTAACTTGGTTGAACCCAGCTCGCGAAAAGCCCATCGACCTTGCGGGTCTTGCCAGGCAAAGACAGATCAAACGGACGCAGTCGATGCAGATAAAACCCATCAGGAGGATTCAGAAAAGGAGCAAAAATGAATACGAGCACTGGAAATCTCTATGGAACAAAAGGACAAACCACCGAAACGAAAGATAGGAGAGTAATGCTTGCATCCTTATGGATCTTTGCCATGCTCAACTATCTTTATGCAGATGTTTTCACACTGTTTTTTAACCCAGCGGAACAGAAGGAAACGATTGCCATGGCACAAGGGGCGGTGTTGGTATTTGCAATATTGATGGAGACTGCCATCGCTATGGTTCTTCTATCCAGGTTTTTGAACTATAGCGCGAATCGCTGGGCAAACATCATCGCCGGTATATTCCATACCGCATTGGTTGCCTGGTCATTGATCGGGGAAACACCACTGCTTTTTATGTATTTTTTTGCGAGCATCGAAATCGTTTGCACGCTATTCATTACTTGGTGCGCATGGATGTGGCGTGACCCTGCAGTCCGGTCCTGATCGCATCGCATTATCCAAGGAGCAGATCCACATGAAAACTTTGCAGAAATTTGGCGGCTTCGCCGCGCTGTATCTTGCGGTCTCGTACCTGATTGGAATGGTTATCTTTCTCGTCGTTCTGGACTATCCCAGCATCTCCAACCCGGCCCAAAAGGTAGCCCTGCTTGTCGAAATGCAGACGGTCACCTTTTCGACCAACCTGCTCATGTACGTGTTCTTTGGGGTTTTTCTCGTGATCCTGTCGCTGGCGCTGTACGACCGATTGAAGTCTGGCGCACCAGCGCTCATAGAGGTGGGGACCGCGCTCGGGATCATCTGGGCCGGCTCGCTGATCGCCAGCGGCATGGTCGCGAATGCCGGGATCGACCCTGTCGTCGCGCTCTATGCCAAAGACCCGGCCCAGGCTGCGATGAGTTGGCAGGGAATTGAAGCTGTGGCAAATGGGCTGGGCAATGCCAACGGCGAAATCCTGGGCGGACTTTGGGCACTGCTGGTCAGCCTGGCCGCGTTGCGGGCTGGCGAGCTTCGCGGGGGTTTGAATATCCTCGGCTTGTTGGTTGGTGCAGTAGGCATCATCTCACTTATCCCAGGGTTGACCGACTTGATGACCGGAGTTTTTGGCTTGAGTCAGATCATCTGGTTCATCTGGCTGGGGCTTGTGCTTGTACGCAACAATCCAGGCAAGACCGCGTAAAACCATTCGCACAGTAGAGTAAATCAAAAAGGAGAAAAAATGAATACCACTAAAGGAAGTTCCTCTGGAACAAGCAGAACAAATGCAGCAATTATAGGGGTCTTGTTTATTATCGGTACCACGACAGGGGTAGCGGCTGCCATGCTCGGCAGTCCCATCCTGGATGCGCCGGACTACCTAAGCAAAATCGTTGCCAATGAAGGCACAGTCGTCAGCGGGGCATTTCTCATCTTCGTGATGGGTCTTGCCTGCGCCGGGATTGGCTTGGGGCTGTATCCCATCTTGCGCCAATACAACATTGGGCTGGCAATTGGCGTGGTCGGCTTTCGGTTGATCGAGGGCATGGCTGATGTTTTGGGCGGATTGAGTTACATTGCCCTATTAGCCTTGAGTCGGGAGTATATGAACGCCGGCGCGCTGGACGCCGCCTACTTCCATACCATCGGTGCGATCATCAAAGCCTCGAGCGAGTGGATCAATAATGGCGTAGTGCTGATCAGTTGGTGCATTGGCGCTTTCATCTACTATGGCATCTTTTACCGCGACCAGCTTGTCCCGCGCTGGATCTCTGTCTGGGGGTTGATCGGCATCACGCTGACCACCATCACAAGCGTGATGGTCATGTTCGGAGTTGCCTCCAGCTTTGGTGCCGTCCAGATGATCGCCAATCTGCCGATATTGTTGCAAGAAATGGTGTTTGCCGTCTGGCTGATTGCGAAAGGGATCAACCCGTCTGCAGGCGCTTCACGATCTGCCCAAACAGCTATGAGCTATGGAGACTAAAACATGAATTCAATCAATAAAACCGGAAGAATGGCAGGGTTTCTGTATCTCATGTACATGGTAATAACAATCCCTGCAGATGCACTTGGTCGTTCACCACTTATTGTGTTCGGAGATCCCGCAACCACAGCCCGGAATATTGTGGCTTCTGAATGGCAATTTCGTATCGGTATTACAGGCGATCTGGTCTCGGCCGTATTTTTTCTTTTGGCTGCCTGGGCTTTATATGTATTGTTAAAACCGGTTAATAAAGACCTTGCCTTACTGTTCCTGTTATTGAACCTGGGTGGTGTCGCTGTATATTCGATTAATTTGCTTAATCAATTTGCAGCTGTACTGCTTTTGAGCGGCGTTGACACCTTGAAAGTACTCCAAGCCGACCAATTGCAAGCTCTGGTAATGTTCTTCCTCACTCTCCACAAAAATGGATACTGGATCGCCCAGATATTCTTTGGCGCCTGGCTCTTGCCACTTGGCTGTTTGGTTTTCAAGTCGGGCTTCCTTCCCAAATTTTTGGGGGCCATTTTGATGGTTCATTGTGTTACCTGGACGACAACTTCTCTGCTGTATTTCCTTTCTGTTCCGGGTTACACAGCAATAACTAACATCAGTTTCCCGCTGGGCTTTATTGCAGAATCTGGACTTACGCTGTGGCTTTTGATTAAGGGTGCAAAGGATCAAGCACTAACACAGTCGGATGCTCAACAATAAATACAAGTCCTTTCAAGTAAAAAGGAAGGTTAAAAAATGAAGGCGATAAAATTTGGAGAAACCGTGGAAGGATATGGCATTCCTGTCTTAAATGAAAGAGAGATAAGGGCATCTGCAGGGATGCTATTTTTGGTGATGTTTATTGGTTGGATGCAGATTTTATTTAACGAAAATTTCCTGTTGATGAAGTATGTGATTACCCTATTCCTGACAGATCTAATATTCCGCGTCTTTGTTCACCCCAAATATTCTCCTACTTTAATAATTGGGCGGTGGATTGTTAGCAAGCAAACCCCCGAATATGTGAGTGCTGCCCCAAAAAGGTTTGCATGGAGTATAGGCTTGGTTTTATCAACAACCATGTTCATTTTGTTGGTTGTTCTAAATTCAACCAGTTTTTTTACCGGAATAACCTGCATGATTTGTTTAATATTCTTGTTCTTCGAATCGGTGTTTGGCATTTGCCTGGGGTGCCTGTTTTACCCCTGGTTTCATAAAGAAAAAACACAACTCTGTCCCGGTGAGATTTGTGCAGTAAAAACGAAACAAGAGATCCAGAAAATATCATGGCTTCAAACTGGCATGGTGATCGGTTTTCTTGCCTACATTATCCTGATCGCTTACTTTTTTAACCATCATTTGAGCCAAACACCCAGTGATCTGTGGGCATTATTAAAGGTAGCACTATCGTAATCGAGTTTTTTATCTACAAAAAAGGAAATAACAGGGATGAAAGCCATACTCTGCACAAAATACGGTTCACCCGATGTTCTTCAGTTCCAGGAAATAGCAAAACCTGCTCCGAAGGATGATGAAGTACTGATCAAAATTCATGCGGCATCCATCAATTCGCGTGACTGGCGCATGATGAGAGCTAATCCGTTCTTTATCCGCCTGGTGCCGGGAGGCTTTCTGCAACCCAAAAACAGGATCCTCGGGGCCGATGTGGCCGGGCAGGTTGAGACGATTGGCGCTCACGTCAAGCAGTTTAAGCCAGGCGATGAGGTTTTTGGGTACTTACCTAGTGCAACCGGCTGTGGCACTTTTGTCGAGTATGTATGTGCCAATGAAAATGCAATAACGCTGAAACCTGCCAATCAAACGTTCGAGCAGGTTGCGGCTGTACCTGTAGCAGCGATGACTGCCTTGCAGGGATTACGCGACGATGGGAACATTCAACCAGGGCAAAAGATTTTGATTAATGGCGCTTCTGGTGGTGTAGGAATATTTGCCGTGCAGATTGCCAAAGCGTTTGGGGCAGAAGTCACGGCGGTGTGCAGCACGAGGAACCTGGACTTGGTGCGCTCGATCGGGGCAGACCATGTCATTGATTACACACGGGAAGATTTCACCCGAAATGATCAGCACTATGATCTGATCCTGGCTGTGAACGGCTATCATAAGATTTCAGAGTATCTGCATGCATTAAGTCCTGAGGGAATCTATGTTGTCGCTGGCGGCTCGATGTTTCAATTAATCCAAGCCGCGAGCAATAAGAAAAGAAATTTCAAGACCGGGGGGAAAGAAAATATATTTCGCTTCGCTGGTGCAATGCCAAAAGGATCTCAGCTTTATAAAAGAACTCCTTGAATCCAAGAAAATCATACCGGTTATCGATGGATGTTACCCATTAAGTAAAACTCCTAAAGCTTTCTGGTATTTTGAGAAAGTACATCCCAAGGGAAAAGTAGTCATCATTGTGGAACAATAGAAAGAATGAAAAAATGAAAAGGATCTTTACGTTTGTAATCATTTTGATGGCGCTGACAGCCTGCACAGTATCCCAGACTCAGGCGGCGCCTGAACCTGTTGCGACGGACATACCTCAGGCGGGTATGCCAAATCCTGCCTCGGTCTATTGTGAGCAGAATGGCAATAGGCTCGAAATTCGCACTGCGGTCGATGGAAGCCAATACGGCATCTGTGTTTTTCCAGATGGCAGCACCTGTGACGAGTGGGCCTATTACCGGGGAGAGTGTGGTCCCACAGCGCAAAAAAGCCCAAGACCTGCCATGACCGTCAAGGCAACCATAGAAGCAAGTGGTGGCACGGGAGAAAATGGCTCGGGGGGTTTCATGCCACCCGGTACCACGGAAGAAATATCTGATTGGTGGGGCGTCATCAAGAGTACGGAACCCGGTGCACAGTATGATGACTACTTCGAGCGGCAGGACCTCGGGCAGATCATATACTTTGGCGTCGCATCCATGGATCCGGAGGTACAAGCGCAGATCGAGGCACTGCGCGACAATGGCAAGATCGTTCACCTTTATGGAACCTTATTGAGTAATGTTCCTGACTACAACGGCTCGCAGATCCAAGTTGACCGCATCGAGGTTGAAGAGTAACGAAGCCGCAAATGTAGTTCAACTGCATCCTGAACAACGTGCACGGGGATATTTTGCACGGATACAAAAGAGATAATCAATGATGGACTTTATATTGCATGGATATTGTGGTCTCTATTGCGGCGCTTGCCCGATAATGTTGAACACAATGGCCGGGATAGGAAGCGAACAATGTTATGGTTGCAAAAGTGAGCAACCTACCGGATATTGCGCGGTCTGTAGCATCAAGGCCTGCGCACGCCGCAAAGGCCCTGAATTTTGTAATGAGTGTTCCGAATATTGTACCTGCAAGCCAATGCAGAAGTTTATGGAAGATACAAAGTGGCCGTATCAGCAAGGCGTGTTGAAGAATGTGGAAACGATCCGGTGTGACGGACTAACGAAATGGATAGAGGGGCAAGATAAACGCTGGCGCTGTACAAATTGCGGCGCGTCTCATTCCTGGTGTGATGAAACCTGCCCTCAATGTGGTCAAACTGTTGCGAATTATCAGGCGGATTTATAGGTCTTTGCAGCTTTCACTCGAGGACAATCGAACTACTGAAACCAACACTAGATTTAGATTGTGGATTTTAGCCAGCACACCATACAAAGCTGCTTGATCAGATAAAAGTCCAGTCAGTCTTGTCTCACCGTTTGGCTCTGTCTGAATCGTTAATCCATCAAACCAGGCGGACCAATGACCAGACAAATGCCCTTCGACTTGAATCTCATACACAAAAGGAGTGTCCATATCCAATACAGTTACTGCAGTAATAAGGGAAGTAGAGCCTGAGCCCAAGTGTACACAGCATTCCAATCACGGTGATCGCCCTTGGGCAAAATACCCAGAGCTACGGTCACACGGAAGCGCAGAGTATCCAGAGTCCAGGGCAACTTCCCGAAATCCAGTCTGCCCGCAAAAAGCCCTTCACTTACTGGCTGCACTTGTGCACGAACTGGAGCAATCCATTCCTTGACGACATGTCGATAGCGTTCGTCGTTTGACATCGCGATCGTAATACAGACCGTAAATATTGCAACGCGCTTGTGTGTCAGTTCCGCTCTGTAAGTTTGGAGAAATTGCGTTGCTTCTGGTAGCCACCGTGATTTACGAATCGGGCTGCCTATAATCACAGCATGATAGGGTGAAAGAGCATTGACGTCCTGCATAGGAAGTAGCTCTGTTTCTTCTCCATTCTGGATGAGCGTTTTGCAGATTGCTTCGGCAATCTGAGCCGTGGAACCTGTACGACTGGCATACGTAACCAGAATCTTTTTGTTCATTCTTCATCCTTCTCTCTCTTAGCGGGAAGCCAGCTGAATAAATCTTCGAGCGACCAGGGCAAACCAGGCCAGGGCGAGGAGGCCACCAATCGACCCCAAAAAGTAGAAAGCGAATGAGTAGAGAGCGGGAACAAAAGTGGCAATGATCGTAAACAACGACAAGAATGTAAAGCCGACAATGCCAATCCAGGCATGGATTTTCGGAAAAATCCCACCGCGCAACATGATGATGGAAAGGCAAATCGCTGCAAGACCGCCCAAGAACAGAGGAATAAAGGAACCTGCCGTGAAATCCTCTCCACGGGATAAGACGGCTTCTCCGGCTGCGATGAGGGTGATTCGCTCTAAATCGGTAGCTGCAAGCGAATATTTGCCGGAAAGCACCAACAGTGGAATGGCTGCATTGTTGGAGATATACATTGACAGGGCAGTGAGAAAAATAATGATAGTCAACGCAGCCGCTATGGCTTGTTTTTCGAAATGCGCGCCGAATAGAGCGAAGTAGACCGGCAACATCACGATCATATAAACGATATTCAAGAAACCAAGCGCATATACACCCCGGAACCAATTGTCGTGATAGACGGCGAACCACTCGATAGCAGATTTCGTGCCATAGGTAACCATATCTGTTCCACCAAACCCCAGGATGATATCCGCCAAATTTGCAGACATGGCGATGATGGCTGCCACGGCTCCAAGTTTATAGATCCATTTCCATGCGGTGCCGGTGATGCCATTGACAACTGCGTGATTCATTGTTGTGTCCATTCTTATCTCCTAATTGATTCAGGTTTAGATTTTCAAGCGGTTTTAAAGAGTCGCTGAGCGATCAGCGCATACCAGACCAGGTTCAGTATTCCGCCGATCATTGCGAAGATCAGCGCGAAGCTCGATGATCCTGGCACGAAAGATTGGCAGATCTCATAGACGAGAAGCATGCCAAAGCCCAGGACGCCTGCGTAGGCGGTGAGCTTGCTGAAGATGCCACCCCGCAACATCACAAATGAAATGAGGATGCCGGCGATCTCAGATAGACAAAAGCCAATAAAGGTACCTGGTGTATGGCTCTGACCTACAGCTAGTAAGGCTTGTCCGGCGGCTTCAAGGACGGCTCGTTGAGCGTCCGTACTGGCAGCAGCATATTGAGTGCTCAGATCCAATATGGCGAATGCCCGATTGGTCGCATAAAACACTGCAATACCGATGAAGGAAATAATCATTGCCAAGGCGGAATATTTGGGATTCACTTTCGAGTGCGCCATACACAGGGCGAAAAACATGGGAATTGAAAGAGCGGTCATCACAATATTCAGCAAGCCCAGGTTGCGAAGACCCAGGAACCGGTTGTCGTGAAGAAGTTTGAACCAATCGACAACCGTATCTGCAGACGCATAGCCTCTTGGCAGGAACGTGATCAAGATCTCAAGCAGGGCTGTACATAGGATCAGCAGCGAGGCTACGGCTCCGAGTTTGTACAAGCCGGTCCATTCAGCTGGGGTATCTTCTTTTTTGGTTTGGATGGTTGAAGTTATGGCAGTCATTTTTTCTCCTTTTTTCTGCCCTGAATATAGACCTCCGGTTCACAAACGTCACTGTACCAAGGTGGTGTCTTTGGGTAAGAAATAAAAAAAGGTAGGTGTACCAAAGTACACCTACCTAATAAACTGAATTCCAAAATTACAAGCTACCCGCCGGCATCGATCAGTCCAAGCTGCCGCGCTCGGGCAATGGCCTGGGTTCGGCTATTGACGTTCAATTTTGCATAAATATTCCCTGTGTGCTTCTTGACAGCGCTTAATGTGATGACTAATCTCTCGGCAATTACCTGGTTCGAATCCCCGGCGGCAATGTGATTCAGAACCTCCATCTCTCGGGGAGTCAGCGGATCAATTGGCGCCAGGTCATCATGCATATCCGAAGTGGCTGATCCTGGTAGTGCGCGTTTCGGCATGTTCGGAAAGGCAGCCAGGATCCTCTCTACATACTTCGTTTTCACACTTCCGAGCAGCTTTCGCCTGAGCAGAATGGTAAGCAAATCTGCAATGTGGTTTCCCTCTTCAACAAAAATGCTAAGGAACCCCTCAGGCTCAGCAAGCTGAAATGCCCTGACTACATCAACCAGACATGCCTTTTCATTTCCGCTTGCTACATGCAGCTGAGCGCGCAGGAGAAGCGTCTGTAGAGCGATTGGTAGATGCTTGCAGCGGAGCGAGCCGTCAATGACTTTCTTCGCAAGAAGGATCCCGTCCTGCAAGGCTTCTGTCTTCCCAAGCACCCTGGAGCGGTACAGGATGATGCGCAATGCGCTGTTAAATAATAAACCTTCCGGATGCCGTATATACGCGTTTGCGTCCAGCTTCGGATGGACAAACCCATCTTCAAATGCAAAGCCATAGTTCTTCAAAGCAATTTGAGTTTCGGCAAGCCGATCCAGGGCGAGAAAAATACTTACTTGTTGAGCAACAACTTCCTCCTTGACGATTGCTGGAGCGGCCGTCTGCATCAAAAGCAGCGACCTCTCGATCTCATCAACGGCAGCTTGTAAATTCCCTTCCATCTGAAACAACCGTGATTGGAATACACCGTGATAGATCTCCGCATCGCTAAACCCACCGAGCGTACTCCATTGGACCGAGCGAGAAAAGTATTCTCGCGCCTCCTCAATTTGATGCCACTGATAATAGATCTGGGCCAGCTCGCCGAACAATGTCGCGCTAAAGGGGGAAAAGGTGCCGGCCTGTTCCATTCGATGAACTGCCTGAAACACAATCCGATAGGTGGCATGCAGTTCTCCCTGCTGAAGAAGCATGCGACCCAGTAACGAACATCCAAATATCTCGGAAGTGAAATCGCTGGTCGCGTGAGCATGTTGGATCATCGTTTCAAGAACCTGTCTGGCTCGACCGTAATCCAGTAGCTGTTCGTATGCGTTGGAAAGCGCCATGTAGGTCATGCTGCGCACCTGCGTCTCATCGGCCGGCAGCAATTGCAGAGCCTTTTCCGCCACATCATGGCTTTCCACAGCTTTCCCCTGTGCATTCAACAGGATCGCTTGAAGGGCAAACCATTCCCCTTGTAGTGTGGGGTCAATCTCTTTATCGTCGCGGGCCAGAAACATTTCCTGCAGGCGTTGTAGATTAGGAGCGGCCCATTCGAAATTACCGCGAAGGAGGCGCAGCCAGGCAACAGCCATATTTGCAGGTAGGCTTTGTTTTAGGAATTCAGGAGGGATGGCTGCCAGCCAATCTTCTACCGTCCTGAAGTGAGCCTTCAGGATCATAGGCAGGGCGACCTCTTCTATGAGGTTCACCGCACATGAATAATCCCCAGCCGAGATCGCGTGAGAGATGGCTTCACCCATCATATCTGCCTGCTCATACCAGTGCGCTGCCCGCCGATGTAGACCTGCAATTGCCTCTGCCGGGAGAGTCTGTTGGAGGCGTGCTTTGAGCAAATCCGCGAATAACTGATGATAACGGAACCACCGCCCTTCATCATCCAGCGGAAGAAGAAAGAGGTTCGCCTGATATAAATTCCTCAACATAGTCTGACTGTCTGGGCGCTCACTGACAGCATCACACAGTCTCGAGTCCAAACGTTCCAGGATGGATGTTTGCAGTAGAAAAGTTTTTACATCTTGCGCTTGGTGTTCCAGAACTTCTTCGATCAGGTACTCTGCAACATAGACGTGGCTGCCTGTGAAAGCCTTGATGAAACCAGTGACATCCGCGCGTCCCCTCATCGAAAGCGCGGCGAGTTGTAAACTGGCGATCCAGCCTTCCGTGCGCGCTTCGAGTGCCGACACATCTTCAGCAGAAAGATTCAACCCCATGACTTGATTGAGAAATATGGTGGTTTCTTCTGCGGTGAAGCGCAGATCAGCCGCGCGGATTTCAACTAACTGGTTTCGCGCGCGCCATCGTGCCAGTGGCCACGGAGGATCAACACGTGTTGAGATCACAATATGTAAATTGTCGGGGAGATGATCGAGGAGGAAGAAGATGGCTGAATGGATTGTTTGGTTTTGGACAGTGTGGTAGTCATCCAGAACTAACACCAGATCAGAGTCTGACCTGTCAATATCATTGATGAGAATCGTGGGAATACGGTCATCAGCAAATGGTTGAGGAGTCTGGAGAAGCGCCAGCGCTGTCTGGCCAATTTCACGCCTCATAGATTGACAAGCAGCAATCAGATAGGTCCAAAACCGGATTGGGTCGTTATCCGCCTCGTCAAGAGAGACCCATGCGACTGGTTGCTGGAATTCCGCCACAAACTCGGAGAGTAAGGTGGTTTTTCCGAAACCTGCCGGGCCGGAGATTAAAGCAAAATTGCCGGCATGCCTCATCCAGACGAGCAATCTTTCGGTCAGGCGCGGTCGTGAAACACCATTCGCCCGTGCGCGAGGGATATGTAGCTTCGTTGAAAGGAATGGAACTGACATTGTTTCTGGTCATTCTGGAACATAGCCCCATAACCTCTAAATGCAATACACAACTTGTTCTAATACAATCATTATACCTTTTCTTTCAATTGCAGATTCTGTGCCATTGCCGAAGCTGAAAAATGTCAGAAAAAGCCCGGCAGATGGCAGTCTCCGAAAGAGTACAAATAGATTCAATATCCAATGCTCATTCGTTAGTAGATAACCTTTCTACCGAGAGCAGGATCAAATTTAGATTGTGTATCCTGGTAAGTACACCGTACAGGGCCGCCTGATCAGCGAACAATCCAATCATTGTAGTCTCGCCGTTGGCATCGTTGCGGATGGCCAATCCTTCGAACCAATCGGACCAGCGATCTGTAGTAACGGATCGGTATGCCATCTATCTGAATATCGCGTCCAACGAAACTTTGATAGGTGCAATTCTCACGATTACTCGCGTCTCTTTTTCTCTCTGTTCAACAGGATAAATATCTCGGTAGAAATGTTTTTTGTCACGACAATAGCGTTGCGTGAGCGTGTCGGCATGAGACTCCGCACAACTCTGCGTCATTTCTATGACGTATCCGCGCACCTCAATCCAGCGACTTGAATCTTTGGGGTCGATCACAAGAATTGTCACCTTCGGGTTTGCCTGCATGTTTCGACCTTTTTGGCGTTCCAAGGTCGTATTGATGAGGACATACGCCCCATCGTAATCAACCCAGACAATACTCGATTGCGGAGTACCGTCAGGCATTATCGTAGTAAGTACACCATGCACCGGCTCTTGAAATAAATCAACATGTGTGTTCGGTATAGTGACTGCCATTCTTTATCAACTTTCCACCCGAATATGGGTTGGAGATATCTTGACACGCACTGGTATGTATCGCGCTTGGAGTTCCTTAGGAACTGCATCGCCAAAGAATTTTGCATCCGCTTTTCCTAAATAGAGCTGGGCAAGTTCATCATTATGCTCCACCGCCCCATCTTCTGTCATCTCGATCACAAGACCACGAATTTCGATGTTGTGTAAAGGATTCTTTGGGTCATACGCCAGCAATGCGACCTTCGGATTCAATCGCATATTCTTTTCCTTGCGAAAGCCTTTCATCACATTGATAAAAATGTAGTTATCCTTGCGGATGCACCAGATAGGTGTCGTCTGTGGTTGACCATCTGGCATGACGGTGGACAGGGCAACAACATAGGGTCCATCAACCAAATCAAGATGTGTGTCGGGTATGTGATTCATGATAGTCCTTCTTTTTAGAAGCATGCGGTACACAGAGCTTGCTGGCTAATGTTCCAGATTGACGCTCTGAAGGAAATTGAGCATGCTTTGATTTACCATCTCAGGCCGGTCGCTAATCAACATGTGACCAGCCTCTGGAATTAATTCTGTTTGGAGATTAGCGAATAGTTGAGTAGCGCGCTCAAGGGCTTTTCGAGGTTCGTACATGATTTCATACTCCCCAAGAATCAATAAAGTGGGTATAACAATCTTGTTCAATTCTTCATCCGTAAACTGAGGTCTCAGGAAAGACACCTTCCTCATGTTTGTCATCCCGAGAATCATTTGCTCTTGCACAGGATTGTGTGTGGAATAACCTTTTGTAGAAGCCCCATTTATGAATCGTCTTATCGTGAATCTCGAGGGCAGGATCATCATTGGCAAACCATAATAGGCCCACGGCGAAGTGAACGCACCCAGGTTAGGAATTCCAGGCGCCAGCAATATCAGTCGTGTCACTCGTTCCGGATTGGCAATGGCAAAATTGGTCGCCAAAAAGCCCCCATAAGAATAGCCGACCAAATTTGCTTTTTTGAGCTCCAATTGGTCGAAAATATCACATAGCCAATTTCGATAGTCCTGTCTGCTCTTTGGTAGAAAGGAAGGTCTGCTTTTTCCGATCTCGCCGATCGTATCTACAGCAAAGACTCGAAAGGAGCAGCATAACGCAGGGATCAGATGAATCCACGATGTGGCAGTGGAGTACTGCCCATGGAGTAGGATAATCGGTTCTGCATTTTTGGGACCGCTGGCAATAATATGAGTAACCCCAAAATCGGACGATATGTCCAACTCTTCATAGGGTGTCGGCCATAGAGTAAGGACCTTATTGTAGGCAAGTACACTCTTTGCCTCACCTGCTGGCGTTCTAAAAACGGCGCTTTCATTCGGTTTCATATTTCACCTCTCCTGTTCCATCTTGATGCACATTTCATTTTTTAGCTATCTTTTCTACTTCCTTGACAGTTAACCAAAACCCATCCTGTCTGAGGACGCGCACCAACCTGCCAGCACGGATCGGTTCTTTGCTATGGGCTTGCCACAACTCTGCTTCTACCAATACCGAGCCAGCTGAGTGTGACTCTATATCCGTCCGCACCTCTCCGATAAACCCAACTACGGAGTCCGGTTCATTGCTGAGTCTCGCACCTTCTTTATTTCGCATACCCTCGGCGGTTATCCAGAGGCATGCGCCGCACAATGTTGCTAAAAACCCCGCGCGACCTTGGAGAACAAGCGGACGGTTGTTCTGGTCAACGAAAAGGTAGACAGAACTGACCGTGAGCATGATGATGGAGAGCAGAAACAAGGGATTGTGTGGATGTGCCTGGCGAACTGCAATGAAGAACGGCAGCGGGCTGAGAGCTAGTATCAGGAATGCCCATGGGTTTACATCCAGAAAGACAAATTCAATCCCGGCTGCTGCGAGGCAAAGCAACATGACAACTTTCAGCCTGGCACATTTGGCGTTGATATAGCTCAACAATAAAAGCATGACCCCCACAATAACAAATAAATGAGCAAGATTTGGATTGATTAGAAATGTCATTCTTACCTCAAATCAGATCGATACACTTGCAGGTAATCTGGCAATTGTGTTTATCGAAAGCTTTCTCTTCTGAGTGTGCACCCTTACCTGACTACTTCACACGGGAGCAACCCAGCTCTTGCATGATTCGCTCAGACACCAGGCGACCGGAAACCATGGCTGTAGGTATGCCCGTGCCCGGATGCGTACTGGCTCCCACGAAGTATAGATTTCGGTAGCGTGAATGCCGGTTGGACGGTCTAAAGTAGGCCATTTGAGTGAGCCTATGAGACAGCCCATGCGTTGAGCCTTTCACCAGGTTATATCGGTTGCACCACGAAAGCGGTGTATACGTCTCTTCAAATTTGATGTGTGATTCAATGTCGGTGATGCCAAGAGTCCGTAGACGCCGACATACTTGTCGACGTGCCTCGTCTCGAAGGTCGTTCCAGTTCTGTTCTACAGTTTCACTCATATGTCCGATGGGGATGATCGCTGTCAAAGTATCCTGTCCATGCGGAGCCATGGATGAGTCGAGGCGGGCTGGGGCGTGGATATAAAGACTGGGATTGGCAGGCAGGCTAAGGCCCCGGTCGATGCGCTCGAAATTCTCCCGGTAATTATCAGCAAGGAAAAGAGTATGGGGTCCAAGGGATTCATATGTCTTATCCACTCCCCAGAAGAAACTGATGGCCGAACAGGAAAATCGTTTCTTTGTAAGTGTCGCAGCCATTCCATCCTGCGGCAGAAGATTTTGATACACATAGGGCAGATCGGCGTTGGCAAGGATCGCATCCGTATCGAGGCGCAATCCATCGGCTATCAAAACGCCTCGGGCATGCGTTGCATTTGTATCAATTCGTTCCACCGCCGTATTGAAGATAAATTCCACGCCTGCTGATCGGGCGAGGTTTATCAGGGCTTCGACCACGCTATACATGCCGCCTTTGGGATACCAGACACCATGCGCCAGTTCCGTGTAAGGCATCATGGAAAACGTGGCAGGCGCTTCAAATGGACTCAGCCCCATGTAAATATCCTGAAACGTAAATGCGGCTTTCAAGCGCGGATCATCAAAGTAAGCGGATATGTTGCGATAATGATTGATGAGCGGTTTAAGACGAAAGATTAAAGAGAGGTTCTGAACCCTGAAAAGATCAAGAGCTTTACGAAATTCACGGTTGACAAGTTTTTCCAAAACAAGTCGGTAGTGTCGGTCACCTTCCTGCATGTAACGAAGAAATCCCAGGAAACTTCGCGGCTGGATTGACTCCAATTGCTCCTGCATCGATTTCAGATCGGACGTGAGCGCGAGTTGACTGCCATTATCAAAAACGAGATGATAAGTTGGGTCAACCCTTTGCAAGTTGAGTTCTTCCTGAGTTGAAGTTCCCAACGCACGGAGTTCAGATTCATACAGCAAGGGCATCACAAAAAGCGTGGGACCCGTGTCGAAATGATGACCATCGCGGCTGAAGCGATTACAACGCCCGCCTGGGCGTGCATTCTTTTCCAGAACTGTGACATGCAGTCCATGTTTGGCAAGATGGATGGCTGCCGTGATTCCACCAATGCCCGCACCAATAACAATCACAGATTTTGTTTTCATAATTCACCCGATGTACCCGGCAGAACAGGCTGGGGCAGGCTATTCACTCTCCGCCACTTGAACGTGGATGAAAGGGCAAGCCAACCGATCCGAAATCCGGTCCGTGAACTTTTTCTTTCATCATATTGAGGTCGCAGACAATAACCTTCCCTTTCGATGGTGTCCAACAGCCAATCGAAACGGGCAATATAGGCAAAACACGCCAGGCGACAGCGCGGATTCTGAACCCGCGAGAAATAATCTTTGCCTGCCTTGAAATACTCGCGGGCTAGTTGCACACGGCGCTTCACCCAGGCACGATATGAAACACTTTGCACATCGTGAGGTCCGATGTGATTGGACTCAAGTATTTCACGTGGAATGTTGTAATAACCAGACTGCATATCAGCATATGTATCTCTCAGCATATGCGTGATATGCGCGGCAGAAACAGCTAGGTAACGTGTCTCATCATGAGGCGCGAATTCACCATGCCCAATGAAATGATGCAAATTATCTGTCACTGCTATAGCGAGCCAGCGCGTATAGTCGTTTAGTTCAACCTGCGAAATCGATCCACCGCGGCGTGTGGCATCGAAGTCCATCACCTGCATCATGTTGTGCAGATAGGAGTTCAGCCCGCTGTTCTTTTCATGATCGTGCTGGATTAGCTCGACCAGCATTTTTTCCTGAAAGTTCGCATCCTGGGGAATCTCGCCCTGATCGCATTGTTTAAGCAGGGACTTCTGTCGCTGGATAAATGCGCTTCGCTCCGGACCGGAGGTTGATTCTGCATCCAGAATATCATCCACCCATCGAAAGTAGGCGTACGCTCGATAGGCGTCATCGATGCGTTCACGGTCCACCAGTAAGCGGATGGTGTAATAGGTTTGTTTACTGGCAGCTTTTGTGATCAATGAGGCGGAAGATGTGTTCATTGGATTCACCCAATCATCCTTTCTGTCATTCGATGCTTAATACGTGATTCGATGTTCGTAGTATTTATCAGTGTACGGGTCCTGTATTCAACGAGCCAATGCGGATTTTCATGTTGACACCTTGTACAGATCTTTCAATGTAGCGACGATCTGCTGAGCTAGGTAATCTGCCAACAGATGATAGTAACCTGGGCGAGAGATCAGTCCCCAGGAGCGGTCGTTGACTTTGTACTCACTATACATAGTGATTACCGGGCCTGCCGCGTTGTCGACGGTGACCGGGGTCTCTCCCAGCAATGTGTTATCTCCACTGGATGAATAGCCGGCCTGTACAGTTAATCGGCCGGTTACGAAAAACGGCATCCAAAGCAAGCCAGGTCTCCCCACTTTAATAACCAGGACCGGACCTTGATACTTAGGGACGATGGCTTCCACCAGTTTAATGTCCCCTATCCCAATCTTGTTTATTTCAACCGTCAGGGCTTTTTGCAGTGCAGCGACCAATGGACCTTCTCCGGCTAGAGCAAGGTTGATTGTTTCCCTCTGTTGCATGACCCCCGGCAGCTTTTCATCCACTCCTATGCCGGTGGTGGTAATGTTTTTCTGCGACTCGGTTCTGCTTGTTGCCAGGCGAAAATCGAGCCACCAAAAGGCTACGAATAAACAGACAATACTTGCCAGCAAAATCCATAATCGCCGGTTTTTCGTAGCTCTCCCTTTTCCATTCACGTATTGTAAAAATCCCTTTATTTGAGAACTTTCCATTGATTCACCTAATCAGACTTTCTGATATTTCACATGTCATACGTGATTCGCTGTCGCGACAATGTACCGCTGCGATCGCTTCTGGGAGTTCCCAGCCGGCGATCCGCGCCGGTTGATGGGCGCAATCCAGACAAACCGGACGAGGCGGAAAGCTGAGCCGGCCGCAGATGAGGCAGGTTGAACCTTCAAAGCGATAGCGCTGAGCTTTCAATCTCCAGTGAGGCGGGATTTCCATACAATTCTCCAATTAGGAAAACAACCTTCACAACAGCTTCATCAAGGTTTTTTTAATGGAACCAACCGATCCACTCTTGCTTTGTAATTTTCATATTTATAGCCAAATGCCTTTGTGAGTTGCTGCTCCTCTACGCCGATGAAAAGCATCACGCCAATATACAAAAAGACGGAAACAGCAAAATAGGCCCAAGTTTGAGTAATGAGCGCGATGGCGGGAAGGATAAAGAACGTCACACTCGAATAAATAGGATTGCGAACAACGCTATAGGCGCCGCTGGTGACTAGTTTTCCTTTGGAGAAGCCGATCATCAATTGGATCACCGCAGTTCCCCAAAGGATTACACCCAGAGGTAGCAATACATATCCCACAGGCTTGATGAAACTGAGACTTTCAGGCAACGCTGCAATATCGGGTAAATATCGATGGACCGCGATGGCTGTGATCAAAGACGGCAGCATAAATAGGATGATTTTCCCACTTTGTCCAACAATATTCATTCCGTTTTGTTTTTGTAAGATGTTGATCATGGTAAGAATCCTTCTTGTTAAATTTTCCTGGAGTGAGTGTTCCTTCATTTTTTTCTTGTCATTAGATTACAGCCGCGGGAGGTAGGATGTCCCCACAGCATGTGGTAGTTCTTGGCGAAAAGACCGGGTAGTTCTATCACGCTGAATGCCTTACCACTCTCCTTATTGAGTTGATAATCCTGAAATCAAACCATCAAGGCTAGGAAGCGCTCCAGATAGTAGAGAGCCGCCTGTGCCGAGGGTGATACTTGCGGGAACACCAGGTCGAAAGCGTGATTTGTCAGAGGGTAGAGAATGTTAGCTGCCGGTACTCCGCATTCGATCAATTTCCTGTGCAGTTCATTGGTGGCAGCCATAGGCGCGATGAAGTCCGGCTCGCCCTGGATCAGTAAGGTGGGTGGGCATCCGGGTCGGACGTGCGTGACCGGCGAGGCCAATTCATAGACTTCAGGTGTTTCGTGCGGATGACCCCCCAGAAGGATATCCAACCTCCCAACATCTGCAAAGTTCGTCTTCCTCTCTGGCAGACCAATTTCCACCTTGGGCAGCCCGATCATCCGTTTTTGGTCAAGGTGCTCGTAACAGGCGCGTAAATCGGTTGGTCCGTAATAGGATACGACCGCCCGTACCGAAAGATCACAGCCTTGAAGGTCTACAGGAGTCAGCTGTGGATGTTCAGGCGTGTAAGCTGCCAGCAGGGCCAAATGAGCGCCAGCAGAACCGCCACTCAGGACAATCCGCTCAGGGTTTACCTGATATCGAGCAGCGTTGGATTTCATCCATGCCACTGCCCGTTTAACGTCTCCGACCATTCCATAAATATCCACTTCAGGGCACAGCCGGTAAGCTACGTCCATGATGACGTGCCCCTGGGCAGCTAATTGCCGGAACAATGAACGCGTACCAAAATCCTTATCAAACAGGTACCAGCAGCAGCCATGCAGGTAAATGAAAGCCAGACCAGTTGGTAGAACGCCGTCAGGGGGCTGCCAGACATCACATAACAGCTTGCGGTCTGTGCCGCCCCTATTGGTCGCTTCGCAGGGGATCGTCCAGAAGGGTAGATCTCGCTCCCAGCATGGCTCTTTGGTTCGCGGCAGCCCGATGTTCCAGCGCTGTGGGAGCAGGCGGGTTTCTAGCGTGCGTGGAATCTTGTGCTGCCAATCTGTTCCAAATGCAAGGTCAAAGCCGTGCTGAGGTACTGTTACACGGACCATATAAAAGAGGGAGAGGCCTGCTCCAATTAAGCCGGCCACAACTGCCACGGGCGCGCGATAGCTCCAACCCAACCCGGCTCCTAACGAACCCAAGACAACTAAGAAAGGCGAGAGACCCCCGGTGATAATGTGGCAAATCCAGAGATAGGCGCCGCCCTCGGGCCACTTGAGACGGAAAAACAGAGAGACATTCAAAATGAAGCAGACAAAAGAGAGAGTATACGCAAGAGGAATCATGGGGAAATCCTCCAAAAAGAAATTTCCAGTTCCAAAAGATATTTCTTCGTATTCATGGCTGCAATTGCATGGCAGTTACGAGACTATCTCTACACAGAAACTGTGGGAGCCAACTCACGGCTCATGACTTCCTGCTCGTGCTGCAATGCGCAGGCAAGATCTGGGTATCGGAACTGATATCCTGCCGCAAGCAGCTTGGCAGGTTGGACGCGGCGGCTCGCCAGCATGAACTCCTCGCCCATCTCGCCGAACACTAAGCGCGCAATAACAGCGGGCATCGCGCCTCCCGGTTTTTGCTCCAATGCTTGGATTGCCACTGTAGCGAACTCGGCGCTGCGCAGCGGATTCGGACTGACCGCGTTGACCGGTCCGGCTAGGGATTCGGTTCTCAGAGAAAATTCAATGATGGAGGCAAGTTCGTCCCGCCCGACCCAGCTCATCCATTGCTGTCCATCGCCGGCATGAAAACCCACCATCTTCAACATGGCGCCACCCATGACCTGCGGGATTCTCAGGTGCACAACACGGATGCCCGCTGCCTCGGCGGCTGTAGTCGCCGTCTCGCCAGCGCGGTCTACAGTGGACAAGAAGCTGGAGCATGGTGCCGTGACTTCCGTAAGAATTTTGTCGTCAGAAGAGGGATATATTCCGATGCCTGAGGCGCAAACAAGGACGCGCGGCTTACGTACACACGCTGCTAAGGATTCCGCGAGTAAGCGGTAGGTCGCTATACGATTGGTGAGGACTATTTTCTTGGCTTTCGCCGTCCAGCGGAAGGGCCAGTGCACGGTGGCAAGGTTAACGACACCGTCGAACCCCTCAAGCCCGGTGGTGTCAATTTCACCGGCGTCCGGATCCCACCAGACTTCTTTAGAACTCGGTGCCTGCCTTACCAGGCGAACGACATCGTGACCACATTCAACCAGATGGCGGGTCACGGCGGACCCGATCATGCCATGCGAACCAGCAATTAGAATTTTCATGTTTTCTCCGTCTTATTTCTTATCGGAATCTTGGATGGATGGACCACCGCTTGTTACAGAGCTCAATGTCAGATTGAGATCGCGGATGCGCCGCGACCACATACAGTGCACGCGCCGCGCCGCCGGTAGTAGTAGCCCAATGTCGCTACCGCGAGAGCTGCACCCCAAACCGCGAACAGCAAGGTGGGGCCGACCTGGAAGATTATTTCCCCGATGAGTCCTATACCCTCTGACCCAGCAGCCGCCGAGTTGGCAATCATCTGGCCCAAGTCAAACCATATCGTGATGCCACCCACGATCAGCAACACCGATGCGAGCGAGGCTGGAACGACCGCTAGTGCGATGGGAACCTGACGCCCAGCTAGGCCGATCATCCAGCGCGGGAAACCCTCACCCCAACGTTGCACCAATCCAAGCATCAGTACCGCTCCCACCAGGCAGAACGTCGCCAGGAAGAGCCCCGAGATCCAAGTCCCACTCTCCTGGCCACTGCGCAGGGCCTCCTCGCTTATCCCAAGCGGCAACCCTAGCGCCCAGGCGTAACGGGTGATGGCGTAGAAGATCGGCGCCACCATTGCCACGTACACGGCGATCCGACCCCAGCGCCTCGCGTTGACAGGGCTGTTCCACTCTTCCGGGCTATCTCGGCGTCCGCAATACAGGCAAGTGTCCTCGCTCCGGCGAGCGTAGCTGACGGTAGCCCCCAGCCAGAGAAACCCACCCATAAGACACAGCAATTGGTGGATCATCGCCCATTGAGCCCAGTCTTCCAGGAAGACCTGACCGATCTTATCGCCAATGAAGAGGCTACGGATGGTATAGGGGATATAACCAAACAGGACCAGCAGGTCGAGGCCGGTCATGAGCAGCAGGAGGACCCCAGCAAGCAGTGCTCCGGCAGTCATAAAGAGAGGCCGGAGCACCGTGCCTCGCAGCCCGCGCAGCATCGCCGTTCCTACAACCGCCGCAGGAATCCCTGCCATAGTCACGACGATCCAGGCCACGCCCGGTCCGAAGCGCCCAAGCAACGGCGCCATACCATCAGAGACGTTTTCGGGAGTGTAAGGGAACCCTCTCCCGCTCACCGCCCAGTACACTCCCAGCGCAGCGTAGATGAGCGACCACGCAATCGCCGCGTAAGGCGCCCAACGCTGCCAGTCGCGAACCCCTCCACTATGTGCCGGCACGACACTAGCCATCTCGCTCCCTTTTCTTAAGAGGATTTTGTTCATGACCACTCCTTGTTATTCTTGACAGCCTCTTGTGTGGATGGCGTGCCACAGGTAACCGATATCAATGTCAGATTTAGATCGCGAATACGCTCAAGCAAGCCATGAAGCGCGGGCTGGTCGGGCAACGGTCCAGCAAGCAGAGTTACATCACCATCCAATGGTGTTAACTTCAAGTCTGCAAACCATTCTGACCAGCGTTGATCCAGATGTCCCTTGATTTTGATCTCATAGTATTCCGGCATACTGGTGCTCCTTATGTGAGCTTTTCACCAAAAGCACATTTGAAAGAATCGAGGAGCGTCTGTTTGAACTCATGTTTCCATCATAGATTCAACCTCGTACGCTGACTACTATCGAAAGATATAAATTGGGGTTGTTTTTGGGGACCCTGGATAAAATAAACAAAACCGCCCATGAGGAAGCCAAATGGGCGGCAATCGATAGAACTAAATTTAAAGGAGATTTCGTTCTCTTGCGATCACAAGTGCCTGCGTGCGGCTGTTGACTCCCAACTTTTGCAAGATAGAATGCATATAGAACTTCACCGTTCCCTCCGCAAGGAACAGCTTTTTGGCGATCTGGCGGTTGGAAAGCCCCGCCGACAGGAGATTCAATACTTCAAGTTCACGTGGAGTCAATGGCTCGATCAGAGCACTACCTGGAGCGGATTTTATGAGCGTTACAGTTGCATCCTGTGGTTTATCGTCGAATTGCGAGAGCAAGCTGGCTGCGTAGTTCCGCAACGGACTGACGCCGGCATGAGCCAACCATTGACTAATCAACATCTTCATCGTCTGGCCCCCGTCCAAGAAGATCCGCACGTAACCACTGGGTTCAGCGAAGGTCAGGATTTCCGTCAAGGTTGAATTCGCTTGCGCGTGATTCCCTATCTGCTGAAGCGCCAATGCTTTGAGGATCATGATCTCGATGAGCCTGCCCTGCCTTCGATCCGACCGGGCAAATTCTTCCAAACAAGACAATAGACGGATTGCTTCACCTAATTTGCGCTGAGCAATGAATACCCGCGCCTGCGTGATACGAGTCAACTCAGCTTCATATCGAAATGGATTGTGCGATCCAAAACGATGTTCAACAGCAGCCATCCAGCGGTCGACTGCCAACCAATCTTCTTGTAGCAGCCACATTTTTACCTGGGCCGCCTCCACTGTGCTGCGAGCTTCTGAGAAAACGCCACACGTTTGAATCAGTTGAGCTGCTTTTTCTATAGCACCGGCCGCGTCAGCCCGGTTCCCCTGAGAAAGTTGAATTCGCGATAGGGTGATGTAAGCCAGACAAAAATCATCCGTTTTGCCCCACCAGGGGAGGTAATCCAAGCCTCTCTTCAAGCGGACGAGGGCCGCGTCAACGTCATTCCGTTCACACAATAAAGCGGCTGTTTCAACCTCTATGAGGCCGACTACGCCGAGATATTGGCCGCCTGGCTCGTGGATTAGCTGCGCAGCCTTATGAAGAAGATCGTCCGCCTCATGCAACCGACCCTGATAAACTTGCGACCTCGCCAGAAGGCAATAAGCGGCAACGGGGTTATTAATAGCCCTGGCGATATAGCCTGATTGTATTGTCTCGTTCAATATCTTATTGGCAGTACTAAAATCACCATAAAGGAAGTATTCGTATCCGAGCGTGATGCCAAAATCAATTTGTAAGTCCAGGCTTTCCACAGGAATATTTTCGAGTGCGGTAAGGCAAAATTCAATGGCTCGACGAGTATCCCCTTGCATGGCGGTAACACGGCTTTTGACGTAGGCGTGATAACCCAGCATGGACTGAGCGCCAGTCGCCGAGCCTTCGGCCCGAAGGCGTTTTTCAGCCTCATTCAAAAGTAAATTGGCCTCTTCAAGTTGCCCAAACCAGGAGCGATTCATAGCTTCGTACAGACATAACCAGGGCCGTCGATAAACCAGTTCCTTGCTTAAATTACCCATCCAAAAACGGACCCAGGACATTTCGCCGCGATTCATCATTTTCAAATAATTCTGTTTTATCAAACGCTCAACCATTTCATCATCGGGGACCATGGATGCATGATGGATCGCCTCCAGTATTGAGCCATTTTGTTCGTGCCACGCAGCGGCGCGCTCATGCAATTGAGGCGCCAACCTCGGGTAGATTTGATCCAGCCGGGCGCGCAGCAGATCAGCGAACAGGTGGTGATAGCGGTACCATTTCCGCTCATCATCCAGAGGCACTAGAAAGAGATTTGCCCGTTCCAGGTATTCAAGGATGGTTGATGAACGCTCCGCGTGAAGGATGAAAGAAGGCTCTGCTGTTTCATTCTTTAAAAGGGCATCGCATAGTGGAGCACTCAGGCGCTCCAAAATCGATGTAAGCAGAAGAAAATGCTGGACTTCTGGTGATTGACCGGCCAGCACCTCCTCCAGCAGGTAGTCGAGAATGTAGCGGTTGGTGCCTGAGAAATTCTTGATAAACCCGGATACGTCTTCACGATGGCGCATGGAGAGAGCTGCCATCTGCAAGCCGGCAATCCACCCCTCGGTGCGTTCTTTGAGCGCCGAGACTGATCCAGAATCCAGGTGGAGGCCCATGGCGTTGTTCAGGAACTGGGCTGCCTCAGGTTCAGTAAAACTAAGATCGGCGGCCCGTAGCTCAACCGTCTGCCCTCTCGCGCGCAGCCGGGCCAGCGGAAGCGGGGGATCCGAACGGGTCGCGATCACCATATGGAATGTCTTGGCACAATGCTCGAGCAAAAAAGCCACTTGCTCATGCACAACCTGGTTGCTAATGAACTGGTAGTCATCCAAAACCAGGGCTATCTCCCCACTGGCGGAATCCAGGTCATTGATGAGACTGGTTAGGATCACTTGGGGCGGCGTTTGCAGTGACGACGCCATTAGTTGTGCGGCCTCGCTCCCCATCAGATTGTCAGCCTCTTGCAAAGCAGCGACCAGATAGTTCAGGAACCGTTCCGGCTGATTATCATCCCTGTCCAGAGAAAGCCAAGCCACGTGCATTTCATAACCGGAGATGCCAGATGCCACTAAGGTTGTCTTTCCAAAACCGGCAGGGGCGACGATCAGAGTAAGTGGACAACATAACCCCTCCGCGATCCGCGCCTGGAGCCGCGGCCGGGCAACCAGACTCGACTGGATGGAGGGCAGGTGTAATTTAGTGCGAATGAGAAGATCAGGCTTTTGCATGCGGCGATCTCAGCTCATATTTGAAGGAGAAATAACTTATCGAGACATGCGCTTGCAATAAAAATCATATATCCAATCCCGTAGAATTTCATGTGTCATTCATCATAAAAACGGAGCAGGTTTTCCTACCTGCTCCGCTCCTAGAATGCCTCCCGGATAATCGGGGGGATTATATTCTTGCCAGAATACTGGTCAACTTGCACGTAAGCTACAGCAGAGCAAATTATCCGGTTGGAGCAGATATCTCCAAGAGCTTAACGATAATTATTTGATGTGTTTAAACGAATCGGGATTGAACGTTCGAGGATTTCAATTATCGTGATCACGAATTTTCTCTTTAATCACGTCAGCACGGAAGCCATATTTGGGAGATCTTTGTACAAGAAAGTATCTGCTGTCGTGGAAGATTCATGCAGTCAAGAATTCGAGGACGCGAGCATCTACAAGTTCAGGTTGTTCCATAGAAAGGAAGTGTCCTGCGTTCGGGATGATTTCAGCCTTTATTTGTGGAATCATCTGTCTTGCTTGCTCGAGCACACTGGGGGGATTTAGCTTATCGTGATCGCCAATCAACATTTGAACAGGTAGTTTGATCCCGTTTAATTCTTCATCAGCGAATACAAAGGGCATCACCCCCGAGTAGCCATTGGTTGCCATCGCCCAGTTCCAGCTTTGAAGGCCAGTTATAAATTGTTCAACGAACAGATCATTTACTGCAAAGCCCCGCGTAACCCATGAGTAGAGCGCAATCCTGGAAACAGTTCTGGTAGGAATACGCATAACAGATCCTGCAATTGCTGAAAAGAGCCTATTAAGCATGATAAAGGAAGCTGCTGGACTGAGCAAAACTATTTTCTCTAGCCGAAGTGGTGCATGGATAGCAAGATTCAACGCTAACCAGCCTCCACGAGACAGACCTACTACCTTCGTTCGTTGAATTTTCAATTCGTCTAACACGCTCACCAACCAGGCTGCTAAATCACCTTTGGTGTTATTCTTACTAATGGGAACACTTTTGCCGGGTTCTCCGATTGTGTCGATTGCCAGAACATGAAAGCCCTCAGCCAGGTCGGCGATGTTTGGAAACCACATCGTAGAACTGGCGTATCCACCGTGAAGGAGGACTAAGGGACTGGCATCTTTTGCTCCACCGGAAATGATATGCGTTTGCCCATATGAAGTTGTGACATATGATTCTTTATAGGATATGGGCCATAATTTCAAAACAGCATCGTAAGTGGCAAAATAACGCGATTGACCCACTTGGGTCTTGAAACAAGCCAGACGATTATTCATAGGTATCCTTCAATAACAAGAGTATTCCAGTATCAATCATTCCATTTCCCAAAAATGTCCAACAGTTTGCGACATCGTTCCCTTCAGGAGATATCTGCTGGTGGGTAGGATGAGACAGCACTGGCTTACTGAAATCGCCTTATCTGATTCACCTGGAAGAAGTGGATGAATCCTGATTGAACAATCGGGGATTGCGATTCTCCTCATAAAAGATCGGGGATTTCTCCAGGATGACTGGCGACTCTAACACCAGCCTTGGTTAACGCATTGATTTTGTCAGCGGCTGAACCGGAACCACTTTCAATGATGGCGCCAGCGTGGCCCATTCGTCTACCTGGAGGTGCAGTTGCTCCGGCGATAAACCCCACTACACGCTTGGTCATACAGCGGGCAATAAAATCGGCGGCATCTTCCTCATCACTTCCACCTATCTCACCAATAAGAATAACCGAATCGGTCTGGGGATCGTTTTCAAACATGGACAGGCAGTCGACGAAGTTTGTGCCATTGATCGGATCACCTCCGATGCCGACACATGTACTGACACCCTTACCGACCTGCTTAAGCGCAGCTAGCACTTCGTACGTGAGGGTACCGGATCTCGAAACCAGGCCGATGCTGCCTGTTAAAGCGATGTTGCCAGGAATGATTCCTACCAAGCATTCACCTGGGGTGAGCAAGCCTGGACAATTCGGTCCAACGAGGCGAACCTTCTTCTGATGCAGATAAGCAGAAACTTTCATCATGTCCTGAATTGGAATTCCCTCCGTAATGCAAACAATGAGAGGAATACCGGCGTCTGCCTCCTCAAAGATGGCGTCTACAGCTGAAGAGGCAGGAACAAAAATAATAGATGCATTTGCTCCAGTACTATCGACCGCTGCTTTGACTGAATCAAAGATTGGTATCTGGCCATCTAAGACCCATTCCCCTCCCTTTCCAGGCCGGACACCAGCTACAATCCTGGTGCCATAGGAAACCATCCGCTGCGTGTGAAATAATCCATCATGCCCCGTAATTCCTTGTACTAATACACGAGAATCTTTGTTAATAAGAATGCTCATTGCACTCTCCGTTACGTGCTGTTCATCTGAAATAAGTATTATGGCTCGTCAACCGAAAGTCAAGTGTTCCAATTTGCATGAGCTTCCCTCTATGATTTGGACAGATGTTTATCGCATTGCTCTCAATGGATCATTTGTGGTTGCCGATTACGGCCCTCTTTCACAAGAGACTGGCTTGCCCAAAAGAGCGTCACTAGGATAACAACAACCAGGACAGTGATTGTCAGAACCCTTGCGGTTTCTCCCTCCTGTATAGTGACAAGGGGAATCAATGTTAACTTAATGGCATCCGCAAGAAAGTGTGCGAGCATCGCGCTTTCCAGACCAAACATCCAAAACAACCAGCCAAATACCAATCCACCAATGCCATTCAAAACTAAGGTAGCGGTGACCACCAGAGGATTTAAGGGCAATCCTATGGCTGCTTCCGTTGGCAAATGCGCTGCGCCGAACGCCAGTGCAAAGAGAATGTTGGCTGTCCAGAACACGATCGGTTTTGGTCTTCCATCAGAATCGTGAAAGAGCAATCCGCCTAACCATGCAAGCAAAGACAGACCAAATAGGCGATAGAGGGCCTCTTCTGTAATTCCAGCCGAGAGTGCTGCCAGGAATCCATACAGAGGAGGTGTATCGGCTCCCTTGGGCATGGTAAGACCCAGTTGCTCAAGTATGGTATTAAGCGGTGGGTCAAATACAACAGCGTGCAAGAACAGGCTCGATAGTACAAGAATGACAGCCGTGATCCAGGCAATGGCTGCTATGCTGCGAAAGCTATAAGGAATGGGTTCGCGCTTGACCCACCTTTCCACAAATGGCATGCCAAGTCCAATCCGATGCGCCAGCACTAGACCGATTCCACCGAGCAGACCGAGTGGTAGGATGCTGTTGACAAGCCGGTCTAGTACAAGGACATCCCATCCAAATGAGACATTCTGCAGGTGCAGGCTATAGGGCACAATGGCAAAAGAGGCTGGGATGATCAAACCGAGGAGCACAAAGAATACTTTCCAATTCCAATCGCGTTTGGTTGCTAGAATAACCTTTTTCATTTTCTATCCTTTCCCCTATCGTACCAACAATCCATTCGCTTGTCTTCTATCGAAAGATAGAATTTGATATGTGACGAGTAGCGAATTATCCAGGCGTGGTTTGTGGAATCCCCATCCAAACGGAATATAATGAGACTGTCGAATTGTCATGAATCGTCTTTCCAATGGGCTGAAAGGGTATCAACATTGTCCAAAAAGACGCCTACACCTGGGGCAGTCTCCACGCAAACTTTAGATCCTTTGATCCAGACGAAACTTGCGCTGCCACGACCGCGCCTTCACCTGGTGTCACGTCCGCGTTTGCTTAATATCTTGACGGAAGGATTGAGGCGGTCATTAACATTGATTTGCGCCCCGGCAGGATATGGAAAGACCACGCTGCTGATAGACGGGATAGCCGGTGGCGTATTTGAGAATGGAACCAGTTGTTCCTCCATAGGCTGGCTATCCCTGGATGATGGGGACAACGATCCAGGTAAGTTTCTCAGCTATGTCATCGCTGCACTTATCAACAAGGCTATAGGCAGCAATAGTCAAGCTGGTGCTCTGCTAGGTTCCTTTCCGCCGCCTCCCTTTCAAACCATCCTGGGTGTTCTGATCAATGAACTAGCCAAACAAGAGGAGAACATCACTTTCGTATTGGATGATTACCAGTTCATTTCCAACCCTATTATTCATCAAGGTATGGCTTTTTTTCTGGAGCATCAACCGAACAATATTCATCTGGTGATCCTGACACGCTCGGACCCTCCCTTACCTTTGGCACGGATGCGCGCTCGCGGACAATTGACAGAGATCCGTGCGCGAGATCTCCAATTCACAATGGAGGAAACTACCCAGCTGCTCAATCAAATTACGGCACTCGGATTAACTGAAGAGGATATCTCGCGTTTATTAGATCGCACCGAAGGTTGGGCAGCCGGGCTACAGATGGCAGCACTGGCTCTGACGAGTCAATCTGACACTGCTTTGTTTGTAAAGAGTTTTTCGGGGAGCCACCGCTATATCCTGGATTTCCTCGTTGAAGAAGTTCTCCATAACCAATCAGAGGAGATCCAAAGTTTCCTGATTCAAACTTCTATCCTGGAAAATCTCAGTGGACCTTTATGTGATGCTGTAACCAGATTACCGTCTGCGAGTCCTGCCCGCTCGAGTCAACAAATCCTGGAATACCTTGAACGGGCGAACCTATTTCTGGTGCCACTGGATGCTGAACGGAACTGGTTTCGTTATCACCACTTGTTTGCAGACCTTCTGCATGCCAGGCTTGAAAAACAGCATCCTGAGGATATTTCCGCCCTGCATTTAAGAGCATCGGAATGGTATCGATGTAATCACCAGACATTCGAAGCCGTTAGCCATGCACTTTCCGCGAGGGATTATGACACGGCATGCAGGTTGATTGATGGACTGGTCGAGCATCTCATTGCTCAGAACGGGATTGGCTCACTCTTAGATTGGATCCACCAGCTTCCACCCGAAATTGCCACCACCCATCCATGGCTTTGTATTGCCCAAGCCTGGTCTGCTCTGTTTACCAACGATGTGGAACGGATCGAGCCGTTATTACAGACTGCTGAACAAAACATCCATCAAGACCATCAGCCTATCCTTCAGGATGCATGGCGCGGACATATTGCATGCCTGCGCGCCTTTGTGGCGGATATGCACGCAGATACCGCCGGCGCAATCGAGATGGCTCATTCGGCGCTAGACGTTTATCAACTGGAAAATCCTGCCCACCGCGCTTTTGCAAAATACTTGCTCGGTAGAGCATATTTTATTCAAGGGAGTCTTCCACAGGCACTCGAGACATTGACAGAAAGTGTGAACGTGTCCATTAGAGCAGAGGCGACAAACATCGTTGCTCCAACTTTGTCGCTCCTTTCAAAACTCTACCGGATCCAGGGCCGGCTGCGCGAGTCCGATGAGATGTTGCAGGAAGGCGAGGCTTATATTGAAAGATGCAACCCGCAGCGCGTGACTCTTTCCGGACTGGTGTATCGGGGTCAGGCTGATAATCTGCGGGAGCGCAATGAATTGGAGTCTGCAGAAAATCTTGGCCGGCATGCGCTGGAGCTTTGTGAACCTTGGGTTAATCCCACCTCCATCTGCAATTGCTATGCCTTGCTGGGCCGCGTGTATCAGGCGCAAGGACAACTATCGAAAGCGGAGGAAATGCTTCATGCCGCAAATGAATCAATTAGAGGACACACACCCTTCAGCGAGGTGGTGAGTGATTTAACTGCAGCCTGGGTTGGATTCTGGCTGGCGACTGACCAGCTTCCAAGGGCATCTCAATGGGCGCAAAAGCAACAAGCGAGTGCCCGTCTGAAGTCTACCTTCTCCATTAATGACGAACAGGATGAAATAACTCATGCGCGCGTTCTGATCGCCGAAGGGCAACTCGATACTGGCATCCAATCCTTGGAATACCTGGCTTCAGAGGCAGAAACAGGACAGAGGTTCGGACGCCTCATCGAGATTCTCAACCTTCAGGTGCTCGCGTCGCAAGCCCACGGAAACATTTCACAGGCGCTGAAATTGTTGCAGAAAAGTTTAGCTCTCGCAGAGCCTGAAGGCTACCTGCGAATATTTCTGGATGAGCATGAACCAATGCAGAACCTATTAAGCTCCTATCTTCGTAGCGGTTCTTCCCAACATAAATCCTACGTCCAAAAGCTATTGAGCGGCTTTACAGGCAAGAGCCCAGCAATTGTTTCTAGAATTCAATCGACAGATATCGTAGAGCCGCTGACATCTCGCGAACGTGAAGTACTACAACTGCTGGCTGAAGGCTGCTCGAATCGGCAAATTGCCGAAACACTAGTCTTATCGGAAGGCACAGTCAAATTTCACGTGCATCATATTTTGGAAAAGCTGCAGGCGCGTACTCGTTCGCAGGCGATTGCCATCGCCAGGAAACAGAACCTGCTTTAAAAACTAATCACTCTATCGAACAACCCGCTTCTAAAAGAGCGGTTGTTTTTTTATTAATAAATCCCCTCCTTCAATAAAAAAAACAATCCTCAAATCCTATCTTTTGATAGAGGACAATCCCCCGCGCCAGCGATAAGATGAGTTCCATGGAAAGCATGGTTACTATTTCAATACCCGACAGCCTGGCATTTCCCGCCGGGAAAACGAACCCGCCTCACGTTGGCGTTTGCGGACGCTGGGAACTTCGACACGCCAGTCCTGATTCCCACACCGATTGTCCAGGTATTTAGAGATACAAACCATCCTTCCTATGTGGAAATACCGATTATTCAATATCCATGAAGATAAGAAAAAAATCGCAAATCCCGTTAACCTATTCCTGTGGAGGAAATATGAAATCAAAAATGATTTTTGTGGTTGCACTGCTGTTGGTTCTACTGCCAAGTTGTGTTAAATCGAATCAGCTCCAGGCGCTGACCCCGTGTACTATTGCAGGACAATCTGCCCAATGTGGATCGCTGCCGGTGTATGAGAATCGGGATACCCACACGGGTCGGATGATCAATTTGAAGATCGCTGTCATTAAATCTACCAGTCCTGAACCAGCAAAGGATCCGGTTTTTCTCCTTTCCGGAGGACCCGGAATTCCTGCAACAACAGATACTGGAAATATACAATTATTTCTTTACATCCAGAAGGATCGCGATTTAGTCTTGGTTGACCAGCGGGGAACCGGCGGATCGAATCAAGTCGCCGGTCCCACCACGCCTGATTGGTCCGGGCTGAGCCCTAGTGAACTGGAAAAAGCATATGCGGATTGGATAAAAGCGCAACTACCGAAGCTTGATATGGATATGCGTTATTACACCACTTCGATTGCCATGGATGATCTGGACGAAGTGCGCCAGGCGCTCGGCTACGAAAAGATCAATTTATTTGGAGGATCCTATGGAACAACTGCAGCTCAGTACTATTTACGCCAGCATGAGGGACATGTACGCAGCGTCGTTCTTTTGTCCGGTTCATTGGGAAATATCCCTATCTGGGAACGGCAGGCAGCTAACGCGCAGCAGGCGCTCGACGCGACATTTTCCCGCTGTGAAAGTGATCCTGCTTGCCATTCCGCTTTTCCCAACGTAAGAACAGAATTTGCTAGGCTCCTGGAAAGGTTAGATAAGAATCCCATCGTTATAGAATGGGAGGGCGGTACCCTGACATTAACGCGTGATCTTTTGGCGGCAAAGGTGGAGGATATGACCCGAGACGCAAATCGGGCAGCTGCTTTGCCGCGCTTAATCCACCGGGCTTACGCTCTGGACGATTGGAAAACGTTTGGGGATGCTTCGTGGGGTGATTGGACTTCGCTGATGATGGGCTATAGTATTCAATGCAACGAAAAATGGGCAGCTTTCTCACCAGAGGAGGTATCCCGTCTGGGGCAGGGCTCCTATTTGCTGGGATGGAATCTTTTCCGGGCTACCAAATATGCGTTGGTTTGCAAATACCTGCCGAAGGGGATTGCCCCTGAAGGTGACAGCGACCAACCTGTCTCTCAAGTTCCCGTCTTGCTTTTCAATGGCGAACTCGACCCCTTGGATCCACCGGCAAATGTCGCCGGTTCGCAGAAGACCTGGCCCAACAGCTTGGCTTTGACTTTATCTGGACGCGGTCACTCGATTTCCGACTACACAACTGGGGATTGTATTTTGCAGATCACCAGTAAATTTATCGAGGCGGCTTCTGTGCAGAATCTACCCACCGAGTGCTTGCAAGACCTTAAGCCGATCCCATTCGATACGAACAAGTAGGCAAATACCGGAAACTGATCCTGATAAGAAATACAGGAGTCAAAAGTGGAAAACATGACCTATGAAATCCGAGTGAAAAATCATCTTGATCCGTGCTGGCATGACTGGTTCGATGGCTGGGAGATCACTAACCTTGAAGCTGGTGAAGTTCTGCTCACCAACGCATCGGTCGATCAGTCTGCTCTTCACGGCACCTTGAACAAGATCCGGGATTTGAACCTGACACTAATTTCTGTAACCCAGATTTCAAGAGAACAATGAGATTGAGCTAACAATCAGACGAAAAAATGGTGATCATACTTTTGTCGGAGACTTATTATGAACACGATTGCTACATCTCCTAAGCGAATCAATCCTATGGTGCACGTACTTCGCCACCGGGATCTTCGCCTGCTATGGCTTGGTCAAGCTACTTCGTTGATTGGCGACCAATTTGCTATGATCGCGATGCCGTGGCTTGTGTTGGGGATAACAAATGATCCGTTGATATTAGGTACGGTCATAGCGCTGGCTGGAATTCCACGCGCGATATTTATGCTCGTTGGCGGTGTCATCGTTGATCGCTTCTCGCCGCGGACCGTGATGCTGGTTTCATTGCTGGGGATTCTCGTCTTTACCGCCACCATTCAGTTATGGATGTTATGTTCGTTCAGCCTGGTGTTCGGACTGTTATCTGGCTTCTTCCTGCCCCCTTCCATATCCGTTGTGCCAAGCCTGGTTAAGCCAGAAGAACTTCAGGCTGGAAATGCCATGTTCCAGGGAACAGGACAACTGGCAGGTTTGATCGGGTCCATTATGGCTGGCGCCGTGATCGTCTGATTTCAAATTTCCCCTGTACTGTGCAGAATGGAGTCCATGACTTGAGTCTTGTAGCCGCTTATGCCAGACACAAATGGAAACACATATCGTTATTTGCATGCAGTTTAGGTGCATATTTCTCTTTAGTCGCATATCAAGAAATATCGTTTAGGAAATGCTTATTTTTATCACCCATTCTTGATATGGAATACTTGATACAAAACATGATGAAATGGTTCAATGTATCTGAAGAGTTACTTAAAGTAAAAGGAGAAGTACCAACCCCGATGGGAGAAACACTATCTTGGTTTTATCACACCTATGTCCGAGAGCATCCGGTCATCAAATAGGCGAATCAAACATATATACTGCATGGATCAAAAGATAATATGACTGAAGGGAATGTCGTAGATCGTTTTGTAACCAAATTTCACTGCGATCTTGAAGTTCTGGAAAATGGTGAACATTACTTTCACACAGCGGATCAAATGCAAGTTCTAGATCGGTGGTTGGATCGCAATATATGAGAATAAATAAAATGGGTTTACAGAGAAAGGAATTAAAGATATGGGAGCTTATTCCAAGCTCAATCCTCCTATCCTAGTGGTGGATTATGATCCACAGTGGCCGATTCTATTTGAACAAGAAAAAGAGAGGATCATTGCCGCTTTAGGGAGGTATCTTCTGATGGTTAAACATAATGGAACTTTATTTCTCAAGCTGTGATGGAAGAATCGAAGATAGGTATTGTGAGTTTTTGTTACCCATAATCGCAAAATCTAGGTAACACGTTAAAAATCAGTGACGGGAATTCCCAACCTTTTTCTAGACTGAACTGTATAGCTAATAGTTGATGTGAGCGCCCGCAACAATGGAGCCAGACATGGAAGATTTGCAAGCCATTCGTCGCCTGAAACGCGGCGATATGGGCGGGCTGGAATGCTTAATTGCCCGCTACCAGGGAAAAGCCCTTCGCACGGCTTTTCTAATCCTGCGTGATGAGCCGATGGCTGAAGATGTTGTTCAAGATGTCTTCATCCGTTTCTACCAACGTGCCAAATGCTTTGATGAGGCACGTCCATTCGAACCGTATTTCATGCGTAGTGTCGTCAACACAGCGTTGAGCTGCATGGAGCGAGAAAAAAAGGGAAGATCCGTTACAGACAAAGATACGTCTGAACTGGAGAATCTACTTGAAGAGGCAGCTGCTGTTGAGGAACAGGTGGAGTTCAATACACTCAAATGGCAGATCAGCGAAGCTCTAGCAGATTTGCCGACCCGACAACGCGTGGTTATTGTCCAGCGTTACTATCTCGAAATGAGTGAAAAAGAAATGTCTGAAGCGTTGGACTCCCCTCCGGGGACGGTGAAGTGGCTGTTGAGTGCTGCCCGTCAGCGTCTCCGCTCGCTCCTTGGCTCAGAAAGGATGGAGGAATGAACAAAAGAACCTATTCCCAAATCCTAGATCATGTAGTTCGCGATCATATGGCTGCAAACACCGATCTGGCTCCGCGTATTTTGGCGCGAATTCAGAAAGGAAAAAGTACAACCATGCAACTACGTATGAAAGTTTCTGCAACTGTGTTTCTTATTCTGCTGGTGCTTGTCGTCGGGCTGATCAGTGTCCCCGCGGTACGAGCCGCTATTCAACACTGGATTGGTTATGTACCGGGAATCGGTCTGGTCAGTGAAGGACAGGTCCGTGTACTAGCGGAGCCTGTTTCGATCACGCGGGATGGCATCACCTTCAAAGTGGAACAGGTATTGATTGACTCCACCCAGACAACTGTCGTGTATTCTATCGATGGTTTGATTACGGATATGTTGGATAGCAATCCGAAGGTAAATAGCCCCGGTTGTTATAAAGACGTACTCCTGCGTTTCCCACAGAGTGAGCTTTCGCCCACGGACCAAACTGGTACCAGCTGGGTGACGGGCTATCAGCAGAGAATGTCATACCCCGTGATTCCTCCCGGCGTAAACAATGTAACTTTAGTTATGCCCTGTGTCCGCTCGGCGTTGCCTGGCAAAGCCCCCGAGAATTGGGAACTCTCGTTTCGGTTGATGGCGGCTCCGCCCGACATGACCGCCTTTCCGGTGATCGAGATTTCCACCCCGATGGCGACCACAGCTATACCGACGCAAACGGACGCCACCACAAAGCTATCAACAGACAAATTGTCGACAGATGGGATTTCGCTCTCTCTGGATCGCGCCGTGCAGATGGACGATGGCTACCTGATCTACGCCACCTTGCATTGGGAGAACACGGGCTTCAGTTCGGTCGATATGTTCGACATGAACACCCTCCACCTGCTGGATACGAATGGACAGGAGATCGCGTACATTCTGGATCCCGAGGCAATCATAAAGAGTAACTTCACCTATCAGCGTGGGCAGCAACCGTTTGCCATCAAGACCGCGCCCATCATGGTGCCCGGACCTGTGACTCTTGTCATCGACGCTATTGCTGCAATGGTTGCTGTACCAGCGGATGTCAATTTCACGTTCGACCCGGGAGCCGATCCCAAGCCCGGGCAGGTCTGGGAAATCAATAAAGATATCGATGTTGGATATGGTCATTCCCTGCGTGTGTTGAGGGCAACCTATCCCCTGCCTCCAATGGAGAATCTGCCCCAACAAGCGGGCTTTTCCTTTGAGATGCAATCGAAGACCGGTATAACGAACGCCATGCTGTTCGATAAGTCGAATCCGCTGGCAGGGTCTGGAGGAGGCGGCTCTGGATCCTACTCAGATATATTCACCTCCGGCTTCTCTTATAGAGGCGCCATGCCAGAAGGTCCGATCACCGTGCATGTCGAATCCATATCAGTCAAATTAATGGGTCACTGGGAGGCAGCGTGGACACCACCCGCGCTACAAACGATACCAACCTCTCAAAGTCCCGCTTGTATAAACCGTGAAAGTTGGCTGAAAGCCTTGCAGGCACATCCCACTTTACCGGCTGATCTCAGCGGAACCCTGGCGATCTCTGATTTGCGGTCACCAGACTTCCAGTATGAGGTATCAGTTGCCAGGCTGGATGGCAGTGACCTGAAAACCATTGGGCTTGGGTTTGCGCCTTCGCTCTCCCCAGATGGGAAACGCGTGGTGTATATCGGACCATCTATTAAAGGTCCTGCAGATGGGCTGTATGTCACGGACCTTGCCTCAGGAGACACCTCGCGGTTGCCAGGAACAACGACAGGGGATTTGAACCCACTCTGGTCACCGGACGGAAGTAAGATCGCTATTACGCGTGGTCCCTCCTCGGGTCTCATCGGCGCGCCCGGCTCCTATCGCGTGATGGTCATGAATGCTGATGCTTCAAATCTTCAACAACTCACTGACGATAACGAGGTCAATTATGCGGTTACATGGATGCCGGATGGCGATCATCTTGTCACGAACACGCCATCGCGCGATGGCGTCGATTTTTACAACATGGATGTGCAAACGGGCGAGTCCATTTTCATGTTTGAGGGCAGCTACAACGGTAGTGTAGCGGTCTCCCCTGATGGAAAACGATTAGCTGTCGAAGAGATGTTACCGCTCGATAAGTACGGCTTGTTTGTTTCAGATCTAGATGGCTCAAATCGCATCCAGTTGGCAGATGGTGATCCTTATATTGCGACCATTCCCGCCTGGAGTCCGGATGGAAATTGGCTGATCGTCAGCGTTCATGATCCAAGTATGAGTAGTCAACCAAATCCAACGCTAGCTTTGATTGAGGTGAATACCTGCCAGATCATTCCCTTGTCAAATCTCAGAGGCTACGTTTTCTCCTGGTTACCCTAGAATGAACAAGGCCCTACTGGCTCATGTAGCCTGCAGGGCCCCATCATGACAATGATGTGATTGAGCCTAGAGGTCGCTTAATGCATACTCTCTTCAAGCATTTTTTCGCTGTAGTGCTCATATTGACGCTGTTTTTCTCGATGCCAGTAGGGGTTTCGCATGCCCGGGCTCAGATTACGGAGACCCCGCAAGCTATCCAGCCTCCAACACCCACCGAAATCATTGAGGCGATCAATAGCTTGAGGCTCTTGTATGGGCTTCCGGCACTGGCAACTCACCCTATCCTCATGGCGCTTGCCCAGAGACAGGCAGATGGTATTGCAGCGGGACTGACTGGACATTGGCGTCCGTATGGTCTGACACTGGGACAAATGCTGATTATGGAAGGATACCCGCTTGCAGGGGATTTGACGCAAGACGGCTATCGTTCTGAGAATTGGATCGTCTCCATGACTGCCCAGGGTGCAATCGATGCCTGGCTGTCCGATGATGAACACTCGAATACCATGCTCTCTGAATATCGAAGTGATATTGGTGCGGGTGTCTCCATGAGCAGGGATGAATGGGGGCAGGATCAGATCTATGTAGTGATCGAAACGGCGCTGCAGACTCGCAGCGGGCAGCAACAAGCCGGGGCGCGGGACTTTCTGACCCATCTTCCCAGTATCATCAATGGGACCACTTCTATTAATGGAACACCTGCCCCACTTTCCAAAGGTCAATACATTATCCCTGTTGTTAAGATTACCGCGCGGCCGGATGGAGATGTTTTGCACGAAGTGCAATATGGCCAATCCCTGTGGAGCATTGCTATCACGTATGGGACAACCATCAAGCAAATCCAAACGTGGAATAACCTGGGTGCAAGCAATATCGTGTATGAGCGGCAGATGCTGTTGGTCCAAAAAGGAGCCACGCAGCCCGCGACTCTTCCTACACAAACTGCTACAACTGCTTTCTCAAGATCTCTCTCCTCAACACCCAGTCCAGCAGTTACTCAAACTGAGGCCGCTACCGGAATCCCAGCCCAGCCAACTGGCGGGCGTAACTCAATCGTGGTGGTCCTCATTATCAGTGTCTCATTACTGATCGCGGGGGTGGGCGCCAGTGTTAGGGTGAAATAACATGATCAGGCTAGCGTTCGGTATCTAATGGCTAATATCGTACGTTGCCATGATCGTTGATAATTTTGTTGGTGCGACTCAACCTGGCTGGATTGTTTATCAGATCTTCCCCCGAATAAACATTATTAAACCATGCTGATTCTCCATTCAGTAACCTAGAAGGAGATTTGCCGTGTAAAGACAGTTTACAATCACACCCATGTCCGGTTGGGCGGTAACTCCACCTGATTTTTTTATTTAAGGGATTCTACTATGACACAAGTAGAGTCTCTTGAAAGTGTTGCAAACACAATACACATGGGACGCGTGAGACAAATGAGACGTAGACACAATGGACAGATAGTATGCAAGGTCTTGTAGTTCAGTTGGTTAGAACGCACCGTTCACATCGGTGAGGTCGCAGGTTCGAGCCCTATCAAGACCTCAAAAAACAGGCGATTTTGCTTGAAAATAAGGCAAAAATGCCCAAAATCACGGCGTGTTGCCGAACCCTAAAGGGCCCCCCTCTAAATCGGGGAGGAGTTTTTTGTTTAAATCTCGGTCAGGTGTTGCCAAAGTGTTGCGAGTACGATGGACATAAAGGTAAAGGACACAATGGTTTCAAAGTGGAGCTTTGGAGCTCGACTCTCTGCACCCACATAAAATGTAGGCAAAGTAGCCTACAAAACGCAAAGTCCCCCTCTTTTCGTAGCCTATTCGCAATTGTGGTTCTCCTTGCGACTGTAACACTGGGCATTTAGGTTAAAACTCGCCCTCGGATTGCGCCAGGGCAAGAGCCACTGACAGACATTCAGAATATCGATACGTTACGCACCCAATTCAATCGCGATGCTGGTCAAACGCTTCTGATTATCCTGGTTTCTCCTACCTGAAGTACTTGTCTTGCTGGCGCCCGCTGGGTGCAGAATCAATTGTCAGCCAAACATTCTTCACAACAATTACGAGTCTATGCGGTTTGGTTGCCAATGTTGTGGACGGATGCACGTGAAGAGTGGAACGGCACCACTATGCCTAATCCCCGTGTGAAGCATTTCTGGGATGGCAATACTGTAAAAGGTCAATGGTTAGCCGAGCAAGTAGATGGTTATCAAGGGGTTGCGTGGGATGTTTACTATCACTACGGACCTGATGCAACCTGGGAAAGTTTTCCTTCATCGTTAGTGGGTTCGGGTGGCACCATTTATGATGAACGAGAAGCGCTCAAGGCACAGATGGATTCATGGTTGGAGAAGTAAACTGAATTGGATCCAATAACAAAATGACTATAGCCAGCCTCGTTCTTTCGCAAGCTGTGCTGCTTCCATCCGGTTATGTACATTGAGTTTTTGAATCGCTGTAGAAATGTGATTGCGGACTGTCCCCTCCGAAAGGTACAGCTGCGCGGCAATGTCTGCAATACTGCTGCCGTCGAGTGATACTTTCAACACATCACGTTCACGGCCTGTCAACGGATTATCCCCATCGCTCAGAGCAGAAAGCGCGAGCTCGGGGTCAACGACTCGCTCACCCGACATTACACGACGGATCGCAATTGCTAATTGGTATGCTGGCGCATCTTTGAGCAAGAACCCAACGGCACCACTTTCCATCGCACGACGCAAATACCCACTGCGTCCAAAGGTGGTGAGAATAACGATGCGACAGGATGGAAGGCCCTTGTGCAATGCCTGCGCCGCGCTCAATCCATCGCTACCCGGCATTTCAATATCCAGCAGGGCTATATCAGGTTTGGTCTTCATTGCCGTCGGCAGCACCTGATCTCCCTGGGATACTTCCGCAACGACTTCAAGATCGTCCTCAAGACCCAGGAGGGCTGTCAGGGCACCACGCACCATCGCCTGATCTTCCGCAAGCAGGATTCGTATTTTGGTTGTCATCGTGCCTCTATGATTGAATTGGTTCTCATGGGGATTTCAACCTTAAGCCGAAAACCAGGACCAGCTGGTATTGCTGGCATTCCGAATTCAAGTTTGCCTCCCTCGATAGCAACTCGTTCAGCCAGCCCAGAGAGACCACTTCCCCGCTCAACTGTAGAACCTTCCTGGCGCGGATCACCATCATTGCTGATTTCCGCGTGGACATTCCCGTCGGCCGAGGTGATACGAATCAGGCAGTGTTGCGCGCGGCTGTGTCGGATCACATTGGTCACCCCTTCACGCACGACCCAGGCAAGAACCATGTCCATACCGGGTGGAAGCGATTGAGGCTCATATTCAATCGTACATTCAATGCCAGCTGCTTCCAAGATCTGGCGCGCGCCATCCAGTTCGCCGCGTAAGGTTCGCTGTCGATATCCAGCCACGGCTTCCCGCACCTCGCGCAAGGCCTGGCGTGCCACACGCTCAACCTCATGAATTTGTTCAGTTGCAGACTGAGGATCCTTCTGTAGTAGGCGACTGGCAAGCTCGCTCTTCAAAGTAATGAGTGAGAGAGTATGACCAAGCAAGTCATGAAGATCACGCGCCATTCGCAAACGCTCGTTCGTCACTGCCTGACGAGCAAGTTCTTCACGGGCCCTCTGTAATTCACGCAACGCGTCAGACAGGCGGACAAAGCCAATCATATCCAGGCCCAAGCCACGGACGAGCAACGCGAGTGGTATGATTTGGAGCCAGTTGGCTGACTTAATACTTCCATCAATGCTTACGTTAGCTGCCACAGTAAGGAGAGTCAAACCTATAACGGCAATCGAAGCATTTCGAAACGAAAGCGTTATTCCAGCTATCGCGCTGACACCGATGAAGAGCCAAAGAAAAGAACTTCCATTAAGTATGCTGAGGAGGAGTACAAGAGCAGTGAGACCTATGATCAGAGTTAAGGCTAATGGGAGTCTCAAACGGGTACGCGCCCGATCACTTAGTGGATGGGGCCACATGACCGAGAAATAGGCGGAAACAAAAACAGATAAGCCCAGCACCGTTATTAAGAGATAAAATCCTGAGGAATGCGTTTGTATCAGAGAAAGGATGGGGAAGAACAAACAAACAAGCCAGAAATAGGCATACAATCGCCATAGACGCACAGAGATGCCACTGGCTGCTATGATCTCTTGCAACTGCGACTTATCGTTGCGGTTATCGGAAATCCATTGCTGATTCAATTCACCCGGGTCTTTTTCTGTTGCCAAACTCGCCATATCAAAGCTCCTGGCAAAACGGTTGCGCGCCTGCGTGAATCATTCTACCATTCTCGAATTATCTAAAGATACAAGTCCCTCTCAGTACGTGCCAGGCTGATCATCCTATTGGAAAAGAGAAATCGGATGTATTGTTCCATCGTCGCGAACTTATTGCGCGATCTGTCCCAGGTGAAAGTTGAAGTGCCTGATGGGGTAATAGAACAGTTCATGGACTGTCATAAAATCATTGAAATTGGAATCCCAGCGGGTAGGATAGTACATCCCGCGTTCCCATTCTTCGTCTTTGATACTCTCAATTTGATTTATAAGGGACACGTAGGCCCGATCATATACTGCGCCAATTCGCCTATAAGTAAACACCCGAGCTTGCAGCCGAGCGCCAAGCGCATTAACCCAGTTGAATGGTATGGTGAAGGCATTTAATATCCATGCAAAGATTTTGGAAGTCCATTCGGGAAAGCGTCCCCATAGACGGGCTAGCGGAAGCAGGGCATTCAAGATAATGAATCCGAAGGTCATATGGGCGAGAATTTCGCCGTTGGTCCAACCCGGGCTTCGACTTCGCTTACTGAGATCAGTTTCTGTCATCGAGTCAAGCAGCGCGTGGAAAGTTTTTCGCGTTGATTCTAATTCAGTTCGGAGGGCGGCTTTTGTCTGTTGATATTTGTTCTTCATCATCCAAACCTAAATTAGTTACCTTGGGTGTTAGTATTCGGTTTCAGTAAATACAATTCGAGAAAATAAAAGATGAAGGCCAGGATGAAGTTCGATGCCATCGCCAGCGAATAGTCGTCATTTTCAAAACCGGAAAGCGTGAACAAGATACCTCCGGTCGCAGCCAAGACCAGTGAGAGGAAACCCAATGTTCCGAAGATTTGTACACTCCAAATTTTTGATCCCCGGGATAAAACCAAAGTAAGAATAGACAAGAGGGTAAGCAGGCTGCCCAATACGGCGTGCGCTAGGGCCACTTTTCCCGCCTGATGGAGAACCTCCGATATTTCCACGAGTGAAAAAGCAAAAGCAGGAAGTTTAGGAAGATTCGGGGAAAAGTTTACAACCATGCCTAATTCATATTGGATCGTTAACATAATCAACGTGATTATGACAATCACACGGAGAGATTTTAACTGAATCGATTGCATGGAAAGATGCTCCTTTTATTCACTTTGCGTTGCAGTCAATACAAGGCCGCGCGAGCCGTCCACCTGAATCCATTGTCCATCCGTTAACTTCTGTGTGCCATTGAATGTACCCATAACCGCTGGGATGCCATATTCGCGGGCCACGATGGCCGCGTGCGATGCGGAACCGCCCATATCAACAACCACTGCTGCCGCACGTTGAAAGAGCGGCGTCCATGCTGGATTGGTAGCTGGCGCGATCAACACTTCACCGGCTTGCAGATTTCCAAACTCAGAGACATCTTTCACTATGCGAGCTGGCCCACTAGCAACGCCAGGACTGCCTGGGGATCCATTCAAAATAACGTCCTCACCGACCCAATCCTGTGACTGTGGTGTTAGCAGACGCGGGTCTACCATCGGCTTGTTTGCCAGAGCCTCCCGCTTCGACTCACGGTTTGTCACAAGCATTTTGATCTGCGTGATTATTTCGTGAGAGGGCGGCCAGGGTTTATCCAATCCTTCCAGTTCCTCCAGCCTTAAGTGGAAGATGTCGATGGCTGAGTTGAGCGCGCCTAGCTGCTCCAGACGACCACCAAGTTCGAGCGCTACATGCCGTACGATGGGCTGCGGCAACGTTGCATAAAAGTGTGTATCCTCGCGGATTTGAAACAGACAACGGGCATAGGCCAGCGACGTAAGAAACAGATCCCGCAATGGCAACCGGCCGAGAATCGAATTTGCCAACAGTTGGTCCCGTGTGTGTTTCCACTCCTGATAACGGTCCGTCTCGGCTAGTTCAGACCTTGCCAATACTTTCAAGATTCCTAGCACAAGTTCTGGCTCATCTTTCCAGGCTGGCAGTGAAATGGTCAGTGCAGTTTCACGATGGCCGTACTGTGCGAGAAAAGCTGAGAATGTTTGCAAGAAATTTTGGCCCGCCTGGGATTGCTGCAAAACATTTTGCAATTCATTCGGTCCATTCTGTGTAAACAGTTTTCTCAAGCCATCATCGTTCCGAATTCGTGTGGCTAACGCTTCCAAGGCGCGGTTGGTCTCGGTAGTCTTGGTTTCGACCCCAGATATTAACTGGCCGAAGCAATCATTACGATGGACTAGGGCGATTAAGAACCATAAAGTACCCAACCCTGCAAGTGCTTTTGGAAGATACTGTTCTCGCAACTTCATGACGCGTGGGATCAGAGCAAGTGCCTCGTGCAGTGTCTCGATATTTTGCGTCCAGGTAAGCGATGACAAATCACGTTTCTCGAGTTCGTATGCACATGCCAACACATCCGCGATGATCGGATCAGACTGCCATTGCGAAGGGTCATACTGACGCGTGCGCCATAGAGCAAGCCAAGGCATCACAAGAATGGCTGGGGAGGGATGGACCTCTGGTGGCTCGAAACGTACGACTACGCCGTCTTCTTCAACCAGTGCTTTATCGGGATCTGGTGCGCTCTTGCCAATCATCACTGCGAGAAAACTTCCCACCGCACGTTCGACTGTACCTGTAAAGGTGGTGATATCAAGTGGATAGGGACGCGTCTGCCACATCTCGGCCAGCATGGGAATCACGATGCGCATTGGGCCGGTCACTTTCAGGGGACTCGGCAAGGCAGTCATCGGCCGTGCTTGCAGAATCAGGAACTTTCCGGCTCTTGCCCCATCGTTGATCCATGCCCATTCAATATCCTGTGGATTGCCGTAATGTCGTTCGATTTGTTTGCCTAACTTTGCAAGATGGCGCACTGTGGATGGAGGTAACGCGGAGTCAATATTTTTGTCGGTAGGTGTTACTTGCTGGGTTCCTCCTCCAGCTTTGGAACATATGACGACTTCTCTTCTGCCGAGGCGTCGCTCTTTGACGCGCAAGCTGCGCTTGTTCATCACGAAATGATCGGGCGTGACCAATCCACCAACAACCGCTTCACCCAAACCTGGACTTGCGTCGATCACCAATTCATCGCGTTCCCCGCTGACAGGATCGGCCGTGAACATAACGCCAGCTACATCAGCTTGCACCATTTCCTGCACAACCACGGCTAGTTTGATAGAGGTCTGATCCACGTTCTGACGGGCACGATAGAGCACAGCGCGTTCCGACCAAAGAGACGCCCAGCAAGCGCGGACTGCGTCTAATAAAGCCTGTTCGCCGATGACATTTAGAAAAGTTTCCTGTTGACCGGCAAAGGCGGCTTCCGGCAAGTCTTCAGCTGTGGCACTAGAACGGACAGCCACTGCACTCCGATCCAGCTGGCGATATGCTTTTGACGTCTCATCCCTTATCGAATCTGGTATGGACGTTCGCTCAAATATAGCGCGAATTTTCTGACTGATTTCAGACACTGACGTGGGATTGTCGATTTCTAGCGAACCAAGCATTTGCTGTATGTTCGCTTGCAGCCCACTGGTTTGGATCAACAAGTCATACGCGGCGGTGGTGATGACAAATCCCGGAGGAACATCAAAGCCCGCTTTGATTAGCTCACCAAGGTTTGCACCCTTGCCGCCGGCTAGGGTAAGGCTTCGACGCCCGAAATGTGTCAATGATACAACCAAGGGAAAGTCAGGGTTGTTGGATTGAAAAGTGATTGGCATTCAAAGGCTCCTGGACTGAAAAGCAGATAAGCGATATTCTGTACTTGTATTCCTTCGCAGTATAGTCAGGAGGGTTCAGAACAAGAAGTGAGTCCTGTCGTGGTTAGACCAATGACAGACGTTGTGATCTCACTATGACATTTGTCATGACGGGCTCTTGTTTTCGTCCCAGACAAATAACTTGCAGAATGTGGTAAACATGAAAAGGGTCCCTGCACCACCAGGATATCCATCGTGGTAAGACATGACAATTGTTACATTCATAAAATTGAATATGTCGTTATCGTATATTCAGGTTTATGAATATGAAAACGCTCACTATCCCCCAAATCTCCAAACAAATTGCCATGCCCATAGAAGCGATCGCTTCTCCACAACGGATTGCCATCCTGCTTGCCATTGGTCAGGGCGAAGCCTGCGTCTGTCATTTGGAATCTGCCCTTGGCTGGCGACAGGCGTATATTTCCCAACATCTGATGACTTTACGCAAGGCAGATATTTTGGAAGATCGCCGCGAAGGTCGCTATGTGTATTACCGGCTGAAAAATACATCTTATCTAGATCTGATCACAGCCTCCGGCAAAGTATGTGGGCTCGCCCGGGAAGTTGTATTCGAGCTCATCAACACACAGTACTATCCATCTTGTGAATGCCCGCACTGTGTTCCCGCATTGATTCCTGCCGCTTCCTTGTAATTGGTACTCCTAAACAATATGACAACTGTACTAGCTCCCACAACCCGACATGATAACAAACGTATTTTCGCCATGCTTGCAATGGCACTCATTGTATGGTTAATCACCTATAACTTCATTCAACCGCTTGCAGACTGGTTTTCTTATTCAGCGATAGGACTTGGCAGGGACTCTCGTCTAGGAGAATCAGTTGCCTTCTTTCTCTATGATGTTCCAAAGATCCTTCTTCTGCTTTCGAGCATGGTGTTTCTTATCTCCATTGTCCGAACCTTTTTCAGTCCAGAAAGGACGCGAGCCCTGCTTGGTGGGAAATGTGAAGACGTTGGAAATATCTTGGCCGCTATGCTGGGGATTGTTACGCTGTTCTGCTCCTGTTCCGCTGTGCCGCTTTTTATTGGATTTGTGGAGTCGGGCATCCCGCTTGGCGTGACTTTTTCCTTTCTCATTGCAGCACCAACGATCAACGAAGTCGCCATTATTTTGCTGTTTGGCCTTTTCGGCTGGAAGGTGGCGGGACTCTACATTGCATCGGGTCTGGTCGTGGCCATCGTCGCCGGATTCATCATCGGGCGTCTCAAAATGGAAAGATATGTCGCCGATTTAGTCTGGAAAGCGCACGGAAAAGCAGCTGCCATGGAGGAAAAATTGACCTGGGCAGATCGTGTCGAACGCGCATGGGAATCTGTAAAAGAAATCGTTGGCAAAGTCTGGCTGTACGTAGTGATCGGGATCGCTATTGGCGATATTCACGAGAAAAACATTTTGGATATTTGGAATGACGATATCTACAAAGCTCTGAGAAAACGACTCCAGGATTTCGATTTCTCGCCCTGTGCATTTTGCAACAGCTGCGAAATGGCGAATGAAAACCTGGAAGATTGTTTCGGGAATGTTCAGCCGACCTGCGGAGGTTGCCTTTGGGCGCGCGGGCTGATTCGTTGCCCGTAGAAGATTGCAGACCACAAAGTCTGATATGCCTGCCCGAGACGGACGAATTGACCAAGTAGGCCGTCCCAGGCCGATGATGGAGAAAGCCACTTATGAGCAACATTATTCCTCTATTAAATACCCTTCCAACTTCTATTGTTCCTGCAGATGTGGAATTCTTCGATCCGCCGATGTGTTGTCCTACAGGACTATGCGGACCGACCCTCGATCAGACGTTGTTGGATGTAAATGAAATGATTTTCAGCCTCCAACGCGACAATCTCCGTGTGGAGCGCTACCAAATTGCCAGCAATCCCAATGCCTTTCTGAACAATCCCGAAGTGATGAACCTGGTGCGCGAGAAACAGATGGAAGCATTGCCGATCATCGTTGTGCGCGGCAAGGTTATCAAAGTGGGTGCGTATACAAGTGCTGAGGAAATCCGCGCGGCTCTTGATGGAGCAACAAAATGACTCAATTTATCTTCTTCTCTGGCAAAGGCGGCGTGGGCAAGACTAGTATGGCTTGTGCGCATGCAGTGCGCTATGCAGACGAAGGCAAACGCACGCTGATTGTCACCACGGATCCTGCCTCCAACCTGGCGGATATGTTTGAGCAGGTGATCGGACATCAAGTTACGCCAATGACGGGTGTGCCAAATTTATCCGCGATGGAAATTGATCCAGACAAAGCCACACAGGAATATATTGACCGTGCGATGGCCCCCATTCGCGCTGCCTTCCCTCCCCAGATCGTACAGGTAATGGAGGAGGAGATGAGCGGTCCCTGCACGGCAGAAGTGGCTGCCTTTGACCGATTCACCGATTTTCTGGATGTCTCTACCGAGAATGGTACGGCTTTTGACATTGTGATTTTCGACACCGCACCAACAGGGCACACCATCCGTCTGCTCGAACTACCCACCGAATGGAGCCAATCCATTGACGCAGCCAGCGCCGGCACCGGGCAAACTTGTCTGGGACCCGCCGCTGCGATCCAGGATGCGAAACACAAGTATGAGCGCGCGCGCGCTGCTATGCGGCAATCTGAGCAGACCCGTTTTGTGTTTGTCCTCCATCCCGAGGCGATTTCGATCAAGGAAACTCACCGCGCAATTGATGAATTGATCAAATTGGAAATAGAAAATTTCAGCCTGATCATCAACGGAATCATCCCGCATGAGGGTACACGAAATCCGCTCTTTGCTGAACGTGCGAAAATGCAGGCCAGTTACCTTGTGCAAATCGAGTTCAACTTCTCCTACCCTAAACAGCGCATGACTCTGCTTGCAGACGAGATTAAGGGTGTGACCAAGCTGCGTCAGGTCGGGAAAATATTCTTCGACGGCGAGCCAGCCTCGAAGTTGGATGAAGTGGCGAGCGTGCAACTGCAGAGCGAGATGTTTGCTTCATCCCTCGAAGATGTGCGGGCGCAGATCCAACCCAACGATCATCGTCGGACGGTTTTCTTCGCCGGCAAAGGCGGTGTGGGCAAGACGGTTGCATCCTGCGCTACTGCCGTCTGGTTGGCACGTCACGGATATAAGACTTTGCTCCTGACCACCGATCCTGCCGCGCACTTGGGCGATGTGTTAAATAGCCCTGTGGGTGATGAAGTAACCGCTGTGAGCGGACGGCTGAATCTATGGGCAGTAAATATCGATCCAAAAGCGGCAGCAGAAACTTATAAGACACGTATTCTCGATGAAGCGCGCCAACGCGGTCGACCTGAAGCAGCCATCCTGATGATGGAAGAGGAACTTAACTCGCCCTGCACGGAGGAAATGGCGGCGTTCGATAAATTTATCGAATACGCCTCCCAGGATGAATGGGCCTCTGTGATCTTCGATACCGCTCCAACAGGTCATACACTGCGCCTGCTGGAATTGCCCGTTGACTGGAGCAAGCAGATTGATGCAAAAGTCTTTGCCTCAGTGGATGCGACTGCTGCCGATGATGTTGCCAAAGCACGATTTGGGAAAGTCATTGAGATGATGTCTGATCCTGAACAAAGCACGTTTGCCTTTGTGGTGTATCCAGAGTCCACACCAATCCTCGAAGCCTGGCGCGCAGCGCAGGAACTTGCCACGGTCGGCGTTCACCCTGGATTGGTGGTCGCCAACATGGTCATCCCACCAGAGCAAACCACCACGCCCTTTGTACAATCCCGTCGTGTTATGCAGGAAAAATATTTGAAAGAAATCGCGCAGCGGTTTAATGTTCCCCTGGTGCAAATCCCTTTGCTGCCAAATGAAATCAAGGGTTTGAAAATGCTGACCGAACTGGGCGAGCAGATGTATGGCATGGAAAAAGTGGCGGCATGATTAAACCCGTTCTGGTTCAAATCATCGGCGCGCCAGTTGCATGCAAAGATGGCATTAAGGATTCTTGGCGTGAGGTGGCTCGGTGGGCAGAAGGACAGTTGACGGCCCACTTTGGCAATGACGTGCAGGTGAAATACTACGATCTATTCGAGGCCAACTGTCCCTCCATGCCTGTTGGATCGCAGTTGCCGTTGGTGTTGGTGAACAGCGAGGTTGTGAGTAGCGGCGAGAAAATTTCCATCCCTGTCATTCGCGGCAAGATCGCTATCCTTCTTGAGAAGGAAATCGTATAAACCGNCATGTCNCTTTTCTCTAGCTAAGGATCATTCGATAAGCCTGAAANGGAAAAGNTTCAATCGACAATCGATATGGGTGGGGAACACTCAAAGGAGTTCATTATGGACGGTAAAGTGTTGGATGCTATTGAAATTGCGCCGCCCTCAGTGGTGAAGCGGACGGCACGCGACTT